>VOFC01005301.1_pt1 | contig 15774 bp, 22 predicted proteins | sample 5384161 | NCBI WGS metagenome assembly VOFC01 (sample SAMN12384722, study PRJNA508395) | human gut metagenome | isolation source: healthy gut B | host: Homo sapiens | reverse complement strand
TATACACGGAATGGAATCCATTATCATGCAGATACTTATTCATGCGCTTCGGATCAGGAAAATCCCTGTCATTGATTGTGAATACACGGAATTCATCCATATAGTTGATATCAAACCATATTACATCGCACGGTATCTTCTTTTTCACGAAAAGTATTGGCAACTTCTTTCACTCTAGCTTCCGGCACGTAAGAAAAAAACGAGACTGATGATAACCGATTGCCCATCTGGGAGGCATACTTATAGTACCGGTCAATTCAGCAAGTCCTTTTAATACAGCTTGCGGAGATTCACGATCTATGATATAAGTACGAAAAGGTGCTCCTTCAGTATTAAATTCAATTTTATCTGAATTAGTAATCAATTCAGCCTTCCAAAAACTATCAAACAATACGCCAAACGCTGTCCCGTCCGGACGAACACCCAATACCCACGGATGCGTTTGATACAGACGTGAGCCACCATCAACCCGATACATACCATTATCCGTATTCCACATTTTAATCTTTTGCCCATTACGCAGCAACGGACCGGTCACTTCACCACCTCCATACAGACTTGTTCCGGCTGGAACATCCAATGAGGCATTGCCTTGCCATCAGTCATCGTAAATTGAGGAACTAATTTCCAGTTTTCCGGTACTTCACCTTTCTTTTCCGGTTCATGGGAGAGAATTAATGAAGGCGTACGGGAAACATCATACCCTACGGGATAAATTCTACAATTCCATTTCCTACCAGTGTTACTTTTTCTGTTTTTTTATATTACCTGCCCAAGCTACCTGAGCCGTAAAAGAAGAAAACAGCCATTTGCAATAACGATATTCTTTTTTTTCTCATTTAAATATTATTTTAGTTATTAGTTCCGCCAACGGATTTTAGTCTGGCAATTTCATAATCAAAAGCTTGGAAAACAGTCCTCATGATATCATATTTTTCATTTTTGGTCAAACAGGATTTCCAGCAACTCCTCCGGTCACTCATAAAAAGAAGAATAAACAGACCGGAGGAATATTGTGGAATTTCAAACACCAATCCTAACTTTTTTACCTATATCTATTGAACTTTATACTATGAACGCTTGAAATTTAAGAAACCACTAAAGAAAATTTAAAAAGAATCATATAAAAATAATAATCAAGGCGATTAACTTCAAGTCCATTCACTGGACAATTTTCCTAAAGTTAATTTTGTTTCTGCACAGATTTAAATTAAATGATAATTTAGTTTATTACGGTGCGTTTTTAAATGTATCAATAAAAAATTCAGCAGCCTCTAGAGAAGATTTTTAAATTTCATTTCTCATATTCTCATAGGTGACTGATAAACAACAAATAATCAAATAAATAGCTTATGAGAAATACTTTCTAAGACGGCATTTCTCATAATACACCTTCTATTTTAGCTTAAAATTCACCTTATTCTCATAGTATTTCAGAGTATTTCTCATAGTTAAATACTATCTTCTCCTTTTTCTGGTTGAAGATAAACTGTAGTTCCGATTGTCCCATATATTATGGGAAAATGTTCCCTAATATTATGAGAATTTATTCCCACAAAATAAGAGAATCTTTTTCCCCTACTAGTAGGGAATACTTTCCCACAATATATGGGACAAGGAGAATATGTACTTCCCTGATAATGGTTGACTAGTTGTTTCTTTATTCTTGTATAGGTTGATTGGAAAAACACTATGAGAAATGAATCCAACAAGTATGAGAAACAAGGTAAAATACGGGGGTATTTGACGGAAAAACTATGAGAAATACCATCTTAAAAATCATTTCTCATAGTCTATCCTATTAGTTTTCTGCTATTTATGATTAATGAATGAGAATATGAGAAATGAAAATCATAAATACACTCTAGTAGGGGGTATCTATTTCAAATTAAATAGAAAATCATAATGCCCTGCTTCTACATCAACAGTCTGCTCCTTAACACTCACTTTCTTCTTATTCTTTTTACATGAGACAGCATTATTAGGGATGCAAACTGTAGCCATTGTTCCGGCAGGAACTGTCAATTGAAGATTCAACTGATTATCATCTTTCAACTTCCAATTAACAACAATTGTGCCATAAGGTGATTCTTTCGTTACTTTTGCCCAGGTCACACCGTTTGGTATTTGAGGATCGACATAGAAGTGACGATATCCAGGTTTAGCCTCGTCAAGACGTATTCCTCCTACAGCCTGATAAAACCAAGTACCAATTCCATTGTAACAATTGTGCACACGACTTCGTTCTCCGCTCCAATATTCCCAAGTCGCTGTCGCACCATGGTCAATCATATACAGATAACCGGGATAATCACGTTTCTTCATCATTTGATAGAAGAAATCCACTTGTTTATTCGAACAGCCCATTCTGTCAAAATAGGCACTCCAACCAGACCAACAGCAATATGTCCTTTGTGTTTTTTCTTCGGTCATCGTAACGACATTCTCTTTCACTTTATTGTACAAAGAATCAGGGTACAACACCTACCAACATAGGATAGCACATATCCAACTGTGAGCCGGTAGAATAGATCCCTTCATCCGCACGGTAGAATGTCTGATGAATCAACTTATTGAGTTTTTCTCTACGGATAGCAAACTCTTCCGCCTCTTCTTTTTTTTTTGCCTAATGTTAAGGCTGTCTTATACATAGTGCCCAAGCCTTCGCTGATAAAACAGTTACTTACCAAATCCACAGAAGCCTGATTACCAGCATCTACCCCATAGGTGCCAGCCAATCTCCCAAATACCAGTCACGGTATTTGGTATCGGGCCAACGTTTCAGCAAACCATCTACTGTATACTTATCAACATACTTAAACCACTCTTTCATTTGAGAATAATATTTCTCAATCAAGCGGGGATCATTATAGTTGACATACGTTCTCCAGGGAGCCTGTACAAAGAATCCGCACCAATACGGACCGCCACCACCGGCACCCGGATTAGGACCAACATGCGGCAAACTTCCTCCTTCACGCATGGAGTCTCCCCATGTTTGTACCCAGTTTTCAAAAGTAGGGGCTACATCGTTACATCGTTTGCAAAGACATCGTTGAGGAGTTTCCATCACCACCATATCCTGCACGTTCCAAATGCGGACAGTCTACCATATATCCACTAAACGTCAGACATTTCATCGTATACTGAATCATTCGGTGAATAGCATTCAAGTCGGCATCCGAACATTCAAAAGTTGCGGTCTGTTTATAATCTCCATAAATTTGCAGAGATTTCATTGCACCTGTTTCCGGTTTCTGAGGAAGATTGGAGATGCGCACATATCGAAAAGCGTGATGATTGAATTTATTTCTGAAGTATTCTCCTTGCTTACCACCAGATATATAAATATCACTTTCACCTTGCTTGTCAGATTCACCGTCTTTCGTCAAATTATCACTATATTCCATAATAACTTCATGACCTGCCGGCAATATAGGCATTTGCATCTCAAACCATCCGGTCTGAACCTTTCCCATATCTACCAGCCAGAGACTTTCACCCAGCTTCTTTACAGACACAGCCTGCAAAATCTGATGTATCTTGTTTACCTCACACATTTGAGGGGAAGCGATATGATCGGGAACATTCACTTTCACAACAGGAATCCATTCCATTTTGTCTAAAGCCTGTGTTGAAAGATCTCGCGGAAGAATCCTTCCATCCACCCTCTCACCTCCAAACTGCAAAGCACGCCAAGTACCTGTATCCGAATAGCCACTTTCACGTCCGTACCATGATCCGTCTGTCTTCGTTACGACTTCCCATTTACCATTTCTCAACACATCCAATTCTGCTTTTACCAGCGGACCTTCATAAGCAGCTCCGAAAGTCGTCGTTTTATACCAACCTTGTCCCAGCCAGATAAGCAAATCATTTTCTCCTTCTCGTAAATAAGGAGTAATATCATAAGTAACAATCAATGAACGTTTAGATAAATGTGATACAGCAGGCGTAAGGACATCTTCTCCTACCTTTTCCCATTGACATAAATTTCGTGATACCCCAACGTGTTTACATGCAGGAAAGAAGTCTCCTTTGAGTCAGCTTCACTTTTTTTGCGAAGAATAGGAGCACAAATCTTACCACCTTCAGCAGAAGCCCCAATATATTCTCCCTGCATCTGTGATTTATTTAAGATACCAACCCCAAAACGAGCAACAGGACTCCATGAAGAAATTTGTTTTTAGCATCCCAAACGCGTACCCGCCAATAACACAAAGAACGAGAAGTTAAAGTCTTCCCTCGATAAGGCACCATAACAGAAACATCGGATTTCAATTTCCCAGTATTCCATAAATCAGCTTTATCCTGTGCCAACAGAATACTATCCGAAGCTACCTGTATCTCATAATAAGTTTGCCCGCCTTTCCAGCCGTCCCCCTTTAACTTCCAACTGAAGTGAGGAGTTACATTATCAATCCCCAAAGGATTAATAAGATTTTCACATTTCAACTCTGACAAATAAAAAGTAGATATTTTCTTACTTCCATACACTATCACAGACAGCCAACAGAAACAACAAACTAAACATAATAACCGTTTCATACTATTCATTTTCTATTATTACTCAACTCTTGTCAGCCTCACTTTATGAGTGACAGGTTTATTGATTTTATAAATTGTTTCAACAAGATTCTTCATATAATTGCTCCAAACCTCCGTATTTCGGGATTCATCGCTTTTATATACCAATCGTAGCTCATCCTAAGAAACCCGTCTTTAGGTAAATATTCTTTTAGTTTATCGATAGCTTTCTGATCATCAGCAAACAATAATCCTTCCTTTTTCAAGAATGAATATTCGGTCCACAAGTATTCTCTGAAGCGTTTCTCCACTTCAAACCGTTCTTCATTCAGATACATGATTTTCGCAGCTTGTTGATATTGGGGAGTATTCGGGTAATCTGCCAAATTCACACCATTCGCCAACTTTTCGGATGAGAGATTGTCAATAAACTGATTGTCTATAGTTAACCGATACATTCCTTTCTCTAAGTTTGTTACCTGAAAACGTTCCTGATTAAACTCTTCCATAAATGGAACCAACTGCATTGCATCACGTTGTGACCTTTTATTTCCCCAGCCACTTCTAGAAATAGAATCCAGCGGATAAGGAAGAGCATACGCCAGATAATCAAAAGTCAGATCAGCTCCGTTCTTTTAGTTTTGAAATCTTACAGTTCTTATGAGTTATTACAGATGAATGATATGCATCAATAGATACTGATGACACTTCATCCCCAGCCAGTCCCTGTGCTTTCAGAAACAAATAGGCCATGACCATCTGTCCGTCATTATCCGGATGAATTCTATCTATCCTGCAGAATGTAAATGTAGAATCTGCCTCCTGCTCTTTTCTGCTTATCTCACGCATCGGTTGGTTAAAATCAACAAAACCCCAGCCATTCTTTTTTTAGCCGATGTACGTTGGGCATCTATGATTTTTAAAATGGCGTTGTTCTTATTACGCAATATAAAATTATTAAACTTAGAAGTCTCATCATAAGGAGAACCACCAATCAATACTTTCTTTATTTTATTTTTAGCCAGTAAGCGTTCTTCTATTTCCCTGATAGCTTTCCAATGACTTTGCAATCCGTTGTTCTGACAGTTCTTTTGCATTGTCTTTCATGTAAATATCATAACCGGTATCGTTCATACCGAAAGTTAGAGTCACATAAGTTGGTTTCCTGTTGAAAACATCATAGTCCAAACGATCCTTCATATCCCACGCACTCTCCCACCAATTCCGGCATTCATGATAGTAATCGGTTTATCCGGGAAACGAGTCATGTAATACAACCAGATAAATGAATGATAATGTCCGCCGTGAGTAATGCTGTTTCCTACAAATACCACACGTTCCCCTTCTTCAAACCGGGGTATTGTTGTTTGTGCCTGTAAGTAATCGCAATTTATATAAACTAAAGATAACAACAAGAGTATCCTCATTTTTAGTCTATTAGCCATTTTCTTTATTCTTTTAATCAAACCATAAAGATAACCGTACAACAATCAATCTGCTATATCCAGCTTATTCTTCTCTGCTTTCCCATACTGTTTCACCAATACACTTACGCCTCCTTTCAACAGTTCGGGAGTCGCCTCCATAGTGATAACCTTTTCTTCGCCCGGCATCAACGTCACATAATTATCGGACATAATAATTGAAGTATTCGTTTTTGCGTAGCCTTATTAACAAGCCTCACCCGATTAGCAAAAAGCCACAGTCCCGGAATTGTTCTTTACAACAATCTTCATTTTTCCGTCAGACATCGATTTATCCACCAATCGACAAGACAAATCGGCCTCTGGGAGTGTGTTCAGCAATTTATAATCAAGATCATTCACGCCATTCCGCCAATAGAAGTTTTCAGGAGATTAGATTACCTTTGGCATCTGTCAGTTCCAACTTGATAAAATGAAGCGGAGTCAGTTCTTCTATCTCTTTTGGTTTCTCACCGTAGATTTCGAATTCGAACAATGAATATCCAAACTGTGTGGGCACGGCTGATGCCTGCCAATTTCACATAACGTGCTGTAACAGGTTCCAATTCAATCTGTTCAGTACCACCTCTTCCATCTTTGTTGGTATAAACGGTTTTCCATTCTTGCGCATCATTCGATACTTGCAGTTCGTATTTCTTAGCACAAGCTGCCTCCCATTTCAAAATAACCTTTTCTATCTTTTCTTCTTTACCAAGATCAATGTATATCCATTGAGGATCACTGTATGCACTTTCCCAACGACTTCCGGCCCCTCCGTCAGTAACCATTGAAGCACTTTTAGAGACACCTGTTGAAGAAGAAGCTACAGCCTTCTTTCCATAAGCCAGATTGAAAGGGTTAAAGTTCAAAGAAAAAGCTTCTGCAATGTTGCTGGCTGCCACATCGACCTGTTTTGTCTGTCCGTATGCAGGCACTTCTTTTCCATTCAAGTTGTAAATTGTAGCTGTAGCTATTGCACCTTTCAAATCCTTTGCTGTAGTATTTATTACTTTTATGCTATTATTGGAAGCATTCCATTGGATATGTAAAGGTTCACAAGCCTTTTTTTGCTCCCCAATAAGCGCCTGTAGGATCGTAATAATAGTCGTAAGTCTGCCATACAAACGAGGGATAAGCCGGATGACTCATCCAGATCAGAAGTCCGGCTGCATCATTCCACATTTTATCGTTCCAAGCCTCATACATACCTTTCATCACTTCGAGATTCAGCATTTGCGCTTTCTCGCAGAATTCTTCCAGTCCGGATGATTCTCCGTACTGTGTGTTCACTGAATTCTTATAATTAACCGGGTTGGCATTAGACGCTTCCTTACCGAAGAAATGTTTGTTCCATACATTGTCATCATCATTCTTCAACTGCTCATCAGTAGGCAGAGGCCACCAGTCTTTTTGCGGGATAAACTCTTTGATGCTTTCAAATGTGGGGAAAGTGGCCGTTCCTATTTCTGTACGCATACCGTAACCGTAATCAATGCCATAAGGATAAGCCGGTGTATTAAATGCCAGGTTACTGCCTGAAGTTTCAAAATGGTGTCTTGGAGGTTGATTTCCCCACCAACCACTTCCGGACAATCCATCCTGATTGGAGCAAGACTTATACATACGATCATTATTGTCCTCCTTCGCAATCATTTCACGCAGGTAATTATCCAAATCAGGTGCCGGATGCGTTTCATTTGCTCCACACCAAATAGCAATGGAAGGATGGTTTCTAAGACGTCTGACTTTATCAAGGGCATTCGCTTTAAATGCTTCCGGTTGCGCCACGTCATTGTATGCTACATATAACCAGAAATCATTCCACACCATGATTCCATACTTATCGCAATAATCATAAAACTCATCATCTGTAACACAACCAGTCCATAGACGGATCATATTGTAATTCATCTCCTTATGAAGTCTGATTTTCGTTTCATATTCTTTTGCCCTGGCAGCGAAGCAGATATTCGCTCATTCCCCAGTTTCCCCCTTTCTGATAGATCTTCTGTCCATTGATAAAGAATGTAAGAACAGGATATCCCACTACATTATCGACCATTTTATACTCATACTTCTTGATACCGAATGTCATTTCTTTTACATCCGACACTTTTCCATCTACAGAACAAGTCAGCTTGCAAGTATAGAGATTGGGATCACCATAACCATTCGGCCACCAAAGCCTCGGATAATCAACAACCAATTGCGCTATATCATCTTTGTTAATAGATAGTCTGGCTGTTGTTCCTCCTTCTACCCGAATGTCTTTAGAGAAAGAAATATTCCCCGGCTGAATCACTCCGGATACAACGACTTCTTTGGGGGAAGAAGAAGCATTTCTAATATCTGTTGAGACAGAAAGCTCTGCTTTTTCTGCAAGGTCGGTAACTCTGAACGTACCCAAGGATCTTCCATCACTACATCTCCCGTTACCACAAGATAAGCATTGCCTGTGATACCAGCCAGACGTCCCGGTACGTATGGCATCCAGTCCCAACCGGCACCAGCCAGATAACTGGGGCTACACGCAACTCCATACGGGTCTTTAGCCTTACGCGTCTTTTTTCTGATCGGCATCGGTAATCAGAACAGCTATCACATTCTTACCGGATTTCTTTATCAGATTAGTTACATCAAACTTCGAACGTAACATGTGACCGCTTACATCTTCAGTAGATGTTTTTGTTCCTGATATCTTCTCGCCATTAAAATAGAAATCGGCAAAGCGGTTCGTATTGTCGAAATGAAGCCATACCCGCTTCCCCTCCGAATAAGAAGACGGGAGTTCGAATTCCGTACGATACCAGAAAGGACGGTTATAAAACGTCTCATCTACTTTATATATATTATCAGCGTAATTAGGATCGGGAACGATTCCGGCTTCAACATATGCTGTAAAAACAGCTCCGGGAACCACACCTTTAACGTAATCGGACATTTTAAATTCCGGAGTAGAAATCTGTTCTCCGGTTATGTTCTCTAAATCTGCCTGGGGTTTCACTTCCCAGATAATCCGAGGATTAGAGCTGTTCAAAGACATCCATGTACTCTGCTCTGCACATGCCCTATTCCATTCAGTAGCAAATAAACTTGATACAATGAAAAGAAGTCTAAACTTATTCATCATAATATTCAAGTTTTATTTAAATTTGTTTTAGATAAAATCAAAGTCCCCATTCTGTATTGGGTTTATCACCCATAAACAGCTCCAATGTACCTCCGGCTACAATGTCCAGCAAAATCAAGATAACATTTATTGTATTCCTGCCGTTCAACAAGGCTTTTGTATATATAGATTATTTGTGTTGTTGTTGTGAGCAATAATTGTAAATACTTTCCCTTGATGATATTTTGAGTCCAGATTAAATTCTACCTTGTCAAAAACAGGGACTGGTTATTTCCATGCGGGTGTTACCGGGACAGGAAGGATGAATACCGGAAGCAGCCAACACATACCACGCTGACATCTGACCTACATCTTCATTGCCAACAATCCCTTCAACTTTGTTTGCATACGCCTTTTCACATGTATAGCGTGTCCACTTTTGAGTATACCAAGGTACATCAACTGATTAAAAAAAAAGGAACGAAGTGCACAGGTTCATTCGCATGGTTATAATATTCATTCCACAGCATATTAGAAGGAGTTTTATTAAAGAAATCTGTTAAATCCGCAATAACTTTCTCCTTACCACCCATCAAGTTCACCATTCCCGGAACATCGTGAGGTACAAACCAGCCTTGCTGATAAGAGTTTGCTTCTATGCAGCCATACCATTCTTTAAGACGTGCATTCTCAGGCCATGCTACCCATGAGCCATCTGCTTTACGGGGACGGAACCACCCCTTTTCTTTATCAAAAATATGATGATATGCCTGTCCCTTTTCATAGAAACATTTGGCATCGTCTTCTTTCCCCATAGCTTTCGCTAATTGAGATATACACCAATCAGTATAAGCATACTCCAAAGTGGTTGAAATACTCAATGGTTCTGGAGCATACCCCAATGAATCATTACCAAAACGACGGGATGTGTTAATGGCATAACGATACGCTTTCTCTGCATCATACGTACGAATCCCTTTGATATACGCATCTGCCAAAACAGACAAAGCAGGATTTCCCAACATACAGCCAGAATAAGAATTCAGCAATTCCCAACGTTCATAGTATTCGCGCCCACTCTGATCTGCCATAGTAATCAATGAGTTCAGTTCATCACTTACTAAACGCGGATTAATTATAGTCTGCAAAGGAAACTGACTACGAAATACATCCCATCCACTGAATATAGTACGTTTTGTAAAAGTGCTGTCAGCCGTATGTATTTTATAATCACCGCCTACATAACGTCCGTCTACATCTGTATAGATACGAGGATCAATCATCGTATGATACAATGGCATGTATAGAAATCGTTTTTTCATCATCCGTACCACCGGATATCCGGATACGGCTAAGTTCTTTATTCCACAAATCACTCGCTTCCTGCTTTACTTGAGTCCAAAGTTTTTAGAAGCAATCTCCTGTTCAAAGTTATTAGCTGCTCCCTCCATATCAACAAAAGAAATACCAACTTTCATCTCAACAGTTCTCCCTCCTTCGTTGGAAATTCAGTAAAAAGCCCAGATGTTTACCTTCCAGTTCTTTCTTGTCTTTTATAACCGGAGCTTGTGATACACGAGTCAAATAAGGAATACTCACTACTTCATCACGCTTTCCGAACCCAATGTTCGGGAATATCTGCACTCCAAAAGCCATAATTAGTCAAAGGTTTACTAAATTGTGCATAATAATAAACGGTATAATCGGCTTTTCCCTCACCATTACCCCATCCACCACCATCAGGTGTGCACTTCATCCACCCTTGAATAGTGTAATCATCTACAACTTTAATATACTGCGAAGTAGAAGTCCCCCCCACTCTACGTGCCAGGTCTATCTGAATACGAGATTGTTCATTCGAAGGGAAAAGTAAATTGCAATATTCCACAATGAGGTGTCGCACTGCTCTCTACTTTAATCTTATAATCAGTCAGTTCTACCGAATAATATCCCGCTTTAGCTGTTTCGGTAGCTTTATCATAAGAAGAACGATACCCTTTTTATACTACCATCTTCTTTACCCGCTATTTTTTGCAGTTCGCCCGTTGTAGGCATCACCAGGAAATTTCCTAAATCCCCAAACCAGCCCACTCCACTCATCTGAGTAAAGGCAAAAGCCTTCAATGGTTTTGTGTTCATCACTATAACCGGAACTATTATCACCTCCGGTTATAGTATTGGGACTTACTTGTACCATACCGTAAGGAGTAGTAGCGCCAGGAAATGTCTTACCTAATCCATGATAAACACCGGCAGCTCCTACACTGGTACTAGCTCCTATAAAAGGATTTACATAATCAGTCGGAATTAAATCTTCTGTTACTACTCCTGCTGAAGAACAAGCAGTCAGCCACAAAAAAGAGCAAGCTATTAAAAATATTAGCGCTAGCTTTATACATAAAAATATTACAGTTTACTATTATTAGAATATGTTCAATTCAAGTTCAAAGCAAATGTCTTTAGACCGAAACGAGGCATAGAAATACTAATTTCAGATTTTCCGGTACGTGTTTTTTTATTGTCTTTCTATCTATAACTCTACCATTCAGATCTACTTCTTCTATACTAGACAGCGGCATATCAAAAGTAATATTATGCTGCTTCCTGTCACCTTCCGCATTAAACAATCGCAAAGATTATTTTCCATCTTTTATATTGGCTGCACTCACCTGATAACCGGTATTTTTTAAGTCTACCAGTGACCTTGACTCCAATTTTGCAAATGAATGATAGGAACATAACAATGGTTCATTCCAACAATCGCTCTTCGTGGCTATAGCAGCCTTGTCCCATTTGCCACGATGAGGAACAATAGCATATTTCATTTTTCAACGGTCCCGTGATCTTATAGTCAGGTCCCCAAAGCCCATTACCAGAATATTGAGCAGTCAGTCCTAATGGATAGTCCTCTCCATAAGAATAAGAAGTAGTATGGTCTGATAATAAAGCCAGAGCATAGTCGCCTTCCTGTTCTGCCAAAAATCAACCCAATGAAGAATAATGTTATGCTTAATCTGATCCCAACTATTGAAAAAAAGTATCATCTAACTTACTTTCACAAACATCAAACGGCGCATTTTTATAAATACGAGGAGAATGAAGATTTACAGGGAAAAGTACATTAACTTAAATCTGTCATCACAATAAGCTCTGCGATTATCCCGCCAACTTCACTTCTTTATATTCTCCAATACCTACATTTTTCTTCCAATTAATAGTAAGGTCAAAATCGATACGCTTCTCCCCTTGAGCAATGCTTATAATCTGTACAAAAAGGATGTGAAGCTATTTTCCTTCCAGTTTTACCTTTGTCTCTTGTATATTACTTCGCAAAACCGTCAGCTTAGCCGGAGCTTCTGTAGAAGAGCGAAACTTGCCTTCGTCATAAAAATAGCCTCTCAATTCACCTATAGAATATTCACCCCGATTGTTTGGCAAATTCTTTGTTTTTCTTCTTTTTTTTGCTACAAGGCTTTTAATAATTCCTCCTTCGACAAGTCAAAAACAATTTTATACATATCATTTTCAACCACATATTCTCCTTCATTTATAATCTTTTCGCTTCCTGAAACCGTTCTTTTACCTGTCTTTACTTGTTTAATACGATATGTGAGTAACCAAAGGAGGAACATCTGCTTCAAACAACAATCTTATTTTTCCACCTTCTTTTTCTATTGAATAATCAACTTTTTATTTCTATAATCATTGACTTCCAAATCAAAGTCTGCATATTCCTGAGGGAGTTCAACAGTTACCAGTTCTTTTCTTTTTTTTGTTCCCAATGTATTATAAACACGTACAAATCCCTGGGCTTTTCAGTATTAATAGTATCGTTATCAAAACTGAATATAGAAGCAGCTGTAATTTTATCAGCCACAGTATTTGTCTCATCTGTCCATCGCTTTATTTGATCCGCCCAGGTTCCAAATTTATTTAGGCCATTGTAAGGTACGATCCAAGAATCATGATGTTGCGCAAGCATCAAAGTACGCCATGCTTCATCCAAATCTTCCTGAACACAAGTGTACCCATTGGCAAGATGAGCAATAACAGACATCTTCTCTGCTATTATTATTTTTTATTCTCAGAAGTACGTACTTTTGAGCAATTCTCTGCAACACTTGGCTTCCCCACATTAAGTTTACACGCATATCTTCCTGCGAGAAATGCCAGTCATCATTCGTTTTACCAATGGAAATATTTTCAAAATAATCTTTCCACGTCACATAAACTGAATTACTTTTGTATTCTTTCCACTTCCTAACCATGGACCATTTTTCCATCCGGCATCTTGGAAACACATTCCCACAGGATGTTCAATCCCTGCATCACGACAAGCATTCAGATAAGATTCTTCATTACACCAAGCAGTTGTCTGCCAAGTAGAATTCTCTTCCAATTTTCTCGCAAGCATAGCGAGGAACAGTAAGAATGGGAGTTCCATCCGCCTACCCAATGACCAATTGCCGCCATAAGCGTTAGTGTATCCTCCCAACAAGTATTCGGGCATTTGAGTACGGCATACTTAAAAACCAAATAACTTCAATATCTGAGGCAAACAACTTGTGAAACAGGGTTCTTCCACAGAATAAGTGGTAAAAGTCACCCCGGAAAATGTTTATTTATCTTAGCAATACCATATTGAAACTGACGTATAATGCTTTCTCCCGATATATTATAACAATAAGGCTGAGCATAAGTAGGATTTGTAAACTCTACCTGCTTAGTTACTACTACGTTTTTTAATTGTCGATAGGCTCCGGGAGTCTGTATTTGCACCGTATCCCATGTTTCAGGCTCTATTTCCAGACAAATTCGCCAATCCGGATGCTTGGATAACTGGTCGACAATAAACTGAGTTTTCCACTTCACCGGATAATGCCCGTATATCCTCCATGATATCCATCAACAAAATAAGCTTGTTGCGAATGAGCATGCGTACATAAAGACGACTAGTAATATGATGTTATTAAGTCTATTCATGGTATTTTTAAGCCTTTTTATTTTCGCTATTCTCTATCCGACTCATAAATTCAGATAGTTTTTGCTTAGCAAGTTCTTTATCATCTTTAGGGAACGACCAATCCACAAAGAGCAACAACACTCTGATACTCAATAAATTCTCGCGCATTTCCCCATTATTCTTCACATTCAGAAGGAAGACTTCCTTTCTTCTGAAGTCAATTCACCTGCAAAATATTTATTTAAATTAGTTCCCATTATTCGTTCCTTTTTTACAAAAGAACGATTATCCCAGTAAATACCCCTAAAAAATATCAATAAAATTATTAAAACTCATGTTGCAAGGCAAATATTTAGTTTTACCCTTAACTTTTTGAGTGCTATCCCCATCTGACATTCTACAGTATTTACTGAAATACCCAAACGTTCTGAAGAGATTTCTATATTTTAACCCTTCGACACGACTTAATAAAAATGTCACGACATTTTTCGAGGCAGACTATTGATTGCGTTACGAACGAGCATTTCCGTTTCATTTCTTCCGAGATATCAGACACATCAAAACCTATTTAAAGATTGTAATTTCAAGGACATTTCTATTTTCGAAAGAGGTTTTGAACTGATTCAATATATTTCTGTTCAAACATTTTTATGTTTCAAATGATCCAAAAAGCATCTATTCTTTATTAATCTGAAAAGATACGCGTTCATTATTTTCAATGCGATCCATAGAATCACGTTTCGCCCATAAGTCGGTAAACACATCTTGTGTTATGTTTCTGCATCTCTTCCAGTATTACAAATTCTTTTGCAAACCGAACCAGTTTTGAATAATAAAATGTGTAAGATACAATTCTGAAAAATCCATAGCTGTGTTTTCTTTAGATTAGTATTCAGTTATCAAAAATCTTGTGATGCACCAAATATAGAGATGAAAAAAAGCCTACTCCTTATTGGAAGTAGGCTGCTCATAAAGAGACGTTTTTGAACATCTTTTTCCTAGATAATACATTAATATTCAGCATTAACAAACAACCATTTTTAAGGTTTTTGGTAAACCAAATAGAATCATTTTTGGGACAAGAACCAAGCTTTTTCACCCTTCTTCGAAGATATTTCCATCAATAAGACATTCTCTTCACTTTACTCTTATAATTATAGATCGTTTGTACTGAGTAATGCAAAAAAACAGCAATTTGCGAAACATCTGAATCCCCATTCGCATCAAAGCAAAAATACGCAATTCTGTATTAACTGGTGCTTTATCAGTTTATAATAATCTCGGTTTCAACAATGAATTAAAACTCTTCGACAAAATTAGGGATACAATTTTAAAACGCCTTATCAAAAATTAGTATATAATCTTCAATTCTTTTTCGAAAGGACGAGAAAAGAAAGATTTGTATAAATCATCAACTTGTCCAGTTTTTATTTCGATTTACATTTTTCTATATTCATCCAGTTTATTAATGTAAACGGCACACTGGTTCATGAGGAAATAGCACTACATATCTTTCTTTTATTAAATTAGCCTCATCAAATTCTTGTTCAATGCAACCTAACTCTTCATTCATAACATTGAGATTCTTCTTTGCAGGAAACAATCTTGAATCTGTTTATAGAAGTAAAATACAAAGTGATAGCAAGAGCCACAACAAACAAACCAGGTGAGTGTTGCAAAAAATGGCCGTATCAGCCATTTTTGGCGTCAGC
>VOFC01002701.1_pt1 | contig 15777 bp, 23 predicted proteins | sample 5384161 | NCBI WGS metagenome assembly VOFC01 (sample SAMN12384722, study PRJNA508395) | human gut metagenome | isolation source: healthy gut B | host: Homo sapiens | reverse complement strand
CTGATACAAAATACACCGACCGATAAAGAGGACCCCAATATGACCAACGACAAAAACAGATTTTCGGGCATGTACTTGCCTGCGGCACCAGATGATGTGGGAGCCACCTTCGTATCCACCAAAGTTTTATTGACCTATTTTCTGCCCGTAGAGGTACTGTTTACCCGGGTGGTGCTGGCCTTTCTGGCACTGCTCCTCTTCTACCCGCACCATCTGAAGCTGAAAGATCCCCGGCAGGAACTGACCTTCGCCGGAGCCGGTCTATTCGGCCTTGTCCTGTACTTTATGCTGGAAAAATACCGCACTGGACCATGACCTATGCCTCCAACGTGGGCATCATCGTCGCCTGCGCGCCCTTTTTCGTCGCCGTCATGGTGGGGTTCTTTTCCCCAGTGAAAAATCCGGTGCCAACTTTTACATTGGCTTCATAGTCGCCATCGTGGGTGTCATTCTCATCAGCATGAGCGGCCAGAAAACCTGAACATCAACCCGCTGGGCGACGGTCTGGCATTCCCTCGCCATGATTTCCTGGGGCTGTTATTCCGCTCTGGTGAAAAAATCGGCGAGTGGAATTATCCGATGATCGCCGTCACCCGCAGGATTTATTTTTACGGTATGCTCTTTCTGCTGCCGGTGCTCATACAACAGCACGCTTCCTGAAACCGGCGCTTCTGAAAAGCCGGAGGTCTTCTCCAACTTTCTCTTCCTGGGACTGGGCGCCAGCGCCTTAGGCTTCCTGCTGTGGAACATTTCCACCAAATGGATCGGCGCCGTGAAAACCAGCGTGTACATCTACGTTTCCCCGGTAGTCACTGTCATCCTTTCCATGTTTGTCCTGGGAGAACGGATGACGGCGGCTTCCATCACCGGATCGGTGCTGATCTTTATCGGTCTGATCATCTCCCCCAGCGAAGGAAGAAAACCGCATAGATTTCACAGAAAGTTCACAAAAAATTAGCACTCTCCTCTTGACAGTGCTAATAATAAGTGTTATATTACACATAGAACAAAGGAAGGGAGATCGGAAAGGGATCTTCGAAAGAGGATTCCAAAAGAAGCTTCTGAAAAGAGCTTCCAAAAAGTTTCCGGATATCTTTTATCTGCGTTCCGCAAAATGATACACCTCGGATTTCTCCGAACGTGCGATTGCACTGTATGGTTTTTGAAAGTCAATGAAAGGAGACATGACTTATGATGATGCCTAGTATTTTTGGAGAAACTTATTTGATGATTGGATGGATTTCCCGTTTGAGAAAGATTTCTTTGGTACAAAGAATCCCTTTACGGAAAACATGCGAAAAATATGATGAAAACCGATGTCCGCGAGACCGAAGACAGCTACGAAGTAGACATTGATCTGCCCGGTTTCAAGAAAGATGAGATCACCGCATCCCTGAAGGATGGTTATCTGACCATCGAGGCTGCAAAGGGTCTGGATAAAGACGAAGAAGACAAGAAGGGCACCTACATCCGCAGAGAGCGTTATGCCGGCGCCATGACAAGAAGCTTCTATGTGGGCGAGAATGTTCGCCAGGAAGACATTCATGCCAAATTCGAAGATGGCATTCTGAGACTGTCTGTTCCGAAGAAACCTGCGAAAGCGGTAGAAGAGAACCGGCACATTGCCATCGAAGGCTGATGATTTTTGCCCCTCAGAGGCCGGGCATCTGTGAAAAGCAGATGCCCGGCCCTTTTTTATTTCCATTTTTTTTCAAAACTTTTCTTTATTTTTCAAAAATCCTGCCAAAATCTCATTTAACCCCTCTCATTTTTGCATAATTTATGATATATAATGAGCGAAGAGAAAAACAAGCGGCTGCGTTAGCAGACATTTGTTTTTTCTCGAGCCATTAATGAAGATTCCGCCTGCGACAGCAGAACAGTAGAGCGCGATCGCGCGAACCTGAGTCTAAGGCAAATCATGTATAATAAAAAGAGAAAAGCCAGGAGACTTATTATGACACATCAGAAAATTATTTCCCTTATTCAGGAATTACATCTTGTTTTTGATATCGTGCGTCTTGTCGATATCACGAACAACACAAATATACATTAAACGACGCCAACGAGCTGGAGCCCTCTCCCTACAAATGTTATACGGTCTGGAACCGGGATCAGGTGTGCAACAACTGCATTTCCGCCCGCGCCTGCTGTAACAAGACACGCATAGAGAAATTCGAGGTCATCGGCCACGAGGTCTGCCACGTCATCTCCATGTGCATCGATGTGGACGAAAAGCCCTTTGCCCTGGAGCTGGTGGCTTACATCCAGGAAGACAGCATTTTCGGTGCCAGCGGCAGGGAGAATTTTGCCCAGTCACTGTCCGACTATATCCAGCAGATTTATGCCGATCCGCTGACCAACGCCTACAACCGCCGCTATTACACGGGCATTATCTCACCGGCGAGGACAATCCGGCGGTTGCCATGATCGACGTGGATCATTTCAAGGTCATCAACGACACTTATGGCCATATGGCCGGGGACGCGGTGCTGCAGCGCATCGTACAGAAGCTGAAATCTACCGTCCGCTCTACAGATTATGTCATTCGCTACGGCGGCGACGAATTTCGTGATCTTCGGCGGGGATATCCCTACAGACATTTTTAAAGATAAGCTGGAGCGCTTCCGCCGGGATGTCAGTGAGATTTCTATGGATAAATATCCGGATCTTCATCCCACCATCAGTATTGGAGGCATCTACTCCCACAATCCTGCCACAGACAAGATCGACGAGGCAGACCATATGCTTTACGAGGCCAAGAGGCAGCGCAACCACGTGGAAATACGGATCGAGGCGTAATCATTTTTGAAAAAAATTTTTTAAAAGGACGGGTTCCCGGATACATTCCCGGGTTCCCGTCCTTTTATTTGCCTGTAAATCACTGATCCAGTGAACCAGTCTCCATTATTTTAATACAGAACCTTGTAGATCTCCAGGATCTGCTCACGGCTCAGCGGTACGAAGTTGTTGGCCAGAAGTCTCTGCTGGTTCTCCAGTACAGAATCGGTAAACTCCTCCAGATCCTGCTCGGTCACGCCATATTCATGCAGCGCTTTCTTCGGCAGAATGTGGTTCAGCAGCTTCTCCAGCTCCTCATATACATTTGCAACATCACATCCCAGAATACCTGCGATATAAGCGTTCAGCTTTGCGATCTCACCGTCGGAACGGATGGACATATATTTGTTCATCACGCCTGTGAACATGGCATAGTTGGACTCACCGTGTGCTACATGGTACTTTGCGCCCAGCGGATAGCTGGTTGCATGTACAGCAGCACATCCTGCGTTGCCGAATGCAATACCTGCATATGTAAGAAGCAGCCAGGAACTCTCCCAGAAGCGGAATTCTTGCATCTTCTCCCTCTGCTGCGATCTTCTTGTAGCCACTTAAGATCATATCAATTGCCTTGTAACCAAACATACGGGTAATCTCATTGCCCTTCGGGGAAAGACTGGACTCTACTGCATGAACAGAGCATCGATGCTGCTCGTTGCAAAGAACTTGAACGGAAGTCCTTTCAGAAGCTCCGGAACAAGTACTGCGTGATCTGCGTACATCTCATCGACAGCCAGGCCCTTCTTGGTGTTCTTCTTCAGCAGTGCCAGGATCGCAATGTTGGTAACCTCACTTCCGGTTCCGCAGGTGGTCGGTACCAGAACCAGCTCTTTGTCCTTTACGACTTCCAGCTTGCCGTCATACAGATCATCTACCGGGCTTACGTTCTTCAGAGAAAACAGCTTGGAAATATCAATAACCGTACCGCCGCCAATGGCAATCACTCTCTTATGATCTCCCATCTTCTGGCTGTCTGCGTAGATCGCCTCTACCATCTCATCGGTAGGCTCTCCTGCGCCGTATTTCTCCTGGAAGATCACGTCACAGCCCAGGTTCAGAGCGCCAAAGAAAGGCTCATAAATGTACTGGTTGGTGATGACCAGGTCTCCTTTTCCGATCTCGAATTCTTTTGCAAATTCTGCCGCTGTGGCATATTTGTACAGATCCGGTTTTACACTAAATAATTTCATTTGCATTTCCTCCTAGCTAATGAAAAAGTATATGCTTTGATCGATTTTTATACTATCATTCCGCCGTCTGTCAATTATTCTGAAAGTTTCAACAGGCTTTTTAAGGTTAAAAAAGTGTAAAAATAACGAGCATCCAACACATGCTGAACGCCCGCCATCCACCTTTGCAGGTAAAAATCAGTGCTTCTCTGCCAGGAATTTATTGATCTCGTCTACCAGAGCATCCGGATCGATTCCATGTACCATAGCAGCCTCTGCAATAGACTCGCCCTGAGAAGCCGGGCAGCCAAGGCAGTGCATACCGATTCCCATAAGGATCGGAGCAACTCCCATATCAATTCTCAGCAGATCGCCGATGTTCGTATCTCTTGTCACCTGTGCCATGACCCATTCCTCCTTGAAAAAGATGTTGTCTGTTTATCATAATACATTTTTTCTGTTTTCGCAAGTATCCGCGCAAATCGTTTTTGATTTTCCAGGCAAAAGGAGTGCCCCATGTAAGGGCACTCCCGGCGTCTTTTGTTTTTGCTCCGGGCGCAGTCCGCATAACAGAGGAATCGTTCCGGTCTGCGCTCTCCTTTCTTACCAGTATTTCGTGTTTTCCTGTTTTTGTTTTATCGCAGGGCTCCGTCCCGGAGTTTCTCCTGTATCTTCTCGGCGGCATTCCCGGCCCCTGATTTCTGCGGCTGCCGGAAAATCCGGCATAACCCCTTCCATACGGCGAGGGAGCGTTCTTCCTCCGGCTCCACCCGGTCAAAATGGATCGCCACTACCCGGTTCTGCTCATCGCATACGTAATCCCGCATATAGCAGCTGTCTTCCTGCAGAAGACACGTAGATGCCGCCCTTCCCGGGCTGCATCGCTGACCGTCCAGCCAGAGGGAAAACCCCTTCTCTTACATACCCTTCTTCAGTTCCGCAGTCATTTCCTCTGCTTCCCTTCTCCTGTCGTCCTTCAATATACACCTCCTCTGTTTTCACCCGGCTCTGCAGCTGCTCCGCGCCCGTTCGTGATATATAAACAGCAGACAGCTTCCTTTTTGTTTCCGGCGCGTCGCCGTGCAGTTTCGGATGTGATGCTGCCTTTTGGCAGAAAGTCAAGGTTTCTCCGGCATTCTTTCCCGCATTTTTCCAACTATATCGTCTGTTTCTGATGATTGTTTGGATCCGAAAGGATCGGATATGGGACAAAACGACAGGATGTGTTCCTTCCCATAAGACAGACAGTGTACATTTTTCTGTCTGAAACGATTTCCTTAGATCTGCATAAAATAGAATAGATGAACGGTGTTTCGGAAAAATGCTCCCTCATCGCTCCTTTCCGATACCGAAAAAACTTTCTGACTGCTATTTTATCCGCAGCCCGATACCTTGACAAGCTATTTTTCCATTTTTATCCTGTGTTCATCATTTTTTTCATTTTTTTCACGTATTGGATATGGATTCCCCGTCCAAAATTCTTTACATCCTGCCTGTTTTTTGTTTATACTATAGTAACAACTGCGTTTTCTATTCTTTTATAAGGATGTGATAATATGAGAATTGAAAAGTGAGCGACAACCAGATCAAGTGCACGCTCACCAGAGAAGACCTGGAGACGCGGCACATTAAGCTCAGTGAGCTTGCCTACGGCACCGACAAGGCCAAATTACTGTTCCGTGATATGATGCAGCAGGCATTTTCTGAATTTGGATTTGAGGCAGAAGATATTCCGCTGATGATATGAGGCAATTCCGTATCCCGTGATTCCATCGTGCTGATCGTCACGAAGGTGGAGGATCCGGAAGACTGGACACCCGTTTTCAGGTTTGCCCCGCATCTGAAGGATGATGGATGAGATCCTCGGCCTGAGCACCATCGGCCTGTCCGAACGTGCGGATGAGATCCTGGATATGTTCCAGAAGAAAGTAGCCGAAGCAGAAGCTGCCAGGAGGAGGATGAGACTGCTTCCCAGATCTCCGAAGGCCCGACCAAAGGCGCCCGCCAGAACCGGTCAGAACCGGAAGAAGACGGAAGAACTGATCCGGCTGTTCTGTTTCGGGAACCTGGATCACGTCATCGACGCTTCCCATGTACTGGATACCTTTTTACCGGCCCCAGCAGCCTTTACAAGATCCGGCTGAGCAGACATACTATCTGCGGATCAAGCGGGAAGTACTCCGCTGGAGGACTTCAACAAATCCTGCAACATTCTTTTCCGAGGTATGGTACCTGCATCCGGCAGCCGTACCAGAACTGATGAATATCTGGATGAACACTTTTCCTGCATGATCGATACCGACGCCATCCGCAAGCTGGCGCAGGTCCATAACTGCAAGGAGCATACAGCGTACAACACATAAGAATGCTTATGAACAGCTGTCTTTCTGGAGAAAAAATGCATTTTTCTTCGAAGGCAGCTGTTTTTTAAGAGAAAAAAAATAAGGGATTTCACATGCATACAGATACCAAAACGAACAGCAGTACATCAAAATGACCACCACTCCCGGTGGGGCGGCTGATCTCCAGCCTGGCCATTCCCACCATCATCAGCATGCTGGTGACAGCGGTGTACAACATGGCCGACACTTATTTCGTGTCTCAGATCGGCACCAGTGCCGCCGGTGCCGTGGGCATCGTATTCTCCCTGATGGCCCCTGATCCGGGCAGTAGGCTTTGCCCTGGGCATGGGCGCGGGCAGCAGCATTTCCCGGCTGCTGGGCAGAAGAATGAAAGAGCGGGCGCAGGTACTCCCGCCACCGCCTTCTATACCTCTGTGTTTTCTCGGCCTGCTGCTGACCATCTTTGGCCTGCGTTACATTTCCGGACTGATGACCGCCCTTGGCGCCACGCCCACCATCCTGCCATATGCCATTGATTATGCCAGATATATCCTCATGGGTGCGCCCATCATGTGTTGCTTTCCTATGTGCTGAACAATATCCTACGGGCAGGGGCAAAAAGCCACCTTTTTCCATGATCGGCATCAGTTTTGGCGGCATTTTGAACATCGTTCTGGATCCGATCTTCATTTATGGCTTCGATCTGGGCATTGCCGGCGCTGCCATCGCTACCATCCTGTCCCAGCTCATCAGTTTTTCTCATCCTGCTGTCCCTGTTTTCTGCGCAAAAAAAGACCATCATCCGCCTGCATATCCGCAAAGTGGCCACCGACGCAGAAACCTACCTGCTCATCATCAAAACCGGCCTGCCGTCCCTGTTCCGCCCCACCAATGATTTCATCACCCGTTCTGTAGAGTATCTCTTAAAACCTGCCAAGTACTGCAATGTCTTCTCATCATCAATCTTTGACAAGTTGATTCTATGATTTTCAATCACTGATAAAACTTCTTCACGAATTTTAATTTTATCTGTCTTTCCGGTGCCTGTCCATGCCACTAGCTTATCAAAAGCAAGAATCAGATATTCAAAACAAATCATATCCAGAATGATAATCTTTCCCTCTGCCTTATCTGTTATTGATTTCAAAATACGATTCTTATTACGAATATCCTGATTATCAACCACATAGTCAAACGAAATATAATACTTATCGTCCTCTTTCATATCTATCTCTGCCAATGCATCCAATAAGCCCTGATTGCTTTCTTTACTTTCGACCACAAGTGCATCATTAAAGAAAAGTTGGTTAACCAATTTCCAGAAGTGAAGTCCTGCGCCAGTATCTTCTGTCCATAAATACTTCATGTCACAGCTCCTCTTCCAGTGTTATCTTATTATTATCGAACTTCAAAACCTTAAAACTCTTATCAGAGACATTTAGTCCATCGCAATTTCGTAAGAAAAGCATATATTGATTAGACGGCTCAAAATTAATAAAACGTCTGACCTCATCATTAATCAAATTATCTGCATTATCGACTACAATAAAACTATCTCTGCACTGTTCAATCGATTCTGAGAAATTATCTGATTTGTAATTAAACAATTTTATAGCTTTGTATTCATTAGTTAATCGTAGATCTTCTAACATTTCATAAAGCACTGTTTTACCGGTACCGCTATTTCCGCCAACAAGAGTTATTCTATCGTCAAATTCCAGATTGTATGAAAATGGATCTGCTTTAAATGTAATATTCTTATAGATCATCTGCTTCTCTCCTTTCATACTCCTTGCCCCACCAGGCATTATATCCTCTCCCTCCGGTCACTATATCAGAATCATTGAATCTGATTTGCACATCATCCGGGATATCAAAAAGCGATGGTCTGGACATATAAATCTTTATATTATCCATAGTAAAATCACAATACCGTCCACGCCGAAAGTTTTCGCCACATTTATGTAATCGTAATCTTTAAATTCTACCCCCGATGTAGCGATTTTCTCCCATTTTGTATAACTCCTCCTGCTTAATATTTCCATAAGCAGAATCATTAACCAGAATGATAATAATGGGCAGCGCTTCTTCCTATCGTCTCCAGATCACCCAGCGTCATTCCAAGAGATCCATCTCCAAGCAGCGCAATGACTTCTCTTTCCGGCTCTGCTTCTTTGCCCCAGTGCAGCACCTAAAGAGAATCCCATGTTTCCGTAATTTACCTGGTTTAAAAATATGCCATATTCTTGGGAAATGTTGTATAGTGTGTCCATGCGCCCGGATTCCCGGCATCCACAGAAAACACTGCCTTCCAGCAAATGCTTCTGCAATTCTTTTTTGCAGCGCAATCGGCGGTACAGGTGTTGTCTTCGCTGTCTGCAATGGCAGACTCTTCCAGATCTTCTTCCATTCCATCTTCCTATCAAGCATATCTGACAGAATTCCTTATCCCCCGAATAATCACCCAACTGCGAAACCAGCTGTGTCAGTGCAAGCTTCGCATCTCCCAGAATTCCTACAGAAACCGGGTACTGTCTTCCAATATTTTCCGGCACAATGTCTATCTGTATCATGTTCTGCGGATGTATGGTCCAGCGATTCGTACTGATTGCAGTCAGGGAAGACCCCACACAGATCACACAATCCGCTTCTTCAATACATGCCTGCGTGACCTTTGTTCCATGACGGGAACGAGCGCCGATAAAGTTTTTCAAATTCACAGTCTATCGCACCGATTCCATTATACGTACACACAACCGGTGCATGCAGTTTTCTTGATAACGCCTTGACCTCTTCTGATGCCCCGCTCAGCTTTTACGCCATTTCCAATCCAAAGGGTAATTTTCCTGCTCTTTTTTAATCTCTTTTTTACCGCACATGTTACAGATTCTGCTATCGGTTCAAAAACCGGTGCTACACAATATTCTTCTGGCTTCTGCGGTACATACGGCGCCTGCTGATTTTCTATCACATCTCTGTAAAAATCAACCACCACCGGGCCTGGACGACCCGTCTTTGCAACACGATAGGCTTCTCTCATTGCCCATGGCAGAACACTGATATCTCTTACCGGAATATATTTTTTTGCAGATACTGGAAAAAGAAGCTCATGATCACTTTCCTGGGCATCACCTCTTCCCGCATCCGGCAATTTATTCTGAAATACCAGAGCGATCACCGGGCTGGAGTCCCTGAGCGCCCCGCCCAAACCCGTAATCAGGTTCGTTGCACCCGGGCCGGTTGTCGCCAGGCAAACACCAGGTTCTCCGGTAAGTCTGCCCCATCCATCTGCCGCCGTAGCCGCTCCATTTTCATGTCTGGTATGTACAAAACGCATATTTCCTGTATCCTGTATAGGATCTGTCACGTATAATGTCTGTCCGCCCGGCACACCAAAAACCACTTTCACACCGAACTCCTCCATTATTTTCACAACCAGTTGTCCACCAGTATATAATTCCTTCATCCCCTCAACTCTCCTTTCATGTCATAGCTATTCTTTTAAAAGCAAACAAAGTGTAATCTGTGGAATAAATGTAACCATCAGCAAAGGGATCAGTAAAACACCAATGCATATGTAAAAACCATTTCAGCGATTGATCAATTCGAATACCTGCAATTCTTGTTGCGATAAACAAGCTTGTTCCTACCGGCGGTGTACACTGTCCAATCGCCAGATTAATGGTCATCATGACGCCAAACTGAATGGGATTATACCCAAGCGGAGTAACAATCGCCAGTAACAATGGCGTAAGCACAATCATTGCAGAAAGCGTTTCCATAAACATTCCTACAATCAGAAGCAATACATTGATTGCCAATAACAATACGATTTTATTATCAGAAAGATTGATAATCGCATTGCTTACCAGTGTGGGAATCTGTTCCATCGTAAGATCCGCCAAATGCGGTCGCTGTACTTACTAAAATGATACAGGAACCACACGTCACTGCCGTATTTCGTAATATGCCAAAATATCTTCCAATTTGATTTCTTTATAGATAAAGATTCAACAATCAATCCATAATCACAAGCAATAACAGCTGCTTCTGTGGGTGTAAAAGATTCCTCCGTAAATTCCACCAAGGATCACAACCGGAGACAACACCGCCCATTTTGCATCCCAGAGTGCGCGGAAAAAATCCAACATTTTTCATATCATCATCTTCCGTAACCGCTGTATAACCATTTCTTCTGGCAACGATTAACACAAATATCATCAAAAACAGTGCCATAAGCAACCCCCTGGTACAACACCGGCAGTAAACATGTTCTGTAATCGACACATTTGCAATAATTCCATACATAACAAAACAGATGCTGGGGGAATAATCGGTCCCAGTGACCCGGAACAGGCCGCCAGAGAGCAGGCAAAGCCTTTATCATATCCATTTTTCACCATATAAGGGATCATCAATCCACCAATGGCAGCAACAGTAGCCGGTCCGGAACCGGAAATTGCCGCAAAAAATCGCACAGCAGACAACTGTGATCAGTCCCAGAGAACCCGGAACCTTTCTCATCATTGTCGTTCCAAGATTAACAAGACGCTTGAAATTCCTCCTGCCAGCATAATATCGCCCGCCAGCATAAAAAACGGAACTGCCAGCAGAGAAAAGGAATCCAAACCACTGAAATATGCCTGCAAGGTCAGATCCACTGAACCGGGCTGAGAAATATATTGAATACCAGGGATGCAATACCAAGAGAAATTGCAATCGGAACACTAAAAATCAGGCAAAGAATAAAGATTCCTACTAAAATTAGCGCACTCATACTCCTTCCTCCTTTTCTGTCCCTCCGTCATTCTTTTTCCGTTTTTTATCACAGATCAATCGCTGTCCGGTTCTTACTGCCATCAGCACATGACAGATAGGAATCGCAGAATACACATAAACCATAGGCAAATGCAATCCCAGTGACTGCTGCCCGGTTCTTGCAAATGTTCAACGCATATTTTCCAGACAAATACGCCGTCACGATTGCATATACGATAAAAATAAGAGAACCCAAATGCTCTACCCACGGTCTGATCTTTTTTCGGAAACAGATTGATCGCCACATCTACTTTAATATGCGCGTTTTCCAGACAAGCCAGGCTGGCGGTTATCATGATAAACCATATATATACATATACCTGGCAGATTCCTCAGACCATGAATTCGATTTGCTGAAACAATATCTTCCCACCACCTGTCCTGTTAATATAACCAACATAATTACGAGCAAAGCAACTGAAACAATCGCTTCAAAAGAATATTTCTTCTTTTTTCACAGGCTGTCACCTCCAAGCAGGCCCTTATCCTTTGCCGGGCAGGAAAATTTCCATTTTCCTGCCCAACCTCAGACTTTTCCTTCACTATCTTCCAAGAATCTCCAAGGTACGGTTAATGATTTCTTCCCAGCCTGATCCTTATATCTCGTCTAAAATACCGGAAGTTGCATCAATCCATTCCTGCTTCTGATCATCCCGTTAAAAACGGTAACCGTCATACCATTTTTTCTCCAGTTCAGACAGTGAGTTCTCCTGTGCTTCTTCCTCCAGGCTTCTGACTTTGTCCATATACTCATCCACGCATGCATCAAATACTTCTTTAAATCATCCGGAAGTGCTTCATACCAGCTTCCATTCACGATCGGTACATGTACGTTCGGCACTGCATCTGTGCATGTGATATATTTTTCAACTTCATAATACCGTTCTGTCACGTGCAACACAGAAGTTGTCATAACACCATCAATGGCTCCCCTGCTGCAGGCCTGTAAATACTTCGCCAAAAGCTTAACGGAGTTGCAGATGCTCCCCAGGCATTTACGGTTGCCATAAGGAGATCAGATGTCATTGTCCGGATTTTCAGTCCCTTTAAATCAGAAGGAGAAACTGCCGGGCCCTTTTGTATTCGATACACGCTGCCATCCAATGCTGAATCCGCCATATGACTTGATACCTGTTTTTGGAATTCAGCTCATCACTCAGTTCTTTCATAAGATCGCTGTCCAGCACTTTGTTCAGATCATCGTTATTCAAAAACATATACGGGTAATCCAGGATCTTATACCCGTTAATAGATGCCAACGCAGACAGCGAACTGGATGGTACAGATGACATCTGAACAATATTCTGCTGCACTTTCTCTGCATTTTCGTTGTCAGAACTGCTGATCTGCTTGTTGGGGAAAATCGTAACCTTTATCCGTCCATCACTGCGTTCTTCCAGAATTTCCTTCAAATACTCCCAGCCATCATAAATCGGGCCACTGGGATCCAGATGTGCGATCGACATTTCATACACTTCACCGTCAGACGTGCTTTCCTCTTTTGCACTGTCTGCATTCGCCGTATTCTCGGAAGTCGTTCCCCCTGTACCTCCGCATGCCGTCATTGATAAAACCAACCCCATAGCTAAAATAGTTGCAATCGCTTTCCTCATAGTCCTACCCCTCCTTTATTCATATATTTTTTATAATGCTCATAAAAAGCAATATAATCCTTTGTATAACCCCTCATAAGAAAATGCTCTGTCGGAGTCCGACAAATTTTTTCCACCTTCCGGTTAATATCTATTTCGTTGATATCTTTTCCTAACGACATCATTGCCAGCGTATAGCAGCCTCGCGATGTGGCATCCGGATATTCCGGAACATTCACGGTACAATTTAATACATCGCTCGAATCTGAAGAATCGTATGCGCTTTCGCGCCTCCCCCAATCGCCGTGATTTCTCCTACCTGCAACCCTTCTTGTTCAAGCAGCCTGCAAATCTCTTTCGTCACATAGGCAGATGCTTCTGATAACGCCTTACAGCAATGTGCCAGTGTATGCTCCAGCGTCAGATTGGCGAAACCGCCCCTGATCTTAGGCAGCCATCTTGGTGCCCGTTCCCCGGCAAAGCACAAACTGCTTTCAGCCCTTCACTTCCCGGCGGAATTTGTTCCATTTTCCGATTGACATCGTCATAGGATAAATTTCCCTGACCAAGTACTTTCACTGCCCAGTCAAATGCCCCTCCGGTAAGACCAGTTGCTCCTCCGATCAGCCACAATCCTTTCACCGGATGGGATGTACGCTCAGTCTGGCCTGTTTTTCAAATACCGGTTTATCACTGATCACATAAAAACATCTGTCGTCCCCATCACATCCACACCTGCATACGGGGCGATCACTCCTGATCCCAGGACGCCAGAAGTTCCGTCTATTGTTCCGTTTACGACCTGTACAGCTCCCATTCCCAGTATTTTCTGCATTTCTTTTGTCAGCGTTCCTACAATATGACTGCATTCGCATAAACGTGGTAATTTCTCTCGTCCACATTTGCCGCCTGAAAGAATTTTCTGATCCCAGTTTTCTTCTTTCAGATTGTACAGTCCGGTAAACGCAGCAAACGTGCGATCCATAAAAAGCATTTCCTGTAAATCTTAAATTGATATACCCTGATAGGATAATAATTTATCCGCATTTTCATACTTTTTCCGGGTAAACTTCCCGGAGCCACATAAACTTAAATATCGGGTGCTCCGCGCTCACGGACCTTCCTGTTCGTTCATAAAAATCCCACTCGTCAAAAACACCTAAAAATTTTGCATCTCTTCTTCATGGTAATCACTGAATGTATATACGGGTGTTATTGCCATTCCATCTTTCCCGGTAAATGTCCAGCTTACCAGAGTACTTGTACAAATCCGAACAACTTCTATAGATGAATACGTTTCCCTGACCTGTCTCATCAGGGACAGCATCTTTTCCAGCTGCTCTTCCGCATCAAATTGCGCCGGTGCAAATGCTTCTGCTGATTTTCGTCCTATTACATTTCCTGCAGATCAAACAGTGACACTCTGATCGAACTCGTTCCAATATCTACTGTCATAATCCCTTCGTCCTCTTTTATCCCCCTTTATCGTTTGTTTTTATTATTGTATCTTTATTGTATTTATATAGTACTTCTTTTATATCTTATTGTCAACATATTTTCATATTTTGTATGCTACATTATGTTGCAGGAATGTACACTGCTTTCAAATAGTCTTCATCTCCCATTTTCTTTATTGTCTCCAGATATTGATCTAACTTTCATGGAATTCATGTGTTATCAGTTTTTCGAAGGGCAATTCTTTATGCTTTTTCAGCAATTCAAACGCTTTATCATATGTGGAAGGCTTTTAACGCAATCAAACCGGCAATCCTGGCATTCCGTTCAAAGAAAAGTCTGGGAATATCAATTCGCATCGTTTCCTCCGGTAAATTTTTGACTTCGTCACACCAACTTCTATATACGTTCCCAACATTCTCACCATTTGCAGCCCTTCGATTGTCGCGGAAATATGATTTTCCGCACTGCAGAACAATATCTGCACCGGGCCTTCTGTTATCTCACAAATGTGATGAATTCTATCCTCCGTCTTCATATTTCCTACGTTGATCGCCCGGTCCACTTTTGCAATTTCCAAAGCTAATTGTAATTTTCTTTCTATTCCATCTGTGATAATGACCTCGCGGACTCCCATATGTTTCAAAAGCATTGCAGCAATGATTCCTATCGGCCCGGCACCTATAACAAGCACTCTTGTCGATGTACTGATTCCATTTGTCCATACGTTATCGGATGCCGCCGCCATTTCAATCGCTCTCACAGCAACGGCCACCGGATCCAGAAGTGCGGCAATCCGCCCGCATATCATCCGGTATTTTCCACACATAGGTTCCTGAAAATATATACATATTCTGCAAATCCTCCTTTGAAATGCGGGAACAATTCAGGATTTGTATTCAGGCTCTTCTCCCTTTTCGCAGGAATATGGGCTTCCATACAGAAAATCTTCTTCACACGCTCCACATGTTCCGTTCCCATAGGTCAGACAGTCCCTGCAATGACCACATGTAATATGCGGATATACAACAACACGATCTCCCACCTTCAGTTCTCCGCCAAAGGAATATATTTTTTATTTGCATTTTTACCCATGGAAATACTTTCTGCCTGCAAATTCATGCCCATCACAAAGGGACTTTCGGCTGCATTCGAATATAATGTCCATCAGAGCCACATATCATAGCAGCCTCTACTTTTATTACCATGTCCCCATCTCCTGCAACCGGGGACATCATACTCTCTGACACTTACTGCAAATGGACCATCGATTGTCAATAACTTTCCTTTCAATCTTCAAACCTCCTGTCTATGTTTATATTTTGTATTATAATGTTATCATATTCAAAGCACAATAACAATACAATTATATCAGGAGGTACGATAATGGTATTAAACCAAACAAAACCCTTTCATCGTTTTTTGAAGAAATAAGCCTTATTCCACATGGATCCGGCAATGAAAAAGCCTTTATCCGTCTACCTTTATCCACTTTGCGCAAACGCATGCCCTTTCCTATAAACAAGATGATCTCTACAATGTCATCATTTATAAATCTGC
>VOFC01005523.1_pt1 | contig 15784 bp, 29 predicted proteins | sample 5384161 | NCBI WGS metagenome assembly VOFC01 (sample SAMN12384722, study PRJNA508395) | human gut metagenome | isolation source: healthy gut B | host: Homo sapiens | reverse complement strand
TTCCTGGCGTTCCTTTACCAGCGCTGCAATGACCGGGCGGCCCACGCTCTTGATGGCCGTCAGACCGTAGCGGATGTTCTGCCCGGAAACGGAAAACCGCCCGCCCTCGTTGACATCCGGGGCAGGATGGAGATTTTCATCTGCCGGCAGGTCAGAATATATTCGGAAACTTTTCCCGGGTTATCAATAACCGACGTCATCAGCGCCGCCATGAACTCCACCGGATAGTAGTATTTTAACCAGGCAGTCTGATACGATACCACCGCATAGGCCGCCGCATGGGGATTTATTGAAGGCATATTTTGCGAAATCAATCATATCGTCGTAAATCTTGTTGGCCACCTGCTCGTCGATGCCTCGGGCGATACAGCCGGGCACGCCTTCTTCCCCTGTTTCCGTAAACGCCCGGCCAGCTTCTGCACGATCTGCATTACCTGCTCCTGATATACAATACAGCCATAGGTCGGTTCCAAGATCGGCTCCAGCTGCGGGCAGTCGTAAGTAATCGTCTCCGGATGATTTTTTCCCCTGGATATACTGGGGATAAAGTCCATGGGACCCGGGCGATACAGGGAGATACCGGCGATGACGTCCTCCATGCTCTTTGGCTTCAGCTCCTTCATGAAATTTTCATACCCGCTACTTTCCAGCTGGAACACGCCGTCTGTCTTACCGGTTCCCAGGGACGCCAGTACCGCCGGGTCGTCAAAATCAATGGCATCGATGTCGATGTCTTCCGGTGGTTTTCTCCGCCATTTACCGCATCATGGATCACAGTCAGTGTACGAAGCCCCAGGAAATCCATTTTCAGAAGTCCCAGTTCTTCCAATGTCGTCATGGTAAACTGAGTCACAATGGAACCATCGGAAGCTCGGGACAGCGGCACGAACTCATCCGCGGCCTTCTGACTGATGACGACGCCCGCCGCGTGCATGGAGGTATGCCGGGGCAGCCCCTCCAGCCGCTTGGACATGTCGATGAGGTTCTTCACCCGCTCGTCATCTGGTATATCTTGCGCAGCTCCGGATTCATTCCAGCGCCTTGTCTATGGTGATATTCAGTTCCTGGGGCACCATCTTCGCAATGGAATCCACGAACGCATAGGGCAGATCCATAACCCGTCCCACATCACGGATGACACCCTTGGCTGCCAGGGTACCGAACGTAACGATCTGCACCACCCGTCGTTGCCGTATTTTCTGCCCACATAATCGATGACTTCCTGTCTCCGTTCGAAGCAGAAGTCCACATCAATATCAGGCATAGAGACACGTTCCGGGTTCAGGAATCGTTCAAACAGCAGCTGATAGCGCATCGGATCGATATTCGTGATGCCCAGGGCAATAGGAAACGATGCTTCCTGCCGCCGATCCACGGCCCGGGCCCACCATGATGTCCTGGCTCTCTGGCGTAATTGATAAAGTCCCAGACAATCAGGAAATAATCCACGTAGCCCATATTTTTGATCACGCCCAGCTCATAGGTCCAGACGATCCCGCATGGTACCGTCATCGTCCGGGTAACGCCTTGCCAGTCCCGTCATCGCAGAGCTTTATTCAGGTAGCTCCAGGAGTCTACCCCTCCGGCACATCGTATTTCGGCAGCTTGGTCACGCCAAATTCAATCTCCACATTGCAGCGCTCGGCGATTTTATGGTATTCTCCATGCCTCCTTCGCATAGGGGAACAGAGCCTCCATCTCTTCCGGCGACTTAACGTAATACTGTCCGCCCTCATAACGCATACGATCCTCGTCCGCCAGCTTTTTGCCGGTCTGCAGACACAGCAGAATGTCATGAGGGATCGCATCCTCCTCGTAAGTATAGTGCACATCGTTGGTCACCACCAGCGGAATGCCAGTCTCCTGGCTCATGCGCAGCAGCTGCTGGTTCACCGTCTGCTGCTCCGGAATGCCGTGATCCTGCAGCTCCAGGAAAAAATTGTTTTTCCCCGAAAATGCCCCGGTACTTTTTGCGCCCGCTTCTTCGCCTCATCGTATAAATTTTTCTTGAATGTAACGGGGCACCTCTCCGGCCAGGCAGGCGCTCAAAGCGATGATACCCTCGTGGTAACTTTTTTCAAAAGCCTCCTTGTCCACCCTCGGGGTTTATAATAGTAGCCCTCCACGAAGCCCCGGGACACGATTTTCATCAGGTTGGCATAGCCTGTGTTGTTCCGCCAGCAGCACCAGATGATAATACCGGTCCTCACCGCCGCCAACCTCACGGTCAAACCGGGGTTGGGCGCCACATACACCTCACAGCCCAGGAAAATCAATGACGCTGAACATGACGCCATGGTCGGTGATGGCACAGCTGTCCATGCCCAGCGTTTCCGTCATCATGCTCTCTGCCACCGCTGCGATGCTCTCCTCTCCGGTGAGGGGCAGAATCTTATCGGAAAGCGCTGTGATGATGACGCTGAAGCCATTGATGAGAAAATGGGCAAACATTCCGCAAAAAATACTGCCGGTTCCTTCAGAAGAAGGGCGAAGGCCACACCGAGAGCGAAGGCATAGCCGAACTGATTGAAATTCAGATGGAAAAGGCCGAAGACAAGGCCGCTTAAAGAGCGCAGCTGTAAGCGATTCCTTTTCCCGGTAATAGCCTGCAAAGACGCCGCGGAACATGAACTCTTCCAGAACAGCCGGAACCACCGCGATGCAGATAAGCTGAAGCGGTACGGAAATGATAGAAAGATCACTCCGGGTCTCCAGCATAATTGGTGGAAAACAGCATCGTAAATACGTTCAGGCAGGTCATCAATGGCTCCAGAAGGAGTACAAAGAGAATTGTCATCAGCAGCGTGGAAATCCTGGGCGCCCTGTGAGGAATCAGTTTTCCAATGGAATCCCGTCCGATCAGAAGGCAGAGCAGCACCGGGATAAGATAGACGATCTCCGATGAGATCAGCCGTATAGATACCGGCAGTCCTGTCACAAGTCCTTTTCCAAACAGATAAAAACAGATAATGCAGACTGTCATCGTAAGAAACAGCCCGTTGGCTTTTTACTATTAGTCATCTTCTTCCCCGCCTTCTTTTTTTCACAAGTACATTCAGCCACCGCGGCCGTCCTTCGCGGACATCATCGCTCTGGTAGATCTCAAGAATCTCCAGCTCGTGTTCCAGCTGCAACAGTTTTTCATCGTTTTTTCCGTGTAATCGCAGTAAAAACGACCGTTCCGGTACTCCCGCCATCTCCGTACTGGAAGGACATATAGAGAATACCGCCGGGTTTCAGCGCATCACTGACCTTCTTTAAGATGTGATGCATATCTTTTCTGGCCACATGAGGCAGCGAAGCGGAAGCCCAGATTCCGTCCAAAACCTCCTGAAACTCCATCTCCTCGAAGGTCAGGCAGAGCACATCAAGATCTGTGTAAATCTCTGCGAGACTGCACATTTTCGGTGAACCGTCCATGGGTGTCACATAACAGCCTGCCTCCTCAAGGTACCGGCTGTCACGGCCGGAACCGCAGCCCAAATCCAGAACCTCCGCATTCTCCGGAAGTCTGTCGAGGAACCTTCTCAGATGGTCCGTCATATCAAGATCGATGGTTTCTTCAAAAATACTGGCTTCCCTGCCGTTCATAATAGTCTATCGAGTCCACTCTTCTTCTCCTTAAAAAAAAAATATACTTTTATCTGGAAAAAAGCTGCCGCGAAGGATCAGGGGCAGCTTTCACTTTTGAATATACTATAAAGCATTTACAGGAAGAAATCAATTCATTTCTTCACAATTTTTCCGTTGGAAATCTCGATTTTTTTCCTGCTTTAAGAGGCGGCCTACGGCGCGCTTGAAGGCATTTTTCGTCAGTCCCAGTTCTTCTTTGATAAGCTCGGGATCTGCCTTGTCGGTAAAATCAAAGACTCCGCCTTTTTTCTTCCAGTCTTCTCAAGACCTCTTCCGCATCCCGGTTCATCTGCTCCGGAATCCCGCTCTCTGGAGCTTAAGTCCAGCTTGCCGTCGGCTTTCACAGCGGTGACGCGTAAAGAAAGGACCTCGCCTACCTGGTAATGCTCTGCGGCCTCCCGCTTCGGAATCAGTCCGGAATAGCAGTCATCCACGGCCACGAAAGCGCCGAAATTGTTGCTGATCTCGTAGATCCGGCCGGTCACATGATCGCCTTTTTTCATAGGGAGATTCTTTTTTTAGATAGTGATACACCTTCATGGTCGCGCAGAGACGGCTGCTCTTGTCGATGTAGAGGGCCACCAGGCACTCGTCCCCCGGCTCCACCTTTCTGGTCTGCTCACGGAAGGGCAGGAGAAGATCTTTCGGCAGGCCCCAGTCAAGAAATGCGCCGATTTTTCCGCTCTCTGCTACTTTCAGAAGGGCAACCTCGCCCAGCTGGATAGCCGGTTCCTCTCTGGTGGCGATGAGACGGTCCTTTGGAATCTTTATATAGGAAGACTTCCAGTTGATCGCCTGTCTTCGTTCCCTCCGGAACTTCTTTTTTTCGGAAGGAGCACTTCCTCCCCCCGGCTCCTTCTCCTTCACTTAAATATACCCCAAAATCAACAGTCTTGACCACCGTCAGGCTCTGTCTTTTTCCTAATTCCAACATAGTACTCTCCTCTTATTTCTTTCTGGTTTTGTACTGTTCTCTTTGAAAAACCACCACGGCGTAGGGCCTTCCCCTGCGTCTGTCAGCGCCACCGTCAAGCGGCCATCCTCTCTGGCCACTCTGGGGACGATAACGTCGTGAAGCATCGCTGCCTTTTGTACTCGGTCTGCATTTCTTCTATTACGCAAAACCTTCCGGCAGATATTCTTCTGCCATTTTGATGTACTGGGCATTGTTTACATGGTGGTTGATATCCAGATGGTGCTTCGCCACCTGGAAAGATTCCTGTTCTTCCATTTCTTCCGGCACGCAGATCTTCCGGTCTGCATATTCCATGGAAACTTTCTTCTATCCGGAAAGCTCGTTTTCTGTTCCTCATCCACCTTCACCGGTCTTCCTGTTTCCGTATCCAGATAAATCCAGATGGAATTGGCATAAACCAGACATTCGCCGTCTTCCCCTGTCATCGTGAAATTTCGATAGCCGAAAAAAGCCATGGAATGCATAGGGGCCAGGTGCTGATGGTCACCTTTCTCTCCAAGCTTTGGAAGACGTACCGGAACGATCTGCCAGGAGGATAAAGCCAGGCACGCTTTTTCTTCGTTAAGGCGGGCGATGCTCATACCTGCAGCTTCCGGAGTGAAAGGTACTGCAGTCCTGGAAATAATCGATAACAGAACCAAGAGTTAAGGTTCAAATGAGTGTCTACTTCGCTGAAGCGGATACGGCTGGTGAATGAATACATGATGTGGTTCCTCCTGTTGGTGCAAGGGTTGGGGTAGGTCGGATGGGCTGTGCGGCTGACGCCGCAGGCGCCTGGCCGGGGTGGTTCCACGGCGGCTGTGCGGCTGACGCCGCAGGCGCCTCGGCCGGGCCGGGGGTGGTTCCACAGGCTGTGCAGCTGACGCCGCAGGCGCCTATAAGCTGGCCGGGGGTGGTTTCTCACTCGCTTTTCGTTTTCGCATTCGCCATTCGCCGCATACAGGAAATAAAGAAAGAACCCGGAATGTGAGCAAGCTCCCCTTCGGTTCTTTCTTTATTCCTAATGCCCGCTCACATTGCTAGATAAAAAAAAGGGATTGTCTTTTCTCAAGACAATCTTAACTGGGCTACAAGGATTCGAACCTTTGAAATGACAGGAGTCAGAGTCCAGTGCCTTACCGTTTGGCGATAGCCCATCGTGACACGTTTTTGTTTTGCTTCTCTGTGTTGCTTTGTCGTGTCCCTCACAACACAATGAATTATATACGATGTTTCCGGATTCGTCAACCCCTTTTTTGAAATTTTTTTAAAAATTTTTCAATTTTATTTTCCCGATGTCCCGGAAGCCCGCATAAAACCGGCATTTTTCGGTGTTTGTGATTTTTTAAATTTTTCTGATTTTCATGTCTTTTTCCTGAAAACATGCCGAAAAAAAAAAACTTTTTCCGACCCGATCCGGCAACCCTTAATCCAAAAAACTTTTATTTTGCTCTGGTCAAATCTCAGTTCACTGAGTATAATGGAAGCGATACAGCAAATCAAAATGTCTGCTCTCGCCGACATTTTTCCGGGGCAGTTTTTTCTGCCCCCATCATTATATATAGGGGATATTTATGACTAACTTTCTGGTCAACATTTCGTCCATAATTACCAGGACACTGAGGACCTGAAGTCCGGACCGCTTATGGGATTCTGGCCGGGGTTGTGGGCATTTTCTGTAACCTGTTTTCTCTTCGCAGTGAAGTTCATTTCAGGAAGCCTGCTCCCACAGCGTAGCCGTCACGGCAGATGCCTTCAACAACTTCTCTGATGCCGGTTCTTCTATTATCAGTCTGGTCGGCGTCAAGATGGCGGAGAAACCGGCTGACAAGGATCATCCTTTTGGTCACTGTCGGATCGAGTATATCGCTGCCCTCATCGTTGCCTTCCTGGTTCTGGATGTCGGCTTTGGTTTTTTCAAGGATTCCTTTTGCAAAGATCCTTCATCCGGAGGAACTGACTTTCCATGCCCTTCCGTTGCGATCCTGATCCTTTCCATCGGAATAAAATTCTGGATGAGCTGTTTCAATCTTTTCTCTCGGGAAAAAGATTGATTCCAAGATCATGATGGCCACCGCCGCTGACGCAATGGGCGATATGATCACCACTTCCGTCACGATCCTGTCCATCCTGATCTTCCACTTCTTCCATTTAAATGTGGATGGTTTTATCGGAGTCATCGTTGCCGCCATCGTCATGTGGGCCGGTGTCGGAATTGCCAGGGATACGCTTTCTCCTGCTGATCGGTGCGCCCGGCGATCCGGGAAACCTGTCAGGCCATTACTGATCTGGTGGAAAGCTATGACGGCATCATGGGAACCCACGATCTCATCGTACACAACTACGGACCCGGCCGGGCATCGCTTCCATTCACGCAGAGTTCCCCAGGATGCGGATATCCGCGCTTCCCATGAGATCATCGATAAAGCCGAGCGGGAAGTCAGCCAGAAGCTGAACATTCTTCTGGTGATCCATATGGATCCTATCGAAACCATGACAAACGTGTCCTCGCTGTCCGTTCTCAGGTTGCATGAAGCAGTACATACCGTCGATCCGGAACTTTCTTTTCCACGATTTTCGTATGATTGACGGAAAAATCAGATCAATCTGATTTTGACCTGGTCATTCGGATAAAGCTCAAAGATGGATGATCAAAACAGGTTTATTGAGGTTCTGAAAACAAAGGGATCCCGTTATCCGCATACTGTATCATCACCGTGGATACAGACTTTAATTGAGCAGGCAAGTTTTACCATTTCTGTAAGCTTTTGAGAAACCTGCCCTGTACAGTTGTTTTTTAAAAACGACTGCTGCCAGGCGAATATCCATAATCGCTTTTGTTACTTGCCATAACCGGATGGCGCTTATTGCTCCTTGCGACTGACACAGTGGATTCGGGTCAAGCGGATATTATTTCCTACGCTCGAACGAATGCTGCTTTTATCAGGAAGTGAAGCCCTGCTGTTCAAGCACAGAATACCCAAGCATTGCTTTCCTGATGGGACTTGCCTTGTTCTATTAAAGAAAAAGGAAATTACTATGAGCACAATGAATCTGACACTGCTGACTGATTTCTACGAGTTGACGATGATGCAGGGTATTTCAAATCCCAGAACAATGGGGAAAGTCGTCTTCGATGCTTTTTACCGGAAAAAATATGTGACGGCGGTTATGCCATCGCGGCAGGCCTCGATCAGGTCATCGATTACATCAAAAATCTCCCGTTTTCCAAGGAGGATGTGGAATATCTCCGCGGTCTTAAAGTTTTCGATGAGGATTTCCTGGAGTACCTGAAAGCTTTCATTTCACCGGCGATATCTACGCCATCCCGGAAGGCACCATTGTCTTCCCCAGGGAGCCGCTGGATCAAGGTCGTCGCTCCCATCATGGAGGCCCAGCTCGTGGAGACCGCTATTCTGACGATCCTCAACCATCAGAGCCTTATCGCCACCAAGGCAGCCAGAGTTGTTTACGCAGCAAAGGGTGACGGCATCATGGAGTTGGTCTTCGCCGCGCCCCAGGGCCCGGATGCAGGTGTTTACGGTGCCCGTGCCGCTGTCATCGGCGGATGTGTCGGCACCTCCAACGTGCTCTGCGGCCAGCTTTTTGACGTGCCGGTCAAAGGGAACCCACGCCCACAGCTGGATCATGAGTTTCCCGGATGAGTATACCGCTTTCAAAACCTATGCGGATCTTTATCCCAATGCCTGCTGCCTCCTGGTAGACACCTACGAGATACGCTGAAATCCGGCGTTCCCAATGCCATCCGCGTTTTCAGGGAGATGCGTGAGGCCGGTATTCCTCTGAAAAATTATGGCATCCGTCTGGACAGCGGCGACCTTGCCTACATGTCCAAGCAGGCGAGAAAGCTTCTGGATGCTGCCGGTTTTGAGGATGCTTACATCTCCGCTTCCAGTGATCTGGACGAATACCTCATCGACAGCCTGAAAAACCCAGGGGCCAAGATCAGCTCCTGGGGTGTCGGAACCAACCTCATCACCAGCAAGGACTGCCCCGCTTTCGGCGGCGTATACAAGCTGGCGGCTGTGCAGGACGCTGAGACCGGCGAATTTATCCCAAAGATCAAGCTTTCTGAAAACAGAGAGAAGGTAACCAACCCCGGCAACAAGACCATCTACCGGATCTACGACCGCCAGACCGGCAAGATCCGCGCCGATCTCATCTGCCTGGCTGACGAGACCTTCGATGATAGAAGGATATGATCATCTTCGATCCTCTGGAGACCTGGAAAAAACAAAGATCCACGCCAACACCTATACTTTTAGAGAACTTCTTGTTCCTGTATTTAAGGGCGGCGAGTGTGTTTACGTCTCCTTCCGTTATGGAAATCCGTGATATCTGCACGAAGGGAAAGGACACCCTCTGGGATGAGACCAAACGTCTGTGAACCCGCATGGGTTTATGTGGACCTTTCTGATAAGCTTTATAAGATTAAATCGGAGCTGCTGGAGAAGATGGGCAGAGGCGTTGGAATACTAATTTAATAAAGATATATGAAAAAATTGTATACCGTGTATACATGGCCCAGGTTTTGCATGATTATAGGTGGCTTCGAGGACGCACCCCCATCCCGATTCCGCCAGGCTTTCAGTTGCGGTGGGGCGAAATTCTAAGGCTTGCGGGGAATCTGCTAAAAAGCATTCGTGGAAATCCATAACTCGCTTCCTCAGACAATGGTTTCCCATCATCCGCGAGCAAAATTTCTTACCCCTCCACATGACGCCTGACTGGAATGGGGAGTGCTATTAGATTAAATACTGTACTATAAAACGTATTCTATATTACTTCAAAATTAGAATTTTTCTCTCATTATTTCCTCAAAAAGATCCTGGTATCGATTTCGTCGTAAAACAAAGGAGCTGTTTCTTCTGTCGTCAGACAAGCTCAGGTATTCTTCGGACGGATAGTGAAAAACAGCAGAAGCTCACGAGGATTTTCGTAGTAAGCGTAGATCTGGGCGAGAACTTTCTGAAGGAGTCCCACGGAAAAGGGATTAAAAAATAGCAGCGATCCACTTCTGTCGATACGGGATAGGTTTCGGCTGCTTTTTCATTTCAAAAGGCAGTCCGGTTCCCTGAAACGGCATGGAGCCTGTTTTCTTCTGCCCCGGAAAAGATCCGTTCATCGTATTCCACACCGATGGGTGGCAGCGAGTCTGGTAGGATAGATAAAGCAGACTCTCCCTTTCCCGGTGCCATAATCAAGAGAGTATTTCCTTTTCGATAAAGGCCGCTGTTTGCCAGACGTTCCAGCACGGAATAGGGTATGTGTCAGGTTCGTAGGGATAGCGGTACTGGTCTGCGTGGGAATCATCGCGGCCGGTGGTTTGATTTTTAGCAGTTTGTCCCATTGAAGATTCGTTTTTCGGTTCATAAAGTCACATCTCCTGTATTATTCTTTCTGGAAGATATCTCATCAATAAATTTGCTTTCCATATTTATCTATGTCCTCCAAAAGATACTTATTTTTTTATGGAATCATAATCGAAAATATCAATTTTACGGAGTGTTTCGATCTCTTCCAGATCCTCCTCCAGTTTTAAAATATCTTTACAGCCTTTTACTGCCAAAATCAATATCACTGGTTTTCTGGCCGTTCCCCGTGGCAAAGGAACCGATCAAAGTAGATGTGCACCCCATTTTTCTGACAGATCCGGGTAACATGGCCGATCAGTGTGTCGATACTCATTGTTGACATGGCAAGAACCTCCTTTTACCCAATATGGCATATCTGGAAATCATTGAAAACAGAAAACAACCCTACTTTCGGGCTTTCTCGTGTCTTTCCCCTCAGCATCAGTCTCAAAATATGGCTGCCTGGAAGAAACAGTTCTCGTTTTTCTTTCTCATCCAGGTTTTTGACCGGGTCTTCCATTGTGGGGGTTTCCTCTTCGCAGTGCCCGTTCGTACCAGAAGGAGGCCGCGGCCAGATTTTTCTGTACTGTCCGCTTCTGCATAGCATCTGGACAATTTCCATTACAGAGGGCTTTCCGCTCCAGGCCCTGAATGTAGAAATGCCTGATCCCAAAAGACCCTATTTTCATATTCTTTCGCCAGAAACAACTTTGCCTCAGCTCGCCCACTTCTGCCAGTCTACTGAACCCCAGAAATTCCGGATCCTATTTACCGGATCCGTCTCAATGGAGGTTCATTTTCTGAAGCTTTTTGCTGAATATTTTTCCAAAAATCCTAGTTTTGGGGTATTTTCTCCTGTTCTGCCCTCTCAGGACAAGGACCATTTTTCGCCTCATTCATCCCTCAGTTCCTGGCCCCATCCAAAGCCTCTTCCTGCAATCCGAATAGAGTAAAACGCCAAGATAATACTGAGCCTCTCTTTTACTTCCATGTTCTGCTGTTCTGAGCCAGATTTCACGGTTTCTTTCAACTATTCCTTTTAACTTAAGACTCTTCTTCATTCAGAAACAATCTGCTGCTCGGAATGCATTTTTTGAGCCTCGCTGCGCATTTTTCAGGTCATAATCCAGTGCAATGATATATTGCTGATCTGCGGTCGAAATCCTCCGGATAAACATAGTCAAATTCATGGGATATGAAACACCCTGGGCGTTAAATATCTTGTCCATGCTCTCTTCTGCCAGAAAAATGCCAACTATCTGATGATCCATGAAGAACTCCCCCATAGCGAAAGTGAATAGAACTCACATTATAATAAACTGACAGCTGCGCTGCGCTTCTTTTTCTCCGCTGACAGCTTTCTTCGATCCACTGAGGTTCACACGCTCAGACAAGGAAATCCATATCCTTTAAATGCACGGATATCCATTTTTCCTGTTCCAGCTGATAACAGCTCTCTCCCCAGTTCTGCCAGTTCCCGCACGACGGAGGGCCAGAGGTTTGCTGGCTGCCTTTTTACGCTCACCTGCTGCAGGTCTGACAGCCCAATCTCATCCATGAAAGAATCTGAACCATATTTATGTATCTGGCTGAGATCAAAACTACTGATATCCAGTGTTTTCAGACTGTCACAGCCACTGAACATATGCCTCATGATTTCTGTTTTACGGGTATCGAAACTGCTCAAATCCAGGTTTTTTTCCAGACTTTTTGCAATTACAGAACAGGGCATCCAGGCTTGTCACATGACTTGTATCAAAATGACCCAGATCCAGTGTTTTAAGACTCTCACATTCAGCAAACATATACCCCATATCTTCCACCCAACTGGTATCGAAACTGCTGAGATCCAGTGTTATCAGGCTGCTGCATTTTCCAAACATATGATGCATGTTTTTCTGTCCGGTCGGTCTGCAAAAATCTGAGATGGAAAATGTTTAGCAGATTTTGTATCCGTAAAACAAACAACTACAGTTTCTGTTTGCTGTAACAGGCCCATTTGCAGCAATATACAGACTCGCTCCTGTAAATTCCCCATTTTATCCATGCCATGACGCTGCCATTCTGTTGTTCTGATACATCCCAGGCATCTTCTCCGATATTTTCTTTCTTGTTCTGGAAATAGATAGTTGCGATCTGTTTCCGGTCCATTTTCTTCAAAAAACATAGTCTGTATTGCGGCTCGCCATGAGAATATTGTCTCCGGGCTGCGCCGGTTTGAAGATTTTACTGCCGGACTTGGAAAGCGTGCAAAGGGAACGGTGGTTTGTATAATCTTTGCTTTTGTCAAAGCCGCAGCTTCTGCATTTATTGGTTTCGTTTTTTAATTATACCTACTATAAACACTTTTGAAAACCAAAATTTATTTTTTTCCTTTTTTGCGAAAAAAGTCTCCTTGCAGAGATCACGTTTTCTGCAAAGAGACTTTCGTTTTTTTATCATTCGCCCAGAATGGCTTTGAGATCCTCTTCCGGAGTGGTGATAGGGGCAATATTAAATTTTTCCACAAGGAAATTCAGTACGTTGGGAGAGATAAAGGCCGGGAGTGTGGGCCCCAGACGGATATCTTTTGATTCCCAGGTGAAGCAGGGTCAGAAGGATGCAGACCGCTTTCTGCTCGTACCAGCTTAAAATCATGCTCAGGGGCAGGTCGTTGACGCCGCAGTCAAAAGGCGTCTGCCAGAGCGAGGGCGATCTGAATCGCGGAGTAGGCGTCGTTGCACTGGCCGATATCCATGACTCTCGGAAGGCCTCCCGATCGTTACCGAGATCCAGGTCGTTGAAGCGGTATTTGCCGCAGGCCAGGGTCAGGATCACGGTGTCCGGCGGAGTCTGTCTGACAAATTCCGTATAGTAATTCCGGCCTGGACGGCTTCCGTCACAGCCTCCCACCAGGAAGAAATGGCGGATCGCGCCGGATTTCACCGCATCCACGACCGTATCGGCAACGGAAAGGACGGTATTTCTCGCAAAACCGGTCATGACTTTGCTGCCGCCGTTAATTCCGTGAAATTCCCGGTTTTTCCCCATAACCGCCGAGCTCCAGAGCTTTCTCGATGACGGGCGTGAAATCCTTGTCCTCGCCGATGTGGCGCATTTCCGGGTAGCCGACCACCTCCGTCGTAAAGACGCGGTCCGCGTAGCTGGCTTTAGGCGGCATGAGACAGTTGGTGGTAAAAAGAATCCGGGGCAGGCAGATCGGCGAACTCTTTCTGCTGATTCTGCCAGGCCGTACCGAATTGCTTTAAGCTGTCTGTATTTTTTTCAGCTCTGGATAGGCGTGGGCGGGAAGCATCTCCCCGTGGGTATAGATGTTGATACCTTTTCCTTCGGTCTGCTCAGAAGAAGCTTGAGATCATAGAGATCATGGCCGGAGATCACGATGAAGGGCCTTTTCCACCGTGAGCGTCACCTCCGTGGGTTCAGGATTTCGAAGGTCTCCGTGTTGGCCTTGTCCAGCATGGCCATACATTTCAGGTTCACCTCGCCCACTTCCAGAACGATGGGCAGAAGCTCATCCATTCCCCCAGTCGTCCATGCCTACAGCGAAGGTGCTTTATATAGGAAGCGATGGATCTCTTCATCCTTATAGCCCAGGACCGCCGCATGGTAAGCGTAGGCCGCCATGCCGCGGATTCCGAAATCGAGGGATTTGAGGGAACGGATATCCTCGTCCGCAGTCCAGAGCTTTTTCCATATCGTAGTCGTTATTTTTGCCGCATGGGGATGCACAGACAGCGCAATCCGGAATCAGTCGCGCCTTCTCCTCTTCCACCCGGTCGATGAGACGCTGCAGAGCCTCGTTGTCCAAAATTTACATTGGTAAGGGTGGCAAAAGGCTTTCCCACCACAATGGCAACTGTTGAATCCTTCAGGGCCCACTCATTTCCGTCCGTGGATCTTGCCAGGCCGATAAGGGCGCCGGTGAGCTGATCCTGAAGTCTGGCGGTATCTTCTTTTTTTCCCACAGACACCTGCTTTTCCGGTACAGCCGCTGCATCCGGCTGTCTGTTCACACTGATAACAAAACATAGTTTTCCTCCTTAAATTTTCTGGTTATTCGAGCGTCACTATTTTTTTTTTAACGTTTGGACCTGCGCAATTTTTTTGTTCCTGCGAGCAACAGGCAATCAGCCATGCTTGCATGGATATTTGACTTGATTGTGGCTCCAAATTATACAATTTCTCCTCGGGGGCTGATTGTTATGATCTTCAGCGGAATATCTTTCCTGCTCTTCTCCAGTGCTTTTTCACTGCGTTGGTGAGGCCCCGCAACAGGGAACGGTCATGCGGGTCACGGTGATGCTTCGGATGTCGTTGTACCTGAAAATCTCCAGCAGTTTTTGGAATAGTCCACGTCATCGAGCTTCGGGCAGCCAATGAGGGTCACTTTTCCCCGGATAAAATCTTTGTGGAAGCTTCCGTAGGCGTAGGCCGTACAGTCCGCGGCGATGAGAAGGTCGGCTCCGTCAAAGTAAGGCGCATTGGGCGCTACCAGCTTGATCTGCACCGGGAAATTCGAGAGCTGGCCGGGCATGGACACCTCGGAAACAGGCTCGTCATGCTCGATGGTCTGACAGACCGTACCCGGGCAGCCGCAGGGCAGAGGCTCTTTCTTCGCGGCTTTCGCAGCCAGCACAGCTGCCTCGTCGTAAGCGGGAGCCTTCTCTCTCCTCAAAGGAAATGGCGTTCTCCGGACAGGCCGGCAGACAATCGCCCAGGCCGTCGCAGTAGTGCTCGTGGAGCAGCTTGGCTTTTGCCGTTTTACCATACCGATGGCCCCTTCGTGACAGGCGCTGGCGCAGAGGCCGCAGCCGCTGCATTTTTCTTCGTCGATGCTGATAATTCTTCGGATCATGTGAGGTCTCCTTATAATCTATTTGTTGAAAATCTGCGGGAGCTTTATGAAAAAAAATGAGTTTACAGATTTTCGCTGCGTCGTTTGGTTCTGAGATGATTATAAGGGAGAAGAAGGATTTATAATGTTGCAGAGGTCACATTTTGGGATGGATTTTTTTGTTCCAGAGGCGGCTATCGTTATTTTTCGTTCTGTATGCTATAACGGAAATCTATTAGACAGCCCCTGGATAAAGTATTATCTTTGGAAGGCTGATTATACAAAAACCATGTGAGAATTTTTGAGGCTCACATGGTTTTTATGGTTCTACTTTTTATATCTGTTAATATATTTTTTCTATATTTCTGTGAATATTTAAAGCCTGACTTCTGCTTCTCTTACACCCTTCTTATAAGATCCGGAAACAATTTCGGTCATAATCGATGAGGCCTTCTTTTTTCATCTTTGCCAGCTCTCTTGTGAGGGCGCTCCGGTCAGCACAGAGATATTCTGCCAGCTCCACTCTCCCTAAAGGGGCTTTCAAAATAGCGGGAATGCTGGGTTTCAGCCTGGGTGAAAGGTAGGCGAGGATTTTTTTTTCCGGAGAGTCTTCTTGAGATCACCTCGACCTTGCGGATGAGCTCCTGGTTTTTTTTTCGCGATAACACGGACCATATTTTCGATCAGCCGGTGATGAAATACGCAGGCCATATTGCAGCTTCGCGACACGGTCAAAGGGAAGGAAGAGAATCTCTGAGTCCTCCGAAACCTGAAATGTCACCGTGGAACGGCTGTCGTTCCCGCAGGCGAAGGTCTCTCCGAAAAGCTCATTTTTCCGCATGCGGACCAGAAGCGTCTTATTTCCCCAGAGGTCTTCCTTTATCATATCGACGGCTCCGGAGAGGACGATACCGATGTGCTTCATATTTTCCTGCTCGAAGGCAATGATCTCGCCTTTGCTGAAAAACGGCTGTGTGATAGGTG
>VOFC01006165.1_pt1 | contig 15802 bp, 20 predicted proteins | sample 5384161 | NCBI WGS metagenome assembly VOFC01 (sample SAMN12384722, study PRJNA508395) | human gut metagenome | isolation source: healthy gut B | host: Homo sapiens | reverse complement strand
AATAAGAACTGCAAAATTTATATGTAAATACAATCAGTGATGTAGTTATTAACTCATCTCTGCATTGATTGATTGAGCTTTTTATCTACTTTCTCTCTTACTTTTCGATTCGTTCATAAACAGATAAGATTTCTTATAGCCTCCGTAGTCTACGACTAACTTTTCCAGCACGATGCCCGGATCAAGAGGTTTGAAAGTGATTGTTTGCATACCGTCTGATGTATTCGGTACATTCAGTTTTGCTTTTTTCTCAACGATGCGTCGTGCGACTGTCGGATAGTATATGCTGTATACATTTTCAGGAAGCTCGTTTAAGTTATGATTGAAATTGATCGTCTGATCCTTTCCTCCTTCAAATCCGATACTATACTCATGGCCTTTGCGATCGTGGAAAGCAAGAGTTGATTTAACTATCACATGGACAGTTACCTTGTCAATTCCTTTTAGGGCAACTTTATCTTGTAGGAGATAGAAGCTCCGTCAGTTGGTTGTGTGTAAGGCATCAGAGCCATGCCACTAAGGGTACGCCCCATATAGGGAATCACTGTCCATTCCGTATCAGGCGCTGCTTTAGCGCTGTAGTAATGTTCGGCTTCTATGGCTATATATCCGTCTTGTCCGGTGAATACGTATCCGCCGACAGCCTTTTCCGGATTTTCGATTCGGTAGATTTTAGGCAGTGTATCAGCGGGGAAGTTATCATTCCATGAGGTATATCCGATATGTTTCTGCGCCATCATGTTCTTCCATTTGCCGCCGGACATAATGTTGTTATAATCGTCACTCAACGCTTTATCCCGTGCAAAAGCCTGTTCCACTTTATCTGCCCATTCGTTAGCTTGCGGATTGTTTTCTTTATACAATTTATGGTTCATGGCTTGTGCATAATACATTTCGTACAGGTTTGCCATGGCTTGAACGGGGAAGAGGATTAATTGCTTGTAGGCATCTTTATATTCCGGTTTCAGTGATATGTATTGTCTCAAAGCTTCCGCTTTCCAGTTTCAGATATTCATCAGATACTTGTTTCCATTCGCCGGTCTCCAGGTTATAAGTATTCCGGTCGAGCATTTCTCCCGTCACGCGGCCGTTGTATTTGCTGTACAGGTTTAAGATTCGCATGGCTTCATCCGCCTGGTCTTCGCCAAACTGCTGTGCGCAGAAACGACGGGGATGCTCCAGCAAGTTGGAGACGTTGAATTGCTTAGGGATTCCATGCCATATCCATGAAGAGCGTGATCGGATATTCCATTGGCTTTAAATCGCCTACATTCAATATCCACAGCTTTTCTACTCCGTAATCGTATGTGAGTTGAAGTTGCTCCCACATATTTTGTATAGGAGTTACATTCAACCATTTAGAGTTTCTCGGAGCACCTACGTAGTCTACATGGTAATACATGCCCCAACCGCCCGGATGCTTACGTTCCTTGGCATTTGGCAGGCGGCATACATTGCCCCAATTATCATCACACAATAGCATGATTACATCATCGGGCACACGCATACCTTTATCGTAATAATCCAATACTTCTTTATACAACGCCCATACTTGCGGAGTCTCTTTGGCCGGACGTTTGGTGACTTCTTCAATAATCTTGCGCTGATTCTTGACTACATTCTCCAGAAGTTTCACATTGGTGCTTTTACTCATGGCTGCGTCACCGTCTCCGCGCATACCGATGGTTACGATATCTTCTGTACCCTGCATCCGTTCGATGCCTTCACGGAAAAACTGATCGATCACTTTTTGGTTAGTTGTATAATCCCATGCACCATATTCTTTGCGCTTGCGTGACCATTCCTGATGGTTGCGTGCCATCGGTTCGTGGTGGGACGTGCCGATAATGACTCCCATTTCACTTGCTGTTTTACTATTCTGCGGGTCGTCAGCATAGAAAGCCCAGCTCCACATGGCCGGCCAAAGGAAATTACCTTTCAGGCGTAGTATCAGTTCACACACCCGTGCATAAAAACGATGGTCGCCATAGTTGGTACCGTATGTGTGTTTTACCCATCGGGTAAGACACGGCGCTTCATCATTCAGAAAGATACCGCGATAGGTTACGGCCGGCTCTCCGTCCGAGTATTGTCCGGGTTTAATATATACATTTGCTTGTTTCATGACGGGAACATCTGCCCACCAATACCAGGGAGATACTCCCATCTGTTCAGAAAGCTCGTAGATACCATAAATAGTGCCGCGTCTGTCGCTTCCGATGATAACTACCGCTTCATCTATTCCCTCACAAGGATTGGCGATGACTTGCAGGATGTATTTTTCATTTTTTCTATCCAATTCCTTTTTGTCTATTTTGCCTGCTGACATCAGCTTCTTTATAAAAGGAGTGCCATAAGTACCTGCAATGATACACCGTTTCGAACTTGTGCTTGTTAAGAGTTCGGGCTTTTTTCCGCATACTTGCAGTATGTCTTGTTGAAGATTGCCGGCAGCAATCATTACCCCTTTGTCTTCGGAAGAATCTATGTATATCGGACAAGGAACTCCGTTGGCAACCAACGGAAAATGATTACCGGCCGGTGTGAATATTACAAATTGTTCAGCGGCAAATGCCGCTATACTCACAACAGAGAGGTAGAAGAATAGAAATAACTTTTTTCATGGTTTCAATATTTAGTAATTTGTTGTTAATCATTGATCTTATGTTTCACAGTAACCGGATATTCTATTTGTTGATAATTGGTAATTGGAAACTGGATGCAGGAAGTCCTTCTGTATTATAGATGGAAGAGGGTGGATTGTTTTCCCATGCATAGCGGATGCTTGCCGGTATTCCTTTTCCGTTCCATAAAGCAATTACTTTATCCCCTTCGGTATAGGCCTCTACAAATCTATATTTTCCATCATTGGCAGCAATGGCAATGCCTTCTAATGATTTAGCTTGCTTTAAAGAGCCTGTTCCTTGCCTGAAAGAGATAACGATCCGACCGTTTTCTTTTAATTCGGCAGCTTCAGCCATAGGCCCTTCCGCTACGATATTCTTCTCACCGAAAGAAAGTTTGTTCATTTGAAGCACACAACGGTGTGCCAAGTCTTTTTTGTTAAGTGGATGAATATCATTACTTTCACCTAGATCAATGGCAGTGGCCAGTCCGACATTCTTTAACTGGAGACTTGCCTTTGCGTTGTGCTTCACGTACTTGTGCGTTGCCACTTTCTACAGGCACTTTGCTTCTTTGTTGGTAATTCGCAAGTTGCACAATGACGAAAGGCAGGTTTTTATTGTTCCATTGGGTACGCCAGTCGTTTACAAGATCAATCAGATGTCTTTCATAATGTTTGCTACCTTCAGGACCCGTATCCGACTCTCCCTGATACCAGATTATGCCTCGTATTCCGTAGTTGCGTAGCGGATGAATCATACTATTATATAGTCCGGTGGGTTCATTTTGGAATCCGATAGTGGAAGGAATACGCTTCATTGTACAGCCTATTTTTATGCTGCCACATAGCGGTCAGCGGAATTGTCTGACCGGCTATTTCCAATTGGTAAGGCTTCCCTTTTACAAATTCCGGACGTCCGGCACTGCTGACAAGGCGGATGACAATCTCGTTTTCACCGGCACGGAGTAAGTCTGTCGGGACTTGGTAAATACGCGGAGGATATTGATAACTTGTTCTTCCTACACAGATACCGTTTATATAGGTAGCATCCGAGTCTTTTTAGTGTTCCCACGCGTAAAACAGCTTGTTGTCCGGCTAATGATTCGGGTATGTTAATTCGTTGGCGGAAGTAATGGACTCCATTGAGAGGAGTGTTCCAGCTACCTCCCCAATTGGAGTTGAATACATCCACTTTCTCCCAATCTGAAGCGTCGAAACCGTCACTTGTCCATTTTTCTTTGTTCCCAAAGGTCATTTGCCGATTGTTGTCGATGCCATTGATTCACTTGTTCATTTTGGGCGTTCTTCACAGAATCCGGATAATCGGGATGGAAGTACTGTGGGGATTGGACTTTTCCCGGAATCTGGCATATTTCTCGAGTGACTGGCGGGTAGACCATGATGCTATGTTTGTCCCTCCCCAGCTACTATTGATAATACCAATTGCAACTCCTTTTTCTGCCTGCATTTCTTTTGCAAAGAAATAACATAGGGCTGCGAAGTCCAACGTATTCTCCCGGGTACAGATTTTCCATTCATTATTGCTATCTTGTTGAGGCTCGATAAAGTTGTAAGCGTACGACGTCTTGGTATAACGGATCAGATTGTTTTCATACGACATGATTTCATCCCTGTATTTATCCATGACACGCTTTACGGTAAGTTCCATATTCGATTGTCCGCTGCATAGATACACGTCGCCTACGTATACATCTTGTATTATTTTCTGGTTGACTCTCAATTCGTAGGGACCTCCGGCCTTGTGCTTCTGCAGGTTGACCGCCCATTCTCCTGTTTGGGAAGCCCGGGTTTTGTATTGCTTTCCGTTGAATTCAATAACAACAGTTTCTTTAGGATCTGCAAAACCCCATAATGGGATAGGGGTGTCACGTTGTAAAACCATCTTGTCGGAAAAGATTCCGGGAAGTCTTACTTCTGCCTGCATTCCTATTGTATATAACAGCAGGCTCAAAATGATGCAAATGTTCTTCTTCATAAATATTATATTTAGCGAGATTATCTTCTTTGTGTCTTAAATTCCAAGAATGGTTTATTTTTCGTCTGTACTGTGACACGATGCAAAAGATAGTTGGTATTGATAAGAACGGGCTTTGGGTATGTTTCAATTATTTATTCTGTTGATACCAATCTACTATTTCTTGAAGTTTTTTTCTTTGGGGATAAAATGAAGAAGTGTGAACAAACCGGTTTGTTCAATAAATGTTTTTGATTTTGTTTCAAAAATCTTTTTGTATTGTATCTATGAGACTGTCGGATGAATAATAATGGTTAATGTGTCATATTCCGTATTAATAAGATTGGTATGTGATGCGTATAATAAACTCTTGATTAAACAAGAGTAAGTAGAGATTTTAATGATCTTGAGAATATCGGTAAGCGTCAATCGCCTTTTTTACAGAACCGTGTAACAGCAATAATTTTTGTGCATGGTCATGATCTAATCCCAGTTCCTCCATAATCATTCTGGTTCCTCTTTCTACCAGTTTATGATTACTAAGTTGCATGTTTACCATCTTATTTCCTTTTTACCCGTCCGAGTTGAATCATCACCGACGTGCTAATCATGTTCAGAATCATTTTCTGTCCGGTGCCTGACTTCATTCTCGAACTTCCTGTGACATATTCCGACCGACAATCATTTCGATGGCGAAATCTGCTTCTGCCGCCATCGGAGAATTCGGATTGCTGGTGATGCAACCTGTCAGGATGTCATGCTTGCGGGCCTCCCGTAAGGCACCGATTACATAAGGAGTAGTGCCCGAAGCGGCAATGCCAATCACTGTATCTTTTTGATTGATATGATATTCCGTAAGTTCTTTCCATCCTCGGCTCATATCGTCCTCGGCACCTTCTACCGGATTGCGCAGGGCTGTATCCCCCCGGCTATCAATCCGATAATCCAGGTAGGGGCATTCCGAAAGGAAATTTCTCCAGTACGGCTGATGCTACCTTTTGATCTTCACGATTGATGTCTTCCAGCTATTTCCCGTACGGACTTCTTTTTCCAGATTGTCGTAGAGCGACGGTTGTTCAGTTATCTGCATATTGAAATTGCAATTGTTTACCAATTAATTGTAGATAGAGAAATTATTTTTTGATGATATTGGATTAATCCTTCCATTGGACTTTGGAGGATTTTTCCGACTTGAATCCTGTTTGCTGTGCTGCCTCTTGTAATATATCCTTATAACAATGTGCAACAGAACCGATGAAATGTGCCGGATATTGCTTATAATCATATTGCATTACATTTCTGCGAAGGAAAGCAATGAAGCTATTGAGCACGAGTTGTGCGGATAGCAGGCTCGTCCAGGTGTTGAGCCAGGAAAGGAGAGAGACTGGCCAAAAACGATTCGGGAAGGGTTGGCGATACACCCGGTCGATGATTTCGGGAGCCTGTCAGAGTCGAACTTGTTTTAAGAAAGCTTCCTTGATGGCGGGTGGAAGCTGGTTCTTCAGTACATCGCCTACCAGCAGTTTTTTCCAAGTACGGCACCGCTACCTTCATCACCCAAAATAAATCCGAGAGGAGAGATGTTACTGACAATCTCTTCGCCATTGTAAAAACAAGAATTGGACCCTGTGCCCCAATATACAGGCGATACCAGCCTTCATGTCCGCATAGTCCGCGGGCAGCGGCAAGCATATCCGAGTAGGCTTTGATGTTCCCGATAACGGGCAGGCTGTCGGCAATAGCCCGCCGGAGAACGGGAGCTCTTTCGGGAGTGCATCCTGCACCATAAAAAAAACGGAGTTGATCGTTCCTTCCGGTAGTTGTGGCAAAAGGGAATGTGTCAGCTCTTGTTGAATCTCTTCTTCTGATTGGAAGAAGGGATTGATTCCTTTCGTTCCAATTCGTTTAATCAGGGTGTCGTTGAAAACAATGCACCAATCGGTTTTTGTAGAACCACTATCTGCAATGAGTATCATATCTTAATGTATATTTTCTTTTTGATATAATATATAGCCTATTGACCAGTTAAGTAAGACAAAGAGGATAGCATAGGCAAGAGAACCTCCTTTCATCCCCGAAAAACAGGCTGAAGGACACCGGCATAAAAGACTTGCTGCAAGGAGACAGTGTTTTCTCCCTGATAAGTGACGGTGATGACACCTAGCAGGATAGCGAGAACATCTGCCATTACATAAATAAAGAGAGGATTCACTCCGAAAGGATTCAAAGAAACGGCTCCATTTTTTACATCCTTTGATATCGATAATCCAGACGAGTAAAGCCAGAAAACTGGAACCTAATCCGCAAGTGACCAGAACAAAAGTCGGCGACCATATCTTTTTGTTGAACGGACATCCATAGCTAAGTAGGAAACCTGCAAAAGTGAGAATCGTACCGATAAGAAAAGACGTTCCAATTTTTCGCGGATATCTTTTACTTCCATGAGTAGTTTGCCGACACAAAATCCTATCAGTACGTGTGCAATAGAAGGAATAGTGCTAAGAAGTCCTTCCGGGTCAATGTGGTTGTCTTGATACATGTGTGCATCTCCCAGGATGCTACGGTCTACAATGGAAAGAATGTTCGTTTCGTTGTAGGCAAAACCATTACCGGTAATGAGAATAATGAAATAACCTACTAATAATACCACGAATCAGATAAGGTATATACTTGTGTTTCAATAGCAAGGCAATAAGTGCTGAAGCACCATAGCAGAGCGCAAGACGCTGCATGACTCCCAAGATGCCGAATTTGCTCAAATGGGAAGAGGATGTGGGTGTAACACAGTAAGGCAAACCAGTTGAGGGCTATTCCGATAAGGAAAATAACAATGGTTCTTTTGATTATTTTCAGGGCAGCCGGAGTACTGAATGTAAAGTTATACTTTCTAAGTGAAATGTAAGTAGAGATTCCCATGATAAACATGAAAGAAAGGAAAAATCAGGTCTGTGGGGGTGAGACCGTTCCATTGAGCATGTTTAAGAGGGAAATATACATATCCCCATGAGCCCGGATTATTCACCAGAATCATTCCTGCGATAGTAATGCCTCGCATTACATCAAGTGCCAACAGACGTTTGTTACTTGTTACATTCATGACTGTTACTTGTTAATGTGTTAAGTTATTAAGTAAATTTTTATTGTTTCTTACCGAAAGAATCATCCAGCCGATTGCGAATCATCAATGAGGCGACGATACCGGGTAGGGTACAAATACAAACCCAAATAAAGAAGTTGGTGTATCCGAGATGCTCCTGTATCCATCCTGCAGGCATCCCCGGAAGCATCATACCAAGTGCCATAAACCCGGTTCCGATAGCATAGTGCGCCGTTTTGTGTTCGCCTTCCGCAATATAAATCAGATATAGCATATAAGCGGTAAAGCCGAAACCATAGCCCAGTTGTTCGATAGCTACGCAAATGGCTATAAATATAGGATTATCCGGAGTGGCGGCAGCCATCCATACATATAATAGATCAGGAAGGTTGATAGCTAACGCCATAGGTAATATCCATTTTCTGAATCCGTCGCGGGAAACGAGGAAACCACTGATGATTCCGCCAACTAATAAAGCTATGACGCCTATAGTTCCATAGATCATTCCGACAGTTGCGGTAGATAAAGCTAGCCCACCTTTATCGGTAGCATCGAGCAGGAAAGGAGAAGCTATTTTGGCTAACTGTGATTCTCCCCAACCGGTAAGTGAGAAGGAAAAAAACATGAGACCCAGGTTCTTTTCTTCTTGAAGAAGGTGACAAAGGTCAGAAGAAAATCTCCCAACAATTTACCCGGTGTGAGTCCGGGACGTTTAATGTCCGAATCAGGATGGGGGAGAATCAGACGATGATAGATAGTAAGAGCAAGAAACAATCCTGCAAGAAGGTAGAATGTAATACTCCATGCCAAGGGAATATTGTTTTGTGATGTTTCCAACCATCCTGCCAGCATGACAAGAATTCCCTGCCCGAAAATGTTGGCAAGCCGATAGAAGGTATTCCGGATACCGACAAAGAAAGATTGTTCCTTATTATTGAGTCCGAGCATATAGAAACCATCTGCAGCGATGTCATGTGTAGCGGAGCTGAAGGCTAGCAACCAGAAAAAAAGCAAGAGTCAACTGTACATAATGTGCAGTTGGGATAAAGAAGGCTATCCCTGCAAATCCGGCGGCGATGAAACCTTGCATGGCAATAATCCAAGCCCGTTTTGTTTTCACCAGATCGACGAATGGACTCCATAGAGGTTTGATAGTCCAGGGAAGATAGAGCCAGGAAGTGTATAAAGCTATTTCCGTATTGGATAATCCCAAACGCTTGTACATGATAACAGCAATCGTCATTACCGCTACATAGGGCAGCCCTTCTGCGAAGTAGAGGGTTGGTATCCAGCTCCAGGGATTTCTTTTTATAGTGGGTGTTGTCATGGCATTGTTCTTTTTTTCATTGATATTGTTTTTCGAGCGTACTGCCGGGGTAATAGTGAGACAGTATTTCTTCATACTTATAACCTTGTTCTCCCATTACGGCAGCACCAATCTGACAGAGTCCTACCCATGTCCCCATCCGGCTCCGATAAGGATGAATCGTGAAGGATTTTTATCTTTTTTTATGTCCCTTTTCTTTATATTCCTTGTCTATTACGAAGGCAGAACTATAAAGATGGGAAGTAGATAGGGTACGACGTATTTCCAGCTCTTTTCCGATAATAAGTGTCCGCAAGGTTCCTACAATTTTCAATCGGACAAGGCGTCCCGACGTTCCCCGTTCTATAGGAATTAAATCCAGAATTTGTCCGAAGTCAATTCCCGAACGTTGATGAATCAGTGTTGAAAGTTCTTGTTGGGAGTAGCAGACTCTCCAACGGTAAAAGTCTGTTGTTTCCTGGTCATAGTTGTTTAAAACCTGGCTTAGGATCTTTTTTGTCCTGCGTGTGGCAGAATGCGACAGGAGAAGTACGAATCCATTTATCAGCCTCCGTCTCTATTGTCAAATCGGGTAGTTGGTCTTCGATCTTACAATCCCGTTGCCCGATAAGATAGGGGTGCTTTACGTTTTCCCAGCAATTCTGGAACTCTTCAAAAGCCCCGCCGCAACATTTAGAGAAACGGGCATCACAAATCGTTCCTGCATACATCAATACTTCGCCCCGGGTAGCAGTGACTGCTTCGATAGCTTGTGGTGTTGAGGCACGTGTGATTCCTTGATACCGTTGGCAGTGATCGTCTGCGCATACGTCAAAGTTTTTGTGCGCTTCGTGGTCATACCATTTGATAAATTGAGAATCCGAAACGAAAGATGGAGAACAGGTTGCGCTATCCTTCTGTATAGACTTTCCTGTTTTCTCGTTCTTCATTTCCTGTTTTCTACTCTCTGTCTTCCACTTATTCAACAGCCAACTTCGGGAAATAACAGCATGTGCCTTTAGTAGTTCTAAAGAAGCAGTAGCACTCATTTCTGATGAAATCACACTGATGAGATATTCTTCGATGGAAATAATATTGATAGCAGTAAGTTGTTCCCCTTCGACGATGATCTTTAACTCCCCTTTGAATTTCTGGACTTCTTTGCGTTCCCAATGGAAGTTGATTCCGATGGTCACATCTTTCAGTTCAAAGAAAGCAGGTGCACCTTGTTGGGGAGTGAAAGATAATTCATTATATTCTTTCCTTGCCAATGAATCTTCCCATCCCGGTAAATAGCCTTTTGCATACCGGAGCTTTCTGTTTCGTCGGAAGAGATAAATTTTATAGGGAAAGAGAATTCAATCTCTTTCCCGGAAAGGATACCAACACTTATTAGAGGGACTTGCATGCTATTTTATTACTATTTCTTCTTGAATAATTGATCGCATAGAGTATTTAACTGTTGGGGAGATAAACTTATCTCCTTGTAAATCTCTGTGAGTTGTTGGGCGTTTAATTTATCCATGTCTTCTTCTCTGACAATCGGGAATATGCCACCCATTTCTGCAACAGCCGGACTTATTAATAGTCCTTTTTCATTTGGGGTATAATAGCAATCGGGACGATGTTTTGAGCGTAGGAAAATGATGCAATTCCATACTTCTATTTCGTCACCTCCGAAATGGCTTATTTTATCGAGACCATACCAAGTTATCATGTTGATTAAAGGTTCCTTATCCGAATAAATGACGGAAAGATTTTGGTAGACCTTTTCAAATTGTTGCATTAAGTCAACTTTCAGACCTGATGTCATACCTATGCAAGTTGTGAATACATTGTCTACATAAGTTGTTACGCCGTTTTCATTTTCTAATATACTCTTCAAGAAATTCAGCGCAAAAGGGTTAGTCAGTTCTTCTTCTTTTTCCTGCTGCCTGAAATGCATGTGGTCAGGGGCGGAAGCACCGCACTCCGGTCCGTTATAGAGTATATAGAACTCGTCCAGGTTTTCAGCTAAGTGAAGCATATCTTCAAAACGTCCTTTCATGCTTTGTGGAGTGTGTTCCTTGTCGATTATTGTCAAGTGACGCTGAAAAATGGGGTAGGGGTTGAGGCATACCTCATAATGTCCGAATGGTAGATATGTTTGCTCTGCGGGGCGGTTTTTTCCGCATAAAAACAAGGCCTTTCCTGGATAGAACGACTATCTGTTTTTGCCATGGTCGAGAGGATGCGTTGAGGATTCGGGAAAATTCTAACTTTCATCTCTATCTTCTTCCTTCAGTTTCAAGACTTTTTTCTTTTCCAGATTTTCTTCCAACGCTTCATAGTTCCTTTTCGCAAGTTCCCAGTTTTCTTTTTGGTTTTCTATCATTTCCTCTACAAGTTCTTGAAACTCTTCATCGATAGTATGCATCTGGATTCTGCCCTTAATTTCCCATGTGCGGATTCGGTCTTTGTAGAAGTTGTTCCGATTGACTTTTTCTGTGCTTAATGCGGCGTCAGAGTTACCTTCCCAACGGCGACAGAGGTATATTACATCATAGATACGTCCGATCTTATACTCCCGTGAGATTCGTAATCCTATGGCGTAATCTTCACCATAGCTGGTATTCGGCAATTTGATATCACGAAGAATAGGAGTGTAGAAAGCTCGTGGAGCACCCAAACCATTGATACGTAGAGCGTTGTTCTTTTCCATTTTCCGGTGTCCACTCTTTGTGGTCAATGATACCGGGGGGTATTTCGTTCAGTTGGAAGTCGGTCATTAGATAGGTACCTATGACCATTGCGCAGCTTTCCTTATAAAAGGTGTCTACGATTTTCTGTAAAGTGGATTCATCTTTATATAAATCGTCGCTATCTAACTGTATAGCGAACTTTCCGCATTTTTCGTGACATATACCCTTGTTCCAGCAGCCGCCTATACCTAAATCATTTTCTTGGGGGATGATATGGATCAATCTTTTATCGCTACTTAGTTCCTGGAGAATTTCCGTCGTTCCATCGGTGGAATGATTGTCGATAACAATAATGTTAAAAGAAGAAAGTGGTCCGTTGGTTTAAAGCCGAATTGACAGCATCGCGGATTGTATGAGCACGATTGCGTACAGGGATGATGACAGATGCCTCGAATTCAAAGTTTTCGCTGTGAAGATTTACAGGCCGTGAAGAAGTAGGCATGAAATAGGCATCAATACATTTCAGGTATTCGGTACAGGCAGCTTCCATTTCGAGCTGTACTTCCCGATTTTTGGGATCTACATAGTCGAATTGTTTCTCTCCGCTTTTCTGGTATCTGTTTCAACTTCGGTGTATAGATATTCATTGATGTGCACAATTGAATATTTGTAAGAGATGAATAGACGCATAGCATATAGTCCTGCGTATTTGTACTCTTCACGCAAAGCATCTGCTATTTTAGTGAAGGCAGAAGAACTGAATAGAAGCATGGAACCGAAATCGAAATCATCCCGGACGCTTCCTAATTGGTAGTCAATGACAGGTGCTTGTTTAAGTTCTCCGTTAATCAGCTGATAGTGGTCGGCATAAACTATTCCATTCTTTTTATCGTTCTCCATGATTTGCACCATGCGTTCCAAGGCATACAGTCCCAGTTTTAATGGAGTTTGTTTCAAGTAGAACAGAGTATATTCCGTATTGGCATTGGCTGCAATTGTTTTCATTGTGTCTGTGGAATAGAACCCTTTAACAGAGAGATATTCACAACCCGGAAGAGCTTTTCTTACCGGGCTCGAACCTAATAAATAGATATTATTTACTAGCTCTGACACTTGTAGTTCCTTTACTGTCTGCATGGTATCTTCCGGGGTGCCGAAAGGTATGAAGCAATTAATTTTCTTCTTCATCTTCATCTTAATATTAAAGAACTGTCGTATTGTCTATGGTTGATTTCTTTCGAATAAGGAAGCAAAGCCCGGTGAAAGTAAATGCAGCGTTAAATAATAGCAGCTCGTAACTAATTTGGTAACCGTTGAACCATGCTTCCGAATTTCTTTGCAGGATATAGCAAAGAATAGGAGAAGCGATAGCTACCAACGGAATATATTTATCATAAACTTGTTTCTTGGTGAAGATGCCGAAAGCGAACAACCCTAAGATAGGACCATACGTATAACTGGCCAATGTGTAAATCGCATCAATCACACTGGTGTTGTTCAGCAGATTGAATACGAAAATGACTGCTCCCATCACAACTGCCATACCGATATGTACCTGTTTGCGTATTTGGCTAAGTGCCGCCTCTCCTTTTTCTGTGCATGTAAAATATCTACAGTAAAAGAAGTGGTCAGTGCCGTCAAGGCAGAACCCGCTGCAGAATAGGCGGAGGCTATCAGTCCGATAATGAATAATATTCCGACTATGCCGGGAAAATAATTTCCGGTAGCGATCATCGGAAACAACTCGTCGCTTTTTCCCCGGATTCTCAATGCCTTGCTGTGCTGTAAACGTATATAGCAGTACTCCCAGCATCAGAAAAAGCAGAATGACAAAGAACTGTGAGATTCCACTGGTAATCATATTTTTCTGCGAGTCCCGGAAGTTCTTGCAACTAAGATTACGTTGCATCATGTCTTGGTCGAGTCCGTTCATGGCAATGACGGTAAATACACCCGCCAGAAATTGTTTGAAGAAATATCGCTTGTCGTTGACATCGTCAAAAAGAATGTCTTGGAAAAGTCACTATCTGAAATCGTACTAACCAGACCGCTGAAATTCAGATGCAGGCTGGAAGCAATATAATAAATGCACAGGACAACAGAAACAACGAGACAGAATGTTTTTAGAACATCTGTCCATATCAATGATTTCACTCCACCGCGGAAAGTGTAAAGCCATACGATAAATACCGTAAGGATCACGTTCAACAGGAATGGGAGATGGAAAGGATCGAAGATAAGAAACTGCAATGTCAGGCATACGAGAAAGAGCCGGACGGCTGCCCCTAGCATTTTTGAAATAAAAAAGAACCAGGCTCCCCGTCTGGTAGGAAGAGCTTCCGAATCTGTTCTCCAGATATTCATAAATGGAAACTAGGTTCATACGATAAAAAGAGGAACGAGTACAAACGCAATGATAATTTGTCCTACTATGAATCCCAGCACCATCTGCAGGTAAGAAAAAGCTGCTTGCCTGTACCATACCCGGAACGGAAACGAAGGTGACTCCGGAAATGGTGGAACCGATCATGGCAAAGGCAACGATATACCAGGCTGATTTACGGTTTCCTACGAAAGAATCCTTCATTGTCGGCTTTGCGTCCTGCTATATAAGAGATAGTGAACAGGATTATAAAGTATGCCACAATAGTAATAGATATAACGGCTGGACTCATATCTGCTGTTTAAATTCGTTTGAGGATGAATATCCGGAACTTGTTTACTTTTGCCTACAAATGTAGGGAATTTATCATAGATATACATACTCTTACATATTTTTTTATTCCGGGTGTGCCTCCGGTGGCATGTTTGGAGGAACGCCAGTTTTTGTTGAGCGAGGACAACTCCGGAGATTTCTTTTCAAGCGAAACGCCGGTTATTTTTATCAATGGTGTGCATTTCATCTCTAAAACAACAAGTGTCAAAAGTATGTCCTGGTGCAGTCTCTTTACTACTTGAAAGTGCTAGATACCCGCCATTATTGTTCAGTGCCGGGAAGTTCGGTATAATTATTATATTTTCTCCACCGACTTTATGTTTCTGAACGACTCTGTTGAAGTATTTCGTGAAGCAAAGATAAGCTTTGGCAGGAATAGTTAGGGGAATAGAAGGACTTTCATTTTGAAGGATGGTAGTATTGTATATTGCCCCGTCTTTATACATCTTATATAGATAAAGTGCCGGTAAAAATGATAGCCTGTTCAGTCGGATTGTAGATTTCTATATATTCTGCACCATCAGTAGCATTGTTATACATGATTTCGTTGAAAAGAAGCATACCTCTTACATCTTCCGGTAATTCAGGGGGTGTCGGATTGTCCGGAATGTCTGTTCCGGGGTTATCAGGCGTTTCATCAGGTGTAGTGTCCGTTTCTACGTCATTAGATAGCTGTATGTGATGGAATGTGAATCCTTTGCATCGTGTTTTTGGTGTAGATACAGTATATGCCCAACAGAGTGAAGTCTGTCATATTCGAATATCTTTCACTCGTTTTCTTTTACGTATTCATTCTCAGGAATCAAGCCGTGTCCAGAAGTCCAGTAACCATAATTGTCACGTTCTACTTTTATATATAGTTTTTGGTGAAGAGTCTCCTTTCATCAGTTCCTTCCCGAAGCCAGTAGTTTAGACTGGTCTCCGTTCTGACGATAAAGAGGATTACGTTATCTTTAACTCCTCCTATCTGAATATAATAGCCGTTTAAGTTTACCGGAAAGAATGTTTGAGGAAGAAGTCAGGTAAAATCGTGCATAATTGTTGGCGGAGGGATTAAAGGTGAGGTGAACTCCAAATTCCCAACGGGTATTTTTACAGAGGTAGAAGGAATGGTGACACTAGGCTGTTCCGGCGTCTTCCTGTGGATCCATTCAGATGGATTCCTTCTTTAGAATTGATGGTGAATTTGTCCATCTCTCCTTCCCAGGGAAGTTCGGGCGTGATAGTGTCTTCTCCTTCTAAATCTCCCTTTTCTTCGTCATCAGCAGGAAGCGAACAATTGTAGAACAACATAATAAAGAGACTTAGGAAAGCAAATGCTTGGTAAATTTTTCATACGGTTTTTTAATTTGAGTTTTTTTTTTTACCGTATTTGTTTTGTGTATAATGCAGAAGCAATTG
>VOFC01003345.1_pt1 | contig 15814 bp, 29 predicted proteins | sample 5384161 | NCBI WGS metagenome assembly VOFC01 (sample SAMN12384722, study PRJNA508395) | human gut metagenome | isolation source: healthy gut B | host: Homo sapiens | reverse complement strand
ATCGACCGCGAACACGGCAGAATATATGTTATGGATATTCCGGATGTACAGTTTGACGAAGCAATCTCAAGGCTCACCCGCGTGTTCGGCATTCACTCCGTCAGTCCCGCGCTTGCCGTTGATAAGGATTGGCAGAGTGTATGCAGCACGGCATATATGCTTATGGACAAAAAGAGATTGAAAAAAATTGAATTTCAGCTTCAAGGTTTTTGCCCGCCGTTCGGACAAGCACTATTTTATGAATTCGACGGAATCAACCGCGAACTCGGCATCTGATTCCTCGAACGCTACCCGTCCGTGTGCGTGTTGACATTCACAAACCGAGGTTTCTTTCCGTTGAAATACGTGACAGAGCATACCTGTATTGCGAGGAGATTCCTGCGCAAACGGAATGCCTGTCGGCACCGCAGGACGCGCAACGCTGCTCATTTCCGGCGGCATTGACAGCCCGGTTGCAGGTTACATGATGGCAAAACGCGGGCTTATACTGAGTGCGGTTCATTTTACAGCTATCCCTACACAAGCGAGCGCGCGCCCGCGACAAAGTTGTTGACCTGACCCGCCTGCTTTCACGCTATGCAGGTCCGATCCGGCTGCACCTTGTTCCTTTCACGGATATCCAAATGACCATCTACGAGCAATGTCCGAGTAAAGAGACCACCGTCATCATGCGCCGGCTTATGATGAAGATTGCGCAGCGCATTGCCGAAAAGGAAGGCGCACGTGCACTCATCACGGGCGAAGCTCTCGGACAGGTTGCAAAGTCAAACGCTTGAAAGCCTTTGCGTCACCAACGACGCCGTGACCATGCCTGTTTTCCGTCCGCTCATCGGTTTCGACAAAGGATGATATTATGGATCTGTCAAGGAAAATCGGAACATACGAAACAAGCATCCTTCCTATGAGGATTGCTGCACCGTGTTTGTTCCCAAGCATCCCGTGACAAAACCTGTGCTTGAGGATTTGCGCGCAAGCGAAGCAAAGGTTGATTTCTCCGAAATGATTGAGCATGCGATTTCGGACAGCGAGCTTATGATTATTAAGTAAACTGCACATAAAAGGGCGCGAGGCTTATTCGGTCGTTGAGCTGCATCAAGCATATGTTCTGCGAGGCATTCGATATGAATCTCAACACAAAAACACAATACACTATCCGCCGCATTCCGCGCATTGCGGCGGGATTCTTTTTGCAATGCTGACAGCGGCCGCTGCGGTTTTGCCTTGTTTCGCCTGTTCAACATATGCTCAATCGCAGCAAATCCGTTTCGACACGCAAACGGCACAGTCACATATACACACCGTAAGGGAGCGGTCGGGTCCATATTTCACGCTTTCCGCCGCCTCCGGTGCATCATCCGCTGTCGGTGTGAACGTTTTCTCCGCTGCATCGGTTCAGCCGACGGCCGATGTTCCCGAAAATCAGCCTTCGGAAAGCCAAACGCCATATGTCGGGTTTGAGGAGCATGTGAGAACATCCGGCTGCTATGTCGTATGTCCTGTTTTCGTTTGCAGAAACTCCGTCCTTGTTAATGCTGCCGTGAAAAACAGCCTAGTGGAATATGCGCGTGAGCAGCCTGCTGACAGGTACATAACTTACGATGTTATGGCCAATGATAACGACCTGCTTTCAATCAAAATGTGTGTTTATGTTCCCTTCGAACAACTCAATGCGGATTATGATGTTCCGACCGTTAACGGATATGCGGTTTTTTGAAACAAGACCGATAAACATCGATATCTTATCGGGACGGATTCTTTCCGTTGACGATTGTTTCGGTGCTGCGTTCAGCGATGATTTCGCGGCAGATTTCGGTAAAAAGCATACGAAACCGCAGTTTCGAATTTTTGGTGATACTGTCATTTGTCTGCCTGAACCGATTTATTCGGATCGCATGTTCATGTTCTATGACTGCGGAATTTTGCTCTGCTATCGAAAATATGAACTTATCGCCGATCCGACAATCGAACCGACGATTTATATCCCGTCAGAATGGTTCATCGAGCAGGGCGCAAGGTCCGATTCGCTCATCGGAAGGCTTTTGTTCGATGAAACAGGCAGGCAGCCATCGCCGAGTGACGGCTATGAATTTGCTGATTAATGTCTGAAATACTCCGAATGACTTATTTTCGTGAGATTTGAATTTGCCGATTTTTTCTGCATGGTTCCGTCCGATGATTATTCAAACTCGGCATCATGCTTTCTGAAAAACTCATATTGACAGCGAACACTCGGAATATCCTGCCATGCGCAAACTCCCACCGGGAATGAATCAAAATCATAAATCTTTGCGTTTCGGGCGGAAAGCATAATCGCGGAATGAGTCGCAATTATAAACTGGCATCCGAAATACCTTGCGCTGTCCTCAATAAGCTGAAGCAGTTCAATCTGTTTTCCGGAGAAAGACTGTTTTCGGGTTCATCCAGCAGATACAGCGCATTTTCCTCAATTTTGTTTTGGAAATACATGAATGCGCTTTCCCCGTTTGACCGTTCGCGCAAGCCTGCCGGCAAGCTCCTGCGAGTAAATTCCGAAGCGGTCTTGCTGCGCGCCGTGTTGAGCCGCTTAAGAGCCTCATAATCCTCAAGTGAACGAACACTTGATTTTTGTGTTTTAGCGAAAGATATTCGTCAAACAGTTCATCGCGCCGCCTGTCAACCCTGCTGTTAAGGCTGCGGAGATCAAGCATAAAATCAAATACGTCGTCACTCGTGATAATCCTGCTGTGCGGAGTAATTTCAAGTTCGCATATAAAACTGCAATCCTCAAGGTAACGCTCGAAAAAGCAGCTGCGATTATACAACGATGCCCTTGTCATTGTTTCAGTTTCTCTGCAATGATATTGAGTGCGGTTGTCTTTCCTGTGCCGTTGCCGCCGCAAAGCAGCGTTATATCTTCAAAATCAAAGCTGCGTCAGCCCTTTTTCTGAAAGAACGCCGAACGGATAGATTGAATCATAGCATGTCATTTTCAACCCGAATCTAAAAATCCGTCTCGGTTTCGACATCCGGAAATTCAAATCTTGATATATACAGCATCGGTCAGTCTCCGTGTTTTTAATAAGCATATATTAGCATATAATTGTTCAAAATGCCGCGCCGAAACGCCGGTGCGGCATCCATGTATGATTCTGAATCTTCCGAATGGTTTCTGCGTGCAGCTTTATTCGAGCGGTTCACTATATACACGATATCACAGTTTTCTCTTCCCCCCGTTGCTGGGCTTTGAAGTCAGTTCTCCGTCAAAACCATCATTGCTGTCTCGCCGCCGTCAAGATTATATGCTTCCTTGCAGCCGAGATCAAACATCAGCTTTGAAAGTTCCTTCATTGAAAGCCCCATGGAGTACCCTTCCTGTCTTCCGTCAACAACAACAAGACAGTAGTGACCCGGCTCGTAATAGCCGATCGCACACCGAGGGTTCCAGTTCGCAACACTCGTGTTGAATTCCTCCATGGGTTGCCCTCCGTCCAACAGCTTCGGGCCGAAAGAGAAAGTGTGATACGGTTTTTCGATAGACAGCCGTAAAAAGATTAACCGAACCTGCAAGTATGGTTTCCATCGTGCCGTCCTGATAAATAACGCATACGTCCTGCGTTTTATTTATTGTTTCGCGATAGACATACCCATTGCGAATCTCAAGCCCGCTCTGTTTGAAAACAAAAAAAATCGCCGGAAGTTGCAACTATTGCATTATGTTTTGCAGCAAGGCTTTCAACACGCTCCCTCCTGTCGGACTCTTCCGACACCGCACTGCGAAGGCTTGAAATGTCCTTAATGTAAATATCCGCCATGTAGTAGTGCACGGGATAGCCGCCGACGGTAATATCCCGGCTCAAAATCTCAACGGATACATTGCCGCTGCGATAGGAATTCTCGGTTTTTTGAATGCTTCCGTCAGCGGTAAACTTATCTTCATATTTGCCGTGCAGAAGGTTTTCACGTTTTTCCGGCAGAGGGAACGCATGGTTCGCATCAAATTTTGCGGTTTAACATGATGAAACCATGCGAAAGACAGCAGCATATAATCGCAAAAACAACAATATCCGCCGTAACAACAAGTAAAATCTTTGTTTTATTTTTCATACAGTCGTAATTATATCCACAAATGGTAACGCCGTTTTTGCACCGTTAATGGTTGTCGGGCGTTCGATTTTTCTTCATTTTGTCGGGATTTACCCACAACGCAACGATGTTAAGTATCGATGATATGAGTGCAAGGACTGCAAGCACCGCAATATACCACTTTGAAAGTTCACTGTCCATAAATGCCATTGCCGTGTTGAACCTGTCGATAACGAAGCAAATCAGACGAGCAATGCGAGCATTGCCGTCAGGTGAGAGAGAGAGCAGCACGCGGAACACGCGGCGTTTGTTATTGAAATTGAAGAGTGATTTTCTCATTATTATTTCCCCGTTAAATTTTTAAATTTCAAGTAGTTTTCAGCTTCCGTTTCGAATCGAACGTTCAGGACAGCGGTTCCGCAACATAAACAATGTCGCAATTCTGTCTGCCGCCGCCGCAGGGCTGGCGTGAGTAAAGCTCAGTACCGTATGCCATCATAGCGGTCATGCCTCCGTCAAGGTTGTATGCCTCCGTGCAGCCAAGCTGTTTCATGAGCTTTGACTCTGTCATTTCAAGCCCGAGGAATAGCCTCTCTGCCTTCCGTCAACAACAACAAGACAGTAATGCCCCGGTTCATAATAACCTATCGCGCAGCGCGGTTCCATGTTGCAACACTCGTGTTGAATTCCGTCATCGGTTCGCCGTTGTTCAAAAAAGCTTTGGGCCGAACGAAAACGCATGATACGGGTTTTAGCATAAATCGAATCTAAATCCACCGAACCGGCAAAATAAGTTGCCATCGTGCCGTCGGAATAGATAACGCAAACATCCTGACTTCTGTTCAGCTCCTCGCGGTAAACCTGTCCGTTTCGAATCGCAAGTCCGCTCCGCTTGAAAACAAAGAAGTCGCCCGAAGCTGCAACGATTGCATTGTTCTTGCCTGCAAGCTCCGTCACCCATTCATCCCTGTCCGGCGAATCGGAAATTGCGCAGCGAAGGCTTGTAATATCCCAATATAAATATCTGCAACATAGTAGCATACGGGCTGCCCCTGAACGGTCATAGTGTGTTTGCTCATCTCAACACATACATTTCCGCTGCGATAGCCGTTCTCATCTCAGATTACCTCACCGGAAGTGAACTTTTCGGAATACTTTCCGCGAAGCAGATCGTTCGGTTCAGGGGTGGGTTGGGCGGACGCCGACGGATCCGGTGTTTCACCGGCAGCAGGTGTGTCTTTCGGAATCCAATAATCCGGCGACGGACTCGGGGAAGGCGAAACCCTCGGGTCGAATGTTCTCGTCGGTGAAAGCTTCTGCGGCTTTGCATGATGAAACCATGCAAACGACAACAGTATTGCCGCAAAAAATACTATATCCAAAACAACAACAAGAATAATTTTTGCCTTATTTGCTTTCATATATTATCTCCTTAAAATTACACGGCATGAACCGCCCGACACCGCAATGTTTTTATGCTGTGGTATTTTTCTCGCAAAAACAAATTTTCGTTGAATTACAAAGCTCAGCGGGTAAATCACAAGCTGTGCGATTATTTGGGCAAGCCAGAGCGCGATGCCGATTTTTCCCATAAGCTGAAGCAGACCGTAGTTCAACACAAAAAGCGCCGCAACAAGGATGTAATAGCGCAGTACACTGCCCGGACTTTGTTTGAAAAACAAGCCGCTGATTAAGGAAGTAATTCAGCAAGGAGCTTATCGTGCGTGCTCCGACAAGCGCGAAGAACTTTGGCGGAGAAGATTAAATGACAGAAACCTGACCGCCGCACCGCCCGTAATGCCGCCGAGTATCGCATTGAACACAAGCAGAAGGATATAATCCGCAGCCCAGCTGACAAAGCTTGAAAAACGAACGTAAAAATCGTTTTGTATATCCGCCACGAGTCCTTTACAGTGTTGAAATGAGAAGTCTCATTCTTATTAAGATACACGGTCTCTATGGTGTGCTCGATTATCGGCACATGCGTTTTGGTGCATGTCAGGAGCTGATTAATCTCGTATTCATAGCGTTCGCCGCCGATTTTGAGCATGTCGTCAAGCTTTTCGGTTGAAAACGCACGAAGCCCCCGTCTGCGTGTCGTAAACGCGAACACCGGTTGAAATCGCAAACACGCCGCGTGTCACGCCGTTGCCGAATCTGCTGCGGAGCGGTACCTTGCCGGAAAAACGTCTGCTGCCGAGAACAAGCGCATTCGGGTTCTTTTGCCCAGGTTTCACTGACTGCCACGATATCTTTTATAAGGTGCTGCCGTCCGCATCAACGGTTATTATACCGTCATCGGAAAACCCCGCATCCTTTTATGTATTCAAACGCAGTCTTCATTGCGCGGCCTTTGCCGCGGTTGACTTTATGGTGCAGCAGAGTAACAGCGGAATCCGCTTCAAGCTTTGAAAAAACATCTTTGCTTTCCGCATTTTTGCTGCCGTCGTCAACAATAATAATTTTATAGTCCGTTTGCTGCTTCAGTTCGTCCACAAGACGCAAAAGCTTTTCATCCGGCTCATATGCAGGTATGACAACGATCATTTGCAAACAGTATCCTTTCGCATATCCACATTTCGCGTTATTATACCACAATGGAATGCCGGTTTAAATACCCCTTTTGTAATATTCTCTTAACCCTATCGGCTGCACATGCCGTTGTGAAATACTATTTTTATCTTTTAAACACACGTTTTTGCAAATATATATGTGTGTTGCAGGTGCTTTGCATAAAAAAGTTCACAATTGTTTTACATTTGTGTCATCTGATTTTTGCTCTCCGCAAACGCAGTCATGCTTCCTGCCAACACTTTTTCCTTCAAATATACCTTTTTTCGGCGCAAACATTGTTGCACAAACCCGAAAAAATGCTACAATCACATCGTATGAGGATACTCCCTCGGCTGAGCGGGCAGCGCAAAAAAGGCGTTTCTGCTGTTTCACCGCTTTTTCTTCCTCAAAAAAAACTTTTTCGAGGCTTCTTCCATGAAAATCTCGCAGAAGGCTTTGGCATGCAACCTTTCCCCCATGCGTAAATTCCATCCGTTTGCCGTTGCAGCAACCAATAACGGCAAAAAGATTTATCATTTGAATATCGGTCAGCCCGATATCGCAACCCCGCCCGCATATTTCGAAGCGGTTCGCAATTTTGAGCTTCCCGTTCTTGAATACGCTCTTCCCCCGGTTTGCCCGTGCTTATCAAAGCCGTTCAGGACTATTATGATAAACTCGGCATTCACTATGAAGAGAGCGATATCCTTATATCACCACCGGCGGCAGCGAAGCGCTGCAGATGCTGATGCTCAGCATTCTCGACGACGGCAGCGAGGTTATCATCCCCGAGCCCTTCTACCCCAACTACAACACCTTCATCAAGAGTGCAGGCGGCACCATTCGCCCCCTGACCACCTCCCCCTGAAGGCGGTTATCGCTATGCTTTCCGCGAAAAGCTCGAGGCTCTTATCAACGAAAACACCCGCGCAATCATGTTCACCAACCCCGGCAACCCCACCGGCGTTGTTCTGACTCATGAAGAGCTGCGCACCATTGCGGATGTCGCAAAAAGAACACAACCTGTTTGTTATCGGCGACGAAGTTTACCGTGAATTGTTTACGGCGGCGAGCAGCTTGCAACCATCGGACAGTTCGAAGATATCAACGAAAACGCCGTTGTCATCGACTCCGTATCCAAGCGTTTCTCTGCCTGCGGCGCACGTATCGGAACCATTATCACCCGCAACAAGGAGCTTCAGCAGAACCTCATGAAGTTCTGTCAGGCAAGGCTTTTCCGTTGCAACCCTTGATCAGATCGCTTCCGCCGCGCTTTACAGCGTTGATTCCGACTATTTCCTGATGCTGTTCGCAAGGAATACAAACCCGCCGCGACACCTGCTAATAAGCTGCTCGAAATCCCCGGCGTCGTTGTTAAGGAACCGCAGGGCGCGTTCTACATGATGGCTGCACTGCCCGTTGACAATGCGGACACATTCCAGAAATGGCTGCTCACCGACTTTGATGACAACGGCGACACGGTTATGTTTGCTCCCGGCGAGGGCTTCACGCAACCCCCGGCAAGGGTCTGAACGAGATTCGCATTGCTTACGTCCTCAAGCAGAAGGATCTTGAGCGCGCCATGGATCTGTTGGCTCTCGGCATTAAGAAATACAACGAGACGCACTGCAAATAACCATTCCGCAATATAGAAACAACGAAATCAGCTTCATTTGAACAAAACCGACTGTACCGCAATGTATGCGGCGCAGTCGGTTATTTTTTGATTCACAGTCTGTCAATCATAACTGTTTCGATCAGATGTTTTCATCCTTCAGTGCATCAACCGGGTTTTCGCGCTTCAGCCTGCTTGTTGAGTACAGCATGGAAACAAACACAACCATGAAAACGCTCACTACAGCAATCGCAACCGCCGTCCACGGCATTGTCATCTGCAGCCTCCGCTGCGACAGGTAGCAAAGGTAGGTCATGCCGACCGAAAGCGGGAAACCGAACAACAGCGAACGCGTTCCGTAGAGCAGGCATTCATAGTTCATCATTCGGTTCATTCCCCTGTTCGTCATTCCGAGCGAACGGAGCATTGCGTAATCACGGCGGCGCAGTGCAACATTGGTTGACACGGTGTTGAACACATTCGCAACCGAAATCAGTGAAATCAACGCGATGAAACCATAGGAGAATACCTTCACAAGGATTATCATGTTGCTGACGGTTCGTTCCTCCTCCGCACGGTTGTACAGCCTTTTGAGGCGCAAATTGATTCCACGGGTTTCGAATACGGACTTAACATCATTCTCCGTCTTGTCCGGGTCATCGGCGCAGATGTAGACATTCATGAACCCTTCATTGAATGCCTTTTGATCCTTGAACGCGGAGAACGGCAGAATGAGCTTCATTGCACGTCCGCTGTCAATCCCTGCGGGTGCGGTTTTGACGGTTGCTGCAATATGTATTTCTTCATATTCAACCGGGCGCACGGGCTGGTCTATGGGCCTTCCGAAAAAATCAATTCCTGAGGATTCGAAATCTTCCCCATCGGAGGAGTTTTCCCCGTCGGAGCTGCTTCCGCCGTCAGCATCTTCCTCTTGAGCGGGCCAATAGTAGTATTGCAGAACGCCCTCTCCTGTTTCATTGCCGGACCAAAACATGCCGTCCAAAATGTATCCGTCGAGCTGCGGTGCGGGTTTTGCCCGCATCAGGTCGTTACCCCATCCGAAACAAAGCTGTAATTATAGGTTCTTCTGTTGTTTTCGCCGTTATCCTGCGAATAAACAACATCGTAACCGCTGTTGAGCATGACGGGCAGTTTTTCTTCGGCTGCAAAATAAGCATCGGCATCGATGCCGTTTTCGGTCAGCATCCGTCCGAATGCCGCATCATCAATGTAATACGCAAAACAGTTTTGTTCAACTTTGAGCAGCCCTTCATGTGCGCTGCGCTGCGCTTCTGTGTATGCTTTATACTCCGCCGTTGTGTCTCCCTCCGGCAGGTACACAAAGCTGTTGTCGAGCGTGTTCAGGCAGAAAGTTATCTCATCAAAGTATTCTCGGCGCCTGCGGCAAACTCCGTATAATTCTGCGCCGACAAATCACGATAACATATATCGTAGCTTTTTCCGTGAATGCGTCCTCTGCCGACTTTGTGAGATACATGCAGAAACCGCTTGCAGAGATGAAAAGCACAAGGCTCATTGCAAGAGAAGCTATCGTTGCGCGATACTTTTGCGGCTGCGTGCATAGTATTTTTTGCAAGCATGCCTTCTGCACCGAAAAGCCGAATGAAAAGCTTTGAACAGCGCACATTCTTCTTGCCCGCATTCACATCCCGCGCCTGTCTGATTGCTTCAATGGGTGAAATTTTCATTGCACGCCGCGACGGTATCCATGCGGAAACGAAAACTGTCAACACCGCGACCGTCACAGCAACGGCAACGGCCTGCCATGAAACGGAAAAGCTCATGCCGAACGGTGCATCGAGTACGGGTTTGAACAAATCTCCGCAAAGCCACAGTGTAATTCCCATACCTCCGATGCCCACAAGAAGGCCGATAGGTATGCCGCATACACACAGCGCAAATGCTTCGAAAAGAACTGACCGCCTTATCTGGCTCCGGGTTGCACCGATCGAAGCAAGCAAGCCGAACTGCTTTGTTCTTTCGCGGACAGAAATTGAAAATGCACTGTAAATCAGCGAAACCGAGCCGATAAAAATCAGCACGCAGAAAACAGCGGCAAGGCTCACAAGCATATTCGAATAATTGTTAAACACCGAATAGCCGTCAATTGTGAGCAAACTCGTTTGATAGGATGCCTCAGTGAAAGCTTCCCGAAAGCTTTTCCGCAAACGAATCAAGATTCTTTCTCGGATTTTTCATCAGGATATAGGCATCATAAGTTTCACCTTCCCGCAGGGGTTCGGAAAGAAGACTCAGCGCAGTGTAACCCGGAGCAATCATTTCTTCAAACCCGGGGCGTTCATAGAAACCGACAACGACATATTCCCAAATTCTGTCCGCAGTCAGCTTTTCCTCATCGTACGAATACGGGTTGTTCTGCCCAAGCCCGATCCGTCTTCCGCGACACGTCTGCCGAGAGTCAGTTTCAATCTGTCGCCGATTTTATGTGATACGCCGCCGTTCGCCTGAAGATGTGGGAAGAATTATCTCGTTTTCATTTTCGGGCAGTCTGCCGCTCGTAAGATGAACAGGCATATTTTTCATGAAGCTTTCATCCGCTTCAAGAACATACAAATAGGTTTGTCGGCGTTGCTTTTTGAACCGGCTTCGGCATAACCTATGGGCTTTGCGACAGCGGCCTTTGAAACGCGCTGTCGGCTTTTGATTTTATCTATCGTTTCGCTTGAACAGCCGCTGAACGAAACATGGTCGCCTTTGTCATATGCAAAGTACTCGCGCATATAGCCGTACATGCTTGAGCAGAAAGTTGTGACTGCGGTAAACATTGCGGCGGAAAGGATTATGCCGATTATCGTTACGATCGTGCGAACCCTGTTCTTTTTCATCGCCTGCAAAGTGACTTTGTTCATGATGTTCATTTTGAAATCACCTCGTCACGGACGATTTTTCCGTCCTCGATTGCAATAATGCGCCGAGCTTGCAGTGCAATGCTTTCGTCATGAGTGATCATGATGAGAGTTTGATTGTATTCACGGTTCATTCGCTTCAAAAAGCTCAACTATTTCATGGCTGTTTTTGAATCCAGATTGCCCGTCGGTTCATCCGCAAGCACGATCGAAGGCGAATTCATCAATGCCCTGCCGATAGACACGCGCTGCTGCTGTCCGCCGGAAAGCTGATTCGAAGATGCTTCTCGCGTCCGACAAGGTCAAGCTCGCGAATCAGTTCACGCAGCCTGTCGCGGTTCACGTTTCGTCCGTCCAAAAGCACAGGCAGGGACATGTTCTCTTCAACGTTCAAAACCGGAATCAGGTTGTAGAACTGATAGATAAGCCCGACTTCGCGGCGGCGAAAAACTGCAATCTGTTCATCGCTTCGCGAATAAACATCCTGTCCGTTCACAAGCACTTTGCCCCCGTGGGGCGGTCAACGCCGCCCAATGTGCAAAAGAGTTGATTTGCCGCCGCCCGAAGGCCCGATAATCGCAACAAAAATCACCCTTTTTCAACCGAAAAGCTTACGCCGTTGAGCGCACGAACTTCATTCTCGCCTTTTCCGTAAACCTTTGTCAGGTTTTCAACCTTCAAAATCTCCATTTTCTCCCTTTTGAGCATCATCCGTTCGAAATGCGGCAGGCAAACCTTTATACGCGCAATCCGAATGTATTGTCTTCGACTCTTTTGTTTATGGTTGAAATTATACCCGCGCAATATGACTTGTGTGTGACTTGAAAATAACAGATATGTCACAAACACCGAATACGCAGCTTCGGAAACGGCTCAAACATTATCCAGTCGAAGTGTTGTTAAACTGCGCTTTTATACAGGCGTATGGTGAACACTGCGCCGCCCTGCCGATGATTTTCCGCTTTAATTGTTCCGTTTTGTTTTGAAATGATGGTTCTTGACAACGCAAGCCCAATGCCGACGCTTTGCAGCTGCGGAATCTGCGCTCCGCATTGAACCGTATCCGTTTCAGTATGGGTATTATTCCTTAAACTCCCCTGTTTCCGTACAGTTCATGCCGGCCGAACCGGTATAAAATCTTTCAAAATATGCGGCAAATCCTGCTCCGCGATTCCGCATCCCGTGTCGCGAATTCGAAATTCCGAATAACTCGGGTTTTCGGATGCAGTGACATATATGCTTCCGTTTTTCGCAGTGTTCGACACAGTTTTTTAAGTATATTGCCCAAAGCTTCCCGTCATCCAATCCGGATCGCAGTATGCAAACCCGGAAGCATCAATTTCGAAATGCACATTTTTCAGCTCCGCCATGATTTCCAGCGGCTCAACCGCTCCGTCAACAATTGCCGCAAGTTCGGCATGTTTCCTGCTGAAAGTGACAGAATCCGCATCGAGCCTTTGCAAGCTTCAACAATGCGGAAACAAGCCACTCGATCCTTGTCAGCTGCCTGCGAAGTTCAAGAAGAAGCTCCATGCGTTTTTCTGCATTCATGCCGCTCCTGCCCAAAGATTCCGCAATCAGATTAAGCGCCGTGAGCGGAGTTTTTATCCTGATGAGAAATGTCCGCAATTGAATCCGCAAGCTTTGTTTTTGTCCGAACGCAGTGCATCGGCCTGCTCGCGAAGACGAACAATCAGCTTTGTGAGCTCGTTTTCAAGTATGCTGATTTCGCCTTCACGATACTTTGAAAGGCATATGTCCTCCGCACCGTGGAGAATGCCGTCGATTTCATCCGCAAGCTTTCTGAAAATGCCTGTGACGCAGCGCAGCGTTCTAAGCTGAGCCGAAATCACAATTACAAAAGCGGCGGCCGCAATAAGCCCCGCTTTCTGATTTAAATAAAAACATATTCCGCTTGCGGCGATACCGACCGCTGCCGTTGTCAGCGTCAGCGCACAAACATCCGGATTTCTGAGTACTCTCATTTTCCATGCCCCCTTTGCGTTATTCTTCGGCGGCAAACCGCATATATTCAGTCTATTTTGTATCCAACGCCGCGCACCGTTTTAATAATGCAGGGAGTCTGCGGATCGGCTTCCAGTTTTTCGCGCAGCCGTTTAATATAAACGGTCAAGGTGTTGTCATTCACAAAGTCGCCCGCAACATCCCAAATGTGTTCAAGCAGCTGTGTGCGCGTTAAAACATGCCCGCGGTTGTTTATGAGCGTCAGCAAAAGCCTGTATTCCAATGCCGAAAGGCAAAGATCCGTATCCCGCGGAAACAGGCTCCTCTCTCAAGGTCAACACGCACATCGCCGAGACTGACCGCGGCCTGCGGTTTTCCCGCCCGTCGAAGAGAGCGTTTTTGATGCGCGAAACAAGCTCCCGCGGCCGAAAAGGCTTTTGCAATATAGTCATCCGCACCGAGCTCAAGTCCCGTAACAACGCTGTGTTCATCACCCGAAGCCGTCAGAAAAATAATTGGTATATCCTTTTTGCTTTTCATGGCGGAGCAAACAACAAAGCCGCTGCCGTCCGCAAGCGAAACATCCAGCAGCACAATATCAAACTCCTCCTGTTCAAAAAGCCGCAGCGCTTCGGCCTGCCCGTTTGCGCTTTTGCACAAAAGCCCTCATCCGTCAAAAACGAGCTCAACGCACGAACGATCGCGGCATCATCCTCAACAACAAGCACTCTGTTTGATTTATTCATAACGTTCCTCCGTCCCTGATGTTCGCATTTGCTTTCGCAGCATTCCGGTGCAAAATGCAAAACGCCCTGTTCCCCGTTTTAAATGTATCGGCAGCACAATGGCTTATCCGTTTTCAAATAACAGGTTGAAAACACGGCCATCTTGCCGATACACAATTAAATCGCTGTTTCCACGCAGGAGCAGGGTGCAATGTTTTTCAAATTTTTTACTTTATCCGAGTTTTATTTTTCGGGACGAATAATTTCGGTTGTTGCATCCATCCACAGCCGTTCGACATTGTAATACTCGCGCTCTTCCGGATGGAAAATATGCACAAGAATTCCGGCAAAGTCAAGCACGATCCAACGGCCTTCGAATAGCCTTCCCTGCGGCGCATCGGAAGCCCCATTTCGGCGGCACAATCTTCAATTTCATCACTCAGCGCCTTTACATGAATCGGCGATGTGCCGCTCATGAACACGAACCAATCGGTAATGATTGTTTTGTCTCCCACATGGACCGCAACAATATCGTTTGCTCTTTTTTTGCATCGGCGGCATCCACAATGCGCTTTACGCAATTTTTAAGCTTTCGCGAAACCTGAGTTCCGGTTCCGAAAGGATGTTTTTTGTTTTCGTTATTAGTTTCCATTCTTCCTCCGATTATATCTATATTGATATTATTTTTATTAATCGTACGTCTTTTTTATTCGACATTGCCCGTATCGAATTCAGCCGGGATAAAATCGGCTTAAAACTCACCGCCGCTGCCGATTTGACGTGTTTTCAATCGCCGCCGTGCAGGCGGGCTTTCACCCGTTTTTCGAGTGCTGCAATGGTAATTTCCGTTTGCGGATGAATGCGCATTCCTTTATTTTCAGTGTATTCGATAGTGTTCCGAAGAACCGCTATCGTCGCCCTGTCGAGGTCTCTGAAAGCAAGCTCGCGCAAATCCCGTATTCTTCTGTAATCACGTGACGGCTCAAGCTTGTCCGCAAGAAAAAATCACCTCATCAAACGGGGTCATTTCGCACATCCGACGGTGTGCCGTTCTACTGCGTTCAATATTTCCGTATCCTGCACTCCGTACAGATCCCTTTGCAAGCAGTGCACCTATGCGCGAATGAATCAAAAACGAATTTTCACGTTCTTCATTTGTCAGCGCATAACCCATTTTTTTCGGCATATCGAACGGTCTCTTCACGCCCAAGCTTTGCGCAGTCGTGCAAAAGAGCCGCAAGCCGCGCTTTTTCTGTTGAAAGCCCGTGATACTGAGCAAGTCCGACAGCTTCACGCACGGTCAGCATTGTGTGACGCATTCTGTATTCATCCAAAACGTTCGAAACACGTTCCGCAAGCTGCTCTATGCTTTTTGGGCTGATACAAGCGCTTTTCGTAAAAAGCAGCATTTCGGCGGAAAGCGGCACAAGCCTTTCAACGGTTTGTGCGTTTTGAACACGCCTTCTTATTTCCGTTGAGGATATGTCCGGCCCTTCCGCAGAAATAATCTCGACTCTGCCGCCGAATTCAGCCCTTATCCCGTCTGCAAAGAGCTTCGATATCGCGTTCCTGACCGCGTCTGTTGACGGCAACGAGAGCTGCAAGCTCCAGTATTTCTTTCGGATTTTTCCATTTTCGGAAAATCTTCAAGCATATCCGCTCCGACAATGAAATACAGCCCGGCTTTCTTGTTTATCCGCTTCATTTTCGCGCAGCGTGTCAACAGTGTAGCTGACTCGCCGCGGCGAATTTCGATATCGGAAGCGCGCATTCCCGCGTTCGCGCTTCAAAGCGGCGCAGACCATATCGAATCTTAATGCAGCCGGAGTGCGCGCTCTGCGGAATGTTTATGCGCGGATCTGCCGCAACAACAAAATCCACCCTGTCGCCCAAAAGCCTTGTTTCACGGAACGGCAACAAATATGCCCCCATGTGAACGGGGTCAAATGTTCCGCCGTAAATTCCAATCTTCATATGCATATTATACAACATCCTGAACCGTTTAG
>VOFC01006250.1_pt1 | contig 15817 bp, 24 predicted proteins | sample 5384161 | NCBI WGS metagenome assembly VOFC01 (sample SAMN12384722, study PRJNA508395) | human gut metagenome | isolation source: healthy gut B | host: Homo sapiens | reverse complement strand
TGTTCTCCGCTGCTCTCTACGATGCGTGGGTTGATCATGACAACCGGACCTTCTCCGATATCGATGACAACGATTCTTTTGAGAATCCCAACCTGTGGTGCAGCAAGACCTACCCCCCCATTGCCTCGTACATGGTCTCTAACATATCATCGATCAGTTCTGTTGTTCTTGGTGTCATCTTTTGTTACTTCCTTACACACCTTTGTCAGTACTTCATCGCCTATTTCTCTGATTTTTCTAATTGCCATTTGTTCTTCCCTCCTGCCTTTTTCTTTTTTAAAATCCACTCATCGGATCAAAATCAAACTGAATCCGCATCTTTGCAAATCCCCAGTTCAATTCAATATATTGTTCCATTTTATCTTTCATTTCAATCAGGATCCCATAGATTCCTGCTTCAGATACAAAACTTTCCGGTACACATCCTGACCTTTCCGACTGCCGGAGCTGCCGGACCGATCACCTGTACCTTGCGGTTCTTCGTGATCCGCATTGCATATAATTTGAGATAGTGCATTCCTTTTTCCAGAAGTGCTTCATCCTCACAGGCTACCAGTACCGCCATCAGATGCTCTGCCGGCGGATACCCCATCAGTTCCCTGTAATTCATCTCTTCTGTATAAAATGCCTGATAATCCTGACGTGCTGCCGTCTGGATACTATAATGCTCCGGGCTGTAGGTCTGAATCACGACCTCTCCTTTTTTTTGCCCCTCTTCCGGCCCTTCCCGCAGCCTGCGTCAGAAGCTCGAATGTCCTCTCTGCTGACCGGAAATCATCCGAGTATAAGGACATATCCGCAGCAAGCACGCCCACCAGTGTCACATTTGGAAAATCATGTCCTTTTTACGATCATCTGCGTTCCGACAAGAATATCTGCCTCTTCATTTGCAAATGCAGATAGAATCTTTTCATGTCCTTCTTTGGATCTTGTAGTATCCAGATCCATCCGAAGTACCCTTGCCTGCGGAAATTCCTTTTTTACCAGTTCTTCAATCTGCTGTGTTCCTGCGCGGAAACCTCCGATATGAGGGGAGCCGCAGGACGGGCATTTTTTGCAACCGTTTCTTCGTATCCACAGTAGTGGCACACCATTTTCCCATTATTGTGCGCTGCCAGTGAAACATCACAATGAGGACATTTTTACTACATATCCGCAGGACCTGCAAGAAAGGAATCCGGCATACCCTCTTCGATTCAGGAACAGCATGATCTGTTCTCTTTTTTTCAGTCGGTCATCCATCAGCTCATGGAGCCTGTCACTTAAAATAGAACGGTTCCCTTTTTTTGCAGTTCTTCACGCATATCCACCGTGTAGACCTCCGGGAGCTCTGCTTTTGCAGTCCGCCTCTTTAATTCCAGCAACGTATACTCTCCCAGCTCGCACCGGTAAAATGCTTCCATGGAAGGGGTTGCCGATCCCAGTACCACACTTGCCCCTTCCAGGCTTGCGCGTTCGATTGCCGTCTCCCGCGCATGATACCGGGGAACCTGTTCACTTTTATAAGCTGCCTCATGTTCCTCATCGATCACGATCAGCCCAAGACTCGGAAACGGGGTAAAAGCGCAGATCTTGGACCGATCATCACATCAATCTCTCCTTTTTCGCCCGCATCATCTGGTCATACCGCTCTCCCGCTGAAAGTCTGGAATTCATGATGGAAACGCGTTCCCCAAATGTCCTGTAAAGCGCATCACCGTCTGGTAAGTCAATGCGATCTCGGGATCAGTACGATTGCCTGGCGCTTTTCCTTTACCACCTGCCGGATCATTTCCATATAGACCTCTGTCTTGCCGCTCCCGGTCACACCGTATAAAAGATAGGTCTTTCGGATCCCTTTTTTATAATCGTTTTCAAACGTCCGGATTGCTCTTTCCTGCTCCTTCGTGTAGGTAATAAAATGCCGCTGCTGCTCTTTTTCTTTCACAGGATTACGGTCAAATCTTATGATTTTTGATTTCCCGAATCCCCCTGCTCTTCAAAGCGCTCTCACCACCGTCAGCGTGATATTCAGCCCCTGCGATCATCAAGAATATTCTACCTCTTCATCATCCAAAAGTGCTGCCATCAGTCTTGCCCGCGCTTTCTGGTTCTTGTGTAGATATTCTTCCAGCTTCTTTTCGCCTGCTTCTCTGGAAATACATCTTTTTAAAATCCGCTGTTCCTTCTGCTGCTCGGTACGCTTGATCGGAAGCACCGTTTTCAATGCCTGGATCATCGTACCTCCATAATATTCTTTCATCCACGCTGCAAGTGCAACCAGCCTTGCCTCAATCGCTACACTTGATGTATCTGTGCGCAGAATATCCTTTTATTTTTTCCGCATCATAATCACATGTTTCCGAAAAACCGACAATATACCCCTTCGTTTCCGGTTACCCCGCCCAAACGGCACAATGACGCCTGCACCGGTTCGTAAATCTCCTTCCAGTTCTTCCGGTACACGGTACTGAAATACTTTATCCAGTTTTTCATGTGTAATATCTATAATAATGTCTGCGTACATTCTGTCTGTTCCTTTTTGTCTCTTTTGTGCAGCCAGCCTGACGGCTTTTTCGCACCAGTTCCCGGTCATCCATCGGATACCTGACTCCCTGGATCTCCTGGTAATTTTCATGTCCCTTTCCCGCAATCAGAAGGATATCCCCTTGTCTTGCCATTTCCACCGCAAAGATTACTGCCTCTTCCCGATCCTGGATCATCCGATAGGCTCCGGAAGTTTCTTTGATGCCATCTTCAACGTCTGCCATAATCTTCGCCGGCTCTTCCCATCTCGGATTATCTGAAGTGATGATCGTCAGATTCGCAAGCTCTCCTGCCACTCTTCCCATCCCGCTTCTTCTGCTTCCGGCACGGTTGCCTCCACATCCAAACACCAGTAAAATACGTTCTGGTTCGTAAATTCTCAGCATTTTAAGCACTTTTGCAAGACTCATGGCATTATGCGCGTAATCAATGTAACACAGGATATTTTCTCCTGCATCTACCCGTTCCATCCTGCCTCTTACCACCAGATGCTTTAACACGTCTCCTGCTTCTTCTCTTTCAAATCCAAGACAGCTCACCGTCTGTAAAGCAGCCAGTGCATTGTACACATTAAATTTTCCAGGAAGGGCAAGCTCATATTTTCTATCATCTGCATAAAATACCGTTTTAAGTTCTCCACCTTCCATCAGAAAACTGATTTTTCTGCCGTCAGTACATGACTGTTTCTAAATCCTCTTTCCTGCCCTTCTTCCCCGACAGGTAAATCCGTATTTCGTGCAACATTTTCTCTGGAACATATAGCTGCACTGTGCATCATCCAGATTCCCTATTCCAATCCTGCACTGTTCAAAAAGACATGATTTGTAATATCGGTATTCCCCAAGACTTGCATGCTCGCCTGGTCCGATGTGATCCTCCCCGAAATTAGTGAATACCGCAATTTCAAACCAGATTCCATCGATCCGATGCTGCTTTATTCCCTGTGAAGATACCTCCATCACCGCATAGCGGCAACCTGCTTCTACCATTTTAGCAAAATACGACTGAATGGTAAAGGCATCCGGGGTCGTATTTTGCGAAGTTACCACTTCATTTCCAAGATGGTGGCCGAATCGTACCGATCAGTCCGCATTTTTTTGGCCAAGACTTTCCAGCATCTCCCGGATCATCACTGCCACCGTACTTTTCCCCTTTGTGCCGGTCACGCCAATCACTTTCAACTTATCAGCAGGACTTCCAAACCAGATCCTGCTGATCCCGGCAAGAGCTTCCCGTGTATCTTTTACCAGAACGACGGCAACATTTTCCGGAAACTTCAGCATCCTTCCCCAGATACCAGTTTTTCTATCAGAATGCAGGATGCTCCCAAGGTTGCAGGCTTCTTCTATATAATCATGTCCATCTGCCCGGCTTCCCTGAATGCAGACAAACAGACTGTCTTCTTCTGCCTTTTGGGAATTACAGGTAATCCCCCTTTCCATCTCTTCTTCTAATTCCGGCATTTGGATCACCGCATGCTGAATCCTTTTAAACAGAACCGAAAGCTTCATAAGGCTCCTCTTTTTTGGACTCTTTGTTTTCAGAATATGCTGTTTCCCCTTAAACGTCACACCGGATATGAAAATATATAAAATGGGTGGATTTCCTGCTTTCGTTTTCACGCATCCTGTGCGTTTGCAGGAACACCCACCCATCTCTCAGTCTCTATTGATGCTTTTTATCATACTCGGCAAGATATTCTTTAACATACTGTGTATCTGATTTGCAGTCCAGATACTCACAGCCATATTTCTGTCTTGTCTCATTTCCTTTTCCGGTAATCAGGAAAATAGTCTTTCCCTCTGCTTCATCCATCGCTGCTTTGATTGCCTCTCCCCGATCCTCGATCATGGCATACGGACAGTTTTGTGCTTCCACATACTGTGCGATTTCTTTGAAATCTGCTCTACCGGCTCATATCCCGGATCTTCCGCTGTCAGATAAACCTTTTTCGCATACTGACCCGCTACCGTTCCAAGATCTCTTCTCCGGATAAATGCTTTCTTTCCGGGCATCCGAAGATCGATACGATATTATAATCCGGATATTCATCTTTTTATTGAAGAGAACAGCTTTTCAAAACTAAGCTTATTGTGTGCATAATCCACAACAGCGATCAGATTCTTATCTGCACTTCCATAAAGCTCCATACGTCCGCTGGATCTTGCCCTCAAAAGACCGCTGTGCATATACTCCTTCGGGATTTCAAGAAGAATGGATGCCGCAATGACAGCCAGTGCATTTTCCACATTAAAAAGTCCCGGCATCGTCAGACGGAATTCTTCATCAAACAGCTCTGTCTTTACCATAAATACCGTTTCATGTCCGTCTTTCTGGATCTCATAACCATAAACATCCGCTTCCGGATTCTTTGTACTGAACGTCAGCACCTTCTCACAGACCTTTGACTCTTTCAGAATACGGTCTGCAAAATCTGCATCCATGTTCACAACTCCGTAACGTGATTTTCCGAAAATTTTCAGTTTAGACGAAAAATAGTCTTCAAAATCCGGATGCTCGATCGGACTGATATGGTCCTCTGAAATATTCAGAAAAATTCCCACATCAAACTGCATGTTATCGACACGATTGTATTTTAACGCCTGTGAAGATACTTCCATCTCGGCAAATGTAATACCACTTTCTACGGCATGGCGCAGATGCTCCTGCAATTCTACCGACTCCGGCGTAGTAATATGGGATTCTTTCTTGATCACTCCGTCATAAATATCGATTGAAGAAAGGACTGCACTTTCCTTTCCGCCGGTTGCTTCCATATAATCATCCACGATTGCTTTCATATAGTAAGCGGAAGTGGATTTTCCTTTGTTCCGCCGATTCCGGTGATCGTCAGTTTCTTCCACGGTGCATTATTGAACTTCTCTGCGAGTGGAGGCATCGCCTTACGGATATCGTCTACCAGAAAATATGGAACATCTTCTTTCGTTTCATATTTTACTTCGCTGACATAAGCAATCGCACCTTTTTCGATCGCTGCATCCAGATACTCAGCCTTAAATGCCGCACCTTTGCAAATAAACAATGTCCCTTCCGTCACCTCTCTGGAATCATAGGTCAGATATCCTACGTTTTTTTCTTCTTCCCCATTTGAATAAAATTCTTTCATCATACGCAGGTTCTGTAACAGATTTGCGTACTCCTGTAATGTGTATTTTTCCATCTGGTATTTATCTCCCTTATATTCTTTCCGGTATTATTCCCGGTACTCTGCGCCTGATCTGATGATGGATTCTCTTACCAGAACATCCATTGCATCCATGCAGTCTGCCGGTACCTGATAATATTCTTTGAATACCGAAATCTCTGTGCATGCAAGAATTACTGCATCACAGCCTTTTGCCTTCAGATCATTATAAGCACGGTCAAATTTGTTCTTGTCTCCCGGCTTTCCTTTTTTTGATATCATCATAGATCAGCGACATCACATCTTTCTGGCAGGCTTCTCCCGGAACTATCGGTGTGATTCCAAATTTTTTCGCAGGCTCGGTGGTAAGTCTTTGCCTGCATCGTTCCATCTGTTCCCATGATCCCGATCTTTTCACTTTTGGATGAGCCTCTACTACATATCTGACACTCTCCTCTACCATATTGATGATCGGAACACTTGTAGATTTCTGGATATCTTCCAGGAAATAGTGCGAGGTATTGCACGGAATCGCAATATTTTCCACTCCCAGCATCTCCAGATCTCTTGCGTCCTGTGTGATCGCTTTCAGAAACGGAAGCTTATTTCCTGTAAGGATTGCCTGTGTCCTGTCCGGCATTGTCGCATGACTTAAAATGATCATGTTGATATGCTCCTGATCACTCTCCGCCTTTGTCCTCGCGATCACTCTTGCATAATAAAAACTTGTCGCCTCCGGTCCCATTCCGCCGATAACACCTAATTTTTTTCAGCATATCATTCTCCCTGTTTCAGCTTCTCTTAGCTGTAATATTTCTTAAAGTTACCAAACTGTCTGAGATGATTCTTCACCATAGCAAGATAACGTCTTGGTTTAAAATCACCTCTCTTAAATACCGGTTGACCATCTTCTTTTTCCTTAAGAAGGCGTCTCATCTTCTCACGGTTTTGCTTCTTCTTTTGATATATTTGAAAGCAACTGCCTTCGGTACTGTCATCCAGAGATGTTCTTCTTTTGCAAATTCAAGTGGCAGTTCTTTTCCGTAAACATATTCTTCTACTACATATTTTGCAACATTGAATCCAGATCCTGTCACATAATAATTACTTCGTCCCTGGCGGGTGTTGATCTCGAAGAAACGGTATTTGCCATCACGCCTGTCATACTTGATATCAAAGTTGGAGAATCCTACATAGTGCAAATCTTCCAGCAGATTCTTCACCTTCATCATCAGCTCTTCGTTTGGCTCTGTGATGATAACTGCATGATTTCCAAGTCCGTGTGGTGTGTGTTCTTCCAGGAGTACATGTCCCAGACACATCATTTTAACTTTTCCATTCCGGTCAGAATAAGAAGTCAGAACACGCATATATTCATCATTTCCCGGAATCATATCCTGGATGATCAGTTTATCTGTATAACCTGCCCCATAGATATCCCGAATTACTTTTTCCAGTTCTTTTCTGTCCTTGATCGTTGTAGATCTTATTCTGGGTTGCAAAACGGATGCTCCCAGTAAGAAATACTGTCAGACGGCTTTAAAATTACCGGGTACGGGAAATTCATCTCAAAATCCAGTCCCATGGACTGATCATAAATAATCGTTCCCGGATAATCTACCCCATGCTTTTCGCACAACTTGTAGAAAGTCTCTTTCTGCTGCAGACTGTTCATCAGATCAAAATCGATATATGGTGCAATAATATTTTCTCAAGCTCTGCCTTATGCTTACTGATCAGCGCCACATAACTGTCACCACATCCGATGAGCATAATCTTTTTGTCTTTATGCTTTTTGCAAATCCATTGACTGTCTGAAGAAAATAATCGTCCGTATCAATCTTCGGATTCGGATGATATTCGATGATCTTACTTCCGTAACTCGGTCCTGTTGCAAACTTTCCAAATATATATGTCTTCACCTGATACTGCTCATAAAATGCGCGGGCAACACTGTAAGTATTGATATCTCCACCAAGCAGTACCGGAATAAATTCTCTGTCTTTAAATTCCATTGTTTAAAGAAGCTCCTTTCTATCCCCTTATATTTCTACATATCATCTCATTATACTCCAGGGATTCTTTAGGTGTCAAGGCATGGAAACAGCTCTGAAAGTTTCCCGAAATTTTCAGAACTGTTTCTTTTCATATTTCTTCTCTTTTTTCTCTCTGCTCCAGAACACTGCCCCGTATCACCGCATCCGCCCCATACTTTCCGCGGATCTCTCCCATTGCCGCACTGAGCTTTTTCAGCTTTTCCATGCTCTTCTTCGGCTTCTCAGATTTCACCTCGAATTGCAGGTCAAACAGGCTTAACTGCTCCGGTTCATCTTCATCCACAAGCTTCGCTGTGCGAACACCAAGCAATCTGATCGGCTCACCGTTCCACAGCTCATCGAACAGACTGCAGGCCGCCTCGTAGATCACCTGATCTGCACCGGACGCTCTGCCAAGCTGCTTCTGGTGAGATACATTCTGAAAAATCACTGTAGCGGATTTCCACACTAACCATATTGGCTTTCTGCCCTGCTTTCCTTAGTCTCTTTCCCACACTTTCTGCCAGAGAAAATAGAACCTTTTTTTTGCATCCTCTGCCTTTTCCACATCTTTTGGAAGTGTGGTGGAATTACCGACACCCTTTGCAGCGGTCTCCTCGGATTGCACCTTTGCATCACCGATTCCATTCGCAAATTCCCACAGCGTTCTCCCATGACTTTTCAAATGGAATTCCAGAAGCTTCGGATCTGTCTTCGCAAGCTCACCAATTGTCCGGATTTCCAGCTTTTCCAGAATCGCCACACTGGACTTCCCTGCCATAAAAAGCTCACTCACCGGGGCGGCCACATTTTTTCCTTGACCTCTTCCGGGAAAAGAGTGTGGACACGGTTTGGCTTTTCAAAGTCTGATGCCATTTTTGCCAGAAGCTTGTTTGTCGAAATTCCCACATTCACGGTAAACCCAAACTTTTCATAAACCCGGGCTTTGATTTCATACGCAGCCTCCATCGGCGAAGAAAAACGCTGTGCGATCCCGGTAAAATCCATATAGCACTCGTCCACACTGACCTGCTCGATTTCCGGTGTATAGGTTTTCAGGAAATCCATCAGTCTCCGGCTATACTCCCTGTACATCCTGTGATTTGGCGGATCCATGTGAAGATTCGGACACTTGCGGAACGCATTTACCACCGGCTCTCCCGTCCGGATGCCGAATTTCTTTTGCCGAAGGAGATTTCGCCAATACAATCCCATGGCGTGATTCTCTGTCACCACCGATGATCGCGGGGATCGTGCGGATATCCACATCGGCACCATTTTTTCAGTTGTTCTACTGCCGTCCAACTAAGGTAGGCTGAATTGACATCTATATGGAAAATGATGTGTGACATTCCTGCTGTCTCCTCTCTGTAAATAATCGAGCAGGCTGACTCCTGCTCGATTTGTATACTTTGTACACCATCTCGCTTAACAGCCAGGTGATGTACATTCGACAAATGCAGATCCTTGTGCAAGCACAAATCTGCACTTGGCTCATCGTATACACAAAAAAAATACGGAATATGATATTCATTTTATCATATCCCGCATCCATTTTCATTATTTTATCTTTTATTTATCAAGCTTACCGCCAATTTCACTCCATCCACAGTTAAATACATATTGTGCAAATTCTTCCAGCTGCTTCTCATTATATAAACTTAAATCCATCGTTTTCAGCTTGATTCTACTATTTTTTTGTTGTATCTCAGATCGGATACATATGAACAGTCCACTCTCTTTATCATATCATCAAATATATCTCTTTCCATATGTTCCCTCTTTTTTCTACATAATGTTAATTATGTTGTAATATAAATCGTCCAAACTCAGTCCAACTATATTCTGTCTGTATTACAAAGACTGTCAACATTAAAAAAACGTCACAAAAATAAAATGTCCTTTCACTTTAATTATGTAAAACATTTATTTTTTTTTGTGACGTTTTTAATTTCATATTTTAATACGAGTCTAAAATACCTATATCGAAAACTACAACATAATTAACATTATGTCGTCATTCTACAAGCATTTCTAACATTTCCATGCTCTTTTTTCCATTCCATAATTCCATCCGAAGCATAAATCCCTTGTCACCTCGATACTGCTGTGTCCCAGAATATCCGCAAGCTGCAACAGATTTCCAGTAACCCTGTAAAAATTCTTGCAAACATATGTCTGAAATTATGCGGAAATACTTTTCGGTTTCCACCCCGCACTTACTGCAAGCTGTTTTAATTCTCTCCATATATTCGACCGGTCTTTTTCATGACCCGATCTCGTTATAAACACATTTCCCTTTTGAATTTTGTTTTTTTCTTATATAATACAACAGTCTTTTCTCAACTGATCCGTTAAAATAACCGGTCTGTATTTTCCTTTATTCCACACCTTCACGATCCCTCTTTGAACACTATCAACTGAAAAATATCTTAGCTCACTAATCCGGATTCCTGTCCCCGCAAGCGTCTCCATAATCATTACAAGCTGTTCCTTTCCCTGCTCTTTTGCTTTCCGCACCAGTTTGATATAATCAGTTTCTGCAGTTCTCTTTCCATCATCTTTGAATTACAGCCCTGTACACGGACTCTGCGGAGCTTCCATTTTCCAAGCCCAACGGCAAGTAAATACTGATTCAGTGCCACAAGCATCAATTTACACTGCTTACTGCATAATGCTGCACCAGCCACTCCCGGTAAGCAAGCAGAAGTTCCTTATCTATTTCTTCCTCTTCTGCTGCATAGGAATAAAAAAGTCGTTACATCTGTCATATATTTCTTCTTTGTTGCCTCCGATGCTTCCCGCTCGATCAAATACTTCATAAAGATTTCTTTTTCAAATTTCATTCCGCTCATAATGTGTCCTCCTAGTTTTTTTTTTTTACTCACATTATTTCACAGATCTGAAATTTTATTAACCAAAAAACAGTAGGACAAAAACTTTTTTTTTCATTGTCCTGCTGCTCATATCCGCCTATTTTTTCTTAATTGATTTTAATTTGCATGAATCCTATCATAGTAGTACTGGAAATCTGGAAGTGGAATATCCTTTTTTTTAATATTTTTCTGAGGATAAAAAAGTAATTCCACCTCTTTTGGTGGCATCATCTGGAGTTCTTCAATCGGAATTCCTCCCGCGTGATAACGTTCCATAATCAAAGATATTATATTGGCTTGAATCCTTTTCCACGCACTTCATTCGATTCCATTGTAACAAGAAACGCTGATGAATCTACTTTCTTTACAGCTTCTTGAATCGTATACATTTCTTTATTGTTACATGCACACATTAATACTTCTTTTTTCACGTCCTGTATAACTTCCTTCTGCCTTAATCAAAGTTGCCCCTCGTTGTGATAGCTCATCAATTTTTTCCGCAATTTGTGGTCCCTTTTCTGTTACAATCAAAGCAAGTTTTCCAGCATCAATGCCATACATTAGCTTATCTACGACAAATGATAGAATATACGTTCCAATTAATCCATAAATAATCTTATCAATGTTTCCATGCATCAGAATTCCACCAATAATTACAATAATAAAATCCATAACAATGATAATTTTTCCTATAGAAATATGTGGCTTTGCCTTGTGTATTGCCATCAAAACAAAATCTGCTCCACCTGTAGAGGTATCTCTCATATAAATTATTGCATATCCGATTCCTGAGAATACACTCATACAAATACAAGATAACATCATATCACCTTGGTAAATTGGAAACAATGGAACAACCCAGTCCATCAGTATATTAGAAATTAACATTGTCTTTATTGATCTTAAAAAAAATTGTTTTCCCAACAACTTGTAACAAATTAAAATAATTGGAATATTCAAAATTGTCGTCATTGTACCAATTGGAATTTTCCAAAAATAATAAAACACGATTGCAATACCTGATATACCTGCTACCGGAAATCCAGATGCCACTGCAAAATTATAGACTCCAATCGCAATGAAACAACCACCTACAATATCAAGTAAAATATCAATTATAAATGTCTTTGCCTTTGATTTCAATGTGAGTTCCTCCCTATTACGGAATCTTATTTCTTTTGCATCACAATACATTGATATGTTTGCAATATTATTGAACCTGTAAGGATTTCATCAGTAATCAAATTTGTATAACATTCATTCAAAACCATCTTCACAGGATGTCTGTTAAAATTCTGAAGAAAATATACATCATCTTTCTGTTCTTTTCCACTTCTTTTTGAAACAGTAACTCCATAAGGTAATGTTTCCGTCAAATTTGCTTCCACATTTGCTTCCTCAATTACATCGCCCAAAAATTCTTTCAAAAATTCCAGATCTGGTTGAACAGCAACATAGTAAGCTTTTCCTTTGCCATACGCATTTTCTGTAATTGCTGGAGTATTTACATTGTAATCTTGCAAGTATGTTCCCAACGGCTTTGCAGTTTGAAGTGTCACAACTTCTCTTAACACACCGGCTTTATATACACCGTCTTTATAGGAGAAAGTATTTGGAAAATATTCATTCCCCACATCAATCTCATCAACTGATAATCCTAGCAATCTCTCATGTGGTCTCTCTCCAATAAAACATAAATCTGTTTCATTTACTACTCCACTCCAATAAGTTGTTACATATATTCCACCTGCTTCCACGTATGCTTCTACTTTATGAATATACTCTTTTTTTTTATGCAAGTATAAGGTCGGAGCAACCACAAGCTGATAATCTAACAACTCTCGATCCATGGAAATTATATCAACTTCAATTCCTTTTTCCCAAAAAACCCGATAATATTTTAAAAGTTCTTCCGTATAATCAAATTTTCTCGATATTGCTTGTGCGTCAGAAAGAGCCCACCAATTTTCCCAATCCATAATAATAGCTACCTTCGCCCTATTACATGTACTTAGTATTTGACTGCTTAGCTTTTCTAGATCTTTGCCAATCCAAGCAACTTCTTGAAAAACTCTATTCTTTTCTGACGCATCATGACCAACAACCGCTCCATGAAACTTTTCACTCGATCCTCTGCTTTTTCTCCATTGAAAATAAAGAACACTATTCGAACCTAACGCAATTGCCTGCATTGAAGATAAGTAATTCATCCCCGGTCTTTTTACATTATTTTCCTCATCCCAATTCACAAGTGATGGTGTTGATTCCATCATCAAAAATGGCTTCTTCTGAAATCCTCTCATCTGGTTATGCATAAAAGGCTGCCCACACAGCAATCGGTACTTCATCTTCTTTTGTATGCCAACTCGGATAAGAGTCCCAAGAAATCACATCCAACTCCTCTGCCCATTTATCATAATTCAATGGTGAAAAATACATCATCATGTTTGTTGTAACTGGAAGATCCGAATATGTTTTAACAGCTCGAATCTCTTCTCTACAAAAGTCCTGTAACTGTTCGCTCACAAATCTTTTCCAGTCCAATTTCAAACCGTGTAATTCATCCTCTCCCCCTCGGAGAAGGTGAATGAATCTGTTCCCAATCGGTATAAGTATGACTCCAAAACGCACTCCACCATGCATGATTCAATGCATCCAATGTTTTGTATTTTTTTTCAACCATTTCCGAAATGCTTTTTGACATTCTTCGCAATGACAAGAAGCATCCTAAAATTTCCTCCGTATTCGTTTGATATATGCCAAAGAATTACTCCTGGATGTTTTCCAAAGCGTTCTGATAATTTCAAATCCAACTTTCTAGTTTTTTCTCTCATAACAGCAGACGTGTAACAAAAATTATGCCTTTTTCCTGGTAAATTCTGTATCCTGTTTTCATCTGTCTGCATTACTTCAGGATATTTTTGAGTCATCCAATTTGGCATTGCACCTGTTGGTGTAGCTAGATTTGTATAGATGCCATTGTCATATAAACGGTTAATAATTTCTTCTAAATAGTCAAACTGATATTTTCCTTCTTCTGGCTCTAAAAATGCCCACGAAAATATTCCTAGTGAAACATTATTTACATGCGCTAATTTCATTAACCGGATATCCTCTTCAAGAATATCCGGTCTATCTAACCATTGTTCAGGATTATAATCTCCACCATGCAGAAGACCTGGCATATTTATTTTTTTATATTCCATTTCTAATCCCTTTCTTTATAGATATCATTTATTATTTTACAGCTCCAGTAATACCTTCTGCAAAACTCTTCTGTAAAATAAAGAATACTAAGGCGGTAGGCAATGTACATATTAAGACTGCCAACATAAGCATTCCATAGTCTGTTACATATCCCTCTGTCAGATTTGCTACAACCATTGGCATTGTCATGCTCTTGGATTCTGTCATGATTACTTTCGGCCACATATAACTATTCCAAGCATTCATAAATGTAATAGTCATAGCCGCTGCATATGTTGATTTCATTGTAGGAATAAACATCTGAAAGAAGATTCTAATTTCCGAAAGTCCATCTAATCTGGCAGCTTCAATAATATCAAGAGGAAATGATCTTGCACTCTGCCGAAACATCATGATTAAAAATGGAGTTGATACCGTTGGTAAAATGAATCCCAACGCACTATTTAACATTTTCATTTTTGCAACCATCTGAAACAATGGGACCAATGTCGTAATAAATGGAACCATCATTGCAAGAAGAATCACATCCATCACGGCATCTTTTGCTTTATCATGATAAATTTCAAATCCATATCCTGCCAAGGAACATATCACCATCGAAACTATTGTAAGTAATATTGCATATTTAAATGAATTGACCAATGCAGCCCCTACATCTTGATTTGCCAGCAGATTTTTCAAGTTTTCTCCCAAATGAGAGCCAAACGATAATACACCTTTTGATACATCCACACTTTTGTTTGTGGATGCACTTACCATCCAGTACAAAGGAAATACTGAAATAAAAGTAACCAAAATCAAGAATGCATACATTCCTATATTTTTTCATTTTTTTAATCACGTTTATCACCCACCCTCATTTGTATAAATGCTAATACTGCAACCAACAGTAATATGAAGAAGGACATCGCTGCTGCATATCCAAAATTCGGCACATACTTAAAACATAAATTATATATGTAATGTGACATAGAGATTGAAGCATTCGCAGGACAATAACTGTAATGTTCCATTTGTTGACATTATTGCTGTTAACAAGATAGTTGGTTTTAATAATGGAACAGTAATCTTAAAAAATGTCTGTATTGCTGATGCTCCATCAATTTTTTGCAGCTTCGTATACTGAATATTCAATGTTTTGCAATCCAGAAAGGAAAAATACCATATTATATCCTGTCCATCTCCAAAAAGAGCCAATATGATAACTATTTTTGCCGCAAATGGTTGTGTCAAAAAAAATTATATGGTTTATCCAAAATTCCAATATTCACTAGAACATAATTTACTAATCCATTATTTGCAAACAAAGACCGAAAAATAATTGAATACGCAACCAATGAAGTTGTACACGGCACAAAAATCATTGTTCGGAAAAATCCTTTAAACCGTAAGTCTTTTTATTTAGAATACAAGCTAACACCAACGCTACTACAAGCATAATGGGCACTTGAAGAATGAAATAAAAAAATGTGTTTTTTATTGACTGAATAAATACATCATCTTGAAACATTCTGATGTAATTTGTAAATCCAGCCATCTGCATATTTCTACCTTTCCCCGTCTGAAAAGATAAAACTAACGCTTTGATCATTGGCCAAAAACTAAACACCGCAATCAAAATGTTGCTGGTGCCAAAAAAAGCCCATCCTGTTAAATTATGCTTTTTTCCAACGTCATTTTTCTTAGTTTGTTAGACACAAAAACTCCTCCTCTCTATCCATAAGGGTGATGGTTCTACATTCCATCCCCTTGTATGATAGGAATCTCTTTACTGTCCCATATTAAAATTAACAGTATCTTCCGTTTTTTAAGCTCTTTCTCTAAATCTGCACCATTTGTAATATTTGTTGTCGCAACAGAGATTGCATCTCCTGCTGGTGTCCATGTAGAAATTGCTCCACAAGAGAGAATATTATCATATAACTCTGTACTTCCAGCAAATGTAGACGCAAGAAAATCTTCTGCTAACTCTACGTTTCCACAATTCCTGAGATTGCCCAGGAAGAACCTCCATTATTTGAATAGTT
>VOFC01003048.1_pt1 | contig 15819 bp, 19 predicted proteins | sample 5384161 | NCBI WGS metagenome assembly VOFC01 (sample SAMN12384722, study PRJNA508395) | human gut metagenome | isolation source: healthy gut B | host: Homo sapiens | reverse complement strand
CAGTATTCCCGATCTGTTACGGGAAATGGGGTGTTTGTTAACGGAAACAGCTTCACGAAGGAGTGATCGGAACGAAAAAACGAATCCAGTCATTCCGGTATTCTTCACCGGCAGCACGGTAATAAATCCTGCTTCCTGGTGTATACAGAATAGCAGAATTGGCGGCTGTCCGAATTAGTCTTCCGTCTATGAGCAGCTCCGAGGGAGAGTCGAAAGAAGCAGAAGATAGCCTGTAAAGCCATTCGGAACATCATATATAAAATCTGAGGGGTGAACGGCACTGTAGCCGACAAATTCAATTTCAGTCATCTGGAATCTCCGTTCTGATACATCAGAGGATATATCAATTTTCTTATAGTATAAATCATTGGACACCGTCCACAGCGATGAGATTTCGGGATACGGTAGGTCCGGCATGGGAAAGACCCAGTAAGCTGTTTGTATGGCATTACAGAAGTACATTAGGACTTGGCTTTCATGAATATCTGCAGCTTTGCGAGGATCTGGGGATGGAGCCCTGTATGTATGTAACTGCGGAATGACCTGTCAGGGAAGAAAGAGTGTCCTTCTGGAAGGAGAGGCTCTTGATGAAATGGTACAGGATACACTGGATGCCATTGAATATGCTATCGGCTCTAAGGAAAGCAAATGGGGAAGGCTTCGTGCTTCTATGGGGCATCCGGAACCCTTTAAAAAAAGGAACTGTATCCCCAGATTAAAACCATAGCCAATGAGCATGTAGAGAAAAATGGTTGTCCTGCCGAGTGCGTGGATGAACATTTTTACAGTACGACAGAGTTCTTTGCAGAACGTGTAAATTATTATGATGACTACGATCGTAAGGGACCAAAAAATCTTTGTAGGAGAGGTGGCTGTAAACGAAGGCAACTATATGGGACAGTTGTATGCGGCTTTGGGAGAAGCGGCTTTCCTTATGGGTATTGAGAAAAATCAGGATATCGTAACATTGGCCTCTTATGCTCCATTATTTGAAAATGTAAATTACAGAGCGTGGTATCCTAATCTGATTCGTTTCAATAATCATCAGAGCCTTGGAATTCCTTCTTATTATGTCTGGAAAATGTTCGGTCAAAATCGCGGAGAATATGTGGTGCGATCCGAAGATGAGGGAGGACGTGTTTATCGTCCGAGAACCGGAATGGCATCTTTAAAATCCAATAAGGAACTTCGCTTCAGAAATCCCATTTGGAATGGAGAAGAAGCAAAGATTACTCATGAATTAATGGGACATGTGCAGGATACAGAGGATGGCTGCCTGCTTCAGCTTCCGGATGAGGAGCAGAAAAAAAGGAATTTCACAGTATTCTGGAATGGGCTGATGAGACCAAGAGCTTTGTGGTATTTGGAGAAGAAGACCAGACTTATGGAAGATTTGAGACCGATATTTTTGTTGAGGAAAATGCTTACTTCGAGTTGGGTATATTCAGTGCCAGGGTGGTTCGTTCCTATTATGAGGATCAGCTCGTGATTACCGCCGGAGTGGAAAAAGAATGGGATGCAGCTCTGGTGCGTCCGTTCCTTTGGAAGTTTAATGGAGGACAATGTTCACTGGAAGAGTTTGGCTATATGCATGACAACAAGCTGACTGAGGACTTTGCTATTTCAGTAAAACCGGGAGAATATCACCGCTTTGGATATGAAACGGACGGAAAACAGATTCGCCTGTATGTTGATGGTGAGCTTCAGAAGGAAATTTCGATTCCCTACGGACCTGCTTTTGTTTCGGTAGTAACTGACACCAAGGACGAAATCATTATTAAGGCGGTTAATTTTGCAGGAGATGTGGATCCGGTTTCCATTACACTGGACTGTCAGGTACAGGGCGACTATACCGTAACACTTCTTAGCGGTGAAAAAGGGGGATGAAAACAGCTTTGAAGAGCCGGAGAAGGTGAAGAATATTACCGTGAATATGCATGGCGCTTCCTCAGAGTTCGTATACAAGGCACCGCCATATTCTGTCAGTGTTCTGCGATTGAAGAAGTGCGAAGCGTTTTAGAGGTTATCGCCATTATACTTTGTATTGGCACCGAAAATATATTTATTTCTCCGCGGCTTTTCTTCCAGGATGGGAGAGTGCCGCAGAGAATTTTTTTATGAAGAAAGAATTACTATAGCTTTTTGTAATTCAGGGAAAACATTTATCTAAGGAAAAAATACAATATTAACATGAATATCATGAATATAATATTGGAGGCGGTGAATATTCCCAAATACTTCCCTCTCAGATTCCTGTTTTCTTTTGCAATATATTTGAAACTTATCAGGCTTGCCATGGATGCAATCAGAGTGCCGAGACCTCCAATATTGGTTCCGACAATTAAAGCCCGGTAATTATCTGTAAAGCCGGATAAAAGAAGCGCAGCGGGAACATTGCTCATAATCTGACTGGCAAGAACAGCAGTAAGTGTTTCCCTTCCTGCCATGATTCTGCAAATAAGATCAGGTAAGCGGCCAGGTATTCCATGTTAAGTTCTTTTCTGTCAGAGAATCCAAAAAAGAGTTTTATCTTTTTCGGAACCGCATACGTGAGGTGCTTTGGCAGAGGCTACCTGTATCCATATCAGAAGAAGGATAAGTGCTGTGGCGGAATAGGGAAGCATCAGGGTTATTAATTCTGCCGCGGACATCCCTGCTCTGGCATATAGATAAAGGTTCTGCGGATTTCCGATTGGTGTGAGCATGCTTCCGAGATTAGCAGCGATTGTCTGCATGGCTACTATTTTAAGAAGCCAGTAATTGCCCAGTTCCTTTGGCAGTTTATGCACAATGATCAGTGCAAGAGGAACAAAAAGTAATCAATGCCACATCATTGGTGATCACCATTGACAGGAAGAAACATAAGAGTACCAACAGCCTGATCACACCCACAGTTCCCGATGTTCCCATCAGCAATTTTTTTTGGCAAGTATATCAAAAACACCAACAGCCTTCAAACCAGCTACAATTGCCATCAAACAGAAGAGGAGCCTGAGAGTCCTGAAATCGATATAAGTAAAATAAGCCTTATCCGGTCTGACCCAGAACATAGAAAGAAGCGCCAGGATCACTGCAATTGACAAAACGGTTATCTGTATGCATGATGAGAAGGACGTTTTTGACGTCTGCTCTTGACATGCCCGAAATCATGTCGTATATATATAGTAAGAGCTGGAAGCACAAATTTAGCGCTTCCAGCTCAATCATTATCATAGAAGATTATTATTTACAGACTTTTCTTCATAGTCTTTAAATTTTAGTTGTGCACATTTTAATGCGCGAAGTTTGAGTCAATAATTTACAAAGGAAGGGAAAACTATTATGGAAAAGATCAAAAAGCGTATAGCTAACTTAAAGGTTGAAGGAAAATTAAAAGTATATCGAATGACAGTGCTTGTTATGACAGTATTTTTAGTGTTGGTGGCACTGATCTCGACATTAGTGATCCGTTCAAATATAGAGAAGATCACGGAGGTCTGGTCTCCGTCATTGGGATATCTGCAGGATTTAGAGACAATGACTGCGAAATACAGAATCAAACAGTATCAGCATCTGGTAGAATCAGATGCAGCTGTTATGACCTCCTGCGAAGAAGAAATTCAGAAGCTGGAGAGTCAGATCCAGGATACCGATGCGAATCTGGAGGCAATCATGTCTGCAGACAGAGATGCTCAAGAAGGACAGGACGATTACGAAGTAGCAAACGCTGCATGGGAAGAATACAGGGCTGCTTCGGATGAAATTTTGAAGTTGAGCCGTGAGGGTAAACAGCAGGAAGCAGCGAAACTGATGACCGGAGAGGTGTATGAAGAATATAAAGCTTTTGCTGAGAAATTAACTATATTATGTGACAAGTTCCAGGTAGAATTAGACCGGGCAAAGACCATGGCTAATGTATGCATTGTAATCATATTTATTGTGATCGTGGCAGCGGGTCTTGCGATTGCTGTAGTGACGACACTGATCGGAAGGATCATTACCAATTCCATTACCGAGCCGGTAGAACAGATAGATGCAGCAGTTGCCAGCCTGCGTAAGGGCGAACTGTCTAATGTAGAAATGCTTACCTATGAGTCTGAGGATGAGTTTGGCGATACTATCAGGAATCTGAAAGAAGCCATGGGTATTCTGGCAGATTATGTCAGCGAGATCTCTGGGGAGGTAAAGGCAATCGCACAGGGTGACTTGACCAGAAATGGTGATGATATTACAGATTTCCTAGGCGATTTCTCGGAATTGAAGACATCACTGCTGTATATTCTGAAACGGTTTAACAGTACCCTGACCGAGATCCGCAATCTGGCAGAACAGGTATCATCGAATTCATCCGAGGTGGAAAATGCATCAAAATCCCTGGCGGACGGTGCAACAGAGCAGGCAGGAGTCATCGAGGAACTGAATGCCACCGTTGACACTGTTGTGGATCTGGCTGCAGATACAGCGAAAGAAACGCAGAACGCATCGGCACGTGTAAAAGCCTCTGCAAACAAAGCGAACGAAGAAAAAGAAAAGATGAATGATCTGCTGATGGAAATGGAGCACATTACAGAAATCTCCAAGGAGATCGGTAATATTATCACAGATATCGAGGATATTGCATCCCAGACCAACCTGTTAGCCCTGAATGCTTCCATTGAAGCTGCCAGAGCAGGAGAAGCAGGAAAAGGCTTTGCAGTAGTGGCAGATCAGATCGGCAAGTTGGCAGCAGACAGTGCAAAATCTGCTGTAAATACAAGAGATCTGATCGATAAGACCTTAGTGGAAATCGCAGAGGGAGCAGCCAAGATGCATGACCGCGTGAATATCTTTAAGTTATTCTAGAAAATGACAGGAATAGAGTGAAGTAGTCATAAGGAAGGTTATTGTTGTGATTAATGATATATTTAAATTATTTGGAGAGCAGGCAGCTGATATTTTATTTGAGATCATTACAGAATGTATGGACGATTATCTGTATATATTTGATCTGCAGAATAATACCTTTGAGATTTCACAGTCAGCTGTGGAACGATTTAATATACCGAGTAATATCCTGACAGATATGTCAAATGAAGTTATGAATGTAGTATATGAAGAAGACCGTGAGATGCTGGCAAAGCATCTTGCGGATATATGTGAAGGAAGAGAAAAGGTACATAATCTTCATTATAGATGGCTTGATAAAGGCGGTATGCCGGTCTGGATCAACAGCCGTGGTATCGTTGTCAATGATCAGCAGGGAAATGCAGAGTATCTGGTCGGGTGTCTGAATGAGACCGGCAACAAGAGAAGGGCTGATAATGTCACCGGACTGCTTGGCGGTCCGGAATTCCTTGCTTACCTGCGTGCACAAAAAGAACCCATTACCAAGGGATTTTTTATGCATATAGGAATTGATGATTTTGGAGCGATCAATAGCTCCAGGGGAGCTGATTATGGTAATTATATCCTGAAAAGCGTAGCCGGCTGTATGAAGGAATGCCTTTCAGACAAGCAGAGAATTTACCATCTGGTAGCGGATCAGTATGTGATCGTGGATCTGGAAGCTTCCTCCGCAGAAGAAGCTGTGGCACTGAAAGAAAAGATTTCAGATAAACTTCATAATTTCATAGTAGACGAAAATTATGAAGCTATATTTTCTATTTCTATTGGTGTTATAGATGCAGCAACATTTTGTGAGGGAACCGAAGAATGCCGCAAAAAGTTTGAATTTGCCTTGAAACAGGCAAAAAGCATGGGTAAAAATGGATTCTATATTTTTGACCAGGATGACTATGAGGTCTTTTTACATAAAGGAAGAATCATAGCAACACTTCGTAATGCTATTGTGAACCATTATGATGGCTTTGAAGTATACTACCAGCCGATTGTGGACTGTCAGTCCGAACAGATCATTGGAGCAGAGGCACTGATGCGTTTTTCCATGATAACGGAAGAAGGGCGGGAGTTTGTTTCACCGATGGAGTTTATCCCATTATTGGAAGAGACCGGATTAATCATTCCCGCTGGAAGATATATTTTGAACGAAGCTGCAGCAATGTGCTGTGAAATGCAGAAATATATTCCTGATTTTCGGATGAATGTAAATGTATCCTATGTTCAGATCCTGCAAGGCAATGTGGAGCGGGATATTCTGGATGCAATTCAAAAATATTCATTACAGCCGGAATGCTTATGTGTTGAAATGACAGAAAGCGGATTTATGGATATGACACCTTCGTTCTGTAAATTCCGTAAAACTCTGGACAAGAACGGGATTCCCTTTGTGATCGATGATTTTGGACAGGTTAAATATCTAAAATGAAGTGTTGCTAAACGACCGTATAAAGTGTACGGTCGTTTTTCTATGCACACCATTTCTCTTTATATTTTTCAATTCGTTTATTTTTAGGAATAAGATACTGTTGTGGTGTTGCTGTAGATAATGCTTCAGCTCTTACCTCTAGTGGCGTTTTGCAATGATACCTGTCTTGTGGTCGTTCTTCACTGTAGAATCTAATATAATCTTTTATTGCAAATCTTAATGAAGATTCATCTGTTATATCGTACATCTGATACATTTCTGATTTTATGATACCCCAGAATCCTTCAGTAGGTCCATTATCTATACAATGTCCAACTCTGGACATAGATTGTTCTATCTTATGTTCCTTAAGTTTCATTTGAAATACCTTACTTGTATACTGAAAACCTCTATCACTATGAAATAATGGTTTAGCTTCAGGATTTGCGGCAATAGCTTTATCAAAGGTTTTAAATACGAGCTCATTATTATTTCTCGTGCTGATAACATACGCAACAGGGTATATGGTTAAAGTGATTAACAGGGCGTTGACTATGTCACTTTTGGTCGAGGAGATAAGGTTCTCGTTATCATTACGGGATTAAGTTTGCAAGGCTTAAGTGATATGTCTGACCTTGCCATTTACTCGTTATTTTATCGATACGCTAAGGAGTATAAGGTCTATATTTTTGATAGAAAGGACCATATCGAAGAAGGTATTTCTATTGAGAATATAGCTGATGACCTCTACCATTCTTTACAAGAATTGCATATTGCTAATGCCTCTATCATAGGCATGTCACAAGGTGGTATGATTGCTCAGCTGTTTGCTATTAAGTATCCTCAAAAAGTTGACTAGTCTGGTGTTAGCTCTGACATTCTCTCGAAATAATGATATAAGTAGAGACACCATCGAAGGCTGGATTGAGATGGCTAAAAATGGTGAGGTGGCTAAGCTCAATAAGGATTCAATGTGTAAAACATTTTCGTCTCCTATGTTAAAGAAATTATATGTGATTAATAAACTATTCATGAAGACTGTGAGTGTTGAAAAAACAAGAACGATTTGTCCGTTTAGCCAAGTCTATTCTTGAGTTTGATTGCCATAAGTCCCTTTGATAAAAATCACCTGCCCGACTCTTTGTCTTGGGAGCTAAAAAAGATTTGGTTCTGGGAGTGGATGGTGCAAGGGAACTTGCAAATAGCATTCAAATGCTTCCTATTATGAATTTAGCAAACAGGGTCACGCAGCCTTTATTGAAAGTAAGCAATTTAATAAAATTATATTAGAATTTCTGAGAAAACACTTAGGCAGTGGACTTATGGAAATCTATTAAAAACAAATGAGAAAGGGGTTACAATAAAAGCTGTAGCCTCTTTTTATTTCCGGTTCAATTGTGTGCAGTCTGAAAAATTAAATGATAGAATGGCAATAGATAGGAGGACACAGAAATGTTAAACTATGATTTGATTGTTATCGGTTTCGGTAAAGCCGGTAAAACTCTGGCTGCTAAGATGAATGCGGCTGGTAAGAAAGTTGCTGTCATCGAGCGCAGTAAAAGCGATGTATGGTGGTACTTGCATTAATATTGCTTGTATCCCAACTAAGACTATGATTGTTGCGGCTGAGAAGGGCTGGTCATTTGACGATACCATGAAGGAACGTGGTGCAGTGACTGGTCGTCTTAATGCTAAGAATTATAAAATGTTGGCAGACAATGGCGTTGATGTCATTGATGCAGAGGCACATTTTGTGTCAAATAAGGTTATTGAAGTAGTGGCTGGTGATGATCGCCAAGAGCTAACAGCTGAGACTATTGTCATCAACACAGGTGCCGTGTCTAATGTCTTGCCTATTCCTGGCTTGACAACAACTAAGCATGTTTACGATTCAACTGGTATTCAAACCCTTAAAGCCTTACCAAAACGTTTAGGTGTCTTAGGTGGTGGTAATATCGGCCTTGAATTTGCTGGCCTTTATAACCGTTTGGGAAGCCAAGTGACTGTCTTGGATGCAGCGACTAGCTTCTTGCCACGTGTGGAGCCATCTATTGCTAAGTTGGCCAAGGAATACATGGAAGAGGACGGCATTGTCTTTGAGCAAGGTGTTAAAACTTCCGAAGTGAAAAATGACGGTGATGAAGTTGTCGTTGTTACTGACAAAGGCGAGTTCCGTTTTGATGCACTCCTCTATGCGACAGGACGCAAGCCTAATATCGAACCTCTTCACTTGGAAAATACTGATATTGCCTTGACTGAACGTGGTGGTATCCAGGTCAATAAACATTTGGAAACAAGTGTTCCTGGTGTCTTTGCAGTTGGTGATGTTAATGGTGGTCTTCAATTTACCTATATCTCACTAGACGATTTCCGTATTGTCTTTAATTACCTAACTGGTGATGGTAGCTATAACCTTGAAACACGTGGAGCTGTTCCAACTGCTATGTTTCCTCAACCCACCTTTGGCACAGGTTGGTCTTACTGAAGATCAAGCCAGAGCAGCAGGTGGACCGGTTGCAGTCAAGGAACTTCCAGTTGCTGGCATGCCGCGTGGCCATGTTAACGGTGATTTGCGTGGTGCCTTCAAAGCTGTGGTAAATCCTGAAACTAAGGAAATCTTGGGTGTAACCCTCTTTGGTCAAGAATCTCATGAAATTATCAATCTAATTACCCTAGCAATGAATCATCACATTCCATACACAGATTTGGCTAAACAAATCTTTACTCACCCAACTATGGCTGAGAACCTAAACGATTTGTTTGCGATTTAAAATGAAAAGAGCCGAGAGGCTCTTTTTTTTTAAACATATCTCTAATACAAAGCGACACTCTAGGTTAGATGTCGCTTTTTTTGCGCTTTTGATGATAAGATAGAAGTGCTATAAGAAAATTCTTTAGATTGGTGCTCTTTGTCTCCTTTGAATGCTTGATTGACCTTGAGTCACCACTAGAATCTGTATGAAAAAAATCTAGAAAGACACTCGCCTGCAAATTCGTCTGTGAGTGTGTGTAATTTATGACTAAGAAAGTAGGAGTGGGCAAGGCTCACAGTAAGATTATTTTGATGGGGGAGCACTCTCGGTCGTTTATGGTCATCCTGCCCTTGCCCTCCCTCTTAAGGATATTGAGGTTGTCTGTCAGATTCAGGCGGCTGCGACTCCTTTGACGCTCAAGGCTCAAGATCCCTTGACGACAGCGATTTTTTCAGCGCTTAATTATCTGGAAATCAAGAATCAGCCTATTAGCTATGCTATTAAGTCTAGTGTCCCTGAAAAGCGTGGCATGGGGTCGTCTGCGGCTGTAGCCATTGCGGCAATTCGAGCGGTCTTTGATTATTTTGATCAGGAGCTTAGCCAGGAGACCTTGGAAATGCTAGTCCATCAGGCGGAGACCATTGCCCATAGTAAACCTAGTGGTTTAGATGCAAAGACCTGCTTGAGTGACAAAAGCTATTAGCTTTACGCGTAATATCGGTTTCAAGGAAATCGAGGTCAATTTAGGTGCCTATCTGGTCATTGCTGATACGGGTATCCATGGAAATACCCGTGAGGCTGTGGAAAAGGTTGAGGCCATTGGTTTAGATGCCTTGTCAGATCTCAACCAACTGGGCGAATTAAGTCAGAAGGCAGAACGCGCCCTCAAAGCCAAGGATCAAAAGCTTCTTGGTCAGCTCATGTCTCAAGCCCATAATCACCTTAAATCTTTAGGGGTGTCTTGTGATTTGTCGGATCTTCTAGTAGCAACTGCTCTGGAGCATGGTGCACTGGGAGCCAAGATGTCAGGTGGAGGACTTGGTGGCTGTATTATTGCCCTGACAAGTACTAAAAGACCAAGCCCGAACGATTGCTAAAAAACTTCAAGAAAAAGGAGCCGTAAACACGTGGATAGAAAGCCTGTAAGCGTCAAATCGTACGCAAATATTGCTATTGTCAAATACTGGGGTAAGGCGGATGCGGAGCGTATGATTCCTTCAACCAGTAGTATCTCACTGACTTTGGAAAATATGTATACGGAAACCAAGTTATCTTTTCTGCCTGAGGATACGACTGGTGATGTCATGTATATCGATGATGAGCTCCAAGGGGGAAAAAAAAGAAACAACCAAGGCCAGCAAGGTTTTAGATCTCTTCCGTACTAATCCAAACCAACATGTCAAGATTGAAACTTGGAATAACATGCCAACAGCAGCAGGGTCTATCCTCAAGTTCCTCAGGACTTTCTGCCCTAGTTAAAGCAGCTAACGAGCTCTTCCAAGTCGGAAAAACGCAGTCTGAATTAGCTCAAATTGCCAAGTTTGCTTCAGGTTCGTCATCACGGTCCTTTCTTTGGACCATTGGCAGCCTGGGACAAGGATAGTGGTGAGGTTTTACCCGGTTGAAACAGACCTCAAATTGGCCATGATTATGCTGGTTTTAACAGATCAAAAAGAAACCTGTATCAAGCCGTGATGGCATGAAGTTGTGTACCGAAACATCGACATCCTTCCCAGAGTGGATTAAACAGTCTGAGCAGGATTACAAGGATATGTTAGACTACCTCAAGGCTAATGATTTCCAAGCGGTCGGTGAGCTCACTGAAGCCAATGCCCTTCGTATGCACCAAACCACAAGCACGGCTAACCCACCATTTTCATATCTAACGGAAGCCTCATATCAGGCTATGGACAAGGTTAAGGCCCTCCGTGCCTCTGGTGAGCAGTGTTACTTTACTATGGATGCAGGACCAAATGTTAAGGTGCTCTGTCTGGAAGAAGACCTGGACCGCCCTAGCAGACCACTTCCGTGGGGACTATCAGGTCATCGTTTCACGCACTAAGGAGTTGCCAGATGCCTAAGCAGTCGGTCAGTCAGGTCACAGTAAAAACAGGTGGGAAAACTCTACATTGCTGGAGAATATTCAGTCTTAACACCTAGGCAGACAGCCCCTAATCCAATTTATTCCTATTTTCATGTCAGCAGAGGTCAAGGAAGCAAAACTACCCAGTTGTCCTCAGACATGTTTGACTATAGTGTTAGTCGTGAGCCAGACGCAAATTACGCCCTCATTCAAGAGGCCTTGAATACTTTTGAGGCCTTTGTGGTGAGAAGTTACCCGCTCTGGACCTTTCAATCACTGGAAAGTTGGAACGAGATGGGGTTAAATTTGGTATCGGTTCTTCGGGTTCTGTTGTGGTATTGACCCTCAAGGCCTTGGCAGCAGCCCTTCAAAAAGACTTATCCAAAGACATTCTCTTTAAATTAGCTAGCTACACCCTTCTCAAGCAGGGAGATAATGGTTCTATGGGAGATTTAGCTTGTATCGTATACGAGGATCTAATTTCCTATCGTTCCTTTGACCGTGAAAAAATAAGCAGAGCTTATAGACCAAATAACTCTATCAGAGCTTTTGGATAAAGACTGGGGCTATCGTATCAGTCCTGTAGTGCCAGTTCTCCAAGCTCACTTTTTGGTGGGGTGGACCAAGCAAGCTGCTATTTCAAAAGACATGGTTAAAATGGCCAAATCTCGCATATCAAACAAGTATTTAAGTGAAACAGAAGTTGCTGTCCAAGATGCCCTCAAGGCACTGGAAACAGGAAATAAGAATTTACTTAAGAGCAGCCTTCAAACTGTCAGTGATCAGTTGGAATCACTTAGTCCAGATATTTATGTGGCCAAGCTGAAAAAACTCAAAGAAGCTGAGCAAGGCCTAGATGCCATTGCTAAGTCCTCTGGAGCAGGAGGTGGAGACTGTGGTATTGCCTTTGCCTTTGACCAAGCTAGCCGAGATAGCCTTAGTTGAGCGCTGGCAAGAGGAAGGAATAGAGCTTTTTGTATGAGGTTTAGGGGTCAGCTAAGTAGACATTATCACGCAAGAAAGTAAAGAAATAACCTATGACAAATCGTAAAGACGATCACATCCGTTATGCCCTTAAGTACCAGTCGCCCTACAATAGTTTTGACGATATGGAACTTATCCACAAGTCTCTACCGACTTATGATTTAGATCAGATTGACTTGTCCACACATTTTGCGGACGAGATTGGGATTTTCCTTTTTATATTAATGCCATGACAGGTGGTTCTGCCAAGGGTGGGGCTGTCAATCGAAAACTAGCTGAGGTGGCCAGTCGAACAGGTATTCTCATGGTGACAGGTTCCTACAGTGCTGCTCTAAAGGGGAAGCACCAGAATCCTTTGACTATCGCCAAGAGTTTCCAGACTTAGACCTAGCGACTAATATCGGTGTGGATAAGTCTGTGGACCTGGGCATTAAGACGGTGGAAGCTATGAAACCAGTCTTTTACAGCTCCATGTTAATCTTATGCAGGAGCTTCTCATGCCTGAGGGAGAGCGTATTTTCCATACCTGGAAGGAAAATGTGGTGGCTTATGCACAGAACATAGAGGTTCCTCTTGTGCTTAAGGAGGTCGGCTTTGGTATGGATGTGGAAACCATTCGTTACGCCATGTCTCAGGGCATCAAAACTGTGGATATCTCAGGTCGTGGTGGAACTAGCTTTGCCTATATTGAAAATAGTAGAGGCGGTAACCGAGATTACCTAAATGACTGGGGACAAAGTACGGTTCAGACCCTCCTGCAAGCCCAAGACCTTCGTGAAGCTGTGGAAATCTTAGCCTCTGGTGGCGTGCGCAATCCACTTGATATGGTTAAATGTCTGGTCCTAGGAGCAAAAGGTGTAGGGCTCTCACGAACAGTGCTTGAATTGGTGGAACGTTACCCTGTGGATAAGGTTGTGGCTATCGTTAATGGCTGGAAGGACGACCTTCGTCTCATCATGTGTGCCCTCGATTGTCGCACTATTGATGAGCTCAAATCTGTAGATTACATCTTACATGGTAAGCTGCAAGGGACTTATATCAAGCAAAGGAAAGTAGGAAAGAGCCAAGTGCTCTTTTTTTCTTTTCTTATTATGTTAAAATATTGTAATGTAAAACATCGTGTTTTTTTTCAGCCAATGCACGCTTGTTTTCAGGAAAATATGTGGAACGATAGGTTTTAGGTTAAAGAAATATTAAAGGAGTAACTATGTCTCAGCAGGTTATTAAAGCGGACAATTTAGGTAAAAAGCTTTGGGTCTTTTAAGGCCATAAGTTCCCTCACTTTCGAGGTCAACAAGGGAGAAATTTTAGATTTCCTTGGGCCATCTGGATCTGGTAAAACGACTACGATTAACATTCTCACAGGTCAATTGACACCAGACCAAGGGCAATCATCAATTCTAGGTAAGTCCTCTACCAATTTGAACGAGAAAGACCTTACTAATATTGGTCTAATTACGGAAAATAGTGGCTATTATGAAAAGTTGAGCCTTTATGACAATCTCCTCTTTTTTTGCAAAGCTCTATGATGTTCCACAAGGGGACCTTGATGATTTGATGAAGCGTGTAGGTCTCTTTGACAGACGTAAGACCTTGGCTGAAAAGTTATCAACAGGGATGAAGCAACGTATGTTACTCGTCCGTGCCATTATTAATAAGCCTCAAGTTCTCTTTCTGGATGAACCGACTTCAGGCTTGGATCCGTCAACTTCTCAGTCTATTCATGAACTTATTAAGGAGTTGCAAGCAGAAGGGACAACCATTTTCCTAACGACCCATGACATGCACGAGGCGACTATCCTCTGTGACAAGATTGTCCTTCTTAATAAGGGACAAATTGTGGAAGCAGGGGACTCCAAGTGATCTGATTCAAAAGTACAATACAGCTAAACGTGTCAAAATTACCTATCAATCTGGTGAGGAGAACTACCTATCGTTTTCAGAGGTTGGGACAGGTCAGCCAGATTGATGATATTCTAACCATCCATTCTTGTGAACCAACCTTTGGAAGATGTCTTTATCCAACTAACAGGAGGTAAGCTCAATGCGTAAGCAGTTAAAATCACTTATGTGGCTCAGACGCCGAATCATCTTATCTAACAAAAAGTCTTTTGCTTCAAGTCTTGCTACCATTTGGCTTTCCCTGTCTATACAAAAAGCTCTATGAGGTACAAGGAACATTAAATACGGAGACAAAGTTCAATATTCTAGCGACTTGGAGGTGTCTTGTTAAGTCGATGAGTCCTTTGGCGCTAGACGTCGTAACTAAAACTGACAAGACACCTGTTTTAGGAAGAATGTTATCAAAGTATGTGGGACGAAAAACGTCGAGTATTGAAAATGGCATCACTAAAGCAAGGAATCATTCAAGACAAAGAGGTAATATCATGCGAGTAGTTTTTGGTATTGACGTGAGTAAAGCAAGTTCAGAAGTGGCCATCTTGGTCAATGGAGAAAAAAAGTACATGGCTATACCATACCCAATGATGCCATCGGATTTAATCGACTACTTGGGGACTTGAAGACTGTTCACCAGCCAGAGATTGTCTTCGAGGCGACTGGTGTCTATTCTCGTCGTCTTCAGGCCTTCTTTGAGGATAATAGTTACACTTATACACGGCTCAATCCTTTAGAATCCAAAAACAACTAGATAGCTTACGAGTACGTAAAACCGATAAGATTGACGCTGAAAAACTAGCTATGTCTCAGTTCATCCTCAATCGTAAACCAAGCTATGTCCAAGAAGCGCTTTACCAAAATTACGCGACCTCAGCCATTTCTATCAGAATCTTACTGGGGATATTTTCTGCGCTAAAAATCGTCTGCACAAGGTTCTACAGGTCTCTTTTCCTGAATTAGAAAACATCTTGTCAGCACCAACTGGGGAACAATATTGGAACTTGGTAATAACTTTCCCATGTAATAGTTTTGTACTGGAGTCGGATGACGCCACATTAACAGCTATCATCCGTCAGTCTACGGCAAAACGTATCTCTGAAAAACGTGTGACTTACTTAGTAGATAAGCTTACAAAACTAGCTAATCAGTCTTATTGTGCGGTCAAGAAAACCTCTCCAGTGATAGAAGAGGTCAAATACTATGCAGGGGGAGTTACTTAGGCTTTCTGAACACAGACAAGGTGTTGTAGAGGAGATGGTAACATTGGCTCAATCTTTGCCAGAATATGAGATTCTTCTCTCTATCCCTGGAATAGCTGAAACCACAGCGACAAGTATTATTGGCGAACTTGGTGACATTCGTCGATTTCACTCTGCCAATCAAATCAATGCTTTTATCGGTATTGACCTCAGACACTATGAATCTGGAAACTTTCTAGCCAAGGAACATATCACCAAACGTGGAATCCCATGCCAGAAAGATTCTCTTTAAGTGCATTCATAACATAGCTTCAGCTAGCCACACCAATCCTTGTCATATCGCAGACTTCTATGAGAAACGGAAAAGACAATCGCAAGTGACTTCAACCAAACCACACACGATTGCCTCTATACATCGTCTCATTAGAACAATGTATTACCTCATAACCCATAACAAACTTTACGATTATACTTCTACCCAAAATCGCTAAAATTGTTTATGCCATATTATTGTAACGCCTTATCAAAAAAATCACCATATAAGGTGTTGGTTTAGTGTACACTTACACTAAACTTTAGTTCAAAAAAAGATAATTTCCTTAGTTTGACTATGGAACTCAAACTATTTTTCATCAAATA
>VOFC01005274.1_pt1 | contig 15836 bp, 29 predicted proteins | sample 5384161 | NCBI WGS metagenome assembly VOFC01 (sample SAMN12384722, study PRJNA508395) | human gut metagenome | isolation source: healthy gut B | host: Homo sapiens | reverse complement strand
ATAAAGTGATCATCGAGAAGCTTGTGGAAGCATCACAGGAGGGTGTGAAGATTGAAATGATCGTCCGTGGAATCTGCTGTATGATTCCTGGTATCAAAGGATACACAAAAATATTAAAGTAATCAGCATTGTTGGAAGATTTCTGGAGCATTCCCGTATTTTATCGTTTCGGAACGCCGGACAGAGAAAAAGTGTATATTGCATCAGCTGATTATATGACGAAAATACGCTCCGACGTGTGGAGATTGCAGCTCCGGTTCTGGATGATACGTTGCGTGAAAGACTGGACTGGATGTTTGACACCATGATGAAGGATGACGAAAAAGGAAAAAGAACTGACTGCAGACGGCGATTATGTGATCGTGATATCAATGAAGAAAAAAGCTGGATTCACAGGAAGTGTTCTATGAGACGGCGTATAAAAAAATACGGAAAAGAAATAGTAGAGAATATTTGAGCAAAATAAACACAGCTGTAGAAATGATACAGCTGTTATAAAATCAGCAGATACAGTTGACAAAGAGGGACGTTTGTGATATTTTAATTAGGTCGCAAACGTCATATGGGGGATTAGGCTCAGTTGGGAGAGCGCCTGCCTTGCAAAGCAGGAGGTCACGAGTTCGAATCTCGTATTCTCCACTTTAGTGTATAGTGTAGCAGCATTGCTATTGCACTATTTTTTGTGTATTTGACAAATTTATATATGTTTTATAATATACTTAACAGGAAAGCCGGAAGGTAAACGCAACTTACCCACTCCGGCGAAAAATAATCTAGTTTAGAAAGTAGTCGTCAACTCGCCAAAAGTTTAGGACGGCTATTTTTTATGTGTATAATCAAGTATTGCAACAATAAGCACCGCAACGGATACAATGAGTTGTAATTCTTCATAAGTGCTCATTGGCACCACCTCCGACAGGCTCGGAACGGGGTGCAGCGCGTCCCCGGCTGCCCGGTTAAGTGTATTATGTTGATAAATATTATCATTTTCAACTGCGCAGTAAAAGCAAAAATATAAAAAGTTATAACTGAAAAATGTAATTAAAAAATGCAGTTCGTGAAGAATTTTCAACTTCATTTATGCAAGCAGGCTTTTACAGCCTGCTTTCTGTGTTATGCTATTTTCAGCAGGAAAAGAAACAGAGATAGAATAAATAAGGTGGTTTCAAAATGAAAATGAAGTATGAGAATATCATAAAACAAATGACATTAGCAGAAAAAAGCACGGATGATGTCAGGTAAAAATACATGGGAGACGGTAGATTTTGAAAAATATGGAATTCCATCGATGACAATGTCAGACGGCCTCACGGGCTGAGAAGGCAGGCAGGAGCAGGGGATCATCTTGGATTAAACGCCAGCCTTCCGGCGACCTGTTTCCCGACGGCAGCAGGCGTTGCAAACAGCTGGGATGAGGCACTTGGAGAAGAAATCGGAGAGGCACTTGCGGAAGAAGCAGTTACCATGGGAGTCAATGTGATCCTTGACCGGGACTGAATATCAAGAGAAGTCCACTGTGCGGAAGAAACTTTGAATATTTTTCAGAGGATCCGTATCATGCAGGAAAAATGGCAGCAGCCTATGTGCGTGGAATCCAGAGTAAAGGAATCGCCGCATGTCCAAAGCACTTTTGCGGCAAACAGTCAGGAGCTGCGCCGTATGGCGAATAATTCTGTAGTTGATGAAAGAACATTCCGTGAAATCTATACCACCGGATTTGAGATTGCAGTCAAAGAAGGAAAATCAAAATCGATCATGTCTTCTTATAATGAAGTGAATGGTATTTATGCAAATGAAAACAGCCATATGCTACAGGAAATTTGTGGATGAATGGGGATTTGATGGCTTTGTAGTTTCTGACTGGGGTGGAAGCAACGATCATGCGCTGGGTGAAAGAACGGAAGTCATCTGGAAATGCCGGGAACCGGGAAAATCAGGTATGCGTGACATTATCCGTGCAGTGGAGAACGGAGATCTGGAAGAATCTGTGCTGGACCAGAGACTGGATGAGCTGTTAAATGTAATCTTTTGCAACCCATCAGGCAACTGAGGATGCAAAAAAAAAGCAGTTTGATATAGAAGCGCATCATAACCTCGCAAGAAAGCAGCGGAGGAAAGTATTGTTCTTCTGAAAAATGAGGATCAGATTCTTCCGTTGAAACCGGGAACGAAAGTTGCAGTGATCGGAGATTTCGCGAAAGTCCCAAGATATCAGGGAGCCGGGTCATCGCTTGTAAATTCTGCAAAACAGCCGGAGGCAATCCTTGATGTGATTGGATCAACAGATCTGGATGTTGTTGCATATGAGCAGGGATATGTTCGCAACAGAAAACCGAATCAAAAGTTGACAAAGGCAGCAGTAGAACTTGCAAAGAAGGCGGATATCGTACTTTTTCTTCGGAGGACTTGATGAAATCAGCGAATCCGAAGGACTTGACCGTACACATATGTCCATGCCGGCCGCACAGGAGACATTACTTAATGAACTTACAACAGTAAATAAGAATATAATCGTAGTTCTTTCAGCCGGATCAGCGATCGAGATGCCATGGTATCCATATGTAAAAGGAATCGTACATGGTTATCTTGGCGGACAGGCAGGCGCGTCAGCAATGATGAATGTTCTGACCGGAAAAGTAAATCCGTCAGGTAAGCTGAATGAGACTTACCCGCTCCATTACGAGGATACACCGGCATACGCATATTATCCAAGCAAAGAAAGAAGCAGTGAGTACAGAGAATCACTTTACGTTGGATACCGTTATTACACAACAGTCGGAAAAACAATGCGTTTCCCATTTGGTTATGGATTGAGCTATACAACCTTTGAATATAAAGATTTGAAAATAGATACAGAAGGTGTGACATTTACAATTAAGAATACAGGCAATGTGTCAGGAACTGAGATCGCACAGCTGTATGTTGGAAAATCTTCTGAGACTGTCTTTCGACCGGTTCGCGAGTTGAAAGGTTTCGTAAGAGTAGAGCTTCAGCCAGGAGAAGAAAAGGAAGTAAGAATCGGATTTGATGATAAGACATTCCGTTTTTATGATACAAGAACAGATAGCTGGGAGATTGAAAGCGGTACTTATCAGATCATGATCGGTGAAAATGCGCAGCAGATGGTTCTGGAAGGTGCTTTGGATGTAAAAGGGTACTGTTGAAAAAACGGTGGCTACAAGAAAGAAGAACTGCCGGAATATTTCAACGGAAAAATCAAAGACATTTCAGATGAGGAATTTCGTGTCCTGTATGGAAGAAAGATCCCAGATGGAAGCTGGAGCGGTGAGATCCGAATGAACGATGCAGTATGTCAGCTGTATTACGGAAAAGGGATTCTTGGAAAACTGCTCTGTGCAATCCTGAAATTACTTCTGAAAATCAGTGACTGGAAGGGAAAGCCGAAACCTAAACGTCTTATTCAACTACAATATGCCAATCCGCGGATATGCAAAAATGACAGGCGGTATTGTGACGATGAAAATGGCAGAGGCATTGACTGAGATGGCGAACGGACATCGAATCAAAGGAACAGCTCATCTGATTAAAGCTGCAATCAACAGAGAATAAAATGTAATTATGCAGAAGCGTAATATAAAATGAAAGACAGGATTGGACAGATAGAAACAGGACAATCCTGTTTTCAAATATGACTTGTGACAGAATGAAAATTCCTTTATTATAAGAGGAAAAATCATAGAATATAAATCTACAGAAAACACATGAAGGGTACCCTAATGATCAAAATTGCATTGTAGAAGACGAAGCAATGTATGCAAAACAGCTGGAAGAATTTCTGCATCAATATGAAAAAGAAAACCATGAAGCATTCGATATCACAATCTATTCAGACGGAGATCAGATTGTAAATAAATATCAAGTCCCAATTTGATATTATCCTTATGGATGTTGAGATGAAATTCATGGATGGAATGTCTGCTGGCGGAAGAGATCCGCAAGATGGACACCGAAGTTGTCATCATTTTTATTACAAACATGGCACAGTATGCGATCAGAGGTTACGCGGTAGATGCGCTGGATTATGTATTAAAACCGGTATCTTATTTCGCATTTTCACAGAGACTGAACCGTGCAATCGAACGTATGAAAAAGCGAGAAGCAAAGGTTATTATGGTAAATATCAAAAGGCGGTATGGTGCGTATTAACATCGCAAATATTTACTATATTGAAAGCCAGGGACATACACTGATTCTTCATACGATCCTTGGGGATTATGAGACGACCGGGAAAATGAAAGAGATGGATGAAAAGCTTTTCAGGGATGAATTTCTGCAGAGGAAATAAAGGGTATCTGATCAATCTGCAGCATGTGGACGGTATTCAGGACAACTGTGCGGTAGTAAAAGGTGAAGAGCTGGTGTTGAGCCGTGCGCGCAAGAAAGAATTTATGGAAGCACTGACGAATTACTGGGGAGAGGTTGATAAAATGATGGGACACTTGAATACCGGATATCCCAAGACTTTACTCGGCAATTGCAGAGTGGCTTGCATGCATGATATTTATCCTGCCATTTAAAAAGAGATTTTCAAAAATAAAGACAGGTGTGATCATGGCGGTGATGCTTGTGGTTCAGAGCGTGTTTTTGTCGTGACAGAATCTGTGCCGATTTTTTTCTGGATTCCGTGCATGATCATTGCTGTATTTTTGATGATCGGATTTCATTTATGGATGCTGCGACGATTTTCACAGATGCAATTTATATTTGGCATGATCGCGTTTGTAGTAGCAGGAGTTTCTGGCATCAATCGAATGGCAGGTTGTAAGTGTTTATCTGGAAGGATAGAGCAATGCCGGGCAAGGTGGATCAGAGAGCATCTGCCCTGATCCTCGGTTTATGGAATGCATCATGCATTTGTTTTGTTCAAAATCTTGCAGCAGCATCTTTCCGGAAAGATGGGAAAATGAATATCAGTTGGAAAGAATATTTTCAGCATTTTGATTTGCAATATCCGGTTTTGCTGGTCAGTAATTTGAGTTTTCTTACAATCAATACACCATTTTCCGGAACGTATTCTTTTGAAATCGGAAATATCCGAACGATCGTGGATTTGGTGGAATTGCAGTTTTGTATGCGCATCTGATCCAGTGCTGGGGAACTGCGTGTGAAAAAAAAGAGCTGGAAGCAGTGCAGAATGTCCTTCAAAATCAGTATGTGCAGTACAAGCAGTCAGTCAAAGCATTGACCCTGATCAATTACAAATATCATGATCTGAAACACCAGATCGCAGTACTCAGAAGTGAGGAAGATCCGAAGAAAAAGAAGAATTCCTGAACCGGATGGAGGATGAGATCAGGCAGTACGAAGCACAGAAACAAGACCGGAAATAAAGTGCTTGATACAGTGCTGACAAGCAAGAGTTTATACTGCGAAAGCATGGGATCACGTTTACCTGCGTGGCAGATGGAACGCTGCTTGATTTTATGGATGTCATGGATATCTGCAGCATTTTCGGGAATGCACTCGACAATGCGATCGAGTGCGAAATGAAGATCCCGGAAAGGAGAAACGCCTGATTCATGTGACGGTATCAAGGCAGAAAAGTTTTTCTGATTCTCCGGTTTGAGAATTATTATGAAGAGGAATTGCAGTATAAAAGAAGGTTCGCTGATCACAACCAAAAAGAGAAAAATCATCTCATGGATATGGACTGAAGAGTATTAAGTATACGGTCAATAAATATGAAGGTGCGGTCAGTATTGATACATGAAGGATCATTGGTTTTGACCTGAAAATTCTGATTCCGATGAAAGAAAATAAAAAAAGAGAATTAAAAAGATTTTGTAAAAAAGCGTCATGGTTATGTGAAAATGCATAAAAACATGGCGCTTATTTTTGTGAAAAGTTATAGCACAGAAACCGTTTGTGCGGAAAAAGTGCAGATTATGCAGATTTTACCAGGGAGAAATGATGTGATAGGATAAAAACATAAGATAAATAAAACGGAGGAAAGAGGTTATGAAAACGAAAGAAGAAAGAAAACAGCGAAAAGCGGAAAGAAAAAAAAAACCGCATTTTGTGAGACATTCTTTTGGAATGGCATTTGGAGGATTTTCCTGGGAGCAGCTATTGTAATTCCAAAAGATTACAATGCCTTTTAATGGAATGCTCCAGGGATTTATGGGTGATATGGATATTGATATTACAGAAAAAAAAGACGCAGGATATCTTAAATCAAGGGAAAGATTTGTCTATGGATATCGAACGGGAAGGAGCAGTACTTGAAAAATGAAAATGAAACATTGCCATTAGCGAAAAGATGTAAACAAGGTCAATGTATTTGGCTGGGCTTCTACACAGTGGCTTGGAGGTGGCTCTGGCTCTGGACAGATTATAAAAGTACTGATGAAACAATTCTTACAGCGCTTAAAAATTATGGAATTGAATATAATGAAGAACTGGAAAAAAATGTATCAGGATTTCTGTGGTGAAAGAGAGTACAAAAATGCACTGTCAAGCTGGCCGAAAGATTTCAATGCCGTCTATATGAGCCGGATATCAATGATGGAGAATCTATACCAGAAGAATTATTGCAAAATGCAAAGGATTATTCAGATACAGCAATTGTTGTAATTGGTCGCCCGGACTGGTGAGACCTAATCCTAATCCGCAGAAGCAGTATAAGATCAATAAAAAAGGATGGAGAAGTTTTTGTAGACGATACCAGAACTTTAGTTGATTTATCAACGGAAGAAGAAGCATTACTTACTTATGCAGGAGCGAATTTTTGAACATGTGATCGTTGTGTTAAATACCGGAAATGTAATGACGCTTGGACAGATTGAAACGATTGATGGAATTGATGCATGCCTGCTCGCCGGATATACAGGACAGTATGCAGCGAAAGGTGTACTGCCGGAAATCCTGTGGGGGAGATGTAAACCCGAGTGGACATACAGCGGATACATGGGCTTATGATTTTAATACAGCAGCCAGTTATGCAAATGCTGGGGAAAATGGTGTAGGAAGTTATTCTAATGGAAAAGGACTTTATCCGTATAATGGAACCAGTAATGGTAACCTTGGAGAAGAATTTCAGTATGATCAGGTATCCTATGAAGATTATGCGGAAGGAATTTATGTTGGATACAAATGGTATGAAACTGCAGATGCAGAAGGCTATTGGAACCAAGTAGAGAATGATCATGGAAAAGGATACGAAGGGGTTGTACAGTATCCGTTTGGATATGGTCTTTCTTATACAACTTTTGACTGGGAGCTGAAAGATCACAGCGTAGAGATAGCTAAAGATGGATCAGTATCGGCTACAGTAAAGTGACAAATACAGGAGATAAAGCAGGAAAAGATGTTGTAGAAATTCTATTATACAGCTCCATATGAGAAGGGCGGAATCGAAAAAAGCGCGGTAGAGTTGGTGATTATGCAAAAAACAAAATTACTTGGACCGGAGAATCAAAAGAAGTTGTTGTAACTGTATCAGCAGAGGATATGGCAAGTTATGATGCTTATGATAATAATAAGAATGGTTTTGCGGGTATGAGCTGGATGAGGGGTACCTATACTTTTTCTATCAGAACAGATTCCCATACTGTAAAAATCAGTTTAATATTGATCTTAAGGATAACATTCAATATCAGGAAGACGGAACAACCGGAAATACGGTATCGAATAAATTTACCGGTGCAGACGCAGTAGACGGAGTCAGTCTGGATGGTTCGGAAAGTGAATCAGGAATTATATATTTAACACGTTCGGATTTTGCAGGAACATATCCAAAAGAAAATACCAAAACAAGGGAAATGGCAGAAAATGTCAAAAACTGAATCTGTATACCGATGAGATGGCAAATGACTGGATCGATGAAAATGATGAGCCGATCACAACAGGTGCAAAGAATAATCTGAAGGTAGAAGAAAACGGTAAGCTTACAGAGCTTGGAATAGAACTTGGATCTGATTATGATGATCCAAAGTGGGAAGATGTATTGGATCAGTTGACAATCAAAGAAATGCAGACAGCTGTAAATTATGCATATGTAAATACAGGGGCATTTTGAAAGTGTTGGAAAAAGCCAATTGCGTTGGATTTTGACGGACCGAACCAAGTTGGATCGTTTACACAGGGAATGAATGCATCAGGAACTGGTTTCGCAAATGCAACAGTACTGGCACAGACATGGAATAAAGATCTGGCATTTAATCAGGGATTACAGATGGGACAGGAAAAAAGCCTTTGGATATGGTGGTTTATGGTCCATCCGTTAATATCCATCGTTCTCCACTTAATGGTAGAAACTATGAATATTTTTTCAGAGGATTCAATACTTTCTGGCTTGATGTCCGGAAATGAAGTAAAAGGTGTTATGAGTGCAGGTATGTATGTGTATATAAAACACTTTTTATCTGTAATGATGGAGAGTCCGGAATTTACCGTGATTCTGTATATCTGTGGATGCCAGAGCAGGCATTACGTGAGGTTTATCTGAAGCCATTCAGAATCCTGGTTGAAGATTATGGCGCAACCGGACTTATGACTTCTTATAATCGTATCGGAGCTGTATGGGCTGGCGGAAGTGAAGCACTTTTTGACTGAATTCTTCGTGATGAATGGGATTCAAAGGAACGGTTGTCACAGATTTTTCTGACCATGCAGAATATATGAACGGTGGACAGATGCTTCGTGCAGGTGGAGATATCTGGATGAATATGATGAGTCCGATCAATGGAGAAACAGAGTCGGCTTTCTTATCAGAAAAAGCACTTCGTGAAACGGCAAAACATATTATCTATACTTATTTGAATGCTCGTGTGACAAACATGAATTATGCAGAAAAAAACAGGAAATACGGATATATTAAGACCGACGATTACAAAGCAGACGAATCTGGTTCAGAAGATCAAAGGTACTTTTATGTTCTGGCTGCTGTTTTAATTCATCTGATGGCTTATGCTCTTTGGAAAGATGTGAAAAAGAGAAAAAATTTTAAAAAGCAGAAGGCTATTATTATGAAAAAGAAGAAACAGAAAAGCTTGCGAAAAAGAAAAAATAAGAATGTATGAAAGAGGACTGCATATGATAGACAATATTAAAAATTCATGGCAGCACTTCGCAGACAAGCATCCCGGAGCCTCCAAATGGATTCGGGAGGGTGGCCTGTTCGTGATCGTCAGCAACCTGATCACAGTGCTCAAATATTTACTCTTGTTGTTCCTGCCCGTTGGCATTTGCAGGACTTCCAAAAGTTGATTTCGGATTCCCGGGAATCGACATTACTTTATTCGGAGAGACTTTCAAATGGAACATTATCGGCTATGACGCTGCACACGGCGGACTGCCTTACTTCTGTGCGTACATGATCGCGATGGTAGTCGGAGAGTGTATTAACTTTTCCGATCCAGAGAAATTTTGTATTCCGCAGTAAAGGAAAAGTATGGTATCAGGCATTCTGGTATCTGATCGCATTCTGTATCGTAACCTGTATCGTAAACTCTATCAACTGTATCTGGGGTTGCGGTAGCCGGGATGTTTGTGCCGGGATGGTTATACAATATTGGAACGACAGTGTTGAATGGAGGGGTATCGATGGTGGTATTCTTCTTCTAAATAAGATTATTTTCCCGGAAGGGGAAGGAAAGTAAGCGTTGTCAGGATTGACGGCGAATAAGAAAATAAAACAGGACAAATCCGTTGCGCAGGGCATTCGAGAAGCCTCTGAGAGTGAAAATTGTGTCAGCAAAGGCTTCCACAATTTCTGAGTCTTCTCTCCATTGCACAACAATTGGATTTTGTCTCGTTTATTTTCTTATTCGCCTGACAACATTTTCTGCAAAACCCAAAAAAGTGATAGAATAGAAGTAGTAAATTGTCAGAAAAGGAGAATCATTATCATGAAAGAAAATTTAAAAAGTACTTATGATCAACGGAAGCCCGAAAGCAAACGGAAACACAGCCATTGCATTAAAAGAGATGGAGAAATATTTTCAAAGAAAACGGAGTAGAAGTTGAGACAGTTGTTATCGGTAACAAAGCGGTCCGCGGCTGTATCGCCTGTGGTTCTTGCTACGAAAAAGGACAATGTTTTTTGCCGATGTAGTGAATGAGTTAGCTCCGAAGTTTGAAGAAGCAGATGGTCTTGTAATCGCAAGTCCGGTGTACTATGCATCTGCCAATGCGACACTGATTGCCTGTCTTGACCGGTTGTTCTACAGCACTCATTTTGACAAGACCATGAAAGTGGGAGCCAGCGTAGTCTGTGCCAGAAGAGGCGGATGTTCTGCGACATTTGATGAGCTGAACAAATATTTTACCATTTCCGGGATGCCAGTTGCATCGAGCCAGTACTGGAACAGCATCCATGGGGCAGCACCGGGAGAGGCCGAAAAGGATGAGGAAGGAAGGCAGACGATGCGTACACTTGTAAGAAATATGACTTTCCTTATGAAGAGTATTGCACTTGGAAAAGAGCAGTTTGACTTCGGAAAAAAGAAGCAAAGATTCCGACAAATTTTATTCGGTAGAACAAGTAAAAGGCAGGATTTGTGAAATATCACGAATCCCTGCCTTTAGAGTTGACAGCCAAATTTTCTTGTTTTATAGTGGAAGTTGCAATTTGGTAGGAAGTATTTAAAAGAGAGGTTTTGGTCATGGCACTTATAAAATCAATCATTATTTTAATTATAGGGTTTGCTCTATTGATGAAAGGAGCAGATTATTTTGTAGAAGGAAGTTCTTCTGTTGCGAAGCAAGCCATGTTCCATCGATGATCATCGGTATGACCATCGTTGCAATGGGAACCAGCCTTCCGGAATGTGCGGTCAGTGTAACGGCATCCCTGACAGGAAATAACTCACTTGCGGTAAGTAATGTTGTCGGATCGAATATTTTCAACTTGATGGTTGTTTGTGGAGCCTGTGCGTTATTTGCACCTCTTACGATAAAAAAAGATACATTGAAAAAAGAGTTTCCATTATCAATTATCTGTGCGGCCTTGCTGATGGTGCTTGGATATGTCGGGATGCTTTTTAGGACATTTAGATGGCGGTGTATTTCTCCTTATTTTTGCAGCTTATCTGATCTGGATGATTGGTTCTGCCAAGAAAGCAAGAGCAGCACACAAAGAGAGTCAGATGATGCTCGAAGAGGGAGAATTAGTAGACGAAGAAATTCAGATCCTGCCACTTTTGGAAATGTGCGTTATTTTATTGTTGGCGGCATGATCGCAAATCAAGTTTGGCGGTGATTTTGTTGTAGACAGTGCTTCAACACTTGCAAGCGCATTCGGACTCAGTCAGACACTTATCGGACTTACCATCGTTGCGATGGGAACCAGTCTTCCGGAACTTGTAACATCGATTGTTGCGGCAAGAAAGAATGAAGTGGATATGGCACTCGGAAATGTGATCGGTTCTAATATTTTCAATATCCTGTTGGTACTTGGAGTTGCAGCTGCCATCAGTCCAGTGAAATTTCTTACCGATAATATCATTGATACGGTTGTACTGATTGCGATGAGTCTTGTTGTTCTGGTGTTTGCATGGACTTCAAAAATGATCGACCGAAGAGAAGGCGCTACGATGCTTGGAATGTATGCAGTGTATATGGCATATATTTGCATACGATAAAATAAAAGAATCATAAGGAAAAAATGGCTGTGGATTGAACCTGCCCCAAAAGTTAGACCTAAATTTAACGATTGGAAGGCGGTTCAATTCACAGCTATTTTTATTGGGTCAGTGTACATTCTATTTTATACTTCCATAGAAAAAAACATGTACTATCCATTTAGTGAAGTTATCAAAAATGATGGAAGAAAACTGGTAAACTGTCAGCTTCGTTATGAAAACAATCGTTATTCCATTGATTTTGAAAAAATGGAACAAATGATCAAAAAAAAAAAAAATGTAAAAGCACTGATCTTCTGTAATCCACATAATCCGGTCGGAAGAGTCTGGACAAGAGAAGAAATGGAAAAAGTCGCAGAAATCTGTTTAAAATACAACGTAATCTGGATGGTTGATGAGATGCATTGTGATTTTATTTTTCCAGGACATGAGTTTACAAGCTGTATGAATCTGGATAAAAAATTTCATGAGATCATTGCACTTTACAGCTCGCCAGGAAAGACATTCAATGTAGCAGGATTTCAGCCGGCAAATATCATCATTCCAAATGAAGAGCTGCGGAAAAAATACCAGTGGGCTAAATACACAGGCAGCTTACAGCCAGGGAAGTCTGATGGGACAGCTTGCTGTGAAAGTATGTTACACAAAAGGTGCTGACTGGGTAGATGAATTGGTAGAATATATATATGAAAACGTAAAATATATGAGCCGATATGTAAAAGAGAACTTTCCAAAAGCAAAGATGGTAGAACCAGAAGGGACTTATTTAGTATGGGTTGATTTCTCAGGATATGGATTCAGCAATGAAGAATTAGAACATTTAATGTTAGAAGAAGCAAAATTGTGGCTGGATTCTGGAATCATCTTTGGACCAGAGACAGCACAGTTTGAGCGTTTCAACGTTGCGTGTCCACGAGTGACGGTTGAGCAGGCACTGACACAGTTAAAAAAATGCACTGGATAAGCATCTGGCAGAGAAATAAGACAGATTTATCTGGATATATATTAAGATTGAGAGGAAAAGAAATGGAGAAACAAAAGAAAAATTTAGGATCTGTGGCCTTTCTTCCACTGATCGTATTTCTAGTATGTTATGTAGGATGTGGAATTACATTTACCTTGATGGGAGCAGACGACCCATTTGGAAAATTTCCACGTCATGTCGCACTTTTGGCAGGATGTGCGGTAGCACTTCTTTTAAACAGAAGTATGGATGTAAAAGATAAATTAAATATTATGACGACAAACATGGGAAATTCTGGAGTTATGATGATCGTTTTGATCTATCTGATGGCAGGGGGGGATTTCAGGGAGCAGCAGCGGCAATGGGAGGAAAAAAGATTCTGTTGTTAATCTATGTCTTCATGTGATTCCAGTAACATTTTTGATTCCAGGTGTATTTTTAATGTGCTGTTTTATTTCTACATCGATAGGAACATCCATGGGAACCATTGCAGCAATGGCACCAATCGCGATCAATGTGGCACAGGGAGCACACTTAAATGTTGCGATTGTTGGAGCAGCAGTGATCGGAGGTTCTTATTTTGGAGATAACCTTTCCATGATTTCTGATACAACGATCTCAGCAGCAGAAGGATGCGGTTCTGAGATGAAAGATAAGTTTAAGATGAACTTTTTATCGCATTACCGGCTGCGATCGTGGCAATGATCCTTTATTCAGTGGTCGGAGGTACTGGAAGTGGAGCAATCAAGGCAGGAAGTTACAATATCATTGAAGTCCTTCCATATCTTATCGTTCTTGGAGCAGCATTGATGGGGATTAACGTTGCAGTTGTACTTTTTTGTAGGAATCCTCTCTGCAGGTATTATCGGACTTTGTGTGGGAAGCTGCGGATTCTTTTGACTGGATTCAGGCAATTGGAAATGGTATGAGTGATATGTTTAGTATCAGTATGGTTGCGATCTTGGTATCTGGAATCATTGGTATTGTTCGCGAATATGGCGGAGTTGAGTGGCTGGTAGGAGCGATCAGTGGCAAGATCAAGAACAGACGCGGTGCAGAATATGGAATCGGGCTGATGTCAGGTATTCTTTCCGCAGCAATGGTAAATAACACGATCGCTATTATTGTTACCTGTCCGATCGCAAAAAGAAATCGGGGAAAAATACAAGATTGCACCAAAGAGACTTGCCAGTTCCACACTGATACTGGCTTTGCGCTGCCGATCTTTTTCGCAAATCTTCTGCAGCTTATATACAGTCTTGTGGATACCAGAATTGTCGGAACTTTCCTGGGAGAGGATGCGCTGGCGGCTGTCGGCGCGACCACAACCTTTAAGTAATCTGATCATTAGATTCTTGCAGGGACTTTCGGGGGATTCGCGCCATTATTATTGCACAGAAATTCGGTTGCAAAAGATTATAAAAATGTGAAGAAATCATTCGCAATGTCGCTGACCATGGGTACAGGAATTGCAATATTTTTACGGTGTTCGGATTGTTATTTTACAGCCGATCTTAAATATACTGAATGTTCCGTCAGATCTGATGGCAACGGCAAAAAGCTATATTTTCGTGATCATTGCAGGGCTTGTGGCGACATTTCTCTATGATGCCACGCGGCTGCACTCGGTCACTCGGAGATACCGTGACGCCACTTGTGATCCTGGCAATCTCAGTTGCACTGAATATTGCTGGGGATCTGCTTTTTTCGTAGTGCTGAAAAGCGAGTGCGAGCTGCGATCGCAACGGTACTGGCACAGGCAATCGCGTTTTGTTGTGTGCTGGATTTATATGGTAAAGAGATATGAACTGTTAAGACTTAGCCGGGGAAGATTTCAAAAGATCCGAATCCGGTTATGGTGAAAATATGTTGGGTGGAATGTCCATGGGATTCGCATGGAGTTCTCTGATCAATATCGGTTCCCTGACGCTTCAGACAGCGATCAATAAACTTGGAAATGATTATATCGTAGCACAGACAGCGGCCCGGAAGCTGACTGAAATGTTCATGATCATGTTTACAGTATTTAAATACAATGGCGACCTATTGTGACAGAACCTTGGAGCAGGGAAAGATCGACCGGATCAAAAAAGGGATCTGGTTTGCGATTTTCTATACTTGTATCTGGTGTATACCAGTCAGATCGTGGCAAGCTACACGATTGAGATAAACTGGTCTATCTTGGTAACAGGTACATCGATGACATTTATGTACAGGAGAGAACCGATAAGACAGACGAGCAGTGTGCAGCAGCAAAGCAGCATGGGATAAGCTGACAGATGCACAGAAACAGCTCGTAGAGGGAGAGAATGCAGATCCTGATTATTTCGGAAGAGATACCGGAGATGCTTCCAAGGATGATCCTTTGAACGCAGATGATATTGGAGAGAACGAAATTCTCGTCGTAAGCTTTGGTACTTCTTTCAACGATAGCCGTGTTGCTGATATCGGTGGTGTTGAGAAAGCAATTCAGGAAGCATATCCGATTGGTCTGTAAGACGTGCATTTACAGCACAGATCATCATCAATCACGTACAGGCAAGAGATAATGAGAAGATCGATAACGTAGATCAGGCATTACAGAGAGCTGTTGACAATGGCGTTAAGAATCTTGTAATCCAGCCAACACACCTGATGCATGGTGCAGAGTATGACGAGCTTGTTGGGGAACTCGAGGCATACAAGGACAAATTTGAAAAAGTTGTCGTTGCTGAACCTTTATTAGGAGAAGTTGGTGCAGACGCTACAGAAATTAATGCAGACAAGAAAGCCGTAGCAGAAGATATTACAGCAGAGGCTGTAAAGACTGCCGGATATGATTCTTTGGATGATGCAAAAGAAGATAGTACTGCATTTGTATTTATGGGCCATGGTACATCCCATACAGCAAAGGTCAGCTACAGCCAGATGTCTGCACAGATGCAGCAGCTTGGATATGACAACGTATTTATTGGAACTGTAGAAGGTGAGCCGGAAGAGACTGCATGTGAGAACGTCATTAATGCAGTAAAAGAGGCTGGTTACAAAAAAGTAATTCTTCGTCCGCTTATGGTTGTTGCCGGAGACCACGCAAACAACGATATGGCAGGCGATGATGACGATTCATGGAAGAGCCAGTTTACAGCAAGTGGCAATTTCGACAATATCGATACACAGATTGCCGGACTGGGCGAAATCGAAGCAATCCAGAAGATTTATGTTGAGCATACAAAGAATGCGATTAAATCTCTGGGCAAGGTTTCCAAATCTGCTTCTGCAAGTGCAAGTGA
>VOFC01005967.1_pt1 | contig 15837 bp, 29 predicted proteins | sample 5384161 | NCBI WGS metagenome assembly VOFC01 (sample SAMN12384722, study PRJNA508395) | human gut metagenome | isolation source: healthy gut B | host: Homo sapiens | reverse complement strand
AGACAGCGGAATCACCGAACCGAAAAATCTGGAAGAACAGGCCATTTCCTTGGTAGGTACGGATATTTACGAAAAAACTGGTGAAGGGCTACACGGAAAAGCAGTGGGGCCGCCCTGCACGGAACTGCCGGCCTTTATCATCCGCTGTCTGCCGGTGCGGTTCACCTTCGACAACAATTACTTCAACGCCCGGTTTCAAGGCATCCCCATAGAAGGCTATACGGCCTGGTGGAAAAAATGCTGGACGGGGTAGAAGTGAAGCTGAATGTGGATTATCTGGCGGACAAGGCCCATTGGGACGGACTGGCGAAAAGTCGTTTACACCGGCCCCATCGACCGGTACTTTGACTACTGCTATGGCCCGCTGGAATACCGGATGGTCCGTTTCGAGACGGAAGTTGCTGGAGATACCCAACTATCAGGGCAACGCCGTGGTGAATTACACGGACCGGGAGACCCCTGGACCCGCATCATCGAGCATAAGCATTTTGTGTTCGAAATCAGGGAAAAAACCGTCATTTCCCGGAATACAGTGCCGAATGGAAGCCGGGAGAGGAGCCTTATTACCCCATCAACGACGGGAAAAACGGGGGAACTTTACCGGAAATACCGTACCTTGGCGGACAAAGAGACCAAGACCCTGTTCGGCGGCCGCCTGGGCGAATACAAGTATTACGACATGGACGTGGTCATCGCCAGCGCCCTCCGCTGCGTCAAAGCGGAACTTTAAAAAGCATATCTTCCCGCTGGGTTCGGCATTTTTTCGGACCCGGCGGGAATTTTTCTTGACAAATGAGATTGTAGCACCTATAATAAAGCTACAATCGTAGCACAACGTATGTGTCCTAAAAAGGAGGTTGGTGAACTTGCCCCGGAAAAAAATCGATTTACACGAGAGGAAATTCTTGCTTCAGCCCTGACCTGACCCGAGAAGGGCATTGCCGCCGTGACGGCCCGTGGACTGGGAGAGCGGTTGGGCACCAGCTCCAAGCCGGTTTTTGGACAATTTGAGAATATGGAGGCCGTTCAGAGGGCAGTTTTCACCGCTGCGCAGGAAGAATATGCCGCATTTCTCCGGGAGGACATGGCTGCCGGAAATATCCCCTACAAGGCCAGCGCGGCATGGCCTACATCCGTTTTGCCGGCAGGAGCGGGAGCTTTTCAAGCTGCTTTTCATGCGGGACCGCAGCGGGGAAGTCATTACCGAGGACCAGGAGAACATCGCCCACGCTGATTGCCCTCATCCGGAAGAATCTGGGCATTTCCGAGGAGGAAGCCTACCGGTTCCATCTGGAAATGTGGGTGTATGTCCACGGCATCGCCACCATGATCGCCACGGGCTACCTGAACTGGGATGAGGATTTTGTCAGCAAAGTGCTTTCCGACGCTTATCAGGGCCTCATGGCCCATTATCGGAAAAAAAAAGGAGGAAGAGAAATGAACAATATCATCGAGATCGGGCATCTCTGCAAGTCCTTCGGGACGTGCAGGCCGTCCGGGACCTGTCCTTCCGGGTGAAGAAAGGGAAATTGTTTGCGTTCCTGGGGTCAACGGTGCGGAAAATCCACCACCATCCATTTCTCTGCGGCCAGCTGGCCAAGGATTCCCGGCAGCGTGGCCATCTGCGGGGCGGACCCGACCGGGAGCCGGACAGCGTCAAGCGGCAGCTGGGGGTGGTGTTCCCAGAACTCCGTGCTGGATAAATCCCTGACCGTTCGGGACAATCTGGAAAGCCGGGCGGCCCTGTACGGCATTCTGGGCGCGGATTTTTCAGAACCGGCTGGCGGAACTGAGCGGGGCTTCTGAACTTTGAAAATCTGCTGGTAAACGGCCTGGGGCAAGCTGTCCGGGGCCAGCGGCGGCGCATCGACATTGCACGGGCCCTGCCCATCATCCCAAAATCCTGATTCTGGACGAACCCACCACCGGACTGGACCCACAGACCCGGAGCCTTCTCTGGCAGGTCATCGGGGAACTGCGGGCGAAAGAGGGCCTGACGGTGTTCCTGACCACCCATTACATGGAGGAAGCGGCGGATGCGGACTATGTGGTCATTCTGGACCACGGCCAGATCGCCGCCGAGGAACACCCCCTGAAGCTGAAGGACACTTTACACCAAGGACTATGTGACTCTGTACGCCGTGGACGAAAAATGCGGTCCGGGCACTGAATCGGCCTTATACGCCGGTTCGGGACGGCTTCCGGGTATCGGTAGCGAATCCGGCGGAGGCGGCCCGGCTTATCCGGGAAAATCCGGCGCTGTTCCGGGATTTTGAAGTCACCAAGGGCAAAATGGACGATATTTTCCTGGCCGTCACCGGGAGAAAGCTGGGGAGGAACAATGAAAACACTGTCGGTTGGTCAAGCGCAACGCCAAAATTTATTTTCAGGACAAGGGCCTCTTTTCTTACGTCTCATCACGCCGCTGATCTTGCTGGTCCTCTACGGCACGTTCCTGCGGAAGGTCTACGAGGATAGCTTCCGGCAGGTCCTCACCGCCGCCGGTATCCAGATCTCCGATAAAATTCTCGCCGGATGCGTGGGCGGGCAGTTGTTCTCCTCCATGCTGGCGGTAAGCTGCGTCACCGTGGCCTTCTGCTCCAACCTGGTGATGGTCCAGGATAAAGTCACCGGCGCCCGCCGGGACCTGACCATCAGCCCGGTGAAGGCCTCCACCCTGGCTCTGGGCTATTATTTTGCCACGCTCCTCTCCACGCTCATCGTCTGCCTGACGGCGCTGTGGGTATGCTTCGTTTACCTGGCCATTACGGGCTGGTGCCTGCGCCTTGTAGATGTGGCGGCAGTGCTGCTGGATGTCATTCTGCTGGTGCTGTTCGGCACGGCCCTGTCCTCCTGCATTCTGTTCCCCCATGTCCACCCAGGGCCAGGCCTCCGGGGTGAGGGGACCATCGTCAGCTCCGGCTACGGCTTCATCTGCGGTGCCTATATGCCCATTTCCTCCTTCTCCAAGGGGCTGCAGAACGTGGTGGCCCTGCTGCCCGGCACTTACGGCACGGCCCTTATGCGGAACCATGCCATGAACGGACCCTTTGCAGCCATGGAGGCCGAAGAAGGGGGTCCCGGCGGCGGTCATTGATGCCATCCGGGACAGCGTGGACTGCAATATCTACGCCTTTGGGACAAAAAGTCGCCGTGCCGGGAATGTACGCCATTTTGCTGGGGACCATCGTATTCCTGGTGCTGCTCTACATCCTGCTGAACCGGCTGCATCGGAAGTAACCCGAAAATTACAAAAAATTTCGATAATTCCATTGCATTTTTCGCTGATATTTTGAACGGTTCCAGAGACGGTATATGGAGGGAAGGCAGTACCGGGGCTACTATCGTGGCGCCACCAAGCAGGGCAATCAGGCGGTGGAGGCCATCCACCTGGCAGCGGGCAGGCCAACGCCACCGTGACGGAGCTGGTGTCCACCCGGGAGCCAACGTCTCGCCGGGGGGGCATTCTTCCCCAACACATACAAAACAAGGCCACCGGGGGTTCCGGTGGCCTTTTTGGTGTTCTTTTTACAGGCTTTTCAATGCTGCCTGGATACGCTCCAGGAGCGGCCCTTGCCCAGGATCTGCATGACGGTGTACAGGTCCGGGGGAGTTTTCTTTTTCCGGTGAGGGGCCAGGCGCAGGAAACCGGAAACGTCGGCCACGGTGCCGGGATAGGCTGGGGTCGGCCTTATAGGCCTTCATGTCCGTGGTGAAGCCCACTTCGGTGGTGATGGTCTTGACCTTCTCAAACCAGGTGGCGGAGTCGTCGGCGGGGTCGTAAACGGCGGCAAATTTTTCCAGCACGGCGGCAATGACCGCCACGCTGAACCGCTCCGGGAACACCGGCTCGGCCAGGTATTCGTCATAGAAGAAGCCCATGTACTCTTTGGCATCCTTCCAGGTGGCCAGGTCCTTCCGGGCTTCTTGCCGCCCCGACCGATGGCCAGAATGGCGGTGGCGTAGGCAGGGTCGGCGCTGAGCTTGGCCCCGAAGTCCGGGTCAAACTCGTTGGCCCACTCGGTCAGCAGGGTATAGGCCTTCTCGGCGGACATTTTGGCGATCTCGTTCTTGGAAACGTCCGTCAGCTTGGCGTAGTCGAACAGATTGCCTGCCGGGTTCAGCTTTTTGGGACTGAACTTGAACTCCGTGGCCGGTGCGGTGGGATTGGCCCGCCGCCAGTCCTCGTAATTGGAGTTCAGCAGGGTCATGATATACTCTACACGGCCTCCACCGGGAAGCCCTCGGCTTTGTAATAAGTGAGCGCCAGCTCCGGGTCCTTGCGCTTGCTGAGCTTCCGCTTGGAAGCGCCGTCCATTTTCATGAGGGGGCCGATGTGGACGTATTTGGGCAGCGAAGCCCAGCGCCTGGAAAAGCTGGATGTGGAAGGGCAGGCTGGGCAGCCACTCATCGCCGCGCACTACGTGGGTCGTGCTCATGAGATGGTCATCCACGGCGTGGGCGAAGTGATAGGTGGGGATGCCGTCGGACTTCAGCAGCACATGGTCCACATTGTTCTCCGTAACGGTCAGCTTGCCCTTTGACCAGATCGTCAAATTTGAACTGCCGCTCCCCGTCGCCGGTGGAACGGAACCGCAGGACCCAGGGCTTTCCGCCGCCAGGGCCGCCTGCACGTCCTCCAGAGGCCGGTCCCGCCAGATGGCATATTTTCCGTAGTAGCCTGTTGTCTCCTTGTTGGCCTCCTGCTGCTCCCGCATGGCGGTCAGTTCTTCCTCTGTGCAGAAGCAGGGGTAAGCCTTGCCCTCCCGGACCAGCCGCTTGGCGTAGACATGGTAAATATCCGCCCGCTGGCGCTGGCGGTAGGGCCGTAATCGCCGGAATCCCCGTCCATGGTGGCCCCTTCGTCCAAAGTGGATGCCGTAGTGCTTCAGGCGTGTTGATGAGGACCTCCACCGCACCGGGGACCTCCCGCTTGGCATCGGTGTCCTCCACCCGCAGGAAAAGCACGCCGCCGCTCTGGTGGGACATCCGCTCGGAGGTCAGGCCCTGGACCAGGTTGCCCAGGTGAACAAAGCCCGTAGGAGAGGGGCCATCCGAGACCACAGCCCCTTCCGGCAGGTTCCGGGGGATATTTCGCTTCCAGCTCTGCCTCGGTCATGGTGACCTCTGGGAAAAGAAGGTCTGCAAGGGTATTCGTATCCATAAATTATCTACCTCTTTGCTCAAAGTTCTATACTGCACTTCAGTATAGCATAGACGGGGGCGAAAATCAATGAAAACTCCTTGCGAAAGTCGGAAAGCTATGCTAAAATGGGACATCATGGAAAAAAAGGAAGCGTTACTATGAGCGATACCATTCAAGCAGCCACCCCCCCAAAGAAGCGATGCTCTCCGGCATCAAGCCCAGCGGCGATCTGACCCCTGGGCAGCTATCTGGGGCCATTCGAAATTGGGCCGAGCGGGCAGAGGAATATGACTGCTTCTACTTTCTGGCGGATTTGCATACCATTACCGTCCGTCAAAATCCCGCGGACCTGCGGCGGCGGACCATGGAGCAGCTGGCGCAGTATATCGCCTGCGGTCTCGACCCGAGAAGAACACCCTGTTTATTCAGTGCCCACGTCCATCAGCACGCTGAGCTGGGCTGGGTGCTGGATTGCTACACCATGTTCGGCGAGCTGAGCCGCATGACGCAGTTTAAGGATAAATGCGCAAAGAACGCCGATAATATAAACGGCGGCCTTTTACCTACCCGGCCTCTGATGGCGGCGGACATTCTGCTCTATCAGCCGGACCTGGTCCTGTGGGCGAGGACCAGAAGCAGCACGTGGAGCTGTGCCATACCATTGCCCGCCGGTTCAACGGCATTTACGGCGACGTGTTCAAGCTGCCGGAGCCCTTCGTGCCCAAGGTCGGCGCCCGCATCATGAGCCTGACCAACCCTGCGGCGAAGATGTCCAAGTCTGAAAAACGAGGACACCGGCCGGGTGCTGGTCATGGACAGCCCGGACACCATCATGCGCCAGTTCAAGCGGGCCATCACCGACTCCGACACGGAGAACTGCGTGCATTTCGACAAGGAAAACAAGCCCGGCGTGTCCAACCTGATGACCATTTACGCCGCCTGCACCGGCAAGACCTACGAGGAGATCGAGCAGGAGTTCGCAGGGAAGGGCTACGGGGCCTTCAAGCCCGCCGTGGGCGAGTGTGTGGTGGAGACCCTCCGGCCCATCCGGGAGGAGGCCAGCCGCCTGATGCAGGACAAGGCATATCTTGAAAGCGTGTACCGTGCCGGTGCCGAGAAGGCATCCTATGTGGCCGAAAAGACCCTACGGAAGGTCTACAAGAAAGTGGGCTTCGTGGCTCGATAAGTTCGGAAAAAAGAGAAAATGGGTGTGCGGCACTGGGCGGCACACCCATTTTTGCTTTTCTTTTCCGGGAAACTTCGTTTTCACGCCAGGGCAAAAATAAAGGGCGACAGTCAGACCTGCGGTGCTGTCGTCGGGGCTGGTGGCCAGAATCAGCAGCAAAATGAGCAGGTCCTCCCGGTCCATGCCGGAGGGCAGCCACCGGCCTCAGAAGGTCCCCAAAGGCCCCGGCGGCGGTCCCATAGGGGGCCTTTGAGGCCGGTCCGGTGGGGCCAGGGGAGGCCCCTGCCGGACCCGGAGGAGCAGGCGGGGGTGCGGGCGGTTTCGGTGCCCCGTCCATCCGGCGGTAGGTGCCGTCACCCTGGGGAACGTAGCGGTTATACATGGCCTCCTCCTTCCAGCATGGCCGTGGCGGCTCCGGCCAGCTGGGCGGTCCGCGTGGCATTTTCCAGCCGGGCCAGCCGATCCGGCCGGACGTAGGGCCGCAGTGCGTGCAATAATCTTCGGCGGTTCTCGTCCAGGGCGCTCTGGCCAGCCATAGCGGCCAACCGCTGCAAAACATCCGGCGAGGGTGGGGCGCAGGGGCTTTTCCGGCCCCTGGGCGGGGGCTTCGGGCCGTCCGGCCCTTCCGGCGGCTTCGGCGGTCCCTCCGGCGGCGTTTCGCCGGGACCCGGCGGGGCCATGCCCAGGCTTTTCGCCATGGCGGCCACCTGGGCCATGATGTTTCGGGTCCGCCATCATGGCGGCCAGCTTTTCATCCAACTCCGCCATGGCTCAATCCTCGCTTTGGGAAAGCAGCGGCGACAATGTGGCCCGCATGGCGGCATAGTCTCCCCCGCCGGGCTTCCTCCATGGCTTTTTTCCAGGGCTGCCGGGTCTGCGGAGCGGAGTTTTTCGTAAAGCTGCCGTCCTACGGGACTCTTTGCAGGTCAGCAAGGTCTTTCTGCGAAAAATCAGGCGAATTTTCCTTCATTTGGATTGCCTCCTGTTCCAATGCCTGCTATAATAAGGACACTACCCTTTACTATATGCAAAAAGAATCGCTGGTGTACTATGAAAATTCTTGTTCTCTCCGACTCCCATTCCTCCCTGCGCTTCATGCGGCTGGCCCTGCAGAAGATTCGACCGGATGCCTTCATCCATCTGGGGGACTATTATCAGGACGCTCAGGCCATGGCGGAGGAGTTCCCGGAAATTCCCGGCTATTTCGTGGCGGGCAACTGCGACAGCGGCCGCACGCCCATGGGGTCCCCTGACCCGGCGGGAAAAGCTGGGCGGGGTGAAGCTTCTGCTGACCCACGGGCATCTGTTCCATGTGAAATACGACACCGCCGCCCTGATCCGGGAAGCGGAAACGGACCGGTCCAGGCGGTGCTGTACGGTCACACCCATGTGCCGGACATCCGCCAGACGGAAACGGGGTTGTGGGTCGTCAATCCCGGCAGCAGCGGCCTGGCCGGTACGGCAGCGGTACTGGGGAAATTGAAAACGAAAGAATCAAAGAATGTTATCTGGTGAGCCGGAGAGATTTGGAGGAATAAATCATGATTTTGACCATTGACATCGGAAACTCGAACATTGTCCTGGGCGGCGTGGAGGATACGAACATTCGCTTTGAAGCACGGCTTCGGACGGACGCCACCAAGACCTCCGATGAGTACGCCGTGGACCTGAAAATGCTGCTGGATATTTACGCCGTGGACCCCAAGGCCATCGAGGGGCATCATCATTTCCAGCGTGGTGCCGCAGGTGCTGAATTCTCTGCAGACCGCCGTGAAGAAGCTCACGGGCAAGACCAGTCTGGTGGTGGGTCCGGGGCTGAAAACCGGTCTGAACATCCTGCTGGAAAGCCCCGGACAGATGGGCGCCGACCTGGTGGCCGGAGACGTGGCGGCCCTGCTGGGAGCATGAGCCGCCGCTGATCGTGGTGGACATGGGTACGGCCACGACATTGTCCGTGCTGGACAAGAACGGGGCGCATATTGGCGGCTGTATCTGCCCAGGCGTGAAAATTTCTCTGGACGCTCTGACGGACAAGACCGCCCTGCTGCCCGGCTTTGCAGCTGGACAAGCCCCGGCGGGCCATTGGCCGGAACACCTCCGACGCCATGCGCTCCGGCATCATGCTGGGGGCTGCTGCCATGATTGACGGCCTGGTGGCGCGGATGGAGGCGGAGTTGGGCTATAAGACCACAGTCATTATGACCGGCGGCATTGCCAAGTTCGTGGCCCCTCTGTGCAAAACCCCGGTGATCTATGACCGGGACCTGATTTTGAAGGGCCTGACGGCCCTGTACCGGGAGAATCGGCGCTCATAAGATCAGCAGGAACAGAATAGTCACGATGGTCCCCAGGGCAATGGCCACGCACAGTGCGGCGTTGACCAGCTTGTTCAGCAGCTTGCCGGTCCGGACCCCCGGATAGGGGCGGCGGAATTGCGGCGGTAAGTGGTGTAGCGGGACGAATACAATGCGGCAGTTTTCATGTTTGCGGCCTCCTTTTTCTTTGTGACCGTATTCTATCAGGAAAAGTGTCCCATAAACCGGACTGATTACCGGCGTTCAAAAAATCTTAATGTTTCCCATGTTGCAAGCAAGCCGAAAATGTGCTATGATTGGGGGAAAATGAGGAGGGAGATCCTATGGAAAAACAAAATTTGCAAAAAGGACTCGTCCGGTATTCAGACCGTGGGCAGCGTCCTGGAAGGTCATCGGAAGCTGGATCTACCGGCTGCGGAAGGTCCTGATGGCCATCCCCGGTAATTTTGCGGCCATCTATCTGGCCAGGTACAATATGGCGAACCTGCCTGCACAGGTGGGCATTGACCTGCAGACTACCGGCGTGTACGCCCAGATGATCTCCGGGACCTGGCGGTGCTGGGACCGCTGGCAGTGACGGGCGGCTGTCTGTTGCTGATGTTCTGCTCCCCGGCGGACCTTTACCCATGGATCATCAGTATTTTTCACCCTGGTGCTGCCTATTTTGCTGTATCTGACCAATGTCTACCCCAATTAAGGGTAAGAAGAATGAAATTGAAGATCTCCTATGAGGAAAGCAAGCACTGGCGGCACATCCAGAACAAGAAGGTCATCCTGACCATCTATCTGGTGCTGCGGAGTTTTGGTGGTGGCCACTATGGTGGCCCAGTTTTTCAACGGGAATTATGAGAACGTGATGCTCTGCGTGCTGACGCTGGTGCTGTTTATGCTGCCCAGCTTCTGCGAGCGGCGGCTGCACATCGACCTGCCGGACACGCTGGAGGTCATTGTGCTGCTGTTCATTTCTCGGCGGAAATTCTCGGCGAGATTCAGGAATTCTACATTCTCATCCCCGGCTGGGACACGGTGCTGCACACCCCTGAACGGCTTCCTCTGCGCCGCCATCGGCTTCTCCATCGTGAATATTCTCAGCCAATGAGGACAAGCGTACTTCCATGCACCTTTCTCCTTTCTACATGGCTGTGACGGCGTTCTGCTTCTCTATGACCATCGGCGTTCTCTGGGAGTTCTTCGAGTGGGGCATGGATAACCTTGGACTGGATATGCAGAAGGACACGGTGCTTACCGGCTTCAATACCGTTATGCTGGAGCCCCCAGGGCCGGAATGTCGGCATCACGTCCGCAACGACGGATACCATTCTGGTCTTTGCGGACGGATCCACTATGTCCATGGGGCTGGCGCGGCTATCTGGACATCGGCCTGATGGATACCATGAAGGACCTGCTGGTGAACCTCATCGGCGCTGTGGTGTTCTCTTCTTCGGCTATTTCTATGTGAAGAGCAAGGGAAGGGCGTAAGGTCGCCCGGAACTTCATTCCCAATGTGCTGAGCATCCTGTGGACGGGGCGGAAACGCCGGAAAACAGGAAGAAAAGTGAAGATCAGTATTCCCCGGAGCAGTGAACCGCTCCGGGATTTGCTGTGCTGCGGTGCGAAGGGGGCAAAATCTCCCGGCGTGGCACGGTAGGGGCGGGGCATGCCCCGATGCGCCAGGTAACAATGTTTGAGCAATAAAAATCGACGCAAAAGCCCGCCGGGACAGAGAAAAAGCCTTCCCCTGGAGGGTGGTGCTCCGCGCAGCGAATAAGAATCTATATGACTGCCGGTGGCAGTCATACCTCCTACGGTGTCATGCCACAGCCCGTGACGGATGAGGTCGAAGATCACAGGTTTGTACCAGCTTATGGTGATAATCGATCGCTTCGACCTCATCAGTCAGCCCTTGCGCTCTGCCAGCTTCCCCTCCAGGGGAAGCCTTAACTCAAGTACGGGGTGGTAACTCAGAGTGGAGGCTCCCCATACAATCGCCGGGAGGCTTACGTCCCGCCGGTTTTGCGTAAGGCATTTTCCTGCATCCGGGGCAGTTTATTGCCTTTGCTTTTCTATCCCGGAAAACGGAATATGAAAGAATTTCGCTGTGCGGCGAACAAAATTCACCCCAGTGCTTTACAGATGACCACTCACCTGATATAATATAAGGTAAAATTTAAACGCTTTTATGCGTGCGAACGATCTCAGGGGGGATCGGATGATGAAAAAAGGTTTCCATGGGGAATGTTGCTGCCGGTGCTGGTACTTCTGACGGGTGTTGCCCTGCTGCTGCTGGTACTGGCATCGGATGCCCGCTCTGAACAGGGAGAAGACCTATACCATGGCGGGAAATGAACGCCGTCAGCTATTCTGACCGCCTGCAGGAGAACCTGCATCAGGTGTTGGACGTGACGCAGACGATGAAGCAGATCTTGATCAGCAGGGATGGCAACACGGATTGGTTCCCGGAAATTGCAGAGAATCTGATGTCGGACGTGCTTCAGAGGCATCAACTGGCGCCGGGCGGCGTGGTGACGGATATTTACCCAGAGACGGGCAATGAGGCGGGGAAGATCGACCTGTTTGCGGATGAAGCCCGGGAGCGCATCTGCCGCTATGGCCGGGACAACCATGTTGCCACCTTTCAGGGACCCTTCGACCTGAAGCAGGGTGGCAGGGTATCGCACTTCGGGATCCGGTGTATCTGAAAAATGACCGGGGTGAGGAGACCTTTTGGGGCTTCACCATTACCATCATCCGTCTGCCGGAGATATTTGAAGACTCCGTGGAGGCGCTGAAAGCCTTCGGATATGATTACCGCCTATCCAAGAGCGCATATCCGATCGACCGGGATTTTGTGGGAGGTGGATGCCTCCGCTGCCGCACTGGATCAGCCGGTGGCGCATACGTTCACCGTGGGCAACTGCACCTGGAAGTTGGAGTAATGCCTGCAGGCGGCTGGAACGGCGGCACGCATACGGTCTGGATCTGGTTCTTCGGCATGCTGATCGTGCTGCTGACCACGGCGCTGGCGTCTATGCTGGTGGTCTTCGACCGGCGGAGGCGGCGCTTCCAGATCATGGCCAATACCGATGCGCTGACGCTTCTGCTGAATCGCTATGGCTTTGACGAAGCAGCGGCCGGGTACGTTACGCTGCATGAAAAAGGAACCATGCGTGGGAATCTGATGGATATTGATAATTTCAAATTTATCAACGATCTCTATGGCCACGCAGCCGGCGATCAGGCCCTGCGGACCCTGGCGGAAAGTTTGCGTCAGTGCTTTCCGGGCAAAGCTATACTGGGACGGAACGGCGGCGACGAGTTCTGTGCTCTGCTGATGAATACTACCATTGCCGCTTCGGATGAGCGGATTCGCAGCTTTGCTGCCCGGCAGCGGACCTTCTACGCAGAAGGCCGGGCCGGAATTTTTCGATTTCCTTGGGCTATGCGGAATATCCCCGGCAGGCGTCCAGCGTTTCGGCGCTGCTGAGTCGGGAGGATATGGCGCTCTATGAGGTGAAGATGGGTGGAAAGCAGGGCTGCCTGGCCTATGACGACCAGATCTGCGGAAAGAAAGAGCGCACGCAGCTGGGCTTTGTGCTGAACGACATTTCCGAAAACCTGCCGGGTGCGTTCCTCATTTACAAGGCGGATAAAACCGATGACCATATCCTTTTTGCCAACCAGGAGCTGATCCGGTTTGCCGGATGCCGGGATCTGACGGATTTCCTGAGCTTCTGCAATCATAGCTTCCGGAATCTGGTCCGTCCCGACGAGTACGACCAGGTGGAGGAGAGCATCTGGCGGCAGATTGACTCTCAGGCGGACGGCAGCAACGACTATGTGACCTTCCATTTTGCTCGGAAGGACGGGACCTATCGGGAGGTCCTGGACCACGGGCGGATCATGGAGAGCCGCCATTATGGCAGATTGTTCTATGTGCTCTTTGTGGAACGGGAAATGCTCCGGGAGCACTACGAAAACGGTGTATCTGCCGTAAATGCGGAATGATCTTCCGATTTCGTCTCGAAAAATGCCGGGCGCAGCGTTATAATCGTGCCATCCAGGATAAGGAAATACGGGCAAAGCAGTCCAAAAGACCGCATCGCCGAGCTTCTGGAAGAGAAATGTGACGTGATGATTGCTCCCACCATTCCCTACGGCGCCACCAATACCATCTATGGCTGCCCGGGCACCATTACCATCGGCACCGATGAGCCTCATCTGGCCACTGAGGAATGGGGAAAAAGAAATGCTCCAGACCATGGCAGACTACATTGCAGACTTCATAGAGGAATACGAGAAAATTGATCTGCCTCATCCTGCCGAGTAAGATTCGGCACCAAACAATCTATATAATAATAGGAAATAATAGGAAAAGGTTGTGTTTACCCATGAATAAAAACCCTGAAACCCTGAAAATGATTCAGGAGCTGTCCGATGCCATCGGGCCTTCCGGATTTGAAGATGAGGCAGTAAATACTGCCCGGAAATATGTGGAAGATATTGCCCGTGTGGAGGAAGACTGCTTAAGAAACCTTTATATGTACCGCAACACCAACACAGGAGACAAGCCTGTGTTCATGCTGGATGCCCACAGCGATGAAGTGGGCTTTATGGTTCATTCCATCAAACCAAACGGAACCCTTTCGTTTTGTAGAATTAGGTGGCTGGAATACCAATTCTCTGCCCTCCTCCAGGTTCTGGTAAGAAACCGCGACGGTGCCTATATTCCCGGTGTGATCGCAGCAAAACCGCCTCATTTTATGTCCGCTGCGGAGCGTAACGGCGGGAACAATATTTCGATTCAGAATCTGGTGATTGATATCGGCGCAGTAAGTGATCAAGATGCCATTGAAAACTTTGGCATCCGTATCGGTGAACCCATCATCTCCGATGTCAAATTCGAATATGATGAAGCACACGATATCATGATCGGAAAAGGCTTTGACTGTCGTATCGGCTGTGCTGCCCTTCTGAAACCATGCGTCGTTTGGCCAATGAGCAGCTGAACGTGGATCTGGTAGGTGTTCTCTCTTCCCAGGAAGAAGTGGGAGAACGAGGTGTCCACGTGGCAGTCAATAAAGTGAAACCGCAGATTGCCCTTTGTTTTGAAGGATGCCCGGCTGATGACACCTTCACCGGTTCCCTATGCCATTCAGACTGCACTGAAGAAAGGCCCCATGATTCGTTTTCTGACAGATCCGTGATCTGCTCCCCAGATACCAGCGCGCTATACCCTGGATCTGGCTGAGAAAAATCATCTGGCCATCCAGTCCTCCGTTCGGGAAGGCGGCGGAAAATAATGGTGCTATTATCAATACTTCCATGGATGGTATTCCGGTAATCGTGGTAGGTGTTCCCGTCCGTTATATTCATACCCATTACGGCATCAGTTCTTACTATGATTTTGAGGCTACCGTTCAGCTTGCTATGGCAGTGGTCAAATCCATGACAAAAGAAATCATCGAATCGTTCTAAGCCCAAAAAGAACATTCTCTTTGAGAATGTTCTTTTTCAGTCTGTCAAAAAACTTTGAAATCGACTCTGATTCTGGTATAATAGAGGAAACGGGGGTGTTTTTCATGGAAGATTGGAGAAAGATGCACGGCATGAGCCAATCATAGTGGGATCTGGAGGCACTGGTGCCGGAAGACCATCTGCTGCGGAAGATAGAGAAGGTTATGGATTACGAATGGCTGTATGAAAGGCTGTCGCCGTATTACTGCCATAACAATAGCAGGCCCGGGACAGATCCGGTCGTTCTGATCAAGAAGGTACACCGGCAAGAAGGACAGTTACAAGACCTACGACCCTGCAAATGATACCTACATCTGCCCTCGGGGCGGGATATTAAGACATACGACCACCGACCGGGAGGGGAAGCGGACCTATCGAAGCACACCGGCGCAGTGCAGAGACTGCCCATGCAAAGCAAAATGCGGAGCGAATGAAAAGGGCAAAAGTTATTCACAACCCACATCTGGCAGGAATATCTGGACATTGTGGAGGGCATCCGAAAAACCGACCTGGGCAAGCGGATTTACGCACAGCGCAAGGAGACCATTGAGCGGGTCTTTGCGGACGCAAAAGAGAAACACGCCATGCGTTATACACACCACAGAGGCTTGGCCGCCGTCACGCGATGGGTCAGGCTTAAATTTGCTGCCATGAATCTGAAAAAAGCTGGCAAATTGGAGTTGGAAAACTCCATTTCCCGGTTTATATTCGTTTATTATTTCCAAAGCTGTAAAAAACCCCTGCTTTCGTTATTTGAAAGCAGGGGGTTCTTTGACAGGCTGAAACCGGCTGACAGAAATGCTCTGTCAGCCGGTTTTTCATGCTTTTTGGAAGATAAGTGAAATTTGGATTCCGTACCGGCCAGGAGCCGGCCAATATTCTCGTGGTGCCGCAGGATCATCAGCAGACTTCCGGCGCGGAAGAAAGTGCGATTTTCACGGCTTTGGAAACTTACAGCTCGACGAGCTCATATTCGGCTGCCGAAGCCCAGCTGAGCGGCGGCTTCCACGGTATGCACGCCGTGGCGGGATTCGATGCGCTCGATCAAATGGTCCCGGCCGGGGTCCTTGAGGCATAGACCATGTCCACGCAGGCTTGGTCGATGGCAATCGGGTCGAGCGACGCCATGATGCCAATGTCCGCCATGCAGGGGTTTTCCGCCACTGCGCAGCAGTCGCAGTCCACAGACAGGTTCTTCATCACGTTGACGAAGGCCATATTTCCGTGGAAATACTGCACCACGGAGGAAGCAGCGTCAGCCATGGAAGCCAGGAAGGAATCATGGTCGGCGGTCCAGATTTGGGCGGGATCCCCGGCACCGTGGATGTAGGCCTTGCCGTAGCAGGAGGCGCAGCCGATGGACAGCTGCTTCAGCGCGCCGCCGAAGCCGCCCATGGGATGGCCCTTGAAGTGGGACAGGACCAGCATGGAGTCATAGTTTGCCATGTCCTTGCCCACATAGTTCTTGTGAATTTTATGACCTTCGGGAATGTCCAGCACCATGTCCGGGCCCTGGGCATCCAGCAGGTCAACGAAAATGCTTGCTCCAGCCGTGCTTTTCCAGCAGGGCCACGTGCTTCTCAGTGGTGTTGCGGGCGCCCTCATAGGCGGTGTTGCACTCCACCACGGTGCCGTTCACGGCCTCGATCATGGGCTTCCAGAAGTCCGGCCCCAGG
>VOFC01003521.1_pt1 | contig 15840 bp, 33 predicted proteins | sample 5384161 | NCBI WGS metagenome assembly VOFC01 (sample SAMN12384722, study PRJNA508395) | human gut metagenome | isolation source: healthy gut B | host: Homo sapiens | reverse complement strand
TTTACTTCCAGAGTGATATCACATTTCTCAATCTCCCTGTAGCTGACATAAACGTTCCACCACCTAAAACTTCACCCACATTAGCCTGAATCAAAACATTCTCCAATGGTTCTTCAAACATTTCTCCTCTGTGTATTGATTGAAGTTTTGCGTTCAGTTCTACCGTCAATTCCACCATAACACTCACCTCATATACAACGATATATTTCAATTAAATTTTTTCATTTTTCTGTGTTGTCTTTTAGTCATTGACATGTTTCTTCAAATTGGGTTTTAATTTGATCTTCTGGTAACTCCTTATCTGCAAAACTAACCCTCAAACTTGTTTTTTAATCTATCATAGGTAATGTCGCACAACAATGTACTCATACAAGGTCGACTGTAATAATTAACCTCTCCTGTCGAGAATCCGCTGTCTTGATCAATAATCGTTGGAGTATCTGCTATATTCAAATTTTCATGCACCATTCACTAATATGTAAAAAGGGGGTTATTGGAGAGCAAGCAGTTATAGATAAACAAACTCCGACCAACAACAGCATAGAGCATTCTTTTTTTCATTAAAATTCTCTTTTTTGTACACCACCATTTTTTACTAGATAATATTTTTAACGTTTTAAAGCTACTTTTCGGATTTATTCTTGCAGCATACAGTAGTGGTGTTTCTTCTTTATCCATCGTGTATATTTCTTCTGTATATGGCAATTCCATATAACTTGATAACATATTTTTTATCGCTTCAACTTTTTTTATCCTTTAATATGTTTTCTCAAATACTGCTGTTATATACTTATCCTTGTAATTTATGGAAATATATATAGTATAGTCAAATGCTGCTGTTACAAATTTTTTTCGGTAAAGAGAAAAAAACTCACTCTTTTCTAATTCGTTATTTTTGAGACTATTATATAATATTTTACCCCTTTTATACTTTTTTTTTCACTTTACCGCCATTTTTACCTGTTATACTATCTGCCCAATGAGTAATTTTTTGATCACACATAGCATATATCGTTTCTATTGTATCAGCTAGTTTTTCGTATTCTGTTAATTTATGTACTAAACCTCTATATATGTAATTGAAATTGTTTCCATATCATTTATTATCTACCTTTTTATTACTACCGGTTTCATAACTCAACGAAGAAATATGCGGATACTCTTCCGCAGAACTTTGATGCTTTAAAGCCCACGCTTTTTCTGGAACATAAAGCAATGATTCAAATTCCATATCCCACACACTTTTTTGTTCCCTTGCTTGACTTTTTTATAGTAATCTGGTCCGTTTATCAAAGCAACACATCTGGAATATAAGAATGAATCATCACTCATCAATGGATCAACTTTTCTACACTGTTCTGCTAGTTTTTCTGTATCTAAATGATATAAAAGTTCCGACATTAAATCGTCAAATTCAAAAATAATATAATCCTCCTGATTCGAGAGATATTCAATAACCGGCTTTAATACCTTGTCATCATCGCGCTTCCTGATCCCAATCACACAGCTCCATTGTAGTCCAAAAAAATTGTATTCTCTAAACATAGTATTTTTATACCTCCAAAGAATTTTAGCTTCTTTTCTTTTAACTATTTTTTGACCAAATCTGAATGAATTATTAATTCCTTCCTCACTTTATATGCGATTCCTGTTATTGTAGCTACTCCAAACGATTCTACCATATCAGGTTTTTCAAAAAATTCATTTCCAAATTCGTCAACATACTTAGATTTTCCAATATAATAAAATCCATAATTAAATTGTGGTATATCTTTGATAGTTATATCTGTTCGTCCAAAAAATCCCCTTGTCCAATATTCTTTTCCAACAATACAAGGGCCGACAAGTATGTTATTGGTTATCAATTTAATTTCTGCCTTTTGATTACTTTCCACTCGATTTTTCAGAATAATGATTACATATAAATCATTCCCACAAATATTATTTATGTTTGAGTTTAACACAACACCATATAGGAATAAATCTTCCGTTGGATTTATTATAAACACATCTCCTTTGCTTGGATGTTTTCTAGATTTTTTATTACATTAAATTGATACTCTTTTGATGACGCATTATATAACGCATCTAGTTTATATTGTATATCCGGCGAAAAAATTTTGATATCGTTTTTCCATGCTCTTGCTATTGGATTATCCGTATAATCACTCAAACTAAATACCTCCTGTAATTTTTACATTTTACTGTTGATAATTTAACTGAAATATGTACAAACACTAAATCTATTGAATTTCGCAGTTTGTTAATCCCAATATATCATTGTCATTCGATTGATCTTCTCATGGTCAGTTATTTCTGTGATTTGTGGCTTATCTTCTCCTTGTGTTATAAGCCAAATATGTCCATTGCCGTTTTCACTACTATTTTCAACAACAGAAATATCACTAGGTTCATCAATCCAACATTTTTCGATAATTTCCTCAATTTTAGAAACAGGAAGAATTGTGTCAATCCAAAAGAGTATCAGCGTATGTTGATTTTTCACCTTTACCATTTGTGATTTCATAGCCATAAGTAGCTACATAAACAGCACTTTCTGAATCAATTGACTTAATTTGTGCCACAAAATTTCGTAAGAAAATAATATCTTCTTCATCATCTAACGAAAAACTATTATAAGCCCCATCTCTTTTATCAAAATAATCGTCAAATCTCATCAGGACCTCATCATTCAAATCAAATTTTCTTGAATTAAAAACCGCTTCTAAGGCTCCCATATTTTATCCCTCCATTTCCGATTTTTTCATCTAGTAAAATCTTATTATTTTCCTGTACTAAATCGAATATTTCTAACATCTCCACTTTGTCGTCTTTTCACATTTACAGATTGTCACCTCTAGTACAATTTCATAAATTTTTCTTAATTTTATCATATCAAATTATAAGGTTTTTACACAATCAAACATTGTTATATCAACCAACCTTTTTATGATTTTTCTATATACATTTTCTCATTTTTAATATATAATATAATTACATAGTGCTTAGGAATTATATTTACATTTCGGAAAGGAATACCTATGAATGCAGGATACGTCCGTCTCTCCCGAGACGATGATAAGAAAAATTACGTTTCCATAGAAAATCAGAAGCTGATTATCAGTCAATATGCCGATGATCATGGCGTAAACATTGACCGCTGGTATGAAGATGATGGCATTTCCGGCTATATCTTTGACAGACCGGGATTTCAGCAGATGATGGCAGATCTGGATAAAGATATTGATACCGTATACGTCAAAGATTTCTCCCGACTTGGCAGACATAACGCAAAGGTACTTCTGCTTCTGGATGAGTTTCAGGAACGTGGTAAGCACCTGATCGTCATTGATGATAACTATGACTCTATGGATTCCAGTGATGACACCATTGGTATTAAAACATGGTTTAATGAAAGGTATGTGAAAGATACCAGTAAAAAATCAAACGAGCCATCGGAGCCAGACAAAAAAGAAGGAACTTTAATCACCAGACCGCCTTTTGGATACCGGCGCAATGAAAAAGATAAGACGGTTCTGGAAATCGTACCAAAAGAAGCAGAATATATTAAACAAATTTACGACTTATATCTTTCCGGTTCCGGCTATCGAAAAATCGCTACGTATCTAACAGAGCAGAATGCACCGACTCCTTCTATGATACAGCGGGAACGTGAAATCGAAGAAGGAAGATTATCCAAAAGGCAGGTCACTTCAAAGTGGTCGGATGCCATGATAAAAGAAATCCTGGATAATGATTTTTTATATTGGAACGTTTCGGCTGAAAAAAACGCGCAAGGAATACTGTTCATGGAAAGGACAAGCGTGTCCCAAAGGAAGAACAGTGTATTTTCGAGAATCATCACCCGGCAATTATTGACAAAGCTACCTTTTCACTGGTGCAGGAATTAAAAGAAAAACGTAACCGCACGAATTATCGTGGAAGCCGTGGACAGTGGCTTGGTTCGGAGATTCCCAATCCCTTTGGAAGCTGTCTGTATTGTAAGGACTGTGGCAGCCGCCTCACGCCAATCAAACGCCAGACTTCCAGCAGGGAACGGAAATATTACATCTGCACTACTTATAATACCAAAGGCAGACGTTATTGCTCCAAGGCTCATCTGATCGAAGAAGAAGATTTGATGGAGGATGTCTGACCTATATCAAAATGTGCCGAAATGCTCTTTGTGAAGTTATTTCCACTTATGATTTAAAGGATTTTGAAGCAGAAAAGAAAACAATAGAGGAAAAACGACAGGAACTGCATAGAAAAATCGGTGACCGGAAGAATCAACTGAAAGTTTTACTTACACAAAAAGTAAAAGATCTGGCGGTCTCCAATGGAAATGAAGATTTAATTAGTGAGACTTACGATTCCATGCAAAAAGATTTACTGGCTCAAATTCATGGTCTGGAAATGCAGTTGAAGGAACTGGATGAAACAGCAATCGAAACACCGGATGTAAAAAGATAAATTACGGAATGCTCTTGACGTAGTAGATAAGATCATTGCCGGGGGAACGCTTGACCGCAGAGATATTGAACTTCTCATAGAAAAAAATTGTGGTGGATGAGGATGGAATGCCGGAAATTACTTTAAAAGTATGGACTATCCAATCTGATTCATTATAGTCCTGCCGATGAAATGAACCGCAGAGAAAATACGATAATTGCTATCGTAATGAAGCTGATTGCTGAGGATGAGCGTGGCTACACATCTGCCAAGTATCTGTCTGAGCACATCACAGATCTTGGATTCCAAAAGACAAAACAGAGTATTCTGCCCTATATTGAACTGGCGAAAAGTCTTGGGATTCTGGAACCCACAGAGAACTCGTTGAAGCCGTACAGAATCGTAAAATCAAAAGAAGAAATTACGGTGCTTGTCAAAGACTATCTGCCGGATACGTCAGATATCTCAGCAGAAACCACCGCAAAACAACTATCGGATGAATATTTACATTGTAATAGAGGCGACAGGCGGCATGCCTGAAATGGTATTCGAATATATCTTAAAGCAGAATCACATTGACCCAGCCTCTGATCTTACAATTGACCAGAACATTGATTTCGGTTCTACAGCTGCAGCCTTTGCTGAAGAAAAAGCAGACTATGACTTCACGGTAGAATTTGAACCAGGCGCAACCAACCTTGAAAAACAAGAAAAAAGGATATGTTGTAGCTTCTCTTGAACTGACAGCGGATATGTCCCATACACTGCATTCTCTGCAAAGAAAAGTTACATCTCCCAACATCCGGAAATCATTCAGGGATTTACCAATGCTTTGCAAAAAGGTATGAATTATGTAGCATCTCACACCCCGGAAGAAATTGCTCAGGTAATTGCGCCTCAGTTCAAAGAGACGACATCGGATACCATTACAACCATCGTATCCCGTTACTATGAACAGGACACATGGAAGAAGGATCTAATCTTCCGTCAGGAAAGTTTTGATCTTCTTCAGGATATTTTAGAAGATGCCGGAGAACTAAGAAAAAACGTGCTCCGTATAAGAATCTTGTAACGACAATTTATGCCGAAAAATCCGCAAAAGCAGTCAAAGATACAACGCTTTCACATTAACAATAAAAAATAATGTTGCAAACATTTCTTTGGTTTGCAACATTATTTTTTTGACTCTGTCTTCTCCTATACCATCGCTGTATCCAAATGCTCTTTTCACATAACCACTGACTTTATCTCTCGGCATCTCCATCACCACCGCCAGTTCCCCATACAGGAACTTTTCAGCACTGGACATATATCTCTCATCGATATTAATCGTCTTTTTTCCCTGCCTGGATTCTTTCTTTATTTCTCCCATAAGATGTCTTGATCAATGAAACCCATTCTCTGCACTGATTGTGTAATAACGCATTTTTGTACATTGCTTCCGCTGCTTTTCATTCGTCACACCGATTGTATCAATCTCCGACATCTCTTTGATCAGATTCTCTGCTTCTTCTTTTGTAATTAACTGTCTGATCTGCTCCCTCTTGTTGTCAACCGGTGTATAGACCGTTCCGGCTGCATCATATACCGGTTTTAACGTATAATACTCTTTATCCGAACTGCCCATATCAATCTTTCCAATATTTACCACTTCACAGACGCCCTCCTTATAATGCGCCACATAATCTCCTATTCTGAACATTTCTGCCTCCTGTTCTTAACACTTCTCTCATGGTAACTTCTGCAGACGTATGACAACGCTAAAAGGGCGCACAATCCGAAGTTATATCGAACTGCACGCCAACTTTTCTGGTATCGTATTATGAAATTTGTAAACGCGCTGACATAAACTCTTGATATAGCTATTATAACATAACTCTTGATATCAGTGTCAACCAACGTGAAATTTTTTATGCATTTCTTCTTTAAATTCTTTTCTTTTGAACATGATAAGTCCAATCATCAGCAGAAAACTACAGCTGATACAGATGACAGACGGAGTTCTGTAGCGGATCACCCTGTCATAAGCAGTACGAACGGCAGTATCATCGAATATACCGACGCCATTACATAATATATCATATACTCTCTTGGTGATAATGACCGTATTCGGGATATGATCAGCATTACAATCTGATCAATAGGCAAATATTCGGGATTCCGATATTTACCGACCATCCCTCCATCCGGTTCCCAGATCCCATAACACGCAAATGCCGGACATGATCAGAAGCTGCCACGCCGCATTCTTCAACAGGTTAAAGCGCTTCACATACCCAACTGCCATCGTAAACCACATCGTTGCACAGCCGGACGCTACATATACCGACCAGTGTACCCCAGGGGATATGATGATATCGGTCATCATACTGAGCACAATTGCTGCAATACAGCAGAATGTAAATATCTGCAACACTTTCTTCCCTTCGTAATTTGCTTTTGCATCCTCCGGAAAATCCGCTTCTGTAACCGTAACCTGTACGCCGAGTTCTGTCAGTATCCGGTAAAAAATTCCTCTGGATATTCGTACTGTCATATCTTGATGTAAAACTGAGTGAAAGTGTATCCTTAAAAGAACAGATACATAATTCTGTCCGGTTCGTACTGGTATACACTCCGAATTTTTTTCAATATAGTCCGCATAATCTTCCGGCATCTTTACTACACTCATATTAGAAAGCACAGCCGTCACTTCCTGCTCTGCCATCTTAGCTCCTGCACGGATACACCGGTTCTTAAGTTCCAGAGGTGCCCACTTTAAAATTTTATGCTTTTCTATTGCGATCAATTCATTCATCCGACCTGCCATATGTTCCTTAGACAGATTCTCCCGAAAATATATCTTAACTGCTTCCAGTACATCTTCAAACGAATCTTTTTCTTCTCCAAACTGATATCCCGGTTCTATATAACCAAAGAAATTCAGCATCGAATCGGATGGAAATATCTTTCTTAAATTCACCGGAACCATCAGTATGACCGGCTTTTTTTTCCTGTATCCGGCTCATTTCCTCATGAATTGCACATATGAATGCCGTCGTTAAAAGCACCGACATGGATACTCCCTTTTCCCTGCTGATGCCCAAAAGTTCTTTTTACCGGCACAGTCGCCTCATTGACTTGCAGTTCTTCGTATCCCTTTCCGTTCTTTTTAATCTGAAATGCCTTGATCTTCTTCTTTTTTTTTTCTTGGAAAATCCGGATCGTAATAACGGCTGAAGCTGTCATCCTCCTGATCCTTTACCGTCAGATACTGATCTGATAATTCAACCGGTTCAAGTTCATCCTTATGAACCAGATGCAGATAATTCTTCACCAGTTCCCGCAAGAATTCCGTCGCGCCGGTTCCATCAGTCAGTGCATGAAACACTTCAAAATTAATCCGTTTTTTATAATAGGTCACTTCGAATAGAAGCGTCTTTTTATCCCGTACATACAGACTGCTGCATGGTTCTTTATATTCTTTTCTTACTATCGGTCTTAATTCGCTTTTCTCCAGATAGTGCCAGAACAAGCCTTTTCTCATGACCGACAGGAATACCGGATATTTCTCAATTGTCTGATCCAGTGCCTCCTGCAGGACATTTTCTTCCACTTCTTCCTTCCAGTTCACAATAGAACCGGAATACTCTGGTATCTTTCGGACTGCTGGCAGCAGAAAATAACTTTGCTGCATTATCCAGACTTCTCCAGTAAGCACGTTTTTGTTCAAACACTGCTTTTCCCCTTCTCTCTCCCGCTGCTATTCACCATCCGCCGGATTGACATTCTTTTCGCTTTCTTTCTGTCCATAGCTGTCAAGAAAGCGGTTAATAATCGCGAAGCTCTCCTGCACATGGTAATATTTTTACCCCAAGTGCAAAAAAATCCGTGAAGTGCATCCTGAATCCGGTGAATCTCCACCTGATTTCCGGCTTCTTTCAGACGCCTTCCATACTCTTCCCTTCATCTCTGAGCGGATCACATTCTGCTGTTAAGATCAATGTATCCGGCTGGTTACTGTAATCCGTTTCCATCAGTGGTGCAAGATATTTACTCCTCTTATCTTCTTCTGCCGAAGCATAAAAATTAATATAATCCCTCATCTTTCCAGCTGTCAGAAGATACTCTGTTCCATAGCGTCTGACTGACAGATACGGGAATTCTCACTGTAATCATTATTCACTGCCGGATAGATCAGAATCTGTCTCTTTGGCAGAAATTCTCCCCTGATCTCTTGCCATCAGTGAAACAGCTGCTGCCAGATTCCCGCCTGCGCTGTCCCCGATCAAAGTGATCTTGTCCGGATCTGTATTCAAAATGAACCGGTTCGTAAACATAGCCTTTGCCGCCATATAACAGTCATAGAAACCTGTCGGAAATGGATATTCCGGTGCCAGCCTGTACTCTACCGATACAACAATATGATTTGTTGCCGATGCCAGACGGGCACAGATTCTCTCATAATTGTCAATACTTTCCGTTACCCATCCGCCTCCGTGAAAGAACAACAATGCCGGGAGATCATCTTCCATCTTCTCTCCCGGAAGGAATATCCTCACCGGAATCTGATGATCACCGTTATAAATCTTATAATCAATCGTCTTATAAAAAGATTTTCATTGGATCGATTGCCTTTAAATTTGCCAGATGCCTCGAGGCTTCTACTTCAATGCCGTCAAAAGACAGAGCTTTCAATACTCTTCTCATGGATTTATTAATCGCCATACTACTTCCTTTACCTGTAACTTTTCTTTCTGATTTTCCTTATCTGATATATCCTTCTTCATACGCTTTTGCCTTATTAAATGCATATAATTCTGCAAATGTCGCCTCCTGTACGGATTTACATAGAATATCCCAACGATTCCACAGGTAATTGCAGACAGTAATATCCATCCGATAAATGACAGATCCAGAATAAATGTCTCCATCTTCTGCCCGTCCATCATACGCTTACTGATCTGAAATGCTTCTTTTCTGTCCATTCCCGGATTCTCTGCAAGAATGTAAGGGATCATCAGATATTCATAATGTTTTACAATTCCCGGAATAACGAAAAGCAGCGTCCACAAAGATGTAAACAGATTTTTCAGGAACATCACCAACACAACATTCACATAATGTCCGGAACGGAATGCATCAAATATGGTTCCGACTGTTGGATTCTCTGTCTTATTGAGAAACAAAGAACCTTTTTTCCGCCTACTTCCAGAAGACTTCCCACAAATATCTCCAGTGCCAGAATTATGAGAGTCACTATAATTGCTGCCATTGTAATCGCCAATCCGGCAAACAGATATCCAAATCCATCTGTTCCATACAAACTGTTCTGCGAAGCACTGCCTCCGGCTCTTCCTCCATTCACACCACTTAATCCTGTGATAATTCCCATGATCACGGCTACAGCGACACATGACCAGTAATTCTTTTTTAAAATGCAATCCTGCCATTCGTTTTCAGTCTTTCTCTTGTCCAACTCATATCATATCCTCCTTGTCTATTCTTTTGTTATGTCTGCATTCTGAATCTTTTCATTCAGATCATTCAGATATACCCAACGCTCCATCTTTTCATCCAGTTCATTCCCTGCCTCTTCTTTTTTATCCATGAGTTCCCGTAATTTCACTGAATTAGTCGCATTAGCTGCAATCTGTGCATCCAGCGTCTCGAGCTTTTCTTCAAGCTTTGCAATATCATCGTCGATGGTCTCAAACTCCAGCTGCTCCTTATACGTGAACTTAAGTTTCGGTTTTCTCTGCTTCCATGTATCTTTGAAGAACTTTCCCCTTTCGTTGATTGTTCTTCTGTTGCTGCGGCATGTCCTTTCAATGACATCTCCGTATCCAGACCTTCCCAGTTCTTTTCGAATCAGATAATCAGAATATCCTCCCTCAAACTGGCGTACCTTCCGTCTCCTTCAAAAGAAAAAAATACGGTTCACGATACGGTCAAGGAAATACCGGTCATGGGATACTGTAATGACGATTCCATCAAAGTGATCCAGATAATCCTCCAGAATAGTCAGTGTCTGGATATCCAGATCATTCGTCGGCTCATCCAGGATCAGCACATTCGGCGCACTCATCAGCACACGCATCAGATACAATCTCCGCTTTTCTCCTCCAGAAAGCTTCTCAATCTTCGACCACTGCATGGCCCCATCAAACAAAAGCGCTCCAGCATCTGTGATGCCGTAATCTTTCCGTCAGATGTAGTGACATATTCCCCTACTTCTTTCACATAGTCGATCACTTTCATGGACGCATCCATATATTCGTTCTCCTGCGAAAAATATCCAATCCGGATGGTCTGCCCGATTTCTATTGTTCCACTGTCTGGCCTCACGATCCCATTGATGATCTTAAGAAGTGTTGTCTTGCCACATCCGTTCGGACCGATAATTCCAATGCGGTCATTTTTCAGGAATATATAGCTGTAATCACTGATCAGCTTTCTGTTATCATAAGATTTGCTGACATTCTCCAGCTCGATCGTCTTATTTCCCATACGGGATGCTATGGAATCCAGTACCACTCTCTTTTCTTCCTGAATATCCTTGATCTCCTGCATCGCTTTGATCCGGTCAATATGTGCTTTCTGCTTCGTGCTTCTGGCTCTTGCACCTCTTCCCAGCCATTCAAGTTCGGTGCGGAGAAGCGCTCTTCCTCTTCCGTTCCGTAGCCAGTGCCATATCCTGACGCTCTGCTTTCAATTTAACAAATTCGGAATAATTTCCCGGATAACTGTATAGCTTTCCCTGATCCACTTCCACGATTCTTGTTGCCACACGATCCAGGAAGTAACGGTCATGCGTAACCATCAGTATTGCTCCTCTAAAGCCGATCAGATATTCCTCCAGCCACTCTGACATTGCATTATCCAGGTGGTTCGTCGGCTCATCTAAGATCAGTATGTCAGCCGGTGTCAGCAGTGCATTGACCAGTGCAATCCTCTTCTTCTGTCCGCCGGACATATGCTCTACTTTTTTCATCATAATCATAGAACCCCAGCTGATTCAGCATAGATCTTGCATCTGCCTCGATCGTCCACTGGTTCAGTTCATTTACATTATCTGCAATTGCTGCGCGAAGAACTGTTGTTCCCTCTTCGAATTCCGGTGTCTGCGGAAGATAGCAGATCTTCACCTGCTTTCCCATACTGATCTTCCCTTCATCATATGGTTCGATTCCTTGCAGTCACTTTTAACAGCGTAGACTTTCCCATCCCATTGATTCCGATCACACCGATCTTCTCATTTTCATTGATACTGAATGCAACATCATTCAGAAGAACACGGTCTGTATAAGCCTTTTGTAATATGTTCCATCGTAAGTAAATTCATACGTTTGTTCTCCTTCATGTATCTTTCGGATACTTTTATAAAGTCATAAAAGAGACCGGAAACACCGATCTCTTTTCGTTCTCCACTTTCTATTATATTTTACAGAAAGATATATTTCAATATGAATAATACCGCAAGTACATACATTAATGCGCTGATCTTCTTTTCTTTTTTGCCTTTCCAGTCATCAGATTCAGGATCACGTAAGAAATCACTCCCATAGAGATACGCTTCTGAGATGCTGTAGAAAAATGGCATAGCCAGGATACAGATGTAGCATGGCAGTGCTTCTGAAAAATCATCAAAATCAACGTGCGCCACATTTGTCAACATATAGAATCCCACTACGATCAATGCCGGTGCTGTTGCAAACGATGGAATTGCAAGGAAGATTGGTGACAGGAACAACGACAACCCGAATAAAATGGCTGTTGTTGCGGAAGTCAGCCCGGTTCTTCCTCCTTCAGATACGCCTGATGCACTTTCCACGAACGTGGTAGTCGTTGTTGTTCCAAGAACTGCTCCGACGGTTGTTGCAACCGCATCAGCCATCAGTGCCCCTTTGATATTCGGAAGATGTCCTTCTTCATCTAACATACCTGCCTTGGTAGATACACCAATCAATGTTCCGATCGTATCAAACATATCAACAAATAAAAATGCAAAGATAACGACGATGAAATTCAGGAAAATACTCCGCTAAAATCAAGTTTACCAAATACCGGCATGATACTAGGGATTGAAAATCCACTGCTAAAGTCCGGAAGCAGACTGTAGAATCCAATCTCCGGATCCGGCACATAGATACCTGCCATCTGGCAGATAATTCCTAAAAAAAAATCCATGTGAGCAGGATTCCCCATAAAATATTTCCCTTTACATTCTTAATTACCAAAATTCCTGTAATTCCCACACCGATCAATGCAAGAAGAACCGTGATTCCCACGTTATTCATGGATGCTTCCACACCTTTTTGCACTGTTGTACCCATCAATTGAGAATAACTCCAAAAGCGTAGAACCTCCCCACTACGATATTTGCATTCTGAAGTCCGATAAATGCGATGAACAATCCGATGCCGACACTGACTGCAGACTTCAGATTTTTCGGGATTGCATTGAAGATTGCCTCACGGATATTTGTAAGCGAAAGTACGATAAATACGATACGCTTCTTACAAAGACGGCTGTCAGTGCAACTTCCCACTTATATCCCATTCCGAGAACAACGGTATATGCAAAGTACGCATTCAATCCCATTCCCGGCGCCAGTGCAAACGGATAATTGGCAAAGAATGCCATCAGAAACGTACCGATCATTGCCGCCAGTGCTGTGGATGTAAAGATCGCACCGGAATCCATCCCTGTCGCAGACAGGATACTCAGATTGACCGCAAGGATGTACGCCATGGTCATGAACGTGGTGATACCTGCCATAACCTCGGTCCTGACATTCGTCCCGTTCTCACGGAGCTTAAATAATTTTTCCAACATGTTACTCTTTTCCTCCTTATACTCTCAACAACAAGATATTAACTATAACTTACTGTATTTCCCTTATTTTTTTCTCAAAGCAAGTACCTGGCTCGGTGCTACAGACAACTCATCGATCCCCATCTGGATAAACTTCTCAGTCAGACTAAGATCAGCCGCCAGATCACCGCATAATGCGATTTTCTTTTTCCTTCCAGGTGGATATTATTGGCAATAATACGGATCATCTTAAGAAGCGCCGGATGATGTGTATTATAAAAAGCGCTCCAGTCTGCTGTTTGTTCTGTCCATTCCGAGTGTCAGCTGTGTCAGGTCATTCGTTCCGATACTGAAGAAATCTGCTTCTCTTGCCAGCTCTCCACTGATCATAACCGCTGCAGGCGTCTCGATCATAACACCGATCTTAATCTCTTCATTGAACGGAATCTTCTCGTCTTTCAGTTCATTCTTTATCTTTTCCAGAATCAGTTTCGCCTGTTTTACTTCTTCCACATCCGTGATCATCGGAAACATGACCGACATATTTCCATATGCGGATGCACGTAAATTGCACGGAGCTGTGTCTTAAATATCTCATCTTTATCCAGCGATACACGGATTCCCCTATAGCCGATCTCCGGATTTCTATCTTCTCGAGCTCTAGACATTCTGCCTGCTTTTCGCCTCCCAGATCTGCGGTACGGATTACGACCTTTTTTGGTGCCCATTGCCTCTGCTGCCAGACGGTATACCTGAACTGCTGTTCTTCTGTCGGCAGCTTTGTCCCATTTTCGATATACAGGAATTCGCTACGGAATAATCCGATTCCTCCGGCATCACTTCTCAGTACGTTTTCTATATCTTCCCTGGTTCCGATATTTGCACAGACGTCAATCTTCTGTCCACTCTGTGTAATATTCTCTTTTTCCTTTCAGACGTTCCAGATTCTGTACCTGGGTATGATTCTCATCCTGCTTCTGCTTCATCTTGAAATCGTCGTATAATCCGGCTCAATATATACTTTTCCCTCAAAACCGTCGATGATGATCGTCTTGCCTTCGTATTCTTTTTTTCAGGGATTCTCCCAGTCCGATCACCGATGGTATTCCTTTGGTTCTTGCAAGCACAGCCGTGTGGGAATTGATAGTTCCATATCTGGTCACAAATCCAAGAATTTTTGCTCTTATCAAACTTTACAGTCTCACTTGGATAAAGTTCTCCCGCAGCAAGAATAAACGGCTCATCCGTCAGCATCTTATCTTTCCATGTCCTTGCAAGAATCCGGAGTACTCTTGTCGATACATCCTTTACATCTGCCTCATGCCCCTGCACATAATTCTTATTACTCTTTTGAAGCGCTTGCCAAAATATTTTCAACCGCATTTTTTACCGCATATTCTGCATTCAGCTTATGCTCAACAATAATACTTGTAATCTGACGGATGATCTCCTGGTCTTCCAGGATCATCTGCTGCATCTCAAAAGATTGCCGCATTCGCTTCTCCGACATCCTTCGCTGCCAGATCATACAGATCGCGTAATTCCTGCAATGCCTTCTGTCTGGCTTTTGAAAACGCATCACTTCTTTTTCTACATCTTTGACATAGATCCTGCGGATTTCTTTTGTATCACGCTTATAAAAGGAAAGTCTTCCGATCGCAATTCCTTCCGATATCTTTTTTTTCCTGTCAATGTAATCATAGTTTTTCCAACCTTTTTAATCCTTTGTTAGTTTGAACAATATTACTTTACACGTTTGACGTTCATTCGTCAAGTAGATTGATTTTTGTACAAAAACACAAAAACATTTCATATATCCATTGACGTATTTATCAATATATGCTAATCTGACAATAGTGTATTTTATAGTTTTCCTATATAAATATGCGATTTAATAATATTTTTATGGAGGTATGATCATGAAAGGTACTGTAAAATGGTTTAACAACCAAAAGGTTACGGTTTCATTTCTGACGCTGAAGGTCATGATGTATTCGTTCATTATTCAGGACTGAACATGGATGGATTCAAGACGCTTGAAGAAGGTCAGGAAGTGGAATACGAAGTTACAGACGGCGCCAAAGGACCACAGGCTGTTAATGTAACACCGCTCTAATCATAACGAATCTAAGTTTTTGATGTACTTTTATATATTAAAATATAGCTATTTCAGATTTGAATATTTAAAAGAAATACATGACTTAATGCGAGAGATTATGAAAAAAAAGCCGGATAACAAATGTTATCCGGCTTTTTCGTACCTGTAAGACTAATTCTGATTCTGTGGTCTTGCAATATTCAGTTGCAGATCCACACCAAATGGATTCACCACTACACCTGTCATTTCATCACCCATTGCTTCCGAACTTTTTACCGCTTCCAGCACTCCCATAGAATATCTTGTATCCGAATGGTTGTTCTGGAACTTCAGGAACTCCTGAACATCGGTAAATACCGGCAATAATACCTGTCCGTCATTCTTATTCAACACCGGCATTTTCTTCTCTTCCGTGACCGCAGTAATGAAACGTTGCATCCTGATAGTGCGCCATCAATTCTTCCTGAAGATCCTTCCATATCTTCTGTAATCTT
>VOFC01000716.1_pt1 | contig 15841 bp, 17 predicted proteins | sample 5384161 | NCBI WGS metagenome assembly VOFC01 (sample SAMN12384722, study PRJNA508395) | human gut metagenome | isolation source: healthy gut B | host: Homo sapiens | reverse complement strand
ATGTAACCATTCCAAAGGATTTGACGAAATTAAAATCCAAAGTGCTGTTTGGACTTACCAAACGGCAGCTTATATGTTTTCGGAGCGGCGGCACTCATCGGAGTACCGCTTTTCTTTTTGCTCAGACGCACGGCCAGCAACAGTGCCGCCGCGTTCTGCATGATTATCGTCATGCTCCCGTTCTTTCTGCTTGCCATGTATGAGCGGCATGGTCAACCCCTGGAGGTGGTGGCCGGACAGGTCATCCGCTGTATGTTCCTGCGGACGAAAGAGCGGCCTTACCAGACAAACAATTTCTACGCAGCCCTGGAGCGGCAGACCCAGGCGGAAAAGGAGGTGAAAGCCATTGTTCAGAAAGCGAAAGCCAGAGCCGCAGGCACGGCAGGTGGCAAAAGCCACGGTAAAGCTCACCGCCGCGGAAAAGCGTGAGATTAGCCGTATTCTGGAAACTGCCAGAGGCGACGGCAAGGTACATTCCGCACAGGATACTTTACCTTTCCGCCAGATGTACCCGGACGGTCTGTGCCGGTTGGACGACCACACCTGGTCGAAGTGTATTTTCGAGGATGTGAATTATCAGCTCGCAAAGCCTGACGACCAGACGGCAATTTTTGAAGCCCTCTGCGATATGTATAACGCTCATGACGCTTCTATCGGGATGCATTATCCCTTGTGAGCCGCCGCATGAACCGGGAGGATTTTGTGAAACGTATCGAGATCGCAGCGCAGGAGGATCAAGTTCGACCATATCCGTGCCCTTTACACGGAAATGCTCCGCAAGCAGCTTGAACACGGCAACAACGGTCTTATCAAAACAAAATTACCTGGTACCCTCACCATCGAGGCAAAAACAGCAAAACCGCACGGGCACGATTTTCCCGGATCGTCATGGACGCCCTGAACCATTTCAAGGTCATGGGCGCCCTGGCAAAAGAACTTGGCGGCAAGGAGTGGCTGGCGGTGCTGCACGGTATCCTCCACCCGGACGGAGAACCGTTTTCCTTTGAATGGAGCTGGCTTGCCCCTCCGGCCTGTCGGTCAAGGATTTCATTGCGCCGTCCTCTTTTCGGTTTGGCGAAGCACGGCGGTTCACGATGGCGGATAAATTCTGTGCCGTGTCCTTTCTGCAGATCAGCGCACCGGAAATGGATGACCGTATGCTCACCGAACTGCTGGATACGGACAGCGGGCTTTTTGTCAGCGTCCATATCCGCAGCATGGATCAGAATGAGGCCATCAAAACTGTCAAGCGCAAGATCACCGATTTGGACAGTATGAAGATCGACGCTCAGAAGCGGGCGGCGCGGGAAGGGTTCGATATGGACATCATCCCCACCGACATTGCCACCTATGCAGGTGAAGCAAAGAACATCCTCCGTGATCTGCAAAGCCGGAATGAGCGAATGTTCCTGATGACCTTCCTGGTAGTCAATGTGGCGGACACAAAGCAAAAGCTGGAGAACGATATCTTCCGGGCTTCCTCTGTGGCGCAGAAGCACAACTGTCATCTGGTGCGGCTGGACTTTCAGCAGGAGCAGGGGCTTGTGTCGGCGCTGCCGCTGGGCGTCAACCAAATCAGGATCGAACGCGGTCTGACCACTTCTGCCGTGGCAATTTTTGTTCCTTTTATCTCTCAGGAACTTCTTCCAGAGCGGCGAGGCGCTGTATTACGGCCTGAACGCTACTTCCGGCAACATGATCCTTGCAGACCGCAAGCAGCTCAAAACGCCCAACGGTTTGATTCTTGGTACGCCGGGCAGCGGCAAGTCCTTCTCTGCAAAGCGTGAAATCCTCAATGTGTTTTTGGTGACAAAGGACGATATCATCATTTGCGACCCGGAGGCGGAATACTTTCCGCTGGTCCACCGCCTGGGCGGGCAGGTCATCAAGATTTCTCCCACAAGCAGCCAGTATGTGAACCCCATGGATATGAGCCTGAACTACTCCGAGGACGATAACCCACTTGCCCTAAAGAGCGACTTCGTTCTATCCTTCTGCGAACTGGCAGCTGGCGGGCGCAACGGTTTGGAGCCGGTGGAGAAAACGGTCATCGACCGTGCGGTGCGCGTGGTGTACCGCCCCTATCTTGCCGATCCGAAGCCGGAGAACGTGCCTGTCCTTGGCGACCTCTATGACGAGATCAAGCGGCAACCGGAGCCGGAGGCGCAGCGGATCGCGGCGGCATTAGAGCTGTATGTGCATGGCAGTCTGAATGTTTTTAATCACCGAACTAATGTGGATATCAACAACCGCCTTGTCTGCTTTGACATTAAGGAGCTTGGCAAGCAACTCAAAAATCTTGGGATGCTGGTCATTCAGGATCAGGTATGGAACCGCGTCACGGTGAATCGAAGCGAGGGCAAGTCCACCCGGTACTATGTGGACGAGTTCCACCTTCTGCTGCGCGGCGAGGTTGGCGCCTGGAGCGTGGAGATTTGGAAACGCTTTCGCAAATGGGGCGGCATCCCAACGGGAATCACCCAGAACATCAAGGACCTGCTTGCCTCCCCGGAGATCGAGAACATTTTTGAAAACAGCGACTTCAGTCTATCTTCTCAATCAGGCCAGCGGGGATCGGAAAATCCTCTGTGAGCGGCTGAATATCTCCACCCAGCAGGCGGCGCATATCAGTAACGCAGGCCCCGGCGAGGGGCTGATCTTCTTCGGCAATGTGATTTTGCCATTTGTGGATCACTTTCCGCAGGATAATGAGCTTTACAGCATTATGACGACAAAACTTGGTGAAACCGGGAAAGGAGGCACGGTGCATGAATGATGAAAAATATGTGATCGGCAGCGGAAGTTTTCGGCTTCTGATCGGTGATTTGTATGATCTCTATTGTTATCATTTCAGTTTGACCCGCAGACTGGCGGAGGCTGCGGACGAAAAGGCACTTTTGAAAATCCAGAAAAGCGTGTCCGGCTATGAGCGCAGGATGAAACGCCTTTGCAGGCGCTGGGGGCTACCCACGGATGATACGCCCTGGGCCTACGATACAATGGAGAAATCCATCCGGGAGCGGATGCTCCATGAATAACCTGACCCATGTGAGCTTGTTTTCCGGCATTGGCGGTCTAGACCTGGCGGCGGAGGCTGCCGGGTTTGAAACCGTCTGCCAGTGTGAGTGGGCGGATTTTCCGCACTCTGTCCTCTCCGCACGCTGGCCGGATGTTCCCAGGTTCCGGGATATTACTACTTTCACGAAGGAGGCGTTTTTTGAAAAAACAGGACTTGAAACAGTTACCGTTATCTCAGGCGGCTTTCCCTGTCAGCCCTTCTCCACCGCAGGAAAGCGGAAGGGCTTTGCGGATGAACGCTACCTGTGGCCGGAAATGTGCCGCGTTATTACCGAGCTGCGGCCCCGTTGGGTGCTTGGGGAAAATGTTGCTGGCTTCATCAATATGGGGCTCGACAAAACGATCTTTGACCTGGCAAAAGCGGGATACGCTGTTCTCCCATTCGTATTTCCGGCTTGCGGCGTCGGCGCATGGCATGAGCGCCAGCGAACTTTTATCGTCGCGGCTGATGTTTCCCACACCCCTTGCCTCCGACAACAATACCGCCAGGGACGCGGCAAGCCTGGATGTGTTCCTGTCGGACAATGGGATATTCCGCAAGAGGAACCGAAACGGGACGATCTGGAGCCTGAGCCTGTCGGCGGCGGTATTCTATCTGACCCCGGTGGCATCGGACGGTTTCCGCTCGACCTTGAAGCCGTCGGCCTTCGATCCAGCGAAGAAGGACGGGAACCTGTCGGCACAGATCATCTCCCAGGAACAGCCGGTGTCCGAAACGGCAGCGCTGAACCCGGATTGGGTGGAATGGCTCATGGGCTTCCCGAAAGGATGGACGGACGTATCCTTTGGGCCGCCGAGCCAGAAGGAGTCCCCCGCATGACAGAGCGCATGGATGACCGGGCACTGAGGCTGAAAACTTTGGGAAATGCGGTCTGCCCGCCCCAGGCGTATCCCATTTTCCGCTATATCGCCATGATCGAGAACGGTACCTGCGGCGACCTCTGCCCTTATGGAAAGGAAGGTGACTGCCTATGAGGGAACTGAAAGCGACCGATAAGATCACGCAGAAAATGACCCGTGACGGTGCGGTATCGGAAAACCTTGCCACGGGAGAGGTGGAACATATCAGCAGCCGGGAGCCGGAAACGGAACTGTCCGCTTCTTCGGAAGAATCCGCTGGTGCTGCGGCCGACCTTGCCCTGCGTGCGGCGGAACACCATGAGAAGAAAAGCGCACGAAAGGCTGAAAAAGCTAATACCCAGGCGGTGCGGGATGGTTCTGCTGCAAGGCAGCGCCCGTCCTCCCGTCTGCAATTTACCGAGGAAGAACGTGCCGATCCCGCACTTGGAAAGTACATCGACCGTTCCGACCGTGCGGCGGATAGGCTGGACGCGGCAAAGGCCGCTATCCCCACAAAGAAAGTTCTCCGTACCGAGCGTGTTTTTGACGAGACCGCCGGAAAAGGCAAAATGCAGCTTCACTTTGAAGAAGTGGAGAAACGCCCCAACGGACGATTGCGGCACAATCCGCTTTCCCGGCCGGTCCATGAGATTGTCCACGCTGCCCATGCGAAGGTGCATGAGGTAGAGCAGGAAAATGTGGGTGTAGAGGCCGGACACAAAGGCGAGGTGTTGACGGAACGCGGGTTTGCCTATGGAAAGGGCAAAGTCCGTGCCGCCGTCCACCATCACCGCACAAAGCCCTGGCGTGACGCGGCGAAGGCAGAGCAGGCTTCTTTTAAGGCAAACGCCGACTACCTTTACCAAAAGGCACTGCATGATGATCCTGCATTGGCGGCTTCTAACCCGGTATCCCGCTTTCTGCAGAAACAGCGGATCAAGCGGAACTATGCAAAGGAGTTGCGACAGGCGGAGAAAACCGCAAAGAACACCGCAGCCACGGCGAAAAGTGCAGCGCAAAAAGCAAAGGACGCCTTCAAGGAAACATTCCTCTACATCAAACACCATAGCCGGGCGGTGCTGTTGGTGATCGGCATTGGCGCCTGTGTTGCCCTGCTGTTTGGCGGGGTATCTTCCTGTTCCATGATGGCAGGCTCCGGCGTGGGCGGTGTATTCACTTCCTCTTATCTCTCCGAGGATGCGGATATGCTGGCTGCGGAGGCGGCCTACTGCGAACTGGAGCAGGAGCTTCAATATGAGCTGAACCACTATGAGGCTCTGCACCCCGGATATGACGAATACCGTTTTGATCTGGACGAGATCGAGCATGACCCTTATGTGCTGATCTCCATTCTCACGGCGTTCCATGAAGGGGTGTTCACCATCGACGAGGTTCAGGCGGAGTTGCAAATACTCTTTGAAAAGCAGTACATCCTGACGCAGACCGTGGAAGTGGAGGTACGCTATCGGACGGAGACACGGACAGACAGCGAAGGAAACGACTATGACGTGGAAGTACCATACAACTACTATATTTGCAATGTGAAGCTGGAAAACTTCAACCTTTCCCATGTGCCGGTCTACATCATGGACGAAGAAACACTTTCCCTGTATGCGGTCTATATGGCAACGCTGGGGAACGGGAAGATTTATTCCCCGGCTCCGGCTATGTAGACAAGTACACCAAACCGCCCACCACCTATGATATCCCGCCTTCCGCCCTGGAGGATGAAACCTTTGCGGCGCTCATTACCGAGGCGGAGAAGTACATTGGCTATCCTTATGTCTGGGGCGGCAGCAATCCAAACACTTCTTTTGATTGCTCCGGTTTCGTGTCCTGGGTGCTGACGCAAAGCGGCGTCTGCAATACGGGCAGGCTGGGAGCCCAGGGGCTTTACGATATTTCCACCCCGGTATCCTCTGCCAACGCAAGACCCGGCGACTTGATCTTTTTCGTCGGCACTTACGATACGCCGGGCGTTTCCCATGTGGGTATCTATGTGGGCGGCGGAAAAATGCTGCACTGCGGCGACCCCATCCAGTATGCAGATATCAACACAAGCTACTGGCAATCCCACTTTTACGCTTTCGGGCGACCGCCCTACAACTAAAAAACGATATGGAGGTAATTTGATTTATGGCAACGACACAGAAGATCCGCAATGACATTGCGAAAACCAAAGAAAAGATTGCGGAGCAGCAGAAACGCCTTCGTGCGCTGGAGGCCCAGCTTGCGGAGGAAGAAAATCTGGAAATCGTCCGCATGGTGAAAGCCGTGAAGATGGACAACAAGGAACTGACCGCCTTCCTGAAAGCCTATGCCAGCGGTATGATCTCCCTGCCGGAAGGTATGCTGCAGGAGGACAGCACCGAGAATGAGGAAACGGAGGGATACGAGGATGAAGCATAACTTTATGACAAAAATGGTATCGGCTCTTTTGGCGGTGGTGCTCAGCACTGCCGCTTTTTCTGTCACCGCCTTTGCCAGCGGCGGTGAGGAAACCACGGAGTCCGTGGCTGAACAGGCAACGGCTGGGGATGTCTCTGATCTGCTTTCCGCTCTGGCAGGCAGCCAGGTCACGGTATCCGTCACCGAGGATGGTATCCAGTTCAGTTCCGGCGAAAATGACTCCGGGCAGACCGGCACCGTCACCACGGGCGGCGGCAATCTGAATGTCCGCACGGGTGCGGGAATGGACTACACCGCCTTCACTCAGCTTCCCAACGGAACGACCGTGAAGGTGATCGGCACGGACGGCGACTGGCTGAAGGTCATCCTGCCGGAAAAGGTCGGCTATGTCTATTCCGGCTACATGACGGTAAGTGACGGCGAGGCTGGCTCCGGGGGAAGGCTCTTTCTCTCTGGATGCGGAAACACTGGAAAATCTGCTGGGTATGCTGGGCGGCGGTCTGAATGGCGGTGCCGCCTGACGCCGGACGGGAACCTTTCGCTGATCGACGATATCGGCAGCCCTACCACCAGTGGCAAACAGTTTATCACAGTGGAAACGAAGAACGGCAATGTGTTCTATCTCATTATCGACCGTGACGACGAGGGCGAGGAAACCGTGCATTTTCTGAACCAGGTGGATGAAGCCGATCTCATGGCACTCACGGAGGACGGAGAAAAGGCGGAAACGCCTATTGTCTGCACCTGTACGGAGAAGTGCCAGGCCGGAGCGGTCAATACCGCTTGCCCGGTCTGCGTAAAAAAACCTTAGTGAATGTGTTGGCACAGAACAGAAAGCTGCGGAGCCCACCGAGCCGGAGAATCCGGAACCCGAAAAGAAGCAATACCGGGGCGATCCTGGCGGTGCTGCTGATCCTTGCAGCCGGAGGCGGCGCGGCAGTCTATTTCCTGGTGCTGAAACCGAAGCAGGGCAAGAAAGTTCCCGCTGATCTGGATGATTTCGACCTGGAGGATGAAGAAGAATATCTGACCGAGGACGAGGAAACGGAGGAAAAGAATGAGTAAACTGATTATCGCAGAAAAACCGAGTGTGGCAAAATCTATCGCGTCGGCTCTGGGTGCTTCATCCAGGGCCGATGGCTTTTATGAGGGCAACGGCCTTCTCGTATCCTGGTGCGTGGGACACTTGGTATCCCCGATGGATGCTGGCAGTTATGACGAGCGTTTCAAGAAATGGCGTTATGATGATCTTCCCATTCTGCCGGAGCCGTTCCGCTATGTGCTGGCACCGGGCAAGGAGGACGCTTTTGAAAATCTCCGTGCCCTGATGGATCGCCCCGATGTGGATACCATCGTCAATGCCTGTGATGCCGGGCGTGAAGGCGAGCTGATCTTCCGTCTGGTGTATGAAATGGCTGGCTGCCGCAAGCCAATCCTTCGCCTCTGGATTTCCTCGATGGAGGACAGCGCCATCCGGGAGGGCTTTTCTGATCTGCGCCCCGGCACCGATTATGAAGCCCTGTATCAATCTGCCCTCTGCCGCCAGAAAGCGGATTGGCTGGTGGGGATCAATGCCACGCGCCTTTTCTCCGTTCTCTATCACCGCACCTTGAATGTGGGCCGTGTTCAGACGCCCACGCTGGCAATGCTGGCGGATCGTGACGCAAAGATCACGCTGTTTCACAAGGAAAAGTATCATCTGCTGCGCTTGACGCTGGATGGAACCGAGGCGGTGTCGGAAAAGTTCACCGATCCAACGGAGGCGGAACAGGCAGCGGTCATGTGCAAGGGTGCGGCCGTCACCTGTACCTCTGTCACGAAGGAACAGAAGAAAGAACAGCCGCCGAAGCTCTATGACCTTACCACCTTGCAGCGGGAGGGAAACCGCCTGTTTGGATATACGGCAAAGCAGACTCTTGACTACGCCCAGAGCCTCTATGAAAAAAAGCTGCTGACCTATCCCCGCACGGACAGCCGGTATCTGACCTCAGATATGGCGGAAACAGCCTCCTGCGTCATCCATCTGGCGGCGAACGTGCCGCCCTTTGATAGCTGCAGTAACTTCTTCCCGCTGGTAGAGTCCATGATCTCCGACAAGGATGTATCCGACCACCACGCCATTATCCCCACAATGGAGATTGAAAAAGCGGATATCAAGGCTCTGCCCCTGGGCGAGCGCAATTTGTTTCTCTTGGTCTGCTGCAAGCTGCTGTGTGCATCGGCGGAGCCGTATGTGTATGAGGCGGTCACGGTAACTTTCGACTGCGGCGGCCATTCCTTCACCGCAAAGGGCAAGCGCATCCTCTCCGAGGGCTGGCGGGAGATCGACCACATTTTCCGTACCTCCCTGAAAGAAAAGCCTGTTGATGGGGACGGCGGCACGCTCCCGGACTTCACCGAAGGGCAGACTTTTGACGGTGCGGAGGTTTCCGTTACCGAGCATTTCACCCAGCCGCCGAAGCCCTACACCGAAGATACCCTTCTGTCCGCTATGGAGAACGCAGGCAAGGACGATATCCCCGACGAGGCAGAGCGAAAAGGTCTTGGCACGCCTGCGACCAGGGCGGCTATCATCGAAAAACTGGTGGCAGCCGGATTTGTGGAGCGCAAGGGCAAGAGCCTGATCCCCACAAAAGCCGGTATCAACCTTGTCACGGTCCTGCCGGAGCCGCTGACCTCTCCCATGCTGACGGCGGAGTGGGAGCAGAAATTGACGGAGATCGCAAAGGGCAGCGCTGACCCGGATACCTTCATGGACGGTATCCGGGATATGGTCCGGGAGATCGTTTCTACCTATTCCTGCATTTCCGAGGACGGCAAAAAGCTGTTTGCCCCGGAGAAGGAAGTGATCGGCATCTGCCCCCGCTGCGGTCAGCCGGTCTATGAGGGCAAGAATAACTTTGCGTGTTCGGATCGGTCCTGCGGTTTTGTCCTCTGGAAAAATGACCGCTTCTGGACGAGCCGCAAGAAGGAACTGACAAAGAAGATGGCAACGGACCTTCTGAAAAAGGGACGTACCAATGTCAAAGGAATGTGGTCTGAAAAGAAACAAGCTGCTTATGACGCTGCGGTGATCCTAGACGACACGGGCGGCAAGTACATCAATTTTAAGCTGGAATTTCCAAAAAGAAAGGTTGGTGCTGATGGCAGAAAATAAGACTTTGGAACATTTACCCGAAGTGAGGGCGGCGGTGGCTGCCCTCTCCCCGGAGGATCGGGAGGTGCTGGCGGCGGTGCAGGCCTCGCCCTTCAAGCTGACAGCGCCGGAGCAGTTCAAGGAGTTTGCGGCCAACATCGACTATTTCGTATTTGAGCCCAATATCCACGATCTGAATGATCTGGGGTGGCGGTATCTGGCACAGCACATGGATATGCTGCTGCCCCCGGAACTTCTGAAAGCAATCGACCCTGTTCCGTTTGGCAAGTACGCCATGCAGGAGGAACAGGGCCATTTTACGGAACACGGATATATTTCTCTTTCCGGCGACGAGTGGAATCATGAACGCCCTGCGGAGCCGGAGAAAAAGCCTTCCATCCGGGAACGGCTGGAACAGGGCAAGAAGGAATGTGCGGAGAAAAACAAGGCGCAGCCCCATAAGGAAAAATCTGCGCCGGAACTGTAAGGAGGTGCTGATATGCCATATTACGATCACGACAAGGATTATCCCTTTGCCGCCTTTATCACCAATCTTGGGAAGTACAATGAGGGCGAACTTGTGGGCGAGTGGGTGAAGTTTCCCACCACAGCCGAGGAATTGAAGGAAGTGTTTAAGCGGATCGGGATCGGCCAGAAGGATGACTTCGGCCAGCCCTATGAGGAATGGTTCATCACGGACTATGACTGCTATGTGGACGGTCTTTACAGTAAGCTGGGCGAATATGAAAATCTGGACGAGCTGAATTATCTGGCATCGAAGCTGGATGAAATGAGCGAAAGCGAATACGCACAGTTTCAGGCCGGTATGGAAATGGGCGACCATTGCGGCAGCCTGCAGGAGATCATCAACCTCACCGAGAATCTGGATTGCTATGAGGTTTACCCCGATATCCATGACTATGACGATCTGGGCCGCTATTACATCGAAGAACTGGACGTTATGCAGGTGCCAGAGCATTTGCAGAATTACATCGACTATGAGGCCTACGGCCGGGACGTTGCGTTGGAGGAAAACGGCACCTTCACGGATCAGGGCTATGTGCGTGATACGGGTGACAGTTTCCATGAGTATTACGACGGCGAGCGCGGCAGTATCCCCGACGAGTACCGGGTGATGACTTTCCAAGACGATCTTCCCGAAGAAGAAAAATCCGAGTGGGCTATGGATATCGCCTTTGACATGGACGAGTTTTTCCGTCAGAACGATCCGCAGTATGCGGCAGAGCACCCGGAGGCGCACGCCGCAAAGGAGGAACTTTACGAAAGCCTGATGGCTGGGCGCATTTCTGCTTTGGATGAAAAGCTGGCGGCGTTAGGGCAGACGCAGGAGGACTATCTTCCTTCGGAGATTGAAAAATTCAAGGACGCCACGGGCTATGATGAATTTCTTGATTTTGATCCGGCGGAGGTCAAAGCAGCTTTGGAGGACCCGGAGAAGTCCCATGCGGATGAAATGCTGGGCGCTGCGGAGAGGGCTGCCTCGGAAAAGATGACTGTGCTTGTAGTGGAGCCTATGAAGGAACCCTATGTGAAGGAGATCGACCCCGATCTTCATTCCCTGCAGGCGGAGGTCGGCGGAGACATTGGCGCAACTTATCCCTATTCTGACCCGGTGGCGCTGGTTTGCAATGATGAAGGAAAGCTCATAGGACTTGATCTGAACCGTGGGCTGCGGGATGAAAATGGAGAAATTTATGATATCGTAGCAGGGACTTTCCTGGTGGTTGGACTTGGTGAGGAAGATTTTGCGTCCCTGTCCCCGGAACTGATTCAGAAATACACGGAACAGTTCAAAACGCCGGAACGATTTATGCAGATCAATGGCAATATCGTTGTTCTCCCTGTCCCGGCAGAGAAGCAAGACCTCGCTTATCTGCCAGACCGTTTTGAAACTGGCGAGCGTGTGCAGACACCGAGGGGCAGCTTTCAGGTGACGGCTATGAGCCGGGAGCAGATGGAGGCGGCCGGTTACGGTGTCCACCATATTTCCGATGATGGAAAGTATCTTATCATGGGAAACGGCACGAGCCTTTGCCGTGGCAGCGGAGCAGCCGGAGAAGGACAATCCTCTCCGCACCGCTGAAATGACGCTAGAGGATGACTACGGCATGATCGACGGCGTTATCAACAACGGCAGACGCGGCGAAGAATTGGAAAAAGCCCAGGAGTACGCAGAATGGGCAACATCGGAGAAGCCTTCCATCCGTGAGAGGTTGGAGGACGCAAAACGGGAGTGTGCCGAGCACAAGCCCCCGGAGGGCAAGAAGCCCGGCCGTGATGTGCCGGAGCATGACTGCCTATGAGTCGAAGCAAGAAATGGCGGTTGGAATGGGCGTTCTTCCTGGGTGAGAACGGAAGGCGGCAGTATAACCATATCTGTAAAAAATGTGTTCACGGCTGCAAGCAGAGTTTCCGGCGTGTCTGGTCGCTTGTCCGCATTACAGTTCCAAACGATCTAAAATTGTGAAGATAAGGGTAGAAAAACCGCAGAATAATTCCCTGTATCCGTATTTTTCAAAGGGAGCCTTTATGATTTCTCATGTGTCGGTCTGCTTGCTGGCACATAGAAAAAAAAGGCTCGATTTCAGACACTTTCAGGCACACAAAATGGGAGTACAGCTTTTCGGTTCGTCCGATCGGCTGTACTCCCGCTTTTTTTTTTGCTATCATCAAATTACTTTAACACGGTTCTGTTGTTTGAACAGGGGTACAAATTGTACCTCCGTTGAAAAGGAATTTCCATAGTATTTTCTCATTAGGATTGGATAGGAAAGGATGGATAGCCGCCGTAGTAGGCGTTGTGGGAATGTGCGTAAACTGCCAGAATTGCGAGGCTGTGGGAAAGCTGTTTGCAGACCTGTGGAAAAGGCTTGTCTTTTTCCATCAGGTTGTGAATGGCTTTTCCATCAGCACGAGCGGCAGTTTTCCATATTTCCATGACGCAAGAAAATCAACCAATAATCAGCCGGTATATTGTCAGTGGCACATACCATACCGCCACAATCAACCGCCATGCCAGAACGAAACCGCCTATCACGCCGCCGATAATAAAGTTCAATGCAAACAGGGCGATCCCTCCACCCAGGGAGCCGCCGCCCGGCACGATCCAGAGGCACATCCGATGGAGGCCAAACGGCAGCCCGCAGAGTATCCAGAGCCATACATAGTCAAGCTCTCCGTTCTTCATGCAGGCGGATTTGAAAATACAATACAGGATCAGCGCCACGATTACGGGCAGTACACTTTTGAAGAAAAATGCTTTGATTGCTTCGCTTCTTGTCATCGGTAAAACCTCCTTCCGCAGTTCCATTATACAGGATGCCGGGAGCTACGCCCAGCGTCTTTCAGAGAAAATTATTCAAGTTCATGCCGCCGCTGTTGTTTCTGTTCCTTTGGAACGGCCAGCAGCGCATCCACATTCTGCTTGACGGTATCGTATTCCTGGGCTTCGGTTCTTGCGGCTTTATATTCAGCAAGGAGCCGTTCCTTTTCTGCGTTGAGATTAGCAAGCTCCGTTTTCATGCTTTCCGTTGTCGGCAGCGGCACAGCCCCCATCCGTTTCAATTCTCTGGTGGCTGCTTCAAAAAGGATGATCTCGCCCTCATGCCCCCGCAGGAACTTTTCTTTATCATTCGATTTACGGTATCGGTCATAAAGCGGCTTTAGCTGACGGTAAGTGCCGGCGTGCTTCATCACAATGGCAAGTTCGGCACTTCTGCTTTCTATCCGCTTGATCTCCGCATGAGCGGTATCCCTGCGTGCGGATACTGCGTTCAATTTGCTTTCCAGTTCTCCATAACTGCTTATCCCGTGTTCCGTCAGGAAATTCATGGTCTTGGCGGCCTGTTTCAGATTGTTCAGCTTCGCCCAATGGGTGAAGCCTGCGCTCTGCTGTGCCTTGATGTTATTCTGGATATCAATGAGCAGGCTGATCTTTCCGTTCTGCGGTTTCGGCTGGTGGGAAGGTCTGGAACGTCCGGCAATCCGGGCAACAAGGGCTTCTTCGGTGTAGTCCACACCCAGAGTTTTCAGACGGGTGAACCGTTCCTGATCCGGCGCTCTGGCGGAGATATACTTGCCGCGCTTGATCTCATAACCTTCTCTCTGCAGGCGGCGAAGCAGTTCTTCTAAATCGGAACAGGCTGGCAGGAGTCGGTCGATGGCCGCTTTCAGCTTCGCCTTATAGCTGGTGCCGTTCTGCGTGGCCTGATGTTCAATATAGCTCTTGCCCTTGTCCTGTCCGGGGATTATGACGGACAGACCGTGTTCTTTGCAAAGCCGGTCCGAAGTGCGGCGGATATAGTGATAACTCCGCTTGTTGGAATGATAGTGCTTATGATCCGCAAAACTGACCGCATTGAAAATCAGATGGTTATGGACGTGATCCTTGTCTATGTGGGTGGTCAGCACAAATTCATACTTGCCGCCCAAGATTTCTTTTGCAAGTTCCATGCCTATTTCATGGGCCTGTTCCGGCGTAACCTCCCCAGGCTGAAAGGCTTGGATCAGGTGGCGTCCCAGGTTCGTTCCCTTGTCAATAGCATGGCGGCGGGTCCAGGCAAATTCGATATCCGCAGTTTCGGCGGCGCAGCCATAGGAGGATACAAGCAGCTTTCCGTCCGTCTTTTCCGGGTTGCAGATATAGTCAATGGCTGCTTTCAGCGTTGACTTGATAGGATGTGTCTTTGTAACTGCCATATCTCGTCCAGCCTTTCCCGTATCTCGTCCATGTCAGCCTGATACGCAGGGCCTCCGGCGTTAATTCGCTTGGCGATCTGGTTAATATTCCGACCGATAGAGGAAAGCTCTTTGGTGAACGCCTTGATATCTGCGGTGTCCGTATAGATGATATATCCGTCAATCGCCATCTTGCGGAGGTAGGCACCATATCTGCGTGTGGGTAACTGGCTCATTTTTTCGTCTATGAGCCGCTTTTCGTCCTCCGTAACATAGAATTTCATTTGGATATTCCGCTTTCGGTTTGCCATGCGCCGCCTCCGTTCTTCATAAGGGTTTGGGATTATCCCAACAAGCAATTTTGATTTTCGGGCAAGGGACCTGAAAATCTCAAAATTCGCAAGCGGGTACTCGCTTGCTGTGCTTGCTACCGTATCTTATCCCTACTTATAAAGCGTTTCGGAAACCTCAAAGTGCCCGCAAAATAAGAAAAACAGAGGATGTTCAGGCACCCTCCGTTTCTTCATTCGGCTTTTCAATTTTTAAGGCCCCGTCAATGGCACCCTCCACGATAGGCAAATACTGTTCCGGGCAGAGTTTTAACTTCTGTCCGACCCGCTGGCGCAGCTCGCTTTCCTCTCGCATGACCTCTGGATTGAAATATCTCTCCATCGGCAGGCCGCAGATTTTTACAAGCTGAATGATGACCGGCAGGCTTGGGATCGTGCCCTCGTTTTCGATGTTGGCAAGATACCTGGTATCAATGTTCACCTTTTCGGCTAAATCTTTTCGTGCAAGGTTCTTCGCCTTCATCATAAGCTTTGCGGTTAGACTTCTCTAACCGCAAAGCTTATTTTTTTTTAGGAGGGAAACAAATGAGCAAGGCAACAAGGCGATTTATTGTCAATAAAGTCCTTGAAATGCTGATAACGCTTGTTGTTGTCACGCTGATTTCTTTCCTGCTTGTGCGCCTATCGCCCATTGATCCGGCAGAAGCATATGCTCGCCGATCATTTGCAGCATTTAGCTTTACGGATGAGCAGATGGAGGCGCTGCGGGAAGATATGGGGCTCAATGATCCGCTACCCGTACAGTATGTGACTTGGGTACGGGATGCACTCCATTTGGATTTTGGAAAATCCTTTGTAAGCGGGCAGCCAGTGTTTGAGAAAGTCACAACGGCTATTGGCATTACAGTAACGATTGTATTGATTTCAGCCGTTATTCAAGCAGTTTTCATTCTTCTATTCGGCTGTCTTTGTTATTTGACAAGAAAAAGAATGATTGGTCATGCACTGATTTTTCTGTGTATTGCAGGAGTGTCCATCCCATCCTTTTTCTTTGCCAGCACCTACCTTGATATTTTTGCTGTCAAGCTCGGCCTGACATCGGTGGCAGGAAACACAGGATTGATGCGATATCTCCCAGCCGCAGTCTGCATTGGTATTGGGTGTATTGCACTGTTTTCACCTATGCTGGCGAATAATATTCAAAAAGAAATGGAGCAGGATAGTGCTTTCTATGCTCGTTGCAGAGGCTTATCAGAAGGAAAAATCTTATTGCGATATGCACTCCCCAACGCAGTAGTAACACTTCTTCCCAGCTTTTGCCAGATGCTCGGGCTTTGTATGGCCGGCTCTGCGATTGTAGAGCGCGTGTTCTCATTACCAGGGCTTGGTT
>VOFC01006359.1_pt1 | contig 15843 bp, 32 predicted proteins | sample 5384161 | NCBI WGS metagenome assembly VOFC01 (sample SAMN12384722, study PRJNA508395) | human gut metagenome | isolation source: healthy gut B | host: Homo sapiens | reverse complement strand
CAATCCGCAGTCAAATCTACAAAAAGTCCAACTTCCTTGAAAGAGTATGCCGACGAGAACACGGTGTTAGAAAAAAGTAATGTGACACTAGATGACTTATTGAAGGCTTTTCAAAAGTTCATCGAACGAAAAGAAAGTGAAAAGCCATTACATACAAAAGTGACAGGAAAAAAAATAACCATCAAAAGAAAGAAAAACGCGATATCAGTCGCATTCTAAAAAGAGAAAAGAGAGTAAACTTTTTAGAACTGTTCGATGTATATACGAAAGAGTATATCGTCGTAACATTCTTAACAATTTTAGAAATGGCCAAGGAACATGCTTTTGACCATTACTCAAGAAGATAATTTTTCAGAAATTTATTGTGAGGCGCAGTATGAATAAGAAAGCAATATTAGAAGGGCTGTTGTTCGTCGTGGGAGACGACGGTTTAACAATGGACCAAATCAAAGATATTTTAGAAATTGATAGTGACGAAGCAAAAAAGAACTAATTAGTGAGTTGCAGAAGGATTATGAGGAACCAACTAGAGGTATCAGAATCGGTTTTCTTGGCAATACATTTAAGTTGACGACCAAAAAAAACACAAACCATATTACCAGAAGTTGATTGAAAATCCAGAATCGAATGTGCTATCGAACGCAGCGTTAGAAACTCTTGCAATCATTGCATACAATGCTCCAATTACGAGATTAAAAGTCGACGAGATTCGTGGTGTCAGCAGTTCCCAGATGATGAAAAGTTACTGGCCAAAGGACTCATTAAAGAACTAGGTAGAAGTGATCAACCAGGGAGACCAATTTTATATGGAACGACGAGTGAATTTTTTAGATTTCTTTGGTCTTTCTACAATCGATGACCTTCCTCCAATCGAACAATTTACGACAGCAAAGAGGAAATAGATGAGGATGACGAAACAGATTTATATCACTCCAAATATACAGAAATGGAGCAAAATCAGCCAAAACCTGTAAAAAATTCCTGATGAAATTGAAACTTTATAGTAGATTTTTATAAAAAATATGATATAATCTACTTATGCCTGAGTGGTGGAATGGTAGACGCCCGGACTCAAAATCCGGTGGTAGCAATACCATGTGGGTTCAAGTCCCACCTCAGGCACCATTGGCGAATCTGTTCGAACTATTCGAACTTTGATATATAGAATCAATCAGAAATGATTGATTTTTTTCGTGTTTTTAGAGAAAAAATCATAGAAAGGTGGAATCTATGATTAAGTTTATTAAAAAAAATTAGAGATTGAAGAATCTTTAAAACAACGAATAATGATTATATGTGATTTTTTGTAATACTACACCAACTATAATAAATGGAAGTATTAGAAAGATAGATAAAACTAATCTTACTTATATTGAACCACATAGAATTATTATTAAAGATAATTTATATCTTGCTTTTAATTATTCAAATGAAATCTATATTCAAAATTTAGGTAAGAAAAATAAAACTATCAGAACTTGAAAACTATATAAAACAAGTGTATGTATAATTGTAAATGATAAAAAATTAAAAACATGATATAATTAAATTAATTGATATACGAGGTGACTAACTATATGATAAAAATTAATGATAAAGAATATAATTTAGAAAGTTTGAATTGTCATTGGGGAAAGTTTACTAGAACATATCATTCTATAACAAAAACAGGTCTAGCACCTTGTCTATTTTTCACTGTTGATGAAGACGATAATAGTAAAGAATTGCTTTTAGAATTGACTATCACAGATGATGAATTTAAAGATATGCCAATAGGAAAAGAATTGGATATGTATGAAGAAGTAACTGATATAGGTTATTTTGATAACTAGGGTTGGCTTACTTTAAATGGAAGTAACTATATATTTAAAGTAACTAAATTTGATTCAGATAAATTTTTAATAAAATTTAAATGTGGTGATTCTTTTTGAAAATCTTTTTCTTTGAAATCGAAGAAAAAATAATACTTGAATTTCCACAAAAGGATAAATAAAAACCATAATAGTTAAATTTGCTATTATGGTTTTATTAAATTAACAAAAAAGTATTTTTCATCTTTTTTACTTTGGTGTTTCCATAGATAATGATTGTAAAATTTCTAATTGCATTTGTTTTCCATCTAAAAGTTCTTCTCGTGGTAAATTAAGGGCATCAGCAATATCATATATCAGCCATTCATTAGTACAATCACTTCCCTTAACAATTTCTAAAAAAATATTGTACTGACTGTTCTTTTGATAAATTATACTTTTTGACAATTGTTTCCATACATCCCCTTACAAATAAATAGGAAGAGATATACGATAATCTAAAAGAACATGATCTATTTGGCAGAATTGATTCTACACCATAAGAATTATTTTTTCAGAGTTAAGTATTTCTTGAGCACTAAAAATTTGATTTTCATTTAAATTAACTATTGAATTTCTATGTTCATCAAATATTTCTTCAAAACCTAAGGCATATAATGGTAATGCTTCGGCAAAACCTTCACAAATAATTTGGTTTTTATTAAAAAATTGACTATGTACTATATGTGCTAATTCATGAATTTCATTTTCAATTCTAGAAATATTGGTTTCTTCGCTTGGTTTATTTTCCAACATATTTTGACTTAACCCGTATGCAGAGCCAAATCCATCTAAATCATAACAACGTACTGGCTTTCCACCACCATTTCCTTTATCAAATTTTGTTGGAACATTTAACAATTCTACATAACTATCATCTGGAACAATATAGACATAAAATACAGGATGAGCATTGCTTGGATATTGTATATTTAATGTATCAATCATTTGAAGGCATTTATCCATATTGTTTAAATAATTATTATAGCAGCCATTATCATATTTAACTGCTAATTCTTTTGATAATCTAACTTTTATTCTATTATTAAAAAACTCTTAATTCTGAACTTTTAATATATTCTCTCATCATGTTTTTTTATACATATAATTTACCTCCATGATGAAATTTTACCATAAAATTGTATATTTTTCGAGACATATCCTTTAATTTGTGCAGTAGTTGATTCTTTTTATCAATCGTTGTGGTAAAAGTTGTAGATAACTACGACAATGGCACCATCGAAAATTGAATTGAACTCAGGTTCAATTTACTACTATAGAAAGCGATTCTAGAAATAGAATTGCTTTTTTGTTATATAGTCATAAATAGAAGAAATCATGATTTGCTTTCAAAAAAAACATAATATCATGATATACTAATTTTATCGAAAATATTGCGAATTAGGAGAGAAAAAAATGAATCAAGATACCTATACACTTAGACAACTGTTAGTGGATTTCGAAATGAATATTTAAAGGCCAAAAAAGAATTGGATGAATTAAACCAAATGCTAGAGAATTACTCAAATGGGAAATACGATTATCAACTTTCTCTATTTTATCCATTTTTTAATAGCCAATTGGATGCCGTTTTAATTATCCGTATCAAACAAAAGAAAGAAGCACGATTTTGCAAGAATTAGAGAAAAGTTTGCGGAAGCTTGGCATCGTTCCATACAAAAAAATACAATGAAAATGGTATGTGACGAACAAGGAATGTATCACCCATCAAGTTCTGTAATAGAATCTGATCAAGAAAGGTCTTTTGTAAAAGTAAAGGACGAGGCAAAAAGAAGAGTTTGCGCATCGTGCCGATTTATTACGTAAGTCAGAATTTGCTAGAAAAATGGTATTTACAAAAGAATTTCAAGATTTGAAAAATCACGGAGTTGTAGTTATGCAAACAACGCCGAATTACGAGCAGTCATTTGTGGCAGAAGGTATGTTATTATCATATTCCGGATTCGAAGATACGCTTTGCTTGAGTGCTATTAAGCCAATCGATAAGCCAAAATATCGATTAGTAACAAATGAATCACTGCAGAAAGCATTAGATGTTCAATTGCCGAAAAACATTTTTTCCGACTATCACAAAATGGTGATTGAAGAAAATTTATCTTCTCCAAAAAGAAATTGTAATTTCAGAAGAGTACAAGCCAAGAAGTTCAACGTGTTTTACGATAGAAGAAAATCCTAAAGTTTTAGTGCTTCATCCTCCAAAATAAAAAACGAATAGAAAAAAAGGTGATACTTATGGAGTTTTATTTAATAGATCATGAAGCAACTTTAGAAGATATAGAAAAATTTCACTTTCCCAATCAAAAAGTAGGTGTGATTGCACACATCGAAACACTAGATGGAAAAAAGTTTTATTACAACAACGAGGAATTAAATCTCGTGATGAGAATGGTCTTTTTGAAGATATTGGTGGTAAAGTAGAAGATACGGATAAAACGTTTCGCGATGCGATGATTCGGGAAATTTCAGAAGAAGTAGGAAATAATATTCAATATGAACTAGGCCAGTCGATTGGTATCGGACATTGGCAAAAAGGAGATATCAATTGGATTTTTATCATTTATCCAGTTCTCTACATTAGTGGTACTTTGGAAAGATTAGAACCAGAGAAATGTATTGGCTATCGTTTCTTTCAAAAAGAAGAAGCATTAGATTCCAATTTGGTTACAGAAAGTTGTAAATTTATCATAAAAGAAATTTTAAAAAATAAAAGATGAGAGGTATATATGAAATATGTGAAACTAATTTATGGCACTGCATCTGGATTGGATAAAGGTGAAATCAAAAGTTGTAAATTGGCATGAATATTTTGGACTAGAAAATCATTGCGAAAAAACTTTAGAAAAATGATGGATGAACTAGCAATAGTTCGTTTTTATATGCTTCGATATAGAAGAAGTGTACCAAAATAGTTTATATTAAAAAATGCTCATTTTTAAAAACAAGCATTATGTAAAATAGGAAAAAAACCTCCCTGATATATTGACTATTGATTATACACACCTATATAATTGTATATAGAGTTAATAAGGAGATGATTTTATGACGCCATATCAAAATGCTACACCGTCAACAGTGGTTACGACAGATGCTGTCGATTTACCAACTTCACAAGTTACTGTGGAAAATTCCAACCGTTCACCAGCCCCTATGTTTCCAACAGAAACCGAGTTGTTTACTGATTCCCAACACACAGTATGGCAGATGTTCCAGATGAAGCACTTGCTGAAATACTTGGACCGGATGCTGTAATCACGAGACATTCTGATGGAAGGGTTACGTTTCATCAGAAACAAGTCGGTAATGATTCCATATCATCAACTCCAATTGAGGTAGGAGAACCTGTATCTTTAACGCCAATCGAAGGAGAAAGTCCGATTGACGGCTTTAATAATACCTCTATGGGTCAACCTCTTACAGAAGATAATAGTACTCAGAGAGTAATAGATTTGATGCAACAAGCTAAACCGACAAAAGACGCTCAAAATATTCCAATCGATTTTCAAAAACCAGACACATTTACTAATACAGGTTCAGTAGTAAAACTTTCACCAATAACACCGGTAGAAACTAATTTGAAACATGAAGATACTCAAGCTGACAATGCGAGTGTTTCATCTGAAGAAAAATCAGTAGAAGCAACAGATGAAATCCAAAACATATTAGGCAAATTACATGCAAGTATAGAAAATTTGATATCAACAAATGAAAAAATAAGTGCTATCCAAAAGCTGCTGAACAAGCTAAAGCAGCACATGATGAAGCGATTAGGGAAGCAGAAAAGATAACGGCTGATTTAGAAAAATTAGAGCGATATTATCATCAAGGAAGAAAAGACTCATCTATAGTGTCAGAGCCGATTCCAGTGGATGGTCCAATTGATGGAATTGATGATACGATGATTGGAGCTCCTATTGAAGAAAATACGACTAGTAAAGTAATGGGTTTGATGCAACAAGCTATGCAAGACCAAATGGCAGATGGGAAAAATTGTTGGAATTGTCGATAACACTAAAGTTACTTTTGACGAAAATGGAACGATTGTTGATGTAGAGCCAATTGCACCAGTTGAACAAGCTGATACCTCGTCGAAAACTATGTAAAGTGAAGAAAAAAATGAAACGAATAAAAGATGAGAGGTATATATGAAATATGTGAAATTGATTTATGGCACTGCATCTGGGTTAGATAGAATTTTCATTACAAGTTGGATGAAGTAAACGTTGCCGCGAAGTGGAATCCTAAAGCGACAGATTGGGATGAACAAGGTGGTTTCAATTTCTCGAATGAGGAAAATATTTTACGGTGGCTTGCTAGAGGAGATACACTGTATGATGTTATCATTCCAGAGGGAGAAGAAGTACTAGATGTCAGAAATTTAAAACGCCACACGGCATATTTCGGGCTGGTAAAATTATTGTGACAAATCCTAGAAAGATGACCGATGAACTAGCGATGGAATTATATAAAAAGTCTGCTATGCCAGAACTAACTTATTACAAAACAATGGCAGCAATGGCTATGAAAGGTTTCAAAGAAACGTGTTTACAGTTGATACGGGATCGTGTGACAAAAGAAAATGTTGATTTGGTAATATCCGAGTATGAAGATTTTAATCGCCCTGGTCATAGCGAAGGTATGAATGAAGAGGTATATTACGGAATATTAGATGTTTTAAAAGAAATTCAAAGTGATTTGCTAATCAGTATACCAATCGATAAGGAACCATATGAAAAGGATTTGACGGATGATGCAGTTATCAATTTGACAGGTCAATCCGGTAGTGGTAAATCGACCTATGCCCGTAAGTATAATCCAGAAGAATATGTAATTGTCGATACGGATGATATTTTTAATGAAGATAGATTCCATCATGCGACAGGAATTAATCATGAATTAGGGCAAATGTTCCGTGAAAAGTACGAAACAATGCCAACTCTAGGAAATGATTTTGACTTAATTTATCAAGATATTTTGACTACTGTAAAAGATATGATAAGCCTATCGTCATTGATTGTGCTCAATTTCATTGTGTGAAAGAACCTAGTATTCTAAAGGGAAAGATGGTTATCATGCGAACGAGTATTGATAATTGTTACCAAAGATGCTTGAATCGCTATCAAAAAAGAACATCCAAATTGTTCCCAAGAAGAATTAAATGATTATGCCAATCATAAAAAGAGTATCTATAAATGGTACAAAAGGATCTAATCGCTTTTTTTAGAAAAAATAGATCAAATGAACAAGGTAAAATCAAAATAAAAAAGTGTTTCTCAGTTTTCTTGAGAAACACTTTTTTTAGAAATCGTTCAATTGTCTTTTGAACTGGTTTGGTATTGGATTTATGATAATCAGGTTCCATCGGAATCACTCTAAAATGGTTAATTTGTCCCAAATCGCTTCCTGTATAGTTAATCGGTTCCAAGTGGCTTCTTGTAGGGAAACATCGACTGGATTATGGTTCTGTTGAAAAGAATCTTGTAGTTCTGTCAAACCTTCTGGGTAAAAAATATCTTGCGTCGCTAACAGAATCTTGCCTAATTGTTCCGTACCGTTTGCTTGATTTAAATATCTCGAAACAGATATCCGGTAAGAGTAATTTTATAGATTTGATAATCAGGAAAGTAGGGATATAGAGTAGATAATAACTGACAATAATAATTGAAGTAATCCCCATTTTTAACACTCTCGTACGTTTGGTAAAAATTTTGTATATCTTGCTCACTCTGATTTAAATGGTCTATTGTAGTTTGTACGCGAGTAGAATATACACCATGCTGGCCTTTCATAAAATGATAGTTTGATATAACACATTTGTCCTTTGAAATAATAAGTAAGTGGTTTGTAGTTCGTTACTTTTTAGGTATTCTTTCGAATTCTCGTAAGTTCTAGTATCATTGACATCGTACTCTCTACCATATAATTCTCGGTATAAAGACAACAATCGTTTTTCCATTAAATTTAAACTCATTCCAAAATCCTCCTATATAATCATTATAATATAGATAGAAGAGAATGCGTATTGAATTCTCTAAAAATAGTAAATTTGACTTCGGATATAATCGGTTAGATTGCATAATTTCATGCTTTTTGGATTCTATTGAGGTGATACAAATAAAAAATAAATGAAAAGAATCGGTTAATATGTTAAAATAAAATCATGCAACAAATGTAAGGCAGGTGGAATAAAATGAATTTATCTAGAATCATAGCAAAACAATTTGCAGGTTCTTCTACTGTAAAAGCATTTCCAAAAATGAACTTAGGAAAAGTTAGAACAAGATGCCGAGTGGATTAAATGGCTTACGTATTCATTACTTCAAAGAAAAGAACAAGTAACTGAATTAAAACAGAAAGATATAGACCTTCTTTCTGCAAAAGAGTTGGAGTTCTTATTAAACTATGCTCAAGATGAAAAGATATTGGCGTCTTTGAATCATGTGAGAAACTCGGTGGCATCTACTGATGAAGCAATGGAAGTCTATGACTTTTTAAAAACCAATTCGATTGTGAGATTTATGGAACGTACGTTACCAGTGGCAGACTTAAAATTAGCCAAAGAATGGTTACATGCAATAGAAGCAATGGATACAGAAGCAAAAAACAGAGTATTTAAAAGAAAAACTAAGTCCAGGGCAATATGAACAATTATCGATGGTGGATGCTTATGTAGTTCACATTGCCTTATACCATGATATGGTAGAGTCAGAGAAACGTTGTGATAGAGAAATAAGAGCTAGAGTAAAAAAAAATAATGATATGGCATTTAGAAGTGGACGAAACGCAAGAAGGAAATATTAAAAAAATGATGACCGAGTATTTAAATCTTTTTGTTGACCGAGAGTACCCAGATTTTTTAAATCGTTACTTAATTACCAAAACGATGAAACGGTTAAAGTATGTAACCCAGTTTTGTGGATGTGATTACACGAATCTTTATCAGCCTAAGTTTTTGTACACGAGATTTGATCATAGTTTGATTGTAGCCCACATGACATGGCACTTTACTCACGATAAAAAAGAAACACTAGCAGCACTTCTACACGATATTGGAACACCTTGTTTTGCCCATACTATTGACTTTTTTATTAGAGACTCCATAAATCAAGAAAGTTCAGAAGAGACACTCTCCGATGTAATTGCAAGAGATGAAGAATTAAAACGTTATTTAAAAGAGGATGATATTCCAATAGAAGACTTATCCAATTTAGAACAATTTCCGATTTTGGAAAATCATTCGCCACGACTTTGTACAGATCGTTTAGATGGAGTTCTTCATACTTGTTACATTTGGCTACATACGAATTCATTATCAGAAATTAAAGAAGTCTATGATGATATCATCGTCTTACAAAATGAAGATGGTAGGAAAGAACTCGGTTTTAAAAATTTAAAATATGCGAATTCATTTGCTAGAATGACGAGAACGTATGCAAAAGAATTACAAGGAAATCGTGATAAATATGTCATGAAATATATTTCGGAGGCATTAAAGAAAGTAGCAGAGCAGAATTTAATAACTCTTTCTGACCTATATCAAAAAAAGGAATCCGAAATTGTATCTATCTTGCGCGAACATATTTCTTCTTGGTCGACATTTGAGCATGTAACGAACTTAACAAGTAGCAATGAAAAACCAAATCAATTTTTTTGTATCTGTAGAATCTAAAAAAAAGAAACGTAGTTCCCTTGGTGCAGAGAAAAACGGCTAGTAAGAGAATTGATACATGTTCTAAGATAGCAAAAAAATATATGACGATATCGCATCTTATCATGATGAGCAGTATGCTTATATTCCAAGTATTTCAAAGATTGGATGAAAAACTCATCGAATCTTTTTCTTTTGTATAAAAAAATTCTGACTGTAACTCAAAATAAAAAAAGGAGGAACGATTATGGAAGAAAAATATGAATTGTTAGAACATGTGCATAAAGATGCTACGATGGCCGTGTACAGCCTAAAGAAACTGATGACGGAACTAAAAGACAAAGATAATCACATCAAAGGGACATTAGAAGAAATTTTACATAAGTATGAAAAATACGCAACGGAAAGTAAAGAAATCTTAGAAAAGAACGGCATTCATGCGACAGAAGAAAAAATGGTATGGCCAAGATGATGTCTGCCATGGGAATTAAAAAGAGGTAAATGACGACAATAGCGATGCATCGATGGCCAGTATGCTAATTCAAGGTATCTCAATGGGAAGTTTAGAAATGGAGAAAAAAGTTAAAAGACTATCATGGAAAAATGTCTAAAGAAAACGAAAAACTTGCGAAAAAACTTTTGTACTTTTCAACAACATGCCATTAGTGAATTGAAAAAATATTTATAAAGTGTATAAAAGAAGACAGATAATCTCATAATGAAAAAAGAAAGGATGAAAAAATATGCAACAACAATATCAAGAAGTACCAAATGTAATTTCAGGAAAGGACTTGGATTATCTAAGTGATATGTTTAACTGGATGTATGAATCTTACAAAAAGACGATGAATCAAATTCCAAGTGTACAAGATGAAGTGCTAAAAATCATTTACAGAAATGTGCGACATTTTTTGACACAAATTTACAAAATGTGTTGACAATTTTAGAAGGAGGACAAAATGAATAATCAAACGATTTCGAATCCAAAAAGTAGAAGTTTCAAAAGGAATGATGTTAAATGATAAAGATTATATGAACTGCCTGCTTTCTTCTTTTAAAAGCACTCGTTAAAAACTATGCAGTTGCTTTTGACAGAAGTCAGCAATGAAACGCTTTATCAAACATATAAACAAGTTTTTGATGGAATCAGTTCTTTTGCAAAGAGAAACGTATGAATTGATGTTTCAAAGAGGCTGGTATCCAGTAGAATGTGCTCCAAAAGAAAAAATCGGCATGAAGTATAATCAGTTCAATCAAGAATATACAGATTTACACACAACGAATCAAAGTACTGCCAACTAAGTTGACAGTATTTTTTTTCTTTGCCTATCTTTTATCTATAAAGTGCGTTATAATGATGTAGAAGATAGGTGAGAAGATGAAAGAAACATATCAAAAAACAATAGAAGAAATTTATAGTGAGTACCAAACAAATAAAGATGGACTTTCTGATAAAGAAGCAGAAAGACGCCTTGGTTTATTTGGAAAAAATGTTTTAATTCAAAAGAACAAGAAAAGTAAATGGAAGATTTTCTTAAGTCAGTTTAAAAAACATCATGGTAATTTTATTGCTGTTAGTTGGTGTCATGTCACTGTCTATGCCATTTTTACATCGGGAGATTTTCTAGAGCCGATTGTGATTCTAGGTACGTCTTTAATCAACTGCTTGATGGGTTACTTTCAAGAGTCCAAAGCCGAGGACGCCCTAGAAAAACTAAAAATTATTCTTCCGCTAAGGCTAAGGTAAAACGTGGTGGCGACATCACGGAAATCGATGCCAAGGACTTAGTTCGTGGTGATTACATCATTTTAGAAGCCGGCGATAAAATTCCTGCCGATGCTAGAATCGTCGAAAGTTACTTTGCTAAATGTGATGAGTCCATCTTAACGGGCGAAAAGTATGAGTGTCGATAAAACCGAAGAGACAATTACGAAAAAGGCACTAATTGCCGAGCGCACCGATATGGTATATTCTGGTACGATTTTAGTGGCTGGTAAAATTGAAGCTGTTGTTACCGATACGGGAATGAATACAGAACTAGGTAAAATTGCTTCTACTTTGGATAGCAAAGAAGAACTGATTACACCGTTACAAGTAAAAAGTAAATAAAATCAGTACGTTTATCTCTTTGTGTAGCCGCTATATTAGTAGCATTCGTATTATGTTACGGTCTCATTATGGATTACACGCTATTAAATGTCGTCATGCTTTGTATTTCCATGATTGCGGCGAGTGTTCCAGAGTGCTTACCAATTGCGATTACAGCAACGTTATCGATTGGTGTCTCACAAATGGCAAAGAAGAAATCGATTGTTAGAAACCTAGCAGCCATCGAAACTTTGGGAGCAACGGAAGTCATCTGTACCGATAAGACAGGAACGTTAACGACGAACCAGATGGAAATCTTAAAAGTTTATACGAATGGTAATTTAATTCCACTAGAAGATATCAAAAAACTATCAAACGTTTATTAATATCATGTTATGTTGTAATAACTCGACGAAAGATGACGATGGTAAGTATCGTGGTGACGCTGTAGAAGTTGCATTAAATCAATACTTAGAAAAAACAGAAGATCGATGTCGAAACACTTCAAAAAAAAAAACGCTTTTAGAATTGCCGTTTGATTCGAAACGTAAGATGATGAGTACGATTTATGAAGAGAATAATGAAAGTTATCTATACAAAAGGAAGTTTAGAATCCCTTCTTCCAAGATGCAAATCGGTTTTAATAGATGGTAAGATAAAACCGTTAACTGCTGAAATAAAAAAGCAGAGTACGAAGAAATGGAAACACAGTTATCACAAGAAGCTTTAAAAGTTCTAGGATTTGCAACGAAAGAAATCACTCATGACAGAAAAGAAGAAGCAGAATATTTTAAAGAAGAATCCGATTTGATTTTAGTCGGCCTAACGGGCTTTAAAAGATCCCGCTAGAAAAGATGTCAAAAGCAGCCATTCAAGAATGTAAAGAAGCACACATTCGACCGATTATGATTACGGGAGATAATCTAGAGACAGCGTTATCGATTGGAAAAGAAGTAGGAATTTGCTCGTCGGATGACGAAGGAGTCAATGCCAGTGAACTAACGCACTTAACGAAAGATGACTGGATAGAGTACGTCAATAAATATTCGGTTTTTGCAAGAGTAAGTCCAGAAGCAAAAGTTCAAATTGTAACGGCATTACAGCGAATGGGAAAAAGTAGTTGCTATGACTGGTGACGGTGTAAACGATGCCCCAGCAATGAAACTAGCTAACGTCGGTGTCGGCATGGGAAAATCTGGTACCGATGTAACCAAAAACGTTGCCGACATCATTTTGTTAGATGATAGTTACAGTACCATCACGACAGCAGTATCAGAAGGCAGAAGAATTTACGATAATGTCATCATCAATGTATTGTATAATTTATCTTCAAACTTCACCGAAATTGTTATTATCTTATTTGGTATGTTCATGGGTAGTAATATTATCTCAGCCCTACATGTTTTATATATCGACCTAGTGGCAGATACGATTCCATCGATTGCACTCGCATTTGAAAAATCATCCAAAAATAACATGAAACGGAAACCAAATGGTATCAACCGACCAATATTTACCCAATTTTTTACGGCATTCTTAGTAACATCCGTCATTTTAGAAGCAGGAATCAGTCTATTGGTATATTTCTTATTTAAGAGTCAAGGCACAGAACTTGCTCAAACATTGGCCCTACTGAGTATCGTAATCAATGAATTTGTCTTTGCATACAACTGTAGATCATTAAAAGAGACAATTTTTGAACGCGGAATCTTTTTCTAATAAACATCTAAACTTAGGTATTTTTGTACTTCTAGTCGTTCAGACCATCGTATTCTTTTTACCCCAATTGGTAAATTGTTCGGCTTAGTTATCGTAAAAAGTATGGCAAGTAGCACTAGTAATTGGTATCAACATTCTAGCATTCTTGGTATTAGAAGGGATTAAAACCAATTTTAGTTCGATTATTTAAAGATAGTTAAAAAGAGTCAAAACGACTCTTTTTTTCATACTTTATCATGGGAGATGAAATATGAAAAGAAACGTATCGATTATTATATTGACTTATAATCAGCTGGAGTGTACGAAAGCCTGTATCGAAAGTATCAGACAGTATACCAATCCCAATTGCTATGAATTGATCATTGTAGATAATGCCTCAACTGACGGCACACCTGCTTGGTTAAAAGAACAGAAAGACATCATCTATCAGTTGAATTCAAAAAATGAAGGATTCCCCAAAGGATGCAATATCGGCATTTCGTTAGCAAATCCAAAAAATCATATTTTGTTATTGAACAACGATACGATTGTTACGACAAATTGGTTAGAAAATTTACAGAATGCTTTAGAAAGTGATGAGAAAATCGGTGCTGTAGGAGCCATGTCAAATCACAATGATAATCGTCAAGGGGCACCATTCACGTACACTTCGGTAGAAGAAATGCAAAAACTCGCCAAACAAAACAACATAAAAACGAACGAAAAAGAGTTGGAAGACAAAGTATTTTTAATCGGATTTTGTCTGTTAATTAAAAATGAAGTAATGCATCAAATTGATACTTTAGACGAAGGCTACAGTCCAGGGTACATCGAAGATAATGACTTGTCGTTACGAATCCTCAAACTTGGTTATCGCTTGGTATTATGTCATAACGTTTTTATTCATCATGAACTAGGAACGTCATTTCGGAAAGATTGGACAAAATTTTATCGCATCTTAAATAAAAATAGAAAATATTTTTATCAAAAATGGAAGTTTTCTGCTTTTGCATTCGATGAAGGAAAAATTACCCATGCCACTCATAACGGATGCTAAAAAAGTATTAGAGATTTCTTCTGGTATCGGTGTGACGGCACTGATGCTTCGTTATCAGTTAAAAGATGTAAATGTTGTCGGTGTAGAGAAAAGATGCCAATAAAAAGAAAAAATATGTGAGTTACTCATTCCAACGGTATCCAAACTAGATGACGTCAAAGAAATGGACTTTCGATCTAATTTTAATTGGCGATGCTTTAGAGAACGTGAAAAAATCCTAAACGATATTTAAAAAAGATATCGAAAAAGTTAAAGTCTGGTGGAAAAATCATAGGCGAAATTCAAAACGTTGCCAGTATCACATCACTGCGTCATTTTCTAAATGACACCTGGTACGATAGTAAGAAAAAGACTCTATACGATTTCGGATATCTGGAATTTGTTCTTATCGGAAGGCTTTTATGACGGGAAATATTTTGGTTGGTGCAAACAACGTACAGAAGAAGAAAAAAACCAAATCTTAGAACAGTTTCAAAAAATATCCTTCCGCAATTTAGAAATCACGACGTATGCATTTTCTTTCACAAAAAAATAACCTTACAGTTGTAAGATTATTTTTTTTTATGCTTTCTTTTTCTTTTTTTTTTGTATAGAACCAAACGATGAATAAAACAAATATTAAAATTAACAGAATCAATACGATATGAGAATATTGGTCGAAAACCCCTAAAATCGATTCCCAATTTTCTCCAACACGATTTCCAATAACGATCAAAACAGTATTCCAAATAGCAGAACCAACTGTCGTATAAAGTAAGAATTTAGCCATTGGCATTTCACTCATACCAGCCGGAATGGAAATTAAACTTCTCACGATTGGGATAAACCGACAGAAGAAAACCGTTTTATTTCCTTTGGTATCGAACCAATGATCTCGCCATATCAATATCTTTTTCTTTTAATCGTAATACTTTACCAACTTTTCCAGAAACGATTTTTTTAAGTCGTTCTTTGTTTAAAATTTTACCGATATAATATAAGACAATTGCCCCAAGCAAAGATCCTAAAGTAGCCGCGACGACCATCAGTGCAATATTCAAACTGGTGTAAGTTGTCATAAAACCGCCAAATAACAAAATAACTTCCGATGGAATCGGTGGAAATACATTTTCTAAGATTAAAAAAGAATACTCCAAAATATCCAAATTGTCCCATCAGTGAAATAATAAATTCTTGCATAAGTGACCTCCGTTTTTGTCCTTTTTAAGTATACCATAGTGTATGTTTTTAAAAGCAATTTTATACGAAAAAACTTGACTTAGAGTGGACTTTAAGGTTTACAATGAAAATGAGGTGAATTCTAGTGAAAATAAAGAAGTCAGCAATATGTACCATATTACGACAGACACATTGCGGTATTATGAAAAGGAAGGTTTGTTAGGACCAGTCCAAAAAGATGCATCTGGAATTGTAATTATCAGGAACAAGATTTAAAACAACTAGAATTCGTCCTTTGTATGAGAAGTGCTGATATTCCGATTCC
>VOFC01005825.1_pt1 | contig 15846 bp, 34 predicted proteins | sample 5384161 | NCBI WGS metagenome assembly VOFC01 (sample SAMN12384722, study PRJNA508395) | human gut metagenome | isolation source: healthy gut B | host: Homo sapiens | reverse complement strand
AAGTTTACATAACGCCGAAAAACAAGTCATGGTCGGGTCTGGGAGAAAGAAAACGCCGCACTAGACCCCAAAAAAGAAGAAAAGATTATGCCGCCCTGGGGTCGCGGGAACTGCTGTCTGTTCGAGATTTACCGAAAACATCGCGCCAGTCTCAGGATTTACCGAAAAAGCCTGAAGTTACAATATTGTTCTTGATCTGATCTTGCGGTATAATGAACTCTGACGAGTTCATATTGTGCGCAAAGCAGCGCAAAAGATGACATAATGAATCCTACCGGATTCATATTAGTTCCGTGGAACTTCGGATGTGCATTGCAGCGCAAAAGATGACATAATGAATCCTACCGGATTCATATTAGAAGTTCCGGTGGAACTTCGGATGCGCAGAAAGCAGCGCAAAAAAGATAATATAATAGACGCGTACATGATGATAGGTTTTCTTTAGAAGGGAACATGATATGGAAAAAATTACACAAGCGGAATTTGATTATTGTCTGGTGTTCGATTATTGCACTTAGCCTGGTTTCATTTGATGGGATATGGATTTACCGTGCTTGCAATCCGTGGAATTGCAATTCTGGTAGTTGCGGGAATTATTTCTACAATCGGATGTTACCTTTCGATTGACGATGTGAAAAAAGTGCTGATTATCGTATTCCCGCCGGCGATCGGTACGCTGTTGTATTCGTGGGTATATGGTGGCAATTCGATTCCGTATCTGGCGAATTTTTGTACTTTTAGCGATGACAACTTCCTATTTTATGGAGTCAGTTATCATCTATTTCGCAGTGCCGTTTGCCGTTATTTCGGTCGTATTCATGGCTTTCAGCCCCGAGACCATTGCGGGAAGCGACTACACGATGGCCGGGGTGGTGACACGCGTATTTTTGTTTATCGTGACAGCGATCCTGCTTTATTTTGCGACGAAACGCGGTGCGGGTGTTGTGAAGAAAACGGAAGAGACGCTTTCCATCGTTCAGAACAATGCGAAAGTCGCTAATACGATTTCAGCGAATCTGAACACCACGATCCACAAGAGTATGAGTTCAGTGCATGCGCTTGCGGACGGCAGGCTCCAGCGTGAAATCGGCGGCATCGCAGATGGGGCAGGTGGTTGAGGATACTGCTAATGCAACTGTCAGCGTGATGGATAAAATTAATGCGGCAACAACAGAGATTAACCGGAACCATGAACTGGCAGTTTCTCTGGATCAGGGATTTCAGAAGGTGCAGAGTGCGGTAGAAAAAGGAAACGGAGCGATACAGACGGCAAAGAGTTCCATTCTTTCCATGGAGGAGACCGTCGATTCCGCGCGCAAATCGACCGATTCGCTGCTTACCGAGATGAACCGGATCACATCGATTCTCGGAGAGATCAATTCCATTGCATCCCAGACCAATCTGTTGTCGTTAAATGCAAGTATTGAGGCGGCGCGTGCGGGAGAACACGGAAGAGGATTTGCGGTGGTTGCGGATGAGATCCGCGCTTTGTCGGAGGAGAGTGCCAAGGCGGCGAACAACATTCAGGAGATTTTGACCTGGCTGACGGATACGACCGGGCAGATCTCAAAAGAAATCACGGCGGGCACGGATGCTGCTTCCGCGAGTGTGGAGCTGGTCGGCGGATTGATGGATTATTTTAGTAACATCAATGATGCGACGGATGAAGCGAAGCCAGATTGTCGATGAAGAATATAAGATCATTGAACATGTGAAGGAACACTTTGGAAATATTCAGCAGGAGATCGAGACGCTGGTGGCTACATCGGAGGAAAATTCCGCAACCATCCAGAATATCACGGACACAATCACATCGCAGAATGATTCCATCCACAGCATTTCAGCTGAAATCGATGAGATTTCGTCGTTGTCGGCAGATCTGGAACAGCATTTCGGGGAAGATAACTAAGAAAAGGTCAAGGGAGACATGCAGGGCGCAGTCTCCCTTTTTACATTGCGGAGAACGAGGATGAAATTGAGATTTCGGAAGACGGTACTTTTAAAATCATGCAGATTACAGATATGCAGGAGATTCCTGCAATATCGAAAGACACGATCGCGCTGATGGAGCGGGCGGTTTTGGAGGAGCAGCCGGATCTTGTCGTCTACACTGGTGACCAGATCAAGGGCTATGGTGTGACTTACAAGGAAAAAGGAGAGGAGCTGGAGCGGGAAGTAGCGCAGACGATTGGAAAATTATTAGAGCCGGTGACAAAGCGCGGGATTCCGTTTGCGGTAACATTCGGCAATCATGATTGTCAGGTCGGATTTCCAATCAGGATCAGTTCTGCCATATTTACAAAAAGACTCCCGAACTGCATCGGGAGAACAGGCGAAAGGGATTGACGGGGGGGAACCTGTGCCATTCCCATTGAGGCATCCGACGGAAGCGGACGGGATGTTTTTGAACTGTATCTGTTTGACAGCGGAACGGACGCCAGGGAGGGCGGCTATGAGCCTTTTGATCCGAAGATCATTGCGTGGTACCGCAAGCAGCGGGAAGACCTTCGGGAGAAAAACGGAAAGTATGTGCCGTCCATCGTATTTCAGCATATCCCGATGCGCGAATATTATGAAGTGTTAAAGCGTGTCGACCGCGGGGAAAAAGGTGCGGTGCGTGCCTATCGGACACATAAGAACGAATATTATAAGTTGGGAGAAACCTGCGGTGCCGGGGATATTTTTCTGGAACCGCCGTCGGTGCCGGATGTCAATACCGGAGAAATTGAACCGCAAGATTACTTTTTAAAGGCGGACGCCAATCCGGCGGTCAGCATGATGCACTCTATGCGGTCATGGTACTGTTCACAATCTTTGCAAACGGCTGGATCGGATCGGCGATGACAACCTGGGCGGGGGAAAACGGTCTGGACGGGGAATCTGTGCGACATGGTAATCAAGGTGATCGGAATGCTGATCCCGATGTTCTGGACCTATCCGTGTAACCGGTTTTTGATCCACCGGAAAAGAAAAGATTGTGAATTGTTTCACAAAAAAATACAACGAAAGATCTTGAATGGGAACAGACTTCATGATACGCTGAAACAGCATTGCAGTGAGATACGTTCTTGCTGCCTTGCCTTAACAAAGTCTCTGACGCCAAAAGCAGTGCCTGCGGCGGAAGATATGGCGGTCATGAAAGTGTCTGCATCTGGTCTGCGCGTGCGGAACAGATGCTGTAGATAGGATACCGGCGGAATATTCCATGCCCTGTAGGGCAGGTTCTGCCGTGTATTTCCAGCGAGTGCCGTATCTGAGAGGAGATTTCAGATACGGTTTTTTTATTTCATAGGAAATACCGTGATACATTCATGTGAAAGTGGAACCTTCCTATGAAATAAAAACGCTCCGCGAGGATGCGCAGTTCGCGGTAAGGAAAATATCGCTTTGCGAACCGCTCCCGCGCGGAGAATCCCGCAGGCAGGATTCTTTCTTATTAGGAGAAAATATGGAGACAAGAATTGCACTTATCGGTATCATTGTGGAGAGCACCGAGTCCGTGGAGCAGCTCAATCATCTGCTGCACGAATACGGGAGCCATATCATCGGCAGAATGGGGATCCCTTACCGGGAAAAAAAAATGTTCACATTATCAGCGTTGCCATCGATGCACCGCAGGATGTCATCAATGCACTGTCGGGGAAGATCGGACGGCTTGCGGGAATCACGGCAAAGACCGTCTATTCCAATGTATAAGCGTCTGCGGAATGGAGATTTATATGACACACGAGGAAAAAATCATAGAGCGCCTGAAGACGGAGCAGAAGCTGTCGGCGGAGGAACTGGACTGTCTGCTTACAACAGAAGATACAGAGACAGTCGAGAAGCTTAAGGGCTGAGGCTAGAACGGCGGCACAGGCGGTTTACGGAAAACAGATCTATATCCGCGGGCTGATCGAGTTCACCAACTACTGCAAAAATGACTGTTATTACTGCGGGCATCCGCAGGGCAATGCATGTGCCGAGCGCTACCGTCTCACAGAAGGAGCAGATCCTCTCCTGCTGCGCGACGGGGTATGAACTTGGATTCCGCACCTTTGTGCTGCAGGGCGGAGAAGATCCCCTATTTTACGGATGAAAGGATCTGCGACCTGGTGTCTGCGATCAAGCGGGCATACCCGGACTGTGCAGTGACACTCTCGATCGGGGAAAAAGAAAGAGCGAGTTATCAGGCATATTTTGACGCCGGCGCAGACCGGTATCTGCTCAGGCACGAGACGGCGGATACGGTACACTACGGAAGCTGCACCCGGAGAAATGTCTCTTAAAAACCGGATGCGCTGTCTGTGGGATCTAAAGGAGATCGGATATCAGACCGGCTGCGGCTTTATGGTGGGCTCGCCGTATCAGACCACAGAGACGCTGTATGAAGACCTGATGTTTATTAAGGAGCTCGGACCTGCCATGGTGGGAATCGGGCCGTTCATCCCGCAGAAGGACACGCCGTTTGGCGGGGAGACTGCGGGACGCTGGAGATGACCCTGCGGCTGCTTTCCATCCTGCGGCTGATGAATCCGCATGTGCTGCTTCCGGCGACGACAGCGCTCGGCACGATCCACCCGCAGGGGAAGGGAAATGGGAATTCTGTCCGGTGCCAACGTGGTGATGCCGAATCTCTCGCCGGTTTCCGTGCGGGAAAAATATAAGCTTTACGACAATAAGATCTGCACGGGGGATGAGGCGGCAGAATGTCGTTTCTGCATGCAGAGGCGGATGGAGAACATCGGCTATGAAGTGGTTACCGACCGCGGGGATTACCGACCTGCGGTTTAAAATAAATAAAAACACTGACCGGGAAGCATGAACTGACCGGAAAGAAAGGAAAAATTATGTACAAGTATGACGCAAAATCATTAAAAGCAGAGGAATTTATCAACGACGAGGAGATCCGTGAGACGCTTGCCTACGCGGATGCGAACAAAGGACAATGTGGAGCTGATCGACGCGATCATCGCAAAAGCGCGGAGAGCGCAAGGGCTTGAACCACAGAGAGGCATCGGTGCTGCTCGCCTGTCAGATCCCGGAAAAAATCGAGGAAGTCTATGCGCTGGCGCAGCAGATCAAGAAAGACTTTTACGGCAACCGTATTGTGCTGTTTGCACCGTTATATCTTTCCAACTACTGTGTAAACGGCTGTGTATACTGCCCGTATCACCTGAAAAACAAGCACATTGCCAGAAAGAAGCTGACGCAGGAGGAGATCGTGAGGGAAGTCACGGCACTTCAGGACATGGGACACAAGCGTCTGGCAATCGAGGCCGGCGAAGATCCGGTGAACAATCCGATCGAATATATTCTGGAGTGTATTCAGAACGATCTACAGCATCAAGCACAAAAACGGAGCCATCCGCCGTGTTAACGTCAACATTGCGGCAACGACGGTCGAGAACTACCGCAAGTTAAAAGAAGCCGGCATCGGAACCTACATCCTGTTTCAGGAGACCTACCACAAGAGAGGCTATGAGAATCTGCATCCGACCGGGCCGAAAGCATGATTACGCGTATCACACGGAGGCAATGGATCGTGCGATGGAAGGCGGCATCGATGATGTCGGACTCGGCGTGCTGTTCGGACTGGAGATGTACCGCTATGAATTTGCCGGACTTCTGATGCATGCGGAGCATCTGGAAGCCGTGCACGGCATCGGACCGCACACGATCAGCGTGCCGCGTGTCAAACATGCCGATGACATTGATCCGACTGCTTTTGACAACGGTATCAGCGATGATATTTTTGCAAAGATCTGTGCGCTCATCCGCATCTCGGTGCCGTATACGGGAATGATCATCTCCACACGCGAGAGTCAGGCAGTGCGTGAGAAAAGTGCTTCCCGCTCGGCGTATCGCAGATCAGCGGTGCATCGAGAACGAGTGTCGGCGGTTATGCCGAGCCGGAGCCGGAGGAGGAGAATTCCGAGCAGTTTGACGTCAGCGATCAGCGTACCTTTAGATGAGGTCGTGAACTGGCTGATGAAAATGGGCTATATTCCGAGCTTCTGCACCGCATGCTACCGCGAGGGTAGAACCGGTGACCGTTTTATGGCGCTCTGCAAAAATATGCAGATCTTAAACTGCTGTCATCCGAACGCGCTCATGACCTTAAAAAGAATACCTCGAGGATTATGCGGGCGAGGAGACGAAAAAGATCGGTATGGAACTGATTGACCGTGAGCTTGAGAAGATTCCGAATCCGAAGGTAAAGCAGACCGCCTACGAGCACATTCATGATATTGCAGAGGGAAAGAGAGACTTCCGCTTCTGATAGCCGGAAGCGATGCTGGGATCGGGCAGCCGCTGGAAGCCGGATATGGATGTAATACGGACAAGGGGAAATTCGTATGCAGGAAGGAAAAAGAAAGTTATGGCAGTGACATTGAATGAGACGCCGGGCAGCAGCCGTCTGCACATAGGAATATTTGGAAAAACAAACAGCGGGAAATCCGCACTCATCAACGCTTTTACCGGACAGGAGGTATCCATTGTCGCCAATGTGGCGGGAACGACGACCGACCCGGTCTACAAGGCGATGGAGGTACATCCGCTCGGCCCGTGCATTATCATAGATACGGCAGGATTTGGTGACGAGAGCGAACTGGGCAAAAGCCGCATGGAAAAGACACGTCTCGCAGCGGAAAAAGACGGATATTGCGCTGCTCCTTGTGGCGGGGAATGGTGACGCGGCGCTTGATGAGGAAGAAATGCACTGGTACCGCTTTTTGAAAGAGCACGGGACGCCGGTACTTTTCGTCGTGGGGAAAACGGACATCCGGTCGGACGCACAGGTGGATAAACTGGCAGCCGCCATCCGGGGGAAGACCGGTGAGGAGGCATATCCGGTCAGCGCCAAGACGGGAGAGGGCATGGAGGCATTAAAAGAAGCACTGATCCGCAAACTGCCGGAGAATTACGGCAGCCGCCTCATCACCGGGACACTGGTCGACCGGGAGGATCTGGTGCTTCTCGTGATGCCGCAGGACATCCAGGCACCCAGGGGAAGGCTGATTCTGCCGCAGGTGCAGACTTTGCGCGAACTTCTCGATAAGAAATGCCTGGTTATGAGTGTGACGACCGATCAGCTGATACCGGCGCTTGCGGTATTGAAAAAAGACACCGAAGCTTATCATTACGGATTCCCAGGTATTTGGCTATGTCTATGAAAACAAACCGGCGGAGAGCATGCTCACGTCCTTTTCCGTGCTGTTTGCGGCATATAAGGGCGATCTGCCGTACTATGTGGAGGGGCGGAGCATATTGACGCGCTGAACGCCCATTCCAGGATACTGATCGCGGAGTGCTGTACCCATGCACCGCTGAAGGGAGGACATCGGAAGGGAAAAGATTCCGCGGATGTTGAGAAAACGCTTCGGCGAGTCGCTTGCGGTGGATATTGTGAGCGGGACGGACTTCCCGGAAGATCTCTCCGGCTGATCTCATCATCCATTGCGGTGCTTGTATGTTTAACCGCAAATATGTGATGTCGCGGATCGAGCGCGCCAGAGAGGGCAGGGGCGTTCCGATGACGAACTACGGCGTGACGATCGCGCATCTGACGGGGATTCTCGATAAGATTTCCATGCCGGAGGCATAGGCAATGTTACTCTTTTTTTGGTGGAAAAAAATGAGGCGGCTCTGTATAATAGGAGAGGAGAAATAACAGGGAAGGGATACGGAGGAACACTATGAGATACACGACAACGGATGAACTGGAACATTTTTCTTTTGCGGAAGCCTACATTGCTGACGTGCAGCTGGCAGGCGGATTTTTCCATATGACACTATCAAACGACGATACTGCCGGAGAATTCCTGTAACCGGGATATCCGCGAGATGCGCGCGAACGATCTGGTGTTAAAGATCGAGGAGCCGGTGATCCGGTCCCTGGTGCGGGAGGGATACAAGGTCTACGATGCCAACGGCATACTGATGCGGACCTGCGAGGATGAGGTGGTCAATCAGGCGGCGTGGAACGAGACGATCCGCTCCTTTGCGGACGGCACGCTCTATGCGTTAAAGCAGGACGGGGAGAACTATGTATTTGAGATCGACGCGCCCGATGAGGAAGAGTATGTGCTTGCGGTGTCCGGCACACACAATACGGCGTCCTGGGACCGCTTTCTGAACAAGTAGGTGCCGGGAAGAAAAGGCGTCAGGGGAGGCAAACAGACGCAGATGATGCGGCAGGGATCGGCTATTATCTGCGGCGGCAGCTTTGCAGTTGCGAACCGCAGGAAGAAATGCTATAGTTTTAGATAGAAAAACAAACCCCACACAGGGGAAAGGAGATACCAATGTCTAGGATTATAACGATTGGACGAGAATTTGGCAGCGGCGGACGTGAGATCGGAAAGAGATTGTCCGATGAGCTGGGAATTGCTTTTATTACGATAATGAGATCATCAGTCAGATTGCAGACCGTACGAAGCTGGCGGAGGGCTATGTGCAGCATGTGATGGAGAACGGTCCGTCGACGTTGTATCCGATTACGATCGGGAGAAGCTTTTACATGGGAGTTGATCCAATCATGGAGCAGAATAATGCGATCTACCGTGAGCAGAGCCGCCTGATTCAGGAATTTGCGGAGAAGTCCGACTGTGTCATCGTCGGAAGAAGCGCCGATTATATTTTGCGCGAGAAGCATCCGTTCCGCCTGTTTGTCTATGCGGAGATGGAGCACAAGATGGAACGCTGCAAGAAGCGCGCCGGAGAGCGAGCACTTTACGGACAAGGAATTAAAACGCCATATTTTATGACGTGGATAAGCGCAGGGCGCGTTACTATCAGTTCTTTACCGGACAGACCTGGGGAGACCGTCTCAACTATGATCTGTGTATCAATACTTCCAACTATGACATCAAGGAGCTGGTACATGCAATCGCACATCTGGTAGAAGCATAGAACAATCGAATGCATGGGAAAAACAGATTCCCCATATACTTTACAGATATTTGTGATGCAGGGTATATGGGGAATTTTTATGGCATTATTGCAGCATGCGGTGGCGGTGGCGCGGGAATATCTGTGGGGATTTCCCATGCTTGCGCTCTTATTCGGAACACATCTGTATTTCACATTTCACCTGGGCTTCATCCAGAAAAAAATCCCGTTGGGAATCCGGTTGTCACTGACCGGAACGAAGAATCAGGAAAAGGATCAGGTAACACCGTATTCGGCGCTGGCGACGGCGCTTGCAGCGACGATCGGTACGGGTAACATTGTGGAATTTCCACAGCCATTGCCATCGGCGGACCAGGAGCGGTATTCTGGTGCTGGCTGACCGGGGTATTCGGGATAGCGACCTGCTATGCGGAATGTTATCTCTCCATAAGATACCGGGTGCGCAGGGCAGACAATACGTTTGCCGGCGGACCGATGTATATTTTGGATCGGCGTCTGAAAAAAAGAAAACTGGCAGCGGCGTTTGCTGTATGTACGCTGCTGGCATCGTTTGGTATCGGAAGCAGCGTACAGTCATACTCCATACGCACGGCGCTCCAGCATCAGATTACCGTGTCGCCGCATCTGGTCGGAATGACGGTCGGGGTGCTTGCAGGGATTATTATCATCGGGGAAACAGCCAGATTGCAAAGGTGTGTATGTGGCTCGTCCCGCTGATGAGCGCTTTTTTATGTGGGCGGCTGTCTCTATATTATAGGAAGAAACAGGGCGGTGCTGCCGGAGACGTTAGCGCTGATTTTCTCATCCGCCGTCTGCCCGAAGGCTGTGGCGGGCGGCTGCACCGGCGGAGCGCTGCTTCTTGGCATCCAGACAGGAGTCTCCCCGGGGATTGTTTACCAATGAAGCAGGGGCTTGGCTCGATTCCGATGGTCGCGGCGACGGCAGCATCCTCCTCTGACAGCCCGAAGGAGGCGGCTGTGCGGCAGGCGTTAATCTCCATGACAGGACCGTTCTGGGACACGGTGGTATTATGTGCGATCACGGGAATTGCGGCGGTCGGCAGCATGGTAAGCCATCCGCAGGAATACCGGGGAGTGGCACCGGAAAATATGTGTTTTGTGGCATTCCGGGAATTGCCCGTCGGCGGTGAGTGGATGCTCTCGATCTCTCTGACGCTGTTCGCGTTTGCCACGATCATCGGCTGGAATGTGTACGGAACCTGCGCGGTGCGCTACCTGTGGGGCGAGGAGGGGGGTGCGTGTCTACCAGGTGGCGTACATGTTTTTCGCTTATCTGGGAGCGGTGCTTTCCATGGAGCTTGTGTGGGGGATATTGGATCTGCTGAATTCCCTGATGGCTCTGCCGAATCTGTTCTGCCTGTGGATGCTGCGAGGCGAAATTGCCACAGACTGTGGAAAAGGGACAGATAAAACATCAAAAAAGAAATAAAAATTGAAAAAATATTATTCATGCCGGATAAAGTATGATATATTGAAATGGTATATGGAGTTATCGAAAGAAGAAAGGTGAAAGTTATGGAGAAAAAAGGAACAGAAGCATTTGTATGCAGATACTGTGGAACAGAATAAACGTGCCAATCATTTCCTTGCTATCGGATATATCGTGTTTTATCTCTGTGTGCTTTGTGTGGTAGGAATTGCCTGCCTCAGAGGAATCCGCACAGTCGGATATACCGTTATGATCGCGGTATTGATTATTCTGGCAACAGCGGGAACACTCGTGTTGTACCAGCGGAGAAAAGATGATCCGAAGATCCGCTATATTGCGACGGTCGGGCTGCTTGTCATTACGTTTGTGATGGGATGGGCGTTTGACAATTATTATGTGCGTTTTATGGCTGCAATTCCGCTGGTTGCATGTATTCTGTTTTACGATAAAAAGTTCGCCGCCTTTTCCGGGATTGCTGTATCGACGGTGAATCTTCTTGTGACGGCGTCAAAGACGCTGGCGCTTCACACATACCAGGGCGAGAATGCACTGGATCAGTGGTGTGCGACGCTGGCAATTATACTTATGATGGTAGTGGTTTATCTGACAGTATCCGTGGCGTACCAGTTCAACCGCGATACGATTGGCAGCCTGACAGAAAAGGAAGCAGCACAGCGCCAGATGGTGGACGATATCATTGCGGTTGCAGATCAGGTGCGCAAGGGAACAGAGAATGCGATGAATATTGTCAATGAACTGAATAGTTCCACCGAGGTAGTCAACGGTGCCATGAAGGATATTTCGGACAGTACACAGAGTACCGCCGAGAATATCCAGACGCAGACGGAGATGACACAGAATATTCAGGACTCCATCGGAACGACGCTGGAGCGTTCAGAGAAGATGGTACAGGTGGCGAAGCAGTCCGGAGAGCTGAATGAGAAGAGAGTTCCAGAATCATGGATGATCTGAAGAAGCAGTCCGCAGTTATTGCACAGACAAACTCTGAGGTGGCTTCCACCATGAGAGATCTCCAGGATCGTACAAGCGCTGTCTAAAAGTATTGCAGATACCATTTTTTCTATTTCCAGTCAGACCAACCTTCTGGCGCTCAACGCATCGATCGAGAGTGCGAGAGCAGGCGAGGCGGGACGAGGTTTGCGGTGGTTGCGGACGAGATCCGTCAGCTGGCGGAGAAGACCAGGCAGGAGACGGAGAATATTGCCAACATTTTAGAGCAGCTGTCTGAAAATGCCCAGACGGCGGCGGATGCGGTGGAGCGTTCCGTGACGGCGGCGGGTGCGCAGGATGAGATGATTGCGCAGGCATCCGAGAGCTTTGGCGCCATGAACCAGAATGTCAATGAGCTTGTGACGGACATCGGTGAGATCGACACTATGTTAAACAACCTCTCCAAGGCGAACAATCAGATCGTGGAGAACATCATGCAGCTCTCCGCAACGACGGAGGAAGTTACAGCTTCTTCTGTGCAGGCGGCGGATCTCAGTGTTAAGAATCTCGGCAATGCGGAAAATACCAGGATCTGCTTCACAGTGTGTTAGACGAGTCGCACAAGCTGGAGCAGTATATCCACTAGTTGGACAGATTTTTGACCTGTAGTGAATAAAATAGAAAAATAACAGAAAAATGAGGTATAAAGGATGTATTTAGTGCAGTTTATCAGAGGATTTTGCATGGCGCTGGCAGACAGTGTGCCTGGCGTATCCGGCGGAACCGTCGCTTTCCTGTTGGGTTTTTATGACCAGTTTATTGATTCTATCGACGATCTGATAACCGGAAGCAGGGAGAAAAAGAAAGCAGCTCTGTTCTTCCTGATTAAGCTTGGAACCGGCTGGGTCTGTGGAATGATTCTCGCCATTCTGATTCTTGCGAGCGTGTTTGACGCTCATATCTATGCGATCAGTTCCCTGTTTATCGGATTTATTATTTTTGCCATTCCGATTATCTTTAGGGAAGAAAAGAACTGCCTTACGGCGAAAAAATCTGCCATTCCGTTTGTGCTGATTGGCGTTGCAATCGTGACCGCGATTACTTACTTTAATCCGAGCAGCGGCGGAGAGGGTGTCAGCCTGGAGCATCTGACGCCGGGGCTTGCCCTGTTTGTATTCCTTGCCGGAATGATTGCCATCTGTGCGATGGTGCTGCCGGGAATTTCGGGCTCGACGCTTCTTTTAATCATGGGACTGTATCTGCCTGTGGTGACTGCCATCAAAGACATTCTTCATCTGAATTTTGCTGCATTTCCGACGGTGTTTATTTTCGGATGCGGCGTTCTCGTCGGTATTTTTGGTGTGGTAAAGCTGATCCGCAAGGCGTTAGATCATTTCCGGGCACAGACGATCTATCTGATCATCGGTCTGATGTTAGGATCAATCTACGCGGTTGTCATGGGACCGACCACGTTGGAGGTACCGCAGCCGGCAATGACGCTTCATGATTTTAACATCCTGTTTTTCGTGATCGGCGGTGCGCTGATTATCGGACTTCAGAAAATGAAAAGATTTAAAAGCATAGGACACGAAGGAGTATCATGAAAAAAAGTTATTGCAGTATTTGGGAAACTATAAAAAAGAAAGTATTTTAGGACCGCTTTTTAAGCTCCTGGAAGCTTCATTTGAATTGATTGTCCCGCTTGTCATGGCGGCAATCATCGATACCGGGGTGGCAAATGCCGATCGTCCATATATTATGAAGATGAGTCTGGTACTGTTTCTCCTGGCGCTGATCGGATTGACCTGTGCGATCACGGCAGTATTTTTGCGGCGAAAGCGGCGGTTGGCTGTGCGACAGAATTAAGACATGCTCTGTTTGAACATATTGAGACGCTGTCATTTACCGAGATGGATACCGTCGGAACGTCGACGTTAATTACAAGAATGACAAGTGATGTTAATCAGGTGCAGAACGGGGTGAACCTCGTCCTGCGCCTGTTCTTGCGTTCCCCGTTCATCGTATCGGCGCAATGATCATGGCGTTCACGATTGATGTGAAAGCGGCGCTCGTGTTCGTTGTGACCATCCCGCTGCTGTCGGTGGTTGTGTTTGGCATCATGCTGGTCAGTATTCCGCTGTACAAAAAGTACAGGCGGCACTCGATAAAGTGCTGGGCATCACAAGAGAGAACGACCGGAAGCAGAGTCATCCGTGCATTCAACAAGGAGCAGGATGATTGCACAGTTCCACGAAGACAATGAGGCGCTGACAAAGATCCAGCTCTATGTCGGCAAGATCTCGGCGCTCATGAATCCGCTTACCTATATTATCATCAACGGAGCGATCGTCGTTCTGGTATGGGTAGGAGCGATCCGCGTGGGACAATGGCAACATTACGCAGGGACAGGTTGTAGCGCTGGTGAGCTACATGTCCCAGATCTTAGTGGAGTTAATCAAGCTGGCCAACCTGATTATCAACATCAACAAATCCATTGCCTGCATGAACCGTATCGAGACTGTGCTTGACATGGAATCGTCGATCACGGAGCATCCAGTAGCGGAGACGGGAAGTCTCACTTCGGATGGAGCAGGCAGGGAAGGAAAAGAGACAATCCCGGCGGAGAATGCCGTCGTATTTTCCAAGGTTGGTCTTACTTATGCGGGCGCATCGGAGGAAGCGCTCTCCGACATTGATTTTACGGTCAGACGCGGAGAGACCATCGGTATTATCGGAGGAACCGGTTCTGGAAAATCTTCGGTCGTGAATCTGATTCCGCGGTTTTACGATGCGACCAGAGGAGAGGTTCTCGTCGACGGGAAGAATGTGCGGATTATACATTGGAGGAACTCGGGAAGGTCGGTGTTGTTCTGCAGAAGGCGGTTCTCTTTAAAACCATCCGTGAGAACTTAAGCTGGGCAATTCGACGCCACGGACGAGGAGATGTATGAGGCGCTTGAGACTGCACAGGCAAGGGAGTTTGTGGATGCCAAGGAAGGCGGACTTTCCTATGAGATCGAGCAGGGCGGCAGAAACCTTTCTGGCGGACAGAGACAGCGCCTTACGATTGCGCGTGCGCTCGTGAAGAAGCCGCAGATTCTCATTATGGACGACAGCGCATCCGCGCTTGATTTCGCGACGGACGCGGCGCTTCGGAAAGCCATCGCACATATGGACGGGCAGATGACGGTATTTATCGTATCGCAGCGTGCGGCGTCCATCATGCAGGCGGACAAGATCGTAGTGCTGGACGATGGAGAGAGATTGTAGGACTTGGAACACACGAGGATCTGCTTAAGACTGCGAGGTATACCGCGAGATTTACGAGTCGCAGTTTAAGCGGACAGAAGAACAGCAGGCGGGAGAGGCGAAAAGATGAAAAAAGTGGTAAATGAAAATCAAAAATCAACGCTGCGCAAGGTTCTGCGATACATCAGACGATACTGGGGATACCTGGGAGCATCGATCATTCTCGCGGCGGTGACGGTGGCGCTTACCCTGTATCTTCCGATTCTGATCGGTCAGGCGGTCGACCGGATCGTGGAAAGGGAGCCGTTGACTTTGCCGGGATCTTTGTGATTCTCAGAAAGATGGCGGTCATCATCGACTGACGGCAGTGGGCGCAGTGGGTGATGAATGCCTGCAACAATAAAAATTACCTACAATGTGATCCGGGATATCCGGACGGAGGCGTTCGAGAAGATTGAAAAAGCTTCTGAAATATCTGGACGCTCATTCCTACGGAGATTGTAAGCCGCGTTATCGCGGATGTCGATCAGTTCGCGGACGGACTTCTGATGGGATTTACCCAGTTCTTTACCGGTATCGTGACCATCTTCGGAACACTGATTTTCATGCTGACGATCAGCGTGCGGATCACGGTGGCGGTCGTGGTCATCACGCCGGTCTCCCTGTTTGTGGCAAGCTTCATTGCGAAAAAGACATTTTCCATGTTCAAGCTGCAGTCGGAGACAAGAGGAGAGCAGACCGCGTTTATAGAGGAGATGGTCGGCAATCAGAAAGTGGTGCAGGCATTTTCCCATGAAGATGAGGCACTTGAGAAGTTTGATGAGATCAATGAGAGACTGCAGAAGTATTCTCTGCGGGCGATCTTCTTTTTCGAGCATTACCAACCCGTCGACGCGTTTTGTCAACAGCCTTGTCTACGCGACGGTAGGAGTTGTCGGAGCTTTTACGGCGATCGCCGGAGGGATCAGTGTCGGACAGCTGTCGAGTCTTCTATCCTACGCGAACCAGTATACGAAGCCGTTCAACGAGATTTCCGGGCGTCATCACGGAGCTTAGAACGCGCTTGCGTGTGCGGGCAGAGTGATTGAACTGATCGAGGAGGATGCCGAGGTGCCGGATGCCGAGGACGCGGTAGATTTAGAACATGCAAACGGTAAGGTCGAGCTTTCCCACGTCTATTTTTTTCCTATGCCGGAGCAGGTTGATTGAGGACTTTTTAATCTGTCGGTGAGCCGGGACAGCGCGTGGCGATCGGGGACCGACCGGATGCGGCAAGACGACGCTGATCAATCTGCTGATGCG
>VOFC01006691.1_pt1 | contig 15859 bp, 19 predicted proteins | sample 5384161 | NCBI WGS metagenome assembly VOFC01 (sample SAMN12384722, study PRJNA508395) | human gut metagenome | isolation source: healthy gut B | host: Homo sapiens | reverse complement strand
GCGCAGAAAAATCGTCTGCGCGGGATAACCTTATACGGAGCAGGCGGAAATTCGGCTTGCGGACGATATGCCGCAGAGCGCAACGCCGCCGATCCGCGAAAGGCCAACGATTACAGAGCTGCGCGGTGAACCGCTTCTCGAACCGACACCAGAAAAATGCGTCGAACGTTCAGCATATCAAGCAGACTGGTACATGGACGCCGCGCGGCACTGAACTTTATAGCCGCGGCAAAGCACAGCCTATTCGTGAGCGGCCAGCGGTCACACAAGCGCACGATTTACCGCCCGTACCGCAGGCGCAGGCGCGGCAAGCCTTTGTAGAAAAAGCAAGCGCAGCTCTCCCAAAGTCCATCTATCGAATCCATCTATCCATCCGAACCGGCTGCCCCTATTCTGCCGCAGCCGCCTGTTTCGGAAGCACCCGCAATTACGCCAGAGCGTCAGCCGCTCACGGCTGGCAGCGGTAAACCGGCTCCATCCGTCCAGCCGTCAGCACCGGCACAAGCTCCACCAATGGAACAGCCCCCGCCATCCGTGAAAAGCCGAAGACCAAGCGCCCGCACCGCGGGAAAGACCCCGGCGCGGCGTTTCTATTCGGACAATAGATACGGAACAAATCAGCACGCCAAAGGTGCAGCCAAAAACACCTGCATCAAAAACCGCTGCAAAGCGGGCACGGAAATCAGCTACACAGGATGCACAGCGAAAAATGCTCCAAAAGAGCAATAAGCGGGCTACCAGAGCAGCCGCCGCAGCCCGCGAAAAAAGCTGGTCGAAGCCGCGGCAAAGGCGGTCAAGGAGCTGATAAGCGCCCTCGCCAGTTTGGGTGGCGGCACGGCGCTTTTTGTCGTGTTTTCCATCGTCATTGTTGCGGGGACGTTTTTGGCTTCTCCGTTGGGGATTCTCTTTGCTGACGAACAGAAAAGCGAAGATACCGTTCCGCTGGCAACCGCCATTGCAGAAATTCAGGGTGAATACCACGCAGAGCTGGAACGCCTGCAAAACGGAGATTTTGAATCCGTCACAGATTGTCGGACAGGCCCCGGACTGGCGCGAGGTCGTAGCCGTGTTTGCGTCCAAAACGGCAGGCGCGGAGGACGGCATTGACGTTTTCACGCTTGACGAAGAACGTGTGGAGCTGCTGCGTCAAGTTTTTTCTGGGACATGTGCGAGATCACGACGGCAACGCAGACCGTTGACGTTCCGGACAGCAACCCGGACGACGATGTGGATGACAGCCACACAGAGATTGCGCTGACCATCACGATCACGGCCAAAACCGCCGAGCAGATGCGCCTGATATACGCTTTTACAAAATACCAGAACGACGCGCTGGATGTGCTGCTTGAAAACCTCGGCAGCCTGAATATCCCGATGGGTTCGCTGACCATTTCACAGGAGGACGCGATTGCACTGCTTGAAAATCTCCCTGACGATCTTGACCCGGCACGAAAAGCCGTTGTGGAAACAGCGGTGCAGCTTGTCGGGCGCGTATCGTACTTCTGGGGCGGAAAATCTTTGACCCTCGGATGGGACGACCGCTGGGGGTGTTCCCACGGAAGTCACCGCCGCAGGCAGCGGTTCCACCGGCACGATCCGTCCGTTTGGGCTGGATTGCAGCGGATTCGTCGATTGGACATTCTACAACGCGACGAACGGCAGCTACTATCCCGGACGCGGCGGCGGCGCTGCGACACAGCACAGCTATTGCACCAACATCTCATGGAACGACGCACAGCCGGGCGATCTGGTATTCTATCCCGATGATTCCCATGTCGGCATCGTCGGCGGCAAGGACGCGGACGGCAACCTGTTAATCGTTCATTGCAGCGGCGGCGCAAACGGCGTTGTTATCACAGGCTCGGCAGGCTTCACAGTTGTTGCCAGACCGGATTGCTTTTTACAGACTAATTGATATGGAGGAATATTGAACTTGAAAAAAATTAAATACTTATGCTTGACGCTGGTGCTGTCCTTTTTGTTGACAGTACCGGCGTTTGCTTCTCAGCCGCAGCTTTCCGATGTGTCCGCCCGCGCCGCCTGTGCGGACGCTGTCACATACCTTGCGCAGAGTTAGATCGTCAACGGCACGGGAAACAACCGGTTCCAGCCAAACGCGAAGATCACCACGAGCCAGTGGGCGGCTATGCTATGCCGCGCGTTCGGAACACCGGAGACAGGCAGCACATGGGCGATAAAAAGTATCCAGCAAGCCTATCATGCCGGATGGCTGAACGTGACCGCGCTGCAAACGCCGAATGACAAGGTATGCCGTGCGGTACTGTATGAATCCGCTTTTGCCGCCGCGACGATTCCTGTTTACGATTCTGTACTCTACGACGGCGTGATACTCATGCCGTATGAAAACATTCTGCGCGTCGGCGCGGAACTTGGCCTATGCGCGGCAAACGCATCGCCATTAGAGCTTGTGACCCGCGCAGAAGCTGCGCGGCTTCTCTATGCGCTTTTGACGCAGACGCTTACTGTCACCGAGCCGCCGATCCCGATTTCGTTACAGAATTGCATGGGCGTCAATATGAACGCCTATCTGCTGGAGCTTCGCCGTGTCCCCGCGCCGATTCTCGAAGCGTTCAGTTCGGAGGGCTGGACGCTCTTGCTTGACACGAAATACCTGGCAGAGCTGAGTCGGGAGCTGAACGTGAGCTGCATCGGCGCAACGTGCTGTGGAGAACAAAGAATCTATGTTTCTGAAGCAAGCGCCGTCGTGCATGAGTTCGGACACTTTTTGATGATTTGCTGGGGTTCCCGGCAGAGCATAACAGGCTCTATGAACTGGAAGCCGCCAAGCCGATGCGCGCACATGGTAAATCCGACAGCAAGGAATACTTTGCAGAGTTTTTCTCTGCATGGCTCTCCGGCGGAGAAACGCTGCGCCAGCTCAAAGAGGCCGCACCGCAAACCTACGCATATTTTGAAATGCTGTCTGGGAACGGATGGCTGGCATAATAAATTATTTTAAATACGTCTCACGGTTAGACTTATTTCGACAAAGGCCGGACTGGGGCGATTCTCCAGTCCGGCTTTTTGATACATATTATAATGTAGAATCCTGAAGAAATGCGTCTCACCGTGAGACGCATTATTTTTGTTTGAAAATCCGGTCCGGAAAAACCGAAGCATCGATCAGGTCAGCGGGGTCAATGTCCAGCGCGTCAGCAAGGTTAAAGAATACGTCCAGTGAAAAGCTCTTTGCCAGTCCAGGTGCTTCGATTGCACTGATAAGAGAACGGCTGATCCCCGCTTTTTCAGCCAACTGTTCCTGTGACATCCCACGCATTTTGCGGAGCGCAGCGATGGCAATGCCAAGATGAATAAATCGGTCGTGATTCTTGAATGAAATATCTTTGCCCATACACTGACACCTCCTGCGTATAAGCAAATTATACGAGCTTCCATAAAATCTTTCTGCCTGAAACAGTGGTGTATTGATTTAATTTGTAAGCAGCACTATAATAGGCAAAAAAGCGAATTTACTCATACAAGCGTATTTGCACACAGTTTGCAGAGAGACAGAAAGCAGGTGTTGGAATGGCCTCGCCCAAAAGCTGCGCGATCCTCGGACACAACCCCATGCGGTTTGCATGGGGATTTGATGAAGAAGCTGCGGAGTGTCACGATATGAAGATGGAGCTGGCCCAGCAGATCATGGTGCTGCGGCAGCAAGGCGTGACTCACTTTTCTGTGGCCTGTGACTACGGCGTCGGACTATATGCCGCAGAGATCATTAACGCACTGCGGAACGACGATTCAGAGCTGATGCTGTTTTGTGTTACGCCATACGAGGAACAGGCAACAAAGTGGACACCGGAGCTGCGCGAACGCTACTTCGATATGCTGATAAAATGCACACACATGACGGCTGTTAGTCTCCATAAACAGCCGGATGCACAGCTTGAAGCCTACCGTGCAATTATCCGCCAGTCTGACATGGTGCTGGCTGTCTACGATCCGGCATCTGCGCGTGGGGATGATACCGATAAGGCGATTTCTTATGCGAGAGAATTGCACCGCCCCATGCTGATGATCCACCCGGACACATTGAAAACGACATATTCCTGCGTGGAAGTCTGATATGTCAGCACACTGTCCTTTGCTATAATGGGTATAGAAAAGACTTCGTAAATTTCTGCAAATTTACGATGGAACGTCAAATCTCCCTGAGATCATCGGCCTTTCCACGTTTTGGGTGACGGATTTTTGACGGCGAATAGGCTTTTAAGCAACATCGCCGAGGAAGCTGATTTTCTGAACGGCCTGACGCTTGCTGTCTAGTGATGGATGCACGTACAGCCGCAGCGTCGTCGTAACATCTGCGTGACCCAGCATTTCGCTGACGCTTTTAATGTCAATCCCATTTTCAATACAGCGCGTCGCGTAAGTGTGACGGAGTGTGTGATAGCTACGCTTCCGGACTCCACACCGGTGCAGAACAGATTCAAAGTAGTATTGATAGGTGCGGGGCTCCATTGGCTTATCCGTTCGGCCTGTCAGGATATACGCATTTTGTGACAGACCAGAAACAGCTTTTTTCAAATACGCCATCATATCGTTTGGAAGTGGAATAACGCGCACAGATTTTTCGCTCTTTGGTGTCTGGATGATGAGCTTCGTTTTCCCATTCTGACGGACACGCTGAACGGCGCGCTCAATGCTGACGGTGCCGTTTTGAAAGTCAATATCTGAAACCCGCAGCGCGCAAACTTCGCCAAGCCGTAATCCTCCGTTTGCGGAAAGTAAGATTCCGGCGTCCTTGTGATTGGGTGACGGCGATAGACTTTTCCTGAGTTGGTCAAGCTCCCACGCAGAAAACGGTTCGATTTCACGCTGTTTTGTCTTCGGCAGCTTGGTGTTCAGCGCGTCACAATAAAAATGGTATTCTGCGCTGGCAAAACGAAGCGCTGCTTTTATCAGAACACCGATGTCCCGGACGCTTTTGGCAGATAACCCACCGCCATGCAGCCGCCCACTTTGTCTCTTTTGGCTTAGGAAGTCAGAAAGCTGTTTCGCCGTCAAAGAAACGACGAAGATCGAACCAAGCTCCGGAAGGATATGATGGTCGATCAGAAAAACATATCTGGCGCGTGTAGATGGCTTGATCTCTGCCTGTGACAGATACCATACAAAAAGCTCTTTTACCGTCAAGCGGCAGCTCCCCGGCAGGTCGTGACACGATCATCCGTTTTCGGTCCTCCAGCTTGGCCTTTTGCTGCGGCATAGGTGCGCGCATAGACAGAAGTGTATTTTGCGCATCCATCCGGTTTCCTGCCGCTGATAAAGCGTGCTTCCCATCGGCCGTCCTTGCGCTTATAGATGTTCTCACCGGTTTTTGGCAAATGGCATCCTCCTTTTGACGGCTGTTCTGACTGCGAATACAGACACGCTACTTGCAAGATAGTATTCTGCATCGTCTGATACCGATTGATCTTTACGGAAACGACGCAAATAATCAATATTTTGATACCGAACCGCATTGACTTTTTGCTGTGCTATTGTATAATGGTGTCAGAAACAGAAGATTATTGCGTTTTTAGAGACTTCGTAAATTTGCAGAACTTTATGAAGCCGAAGCCGCCATGTTTTGTATGTGCAGATAGTATGTCGCATCTATGCCGGCACATACGGAGAATGGAAGAATCTTGACAATTTAATATGTTTGCCAACGAAGAATTGTAATTGCAGGTTATCTCTCGCCTTATAGTCTGCAATGAAAGAGCAATGAATCTACTCGCCCGGAACTGTGAGGATGAGCAAGTTTCTAAAGTAGCTTGGAGGAAACGAAAGACAGCGTTACACAAGCTACGTGGCCGAAAGGCCGCCATTGTGGGAGTTTACCCCATGAGAAGGTAGGAAACAGAGCGCGGACGCGACCTGCGTCCATAGTCCAAGTCAGGAGAATCGCTTTTCTTTGCCTGCATGAGATGCTGCCTGTTTTATGATCTCGTTACGTGCAGAAGTTGGTAAACAAAGGGTAGATAGCACGATGATCCTATCGGTATTTCGGAACAGGGCTCCGATTTGCTTCTAAAAGTTGAAGCAAATTGGTGTTTTTGGTTTTCGGAGCAATCGGATCATCTCGCCGCAGCGAGATGATTTGTTTTTTGTGCAAAAATCGATAGGAGGATTATCTGCGATGAATGAGCAGCAACGGCAAGCATATCTGGATCAGATCAACTATGGCCGCATTGAGCGCGTGATCGCCTATAAAAATGTGCAATTCATCATCGACCACCAGCATGATACGCGGGAACAGTTAACTGCATATTTGAAATCCTGCACGGAGAGAATTGGACACCCGCCGGCTGTGGTCGAAGTGATCGGCGCGAGTATATTAGTACCGGTTTCGGCTCATGGCAAGCTGCGATCCGTTCCTTTTATGCCGGAAAAATCACAAACATCAAAAATCCACCACATTTTCGTGACCGCAAGATCGTTCAGGATTTATGTGAGATCGAATTGAGGCGGCTTGCAGCGAAGAACGCGGCATCTTCTGAACGGGAGGTGCGGCGATGAATCCGAACAGAACGTATGAGGAAAATATGGCGGCGCTTAAAAAAGTTTTGACCCAACGCACCTATACGGCGCTGTCTCACAGGAACATCGAGTTTGTTCTGAAATATCAAAATGCGTCATTGCAGGAATTGGCTGCATATTTGCGGCAGCAGCAGGCGGAGCTGCGGCATATCCCCGGCAGGACAGAAATAATTGGCGGCGATTTTATTGAACTGCGGTTCCGCGGATGGGCAAATGCGCTTGAGGCGATCGGCGTTAGCAGAGAGCTTGCGGCAAAGCGCAGTACGCCCGCGCTGGAAAAAACGGCGCTGTTTCAGGCGGAGTTCAATACACAGCGGGAGCTAGACAAAGCAGCCAAGGCTGAAGCCAAAAAGCAAAATAAAGCCAAAGAGAAGCCACAGATTCAAGGCAAAGGCCGCCGGTTCCGCGCCGATCTTCTTCTGGATGAGAAAATTACAGGAAGAACGATGTACGCGCTTGAGTTGCAAGGGTTCAAATGCCCGCAGAATAAGAACGTGAGGAAAACGCAGGAGTTCAAAGCCTGAGTATCAGCAGCAGCTCACAAAGATTCCGGCAGGAGCAGGCCGCAGAAAAGGAACGCCAAATCGCGCGCAGCACGGCAAGCCGTTAACGGCAGGAATCGGCTGCGGAAGAAAGCGCACAGATAATTCATTTGCACAATCCGAATTGGGAACGGATTTGCACATAGACCTGATCTCATCTCGCAATCCTACGTTCCATTTTTCTAAAATTCTAACAACATGGGGCAAAATTTTGCAAAGGAGAATGTAAAATGAAAACTGCAAAGAAACTCACAGCCCTCCTGCTGGCAGTCGTCATGGTTCTCGCCATGAGCGTCAGCGCATTCGCAGCCACCACAGACACCGGTCTCAGCGGAACTGTCACCGTAAAGTTCACAAAGAACTACAGTGATACAGATGATGGTGTATATACATGGAACGCTACGCGCGGCGAAGATCTCTTCACCACGAACAGCTCTGTTACGGTGAATCTTGCGACGCTGAACGGCGTTGAGTTGAGCGTGTGCAAAGCGTATTACTCCGAGCCGACAACAAACGCCATGTACAATACCGTTTCTGTTCTGGACGTCGTTATGGCCGCAGCTGCATCGTCCGGGCATACACCTACGGGCAACTGGGATGCTGATCCTGATGAGGACTGCCCGGTGGCTATCTTTACAATGTCGATAATCAGGAATTTGAGTCCTACTACGGCGAAAACGGCGATGGAACCTACTGGATGATGGGTACTGGCTTTGTTATTGGTGTGGCCAGCAATGCTAGTGCAGAGCCCACCTTCTCGACCTCCTATCTCAGCAATGTTGCAGCTTCTACGCTCAGCAGCGGTGCTGTGATTTATGTTGATCTTGGCAACTATACCTTCAGCAGCGTAACCTGGTAATCATTAAACAAATCTTGGGGGCGGCTATGCCGTCCCCCTGTTTGGAGGATAAGATGAAAAGACTTCTAACAGGGATTTTCGCCCTCATCTTGATGCTGGGATGTATAACGATCTCTCAGCCGAGAGCGACGGCAGCCGATACTCCCAAAGAAATAACAGCATATTTGACGATTGCATTGCAGGATGCAGACGGAAAGTATGATTTCGCTGGAGCAAACGACGGAACGAGTATGGCATCAAAGGCAATACAGGTTTCGGACGCAGATGGCGATAACAAATTGACAGCCTACGATGTCGCTTTACTGCGCCCATGTGCAGTATGCACCCGGTGGACTGAAAGATTTTGAAATTAACAGTGCATCAAAGGGAAGTGCAATCTTAAAAAAGCATGGAACGTGACGGCTGGATTTACTCTTGTCGGCGAAAACACTATGGCAACAAATGCGTTCAAAACCGACATTAAATCCGCCACTTCTACCACATCAATCAATGATGGAACACACTTGTATGTTATTCAAGGCGCTTCTGCAAAGACGGAGTTTTTCAAATACTGCGTCAATAAAAATGGGATTTATAAATGATGCTCGTATTACAGCCTATAAAAGGCAAGCATTTACACTTTGCGCAAATATCTATGATGCATCCGTTAAAATGCCAGTCAAAAAGAGTTTCTGCTGCAAAAGGTAGAGCTATTTACTATAAAGAAATTCAGCAAGGCAATACACCAGCTCAGAAATTGATTACTACAGACGCGACAGGAAAGATAACTGTAACGTTTGAGAACGCTGGAGACTATTTGCTTTATACCGCCCCGCTGATAGCGTTGCACCGGCCGCGTGTATGGTACATGTTGAGGAAAGCAAACTGGTTCCTGAGAGTATTCGGCTTGGCCTGTCGGAAGATTCCGCAGACCTTCTGCATTACGCCAGTGGAACGAAGGAATACTCGATTACCGTTCCGGATAGCGCCACGACGCTTTATGGCCGCATGGCATACGCATCTGCTTCGGGCAATCTGCAATGGTATTCAGAAGTTAGTACGGACGGAACAACCTACAAGAGTGTGAACGTAAAAGGCCTTCTTGATGGAAAAACAACAGGAACCATCAACATAAACGGTGCACAAAAAGCTCAAATTATATATCAATGATAAGAGCTTGCAGCTGGTAAAAAACAAGCCGTTGTCTGATGAGTATATCATTAACATCCAACGGAAAAATTCAGCTTACAGATTTGACCACAGACGGTTCGCTGCTCAGTGACGCCGACTATGCCACCGGGCATTTGGACGTTTATGTGAGCCATAATGCGGAGAAAGCGACTTTGACGCCTACTGTGAAATCAGGCGATACAATCACTGTAAATGATGCGCCAGCTGAGTCCGGTAAAGCGGCTACCATCAATTTGACAGATGCCGAGACGACGGCAAAAATCATTGTCCATCGAGCTGGTGATAGTTACGTCGATGGTACATACACGGTTACCTTCCATAAAGCCGCAGATCAGGCTGCGCCGGTTTTCATCGAACAGCCTATGTCGGAAGTTCAGGAGTATATTGTCGGTGATGGCTCTGCGTATGTAAAACCGCTCCATGTTTTTGCGAACGCAAACGGAACGGTAACATATCAGTGGTACAGCAATACGACAAACAGTACAGAAGGCGGCACCGCGATTGCCGATGCAACCGACCCTACATATATCCCTGCGACGGATACTGCGGGAGATCAGTATTACTATTGTGTCGCAACAAATGGCAGCAGCACTACCTCTTCCACTTGCGCACACGTTATCGTTTATGACGAACCGATCCAGTCCATTTCGTGGAGTATGAAAACTCCCAAACTGCCAGAGGAAAAAAAAAGGAATTATTCGAAGGTCACACAACCGGCTTCTACTATCAAAAGGCGATACGAATGTAACGCCGCTTACAGTAAATGTTACATTTGAACCGCATTTTGCAGAATTGATCAAAAACGGGAAAATGATCGTTCGTTATAACTGGGGACCGAAAAACAATGCTGTGAAAACGGATTTGCCAAGCTATACTCCCAGCACAGAATACGCAATCGGTGGACAGGAATGGTACTGCGACGTAACCATTTTTTATTTGGACTATAGCCGCAATTTTTCAAAATACACTGTTAAACCTGTTTATATCTACATAGACGACGCTGATTCCAGCCGTCCGGGCGAAGTTGATTTTTCCGGTGACGGTACAAAGGCATCCCCGTGGGAGCTTGCAAACCAGAAAGACCTCGAAAAACTGCGCAAATATGTGAATGATGGATATAATTTCGCTGACACCTATTTATTGTTCACGAATGATATTACGCTTGATACGAGCTGGGAATCCATCGGTACCGGCGACGCTGGCACAAAGGGCAAGGGCTGGAATGTTTTTTCCGGCACATTGGATGGCGGCAACCATACATTGACCTATGCCGAGAATACCGATCAACCGCTCTTTAAGTATGTTCGTGAAGCTACGGTTCAAAATCTTTCTATCGAAGCTCCACATTTGAAAAACTATGCGCTCGTTAGCAACTATGCTGTCGATTATGGCGATGACGGAAACTACAGCATCGGCACTGGCGGCAGCTATGCCCCTGGCTGCCCTGATACGATCGATATTATCAATGTCACCATAAAATCCGGTTCGATCATTGAAAAGGTGGTTTCCTTGGCGGCTTTGCCTCTGGCGCAAATATTGTAAATATTCGAGACTGCACCGCCGAAAAGGATGTTAAGATCGGTTGGGATGGAGAAAAGGGCGTTGGCAGCAATAACGGTTCCTTTGCGGGCTTGTTTAACGGGACAATGTCGAATTGCGTTAGTTATGCGCAGACGTATATGGGCAGAATTTCGTTGGAGGAATGGCCGGTCAAAAGGGACAGAGCATGGGACCCTATGAGTTTACCAACTGCTCTTTCATGGGCAAAATCGAAGCTACTGGTAAATTCGCTGGCGGCATAGCTGGCGGTGGATATGCGGCAGATTCTGCCCCCGAATACCCCTGGTGCAACAATTCAGAATTGCTATGTGAGCGGCAACATCACAGGCTCTGATTGCGTAGGCGGTATTTTGGGCGGTGAGCCAAGCCAGCTTCAGGCATGGAACACCTCGTATATTCAAGACAACTGCTTTTTATGGAAAAGTAGCAGCTACAGATAAAAATGCCAGCTGTGGCGGTATTGTTGGTAGGTTCAGATCGTTAAATATCAACAATACCATTTCAAACAACTACTTCCTTGATGGATGCGGTGCGGATAACGGTATTGGTGCAATCCTTTATCTTGATACAAGCGCCACTATTACCGCCGAAAACTGCACTGTATTCAATACAAGTGAGAAGCTGCCCGAAATCGGCGGTATTTCTCGTGCAAATCTGAACCGTACAGACGATCCACTTGATAAGGATTCGGATAAACTTGCTGCGAAAAAAACCGCGGCAGAGTTCACAGATGGCACCGTCGCGGGGCTATTAAATGCTTCTGATTCCAGCTTGAAGAACTGGACGACGGGTACAAATGGTCCGGTTCAAAGCAGAGAGCCCATTTTCTATAAGCTCAGTATTTCTGGCAATTATAAGGCTGTCTATACGGTTGGCGAAGAGCTGGATCTCTCCGATGCAGTATTTACGGCCAGCAGAAGTGATGGCGTAACCGAAAATATTGCGCTGAGTGAAATCACTATCAGCGGATACGACAAAGAGACTCGGAGTAAGCAAACACTTACAGCCAAATGGAAGAATCTTTCTTGCACATTTACTGTTGAAGTGCTTAACCCGCAAGGTTCTAATATTGCAGTTTACTTTACTCTGCTTGGCGATAAACCACATGGTGATAGTGGAACGACACATACTTTGGCTGAAAACAATCTAACAACATGGGTTGAAAAGACAGCGTATTCTGTCAGTAATAATGCAACGGTTTTGGATGTCATAACTGAGGCTTTCGAGGAAAATAACATCTCGATGGTTAATGAGTCTGGCAACTACATCTCGTCCGTTACTTACGATGGTGTGACACTTGCTGAGTTCACAAACGGTAATCTTTCTGGCTGGATGTATACTTTGAACGGTATCCATACCAGCAACGATGTAAGTGAGCAGTATCTGAATGATAAAGATGAAATCGTTTTCCATTATACCGATAATTACACGAAAGAAGACTTCAAGGGCGGTGGCGACAAGCCGACGCCCGGCAGTAAGGTAACCGCGGAAGAACTGGCAAAAAGCCTATAAGGACACCGGCGACGCGCAGGCCCCTCAAGACGCCGGGAACCGGCTCTACTGAAGGTGAATGGCTCATGCTCGGTCTTGCCCGTGCAGATCATACGATCACACCGGACAATCGCAGCACATATCTGGCCGCAGTTCGTGATTACATCAGCACAAGATACAAAGACGGAAAAACTGTACGATTCTGCTCAATTCGAAACAACTGTATCGACAGATAATTCCCGCATTATTCTTGCGCTGACTGCTTTGGGCGAAGACCCGCAGACGTTCGTATCTGGCAAAGACCTGTTGAAGGGCTACAGTGACTTTGACTGGGTCAAGAAGCAGGGTATCAATGGCACAATTTGGGCATTGCTTGCGCTGGACAGCAAACAATACGAAATTCCGAAAGGAACTACAACCCGTGACAAGTTGATTTCCGAAATTCTGTCCAAGCGAACATCCAACGGCGGTTGGGCAACAGCCGGTAATGTCGCGGACGCGGACATGACCGCAATGGCAATTCAGGCGCTTGCTCCGTACTATAGCAGAGCAAACGTCAAAACAGCTGTCGAGAATGCGCTCAATCGTCTCAGCAAAGCGCAGAATAACGAAACCGGCGCTTACTACAACGCCTATAATGAGCTGTGTGCGGAAAGCACCGCGCAGGTTATTGTCGCCTTAACTTCGCTTGGCATCAATCCCACCGAGGATGGTCGCTTCATCACAAACTCCGGCCTGACGCTGCTTGATGGTCTGATGCACTTCTATAATGGCAGCGGCGAGTTCAAGCATACCGTAAACGGACAGGCTAACGCGATGGCAACCGAGCAGAGCTATTATGCGCTCGTTTCGTACTACCGCCTTCTGGACGGCAAGACAACGCTTTATGATATGTCCGATAACATTTCTACGCCGGAAAGCGTCGAATCCGTGATTGAAAAAATCAAGGCAATCCCCGATCCGGTTGATGAGGACAGCTATGAAGCGATTGTAACAGCCCGCGAAGCGTATGAAAAAAGCTGACAGATAGCGAACAGGAACAAGTTCCGCAGCAGTATCGGAACAAGCTCACTCGCGCAGAAACCGAGTACAGCGTGCTTCTGGAAAACGCAAAGAGTCAGGCAAAGAGCGACCTGACCGACCACTATCTCAGCCTCAAGCAGGAAGATTATGGCGATGCAGGACGAAAGAAACTCGCAGAGATTCTTTCTACCGCACAGAAAAACATTACCTCCGCAAAAAGCTGCAAGCAGGTTTCAACGTTGCTGGAACGCGCAATCAAAGAAATGGACGAGGTCAAGAAAGGTGATATGACGGTCACCTTCCGACTCATTGGTTCTTTGCAGGCTACGCAGGATGTGAACTTGACGACCGACAGCTATCTGCCTGAATATGTGACATGGATTCCGACTACCAAATATGAGCTGGCAAGCAACGCAACAGTCTATGACCTGTTTACAGAAGCGTTGAGCGATGCTGGCCTGACTTCCATCGGTGCAGAGAGCAACTATGTGAAGACGATCTACGCCCCGTCCTGCCTCGGCGGATACGCGCTCAGCGAGTTCACCAACGGCAAGAACTCTGGCTGGATGTACACAATCAATGGCTCCCACCCGAATTATGGTCTGAAAGAACAGGAACTGAAGGATGGCGATATGGTTGTTTGGCACTATGTCAACGACTACAGTCACGAAGTCTCCGATTGGCCGGGCGATTCGCAGCATCCCTCGCTCGGCAACGGAACTTACTACAACGGCTGGCTCCGTGCAGCGGACATCACGCCGGAACGCTACGTTGAGCAGCTTCTCGGCAAGATCGTAACGATCGGCAGGCACGGCACGGTTGAACCGAAGCTGAAGCTCTCGGATATTGGCAGATCGGTAACGTTCACCTTCAAACCGGACACCGGCTATAAGGTCAAGGACGTCAAGGTCAACGGCAAGTCTGTCGGCGCAGTCAAGACCTATACCATTGACAAGCTCACGGTATCGACCAGAATCGAAGTCGAGTTCACCAATGGTAAACTTCCGTTCACGGACGTGCGTGAAAGCGACTGGTTCTACAAGGATGTTGCATTCGCGTATGAAAACGGTCTGTTCGCAGGCACGAGCGACACAACGTTCTCTCCGAACGCATCCATGACCCGCGCGATGCTCGTCACGGTTCTGTACCGACTGGAAGGTCAGCCCGCAGTCAACGGACGCAGCGGATTCTCGGATGTCCAGTACAACGGCTACTATGAGGACGCTGTGACGTGGGCAGCCGACAACGGCATCGTCAACGGCACCAGCACCACGACGTTCTCTCCGAACGCAAACGTCACGCGTGAGCAGATGGCGGCAATTCTGTACCGCTACGCGCAGTACAAGAAGTACAATACCGCCGCAAGCTCCAGCTTGAACGGATTTACAGACCACGCAAGCGTGTCCGGCTATGCCGCGGCTTCGCTGGAATGGGCTGTTGCCGAAAAAGCTGGTCAACGGCAGCGCCGGTAAGCTCATGCCGACCGGCAACGCTACCCGCGCACAGGTTGCAGCCATTCTCCACCGCTTCGTGGAAAACGTGGCGAAGACCACAAACTAATCACTTTCGCAGCACAGGACTGCCCCCTATTTGGGGGCAGCCCTGCTTGCCGCATTATAGGGGGATTAAAATATGAAGCAAATTCGTAAATTTGCAGCGCTGATTCTGGCGTTTTCCGTCCTGTTCTCGCTGGCTGTTCCCACATTTGCAGCGTCCAGCGTCCAGAATGAAGTACAAGGCAGCGCCGCCTTATATGGTGTCCGCTGTCAAAGCGCCGGAGGTCGGCTCCATCGGCGGCGAATGGGCAATTATCGGTCTTGCTCGTTCCGGTTACGCTGTTCCCGCAAATTACTATGAAGATTACTATGCGCGCGTTGAGAAGTACGTCAAGAACTGCTCCGGTGTGCTGCATGAAAGAAAATACACCGAGTATTCCCGCGTCATTCTCGCCCTGACTGCCATCGGGCGCGACCCGTCCAAGGTCGCGGGCTACAACCTTTGACCCCGCTTGGCGATTTTGAAAAAGACCATCTGGCAGGGCATGAACGGCCCAATCTGGGCGTTAATCGCGCTGGATTCCGGCAATTACGAGATTCCCAAAATCCTGCCGCAAAGACGCAGGCCACGCGCCAGCTTTACATCGATGAGATCATCAAGAATCAGATGAAGCTTGCAAAATATCAGGATCAGAAAGCGGTCAAAACCGCGACTGACAAGGCGCTGACCTACCTTTCCAAAGCGCAGGACAGCAAGGGCGGCTTCTCCTCCTGGGGAACGACGAACGTCGAATCCGTCGCGCAGGTCATAGTCGCCCTCTGCGAGCTGGGGATTTCTCTGGATGACAGCCGTTTCGTGAAAAGCGGCCACAACCTGACAGAAAATCTTCTCTCCTTCCGCCAGTCGAACGGCGGCTTCTACCACGTCCTCGACGCCTCGGACGGCAACAATCAAATGTCGAGTGAACAGGGATTCTATGCCCTCGTCGCCATCGACCGCGCCGAAAACGGCAAAACGCCCTCTACCGCATGGGTGACGTGACCAAGAACACCTCGAAACCCGCCTCGAACGTCAGCAAGGGGCAATGCCGACGCCTCCGTCAAGGTCCCCGGTGTGACCGCCCCCGGCACAACGTTCACGGACATCAAAACCACGCGAACAAAGC
>VOFC01003800.1_pt1 | contig 15868 bp, 35 predicted proteins | sample 5384161 | NCBI WGS metagenome assembly VOFC01 (sample SAMN12384722, study PRJNA508395) | human gut metagenome | isolation source: healthy gut B | host: Homo sapiens | reverse complement strand
TACGACATCCCTACACTTAATAGTTGGTACATGAGAACCAACGTCTGTTGGTTTGTACTGCCATGTTTGGGTATTTGTATCCAATTGAAGTGTAAGAAACTTCCTTATCATCAACAGAGAGTGTGACAGTAGGAGTCTCTGTCTTTGGATCATATACAGTATATACAATGTTTTCTGTATCATACTGCTTAACTGTAAGATCTTTGGATACACATCCGATTACAGGAACATTTGATTCTGAATCGTACCAAATTACATCCTTATAAATATGATTTGATTCAACTGTACTTCGTTAACCTCTGCTGTGATATATACTTCTACAAGATGCTTTCTCCATGTCCCCTGTGGTTGAATATTATAAGCCATCGGGATACCAGAAGATGTTGTTGTAATTTTATACAATTCTGTTCCGTCTAATTTAAAATGAATGTCTTTTTGAAATCGCACCATAAGGAGTATAGTCAAAAGATACTGGTTCGATTAATTGGATACGTTAATTTATCATTAAATGAAGAATCTAAACGGATATCAATTTTCTGAACTGTCCAAGATTTTGTAACAAGACTTCCTGCGTCATCTGTGATGGAGAGTAGTAATTTCTGAGAACCTAATGAGATATAATCTGTAGCATCAAATGTATTTTTCTCCATTTACAGCAATTCCTGTTGCAATTGTCTGTTTTCCGATTTTCCATGTGTATGTGCCTTCAGATACAATATCTCCAGAAGAATCTGACCAGAGAAATTATATTTGATAATTGCTTTGTCTGTTGTTGTTACAACAAGAGGGGATTTTGTTACATACTCAATTTTAAGAGTGCTTGTCGTAGAACCTCCGCCTCCTCCACCAGAAATTTTAAATGTAGCTTTCTGAGTACGTTGTTCTTCTTCAGTTCCCTCTTTCTCAATTTCCCCAAAGAGTATAAATATTATTTCGCTGTAAGTTGCATCATAAGTTTTCCTGGGTCTGTACTTAATTTTCCAATGGTATCTTCTAAGCTTCAACCTTAGTACCAACAGCAGCAATACTAGATTTGTTTTGAATTAGCTGTCTGTTCAACCACACCAACTTTTGTTGATAAATTTGATACATCAGATGCGCCAGCCTTTGCTGCCAATAATTGATTTGTAGCGTCTTTGTCATAATATTTTGTCTTTAATGTTTCTGGTAAATCATCAATATTTTTTATGAATTGTTTGTAAATCAGAATTGACCGTACTTTTTAAAAGTATCAAAAGATTCTTGAATAGGAGCAGTAGCAGTGGAAATTTTCCCGTCTACAACTTTTCCATAAGATACAACCCATTCTGCTGACGGGTCAGTGTTTAGAACAATATCTTTAATCTTTTTTATCTCCATTGTAAAACGACATTGTTCTTGTATCAGAATTGTACTCAACATTAAATTTAGCCAAACCATCTATGTTGTTAATTTTATTATAGACATCTGTTAGGTCGATATTTTTTTTAATAATCTATCAACTTCTTCTTTTTGTATAATAAGATAGAAGATAAGATGCTATTCTAGTATCAAAGAGTTGTAGAAAGTTCTTTTTTTTGCACTGTTGATCACATCTTGCGATTTGTCAGCAGACGCTTTCGCTTCCTTTGCTGCTTCCTTTGCTTCATTAGAAGCAGTTTGTGCCTTACCAACTTCTTCCGTTACCTGTTTAAGAAATGTCGTCATCCATCCTGTGTCAGGAGTTGGTTCAACTGTTCCATTTCCAGATAAGGATTCTTCAACATTAAATTTTGCATTTCTTGTGATTAATTTATAGCTATCACCTTTTTCATTAGTTCCGATTGACTGGATTTCAAATAAAACTTCACCTTTTTGTTGCGCATACAGATGCAGGAATAATAACCCCCAAAATACAAATAAGAATCGTCATATTGAACATTTACTGGTGTCACATACACGTCTCCACCCAAAGGAGTAACGCAGTGCATCAACAATGTCATGTTTAATTGGTCAATATTATCATATCTACGAAACATTTTAAATGGAATATATTGAGAGTTTTCTTCCTGTAAGATTAATTTGAGAAAAGAGTCTAATGTAATATTCTTGTTTTTTCGTCAATGATACTAAAATTAGGATCATAATATTCCGTATATTTTACATACTTATCACTGTATGGCAATGATAAATCTGGCTGATCAGAAACAATGTTTTCTGCATTATATGCTTCTGTGTCATATGCTTCATATACAGGTTTTGCGCTTATAACGGCAGATTTTGTTTCAGCTTGCACTTTTTTAAAGATTCTCCAAATGATAATGCCAAAATATCACCTCCATTTTATTCTTCTAAGAGCCATAGACCACCGTTGCTTTGATTTTTCTGTCTCATATTTACTTGCTATAACTTGATTTTCAAACATATTTACAATTTTTGTACTACTGTATGTTGTAATAGAACTTGTTATTTCATCGTTAATTACAGACTTTAACTCTGTATTGAGTGTTGCCATAATATCGTCTACTTCTTTTTGCAATTGCGTTTGCAGTATCATTTTGTCTTTTGCCTTCGGCAGAACTTTTTCTGTCTTGTTCTGCGGCAACCCTTTTGAGTTTCAGCATCGCCACGACTTTGTTCTGCATTTTGCTCGTTAACTCAGAAGCCTTTCTTGTGTCCCTCTTTAGTCTGTCTCTCTGTTTCGTTATCTTTCCTTATGTTTTCTGCATCAACTCTATCTTTTTTCTTGTTTTGAAATTGTTTTATTTAATTCTTTAATTTCAACTATTTGTTCACGAGTTGTTTTAATAAGCTCATCTAATAAAAACTCATCTTTTGATACGAAGTTTATGTCATCGACTAAATTTTTTCTGAACTTCTAATTTAAACGGAAAGGTTGTAATAATAGCAGCATTATTAATAATCTGTACCTCTACTCCAATGCATGTACCCATATTCACAAAGAGTTTGTGATGTTGGCTGAAAAACCACCTCACCATTAATTAACGTTCCATAATTATAAATAGCCCTTCCAGATGGCTTTCGAGATATATTCTAATATCCGTTGTCTCTAATGGAATTTTATAATCATCAAATATAAAATGAAATTCTCTATATGTATCGTATTGAACTGCTTTACCAATTGCTAAAATATCGTATTGCAATCTAATACGAATTGACTGTTGTAAAGTTGCCAAGTATCTCTCACTCCTTTCCGTTAATGTACTATTTATCTGTATTTAATGTTTCTTTATTGTCAGAGCAATCAACTGTAATATCATTATCTTGTGAATGATACTGCATTAATGATTGTCTGTATTCAATTTCAGAAGATGCAGAAACTTCACTCATAATATCTTTCATAATCGCTTCGATCAAGAAAGCTGGGAGTTGAAAACTATTAATTGCATTAACAAGTATTTCTCTGCATTCTCTATATCTAACCGCCATTGGTTTTTCTAATTCTTTTTTATCCATTCTTATAATCCTTTCTTTTTATACTGTTCCTATAAATCCTTTTGGTATCTTTGCAAACAGTTCTTTATCAGAATATATTTCCATGTAGTTATCATTTATTTTTATAGATATTTTTGATGAAGTATCAAAGTTACTATATTTGCTTTTTATCCCATACATCTTTTTGTTGTAAGTTTATTGGCTGTACATTCTCCATCATTGGTAACAATAAATTCAGCATTCGTTCCATCTTTACTGTATTGTCTGCAAACAAGAAAGGTGTTATATCAGAACCAATTCCCAGAATATTTTGTATTAGATTTCTTTAAAACTAATGGATTGTATAAATAAGAACCACTTGCTGACAGTACACCTGCATTTGTTATTTTTCATTCCATTGTTTGTTGTTTCAGATGGATCTGATCCGATAGCACTTCCAGTTTTTAAGTAATGTTTCAGTTCCTGATATGTGATCAATATCAATCTTTACAGACTTATCTAAGATCAATGAGGACGCATTTACCTTTCCAGTAAAATTCAATGTGTTATCAGTATCAAAATAAATACTGGATTATCTTTTTTGCCTTTTAATGCGAAAACAGATGTGTCTTTGTTTGATATAAAATTGTATTGTTTCCATTTGTTTCATTTAGTCCAGTGCCAGAAATAACAAGCTTTGTTGCTGTTACGCTACCAGTATAAGAAAGATCTCCATCATCTGTTACTGAGAATACTGGAACGCCATTCTTTTGAATTGATAACAATGACTTCATATTCGGATCAACAGTAAAGGTATTTGTTCCATTTGTAATGTTCAAACCATTCTTATCATCGAATGTCATAGTACCTTTTTATTGTAGATACCAATTTCATCACTTAACATTACTCCACCAACTAACTGTCTTGCGATAAGTCCGTGACCGATTTCCATCTGCTTTGTTTTTGGATTATAGTATTCAAATTCTCCAAAAAGCTGCACTGGCTGTCTCCCAATTATTAGTCGTATATGCAATAATATTACTTATTAATTTAATTTGAACAGGAGAGAGTACTGACTAAGTTCTTCTTCCCATTTTCTAAGTAAAATACCATGCTGATCAATTAAGACATCGGAGTTTGCACCGGAAGTAATTTTTAGTTGTGGTTGCATTTATGCCTTCTTCAACCATCCTTCAATTGTTTCTGTTGTTTTAGTTGATTTTTCTGCCTGTTGCTTAACTGAATTATAAGATGTAGCCATCGATTTACTTTGTTCTATTACTGACGCAACATCATTGATAATTCCCCATTTCTTAGTAGCGTCTGAAAAATCAACTGAGATAGAATCAAAGTTATCAAAATCTAATTGATAACTTATAAGCCTTAGTTTGTAGACAACATCATCTATTTCAACCCTCATCCAGTTCCCGGTCTTGAAATAATCGGTTATTTTTTCAAATCCTTTCATAGCAAAAAAAGATTCTTTAATGTTGTTGAAATAGTATTATTTAGCTCTGCTGATTTTTTGATATCTTTTGTCGCAGCTTCTATAAATTTATTTGCATTGTCCAAATAATTCTTTATTTGATAAACCGTCAGATATATAATTGTCATTCGACCAAACATCTTCTCTGATATGAAGATTTAATTCAGCCCATGAGTCACCAATGTAATCTCTAAATGATAGTTCCTTATTAATAGACTCTGTTATCTACAATATAATTTCTTAATCCATACTGAATAATATCTCCATTCTCGTCTTGGATGCCTTCAATAACTGCTACCTCTGATTCTCTAAGTAACAATTCCTCGTTAATCAATACCTTCTTTTGATACATTGGAAGATATAATTTTTGATATAAATTACCCTCTGTATATTTCCACGAATCTTCTTCACTTGCACCTTGTTCAATCATTACATTAAGACAAGCTTCACAAGAATCATTTAATATCTGTAAGTTTGAATAACTATACTGGCGTAACGATTGAGCAAATTTTTTCTCATCTTGTTTGAACAAAGTAATAATTCCTTTTGTTCTCATCTTTGTTTTTTTGTTAGCACTTTATCAATTTGTTGCTTGATGAAGTTCTCATAATCTCCATTAAAACATAATTGTTAGTTTATCTGTATCAGCAGTTTCTTCTTCGTCATAATAACTTTGAACGGTCAATGTTCCAGTCCATGTAAGCCCATCAAGAGCAGAGTTCTTTACTTTAACCCTGTATTTAGCTGTGTCAATAAACACCTTACAATAATTAATAATTGCGCTATTTGCAATTGCCAAAAGAAATGTATTCTAATTTTTCTATTGAGATAGGAGAGAGTGTTTTAGAAGTAAGAAGTGCTGCTTGTTTGCTTGCAGACGTTTCTGATATTTGTACGCTTGGTGTAAGACTGTTATATAAGAATCCATAAAAATCAATGCAGTCGTAGTAGATTTTTATCAATTGTGAATAACCTTTGATTGGTACTGAAACTTCTTCCAGTGTCTTATCATATATTTTATATTTCGCAATTAACGAATTATATTTATTAATTATGTCATGCGGAATGTCTGGCGTGTATTCATCTCTATAGTATGTGTTTAGCTTATCATATTCATTCAATTTATCTCTAAGATTATCTGACATATCTGCCTTCATATCATCAGAGAACCAATAAATATACTGACTTCCAGATGGACTGGCATTAATAACAGATGCTGTCATTAAGTCATCACCAGCTTCTAAATAAAAACAGTTTTAACAGAATCAGTGTCGAATCAAGATTTAATTCTTCTGTAAGATTTTCTCTGTTAATAAAAATAGTAGTATCTTCTCCATAACCATTTGTAACATCTATACTTCCGCATTTTGGACATTGATCAAAAATTCACCTCTGTATCCACATCTTTTTGCAACTTGATTCTAAATCATATACAGATATAGTTCGCATAAGAGCATAATCATCTGTCAATGAACCAAATATTTCAAATGCGTTTTCTTCAAGAATAATACTTTCGTCTTCATCTGGATCTATATATAAAACCGGATTAATACATTCTTGTTCTCCATAAACCACAGATGATGAAGAGCCAGGTTCTCCAAACACAAATAAACAATTCAATTCTTCCGCTATTTTCATGAAGGCATCATAAATTGAAATGTTGTCAAAAAAAAAATGATCTTTTTGCAATTTTCTTAAAAGATTCATCTACGTGAACAATAGTATAATGACTTGCTTTTATCTTTTTATTATCCTATCTAAAAAGAGATGCATTGCTATTATCTTTATTGTAAAGTTGTGTTGGCTCATAATTATCTCTTTTGATATCTTTTTCTGTATTGCACTCAAAGTTGTGCATTAATAACTGACCAAGTTCGCACTCCTGCAATGCGGTACACGAAACTTCTTTTGTATTGTCGTCGGATTCATTGATTGTGACCTTCATTACAAAATATTTATTCCATTCGACAATATACAATAGTCTAAAATTTTTTACTTCGTTCCAATAAACATACTTTTTATTGTTTTTATATTTATGAACAGAAAATGATACTTCACAAGCAGAATTCATATTATCTCTTGTTTTTTATCTCTGTGTCATTGTCTATCATTCCAACTCTATCACCATTTTGAGCAACGATGATCATGGTTGGTTTTCAGGCATTCCTGCTTTATTAAATTTAATCTGTATTGGCATATTAAACCACCACCTTCACATAAGGGGGGAATATGTCATTTCAATCTCAACTGGAATGGATGATCTAATCACGTTCTTTCTGTTGTCATATGAATTTGAAACTCTTAAGAATTGATAATTGAAATCATTTTGAATCTTGTGATATGGAATAGAAGAGTAGAAAACTAAATCTTTTGTAAATGTTATTTCTTCGTTAAAAAGAGCAGTTTTCTATAATTGTTACTCTATCTTCATTTAAGTTTGTTAATCTTAAATCACCTTTGCCCAAGTACTGTTATTTTCATATCTGGATAAATATATCCTTCTTCGTCAGACATATCAAAAACGTAAATACTTCACCATCGTTTAATCTAAATTTGTATTTAATTGGTTCATGTAATGAGAATGGTTTATCTGAAACAAAATTAAGTTCAAGTACATAAGTCTGTCCATTAACTTGAAGTTCTGACATTAAAGCTACCATTCATATAGTAATCAGCCCAATTCTCTTGAATTAGTTTGAATTTATGATAACCAGGTCTACATAGCCATCTTTTGATTTCTCTTATTTCATAAGGTGTAAACACCGACATTCCAGACTTACAATCATATTTACATATCTGAAATGATATCTCTACTCTGTCTTCATAATAAGAACTAACTAAAGAAAATTTATTTCCATAAAACTGAGAGACTGTATTAAATGTTCTTTTGGCGATATTGTCTATTGTTTCGAATCCAGACGAAACATCTGTGTAACAGACCATGCATCCCCAATTTTTAAATACTGTCCATCATATTCAAAATCTGTTGCCAGCATTCGCACACCTCCTATATTATTTGTTTTCTATCTTGTCCTGGATTTCTTTGAAAGAGTGCAGTTGTCCAATAAGAGTCGAATATTTTTCTCTTAAAATACCAATATCTTCAATCTCTTTTCCCATTTTTCTTTCAAAGAATCCAATTCATCATATCTATCTTGCAATGTTCTGCTATCTGTAATTTGTTCATTTAATCTATCGATTTCTGCTTGAAGTCGCATATTTTCTTTTTTCTAAGATTTTAATTTTCTTTTCATTATCCATATTTTTCTCCATTACTATTTTTTATAGAACAGTCCAAAAGGACTATTAAAATAGATAGAGACATAGATTTGACTCTACACTCTCCAACATATTAGAATCTTTGTTTGTATTTTCCGATAGTACTATTTCCAACAATAGGTTCAAGAACCATTGTTTGTACCATCTTTTTCAAACTTAGAATCTTTTTTGTAGTTGTCTGACGAAATCGTTGTAATCAGATACTTTATCAATTGGGATATTGATAGTAACTGTATTCGTCTGATTCGCAGTAAACTCATTAAACATGTTCGAACTTCCGGTGGATTCTGAATCATGCTTTCAATGAATCTTTGTGGATCATTTGCAAAACTCCATAAGTTTTCATGAGCATCGTTATTAAACACAGATGAATTCTTATAGCGGAGTTAAAAATAGAACCATCATCAAATACAATTGTTTCAGGTTTCTTATGTTCTCCGACAACAGCCATTTCATCTTTTGGAACAGACTTAATACCTTTCTCATATCCACTAATCTGACTTAAATCAACCCATCCAAGAGGATGTGTTGCGTTTCTATCTTTAGCAATATGATATTTCTTTTTTGCCCAAGATGCGTTGTTGATTTTAGTAATGTATACTGTCTGTCCATGCATCTGTGTTCCAGTAGGACTTATACCATCTGAACTATAATAATACGCACTGTTAAATGTAACCGCATCTCCAACATTCGGAACACCATCGCCACTTGATGTTGTTGCAGGTTTTGGAGTTGGTGTTGTTGCAGGTTTTGGAGTAGAAGTAGAAGATGATGGTTTTGTACTAGAAGAAAAGAACCAGCACTTTGCTTTTTATTAGAAGCATCTACAGCTTGTTTAATAAGATTCGTCAAATCATTTATTGCATTCTGAACTCCCTGTAATAGAAGACAAGAAATTAGTACCATAATTGGTAATACTTGATTTGCCGAATTCCAAATTGTATTCATGCTTTCAGTCATTGTGTAGCCAACGCTATCAGCTTTGCTTCTAATGTATCTCTAATTGCGCCAGCTTCAGAATTTACATTTGCAATCACATCAGATACAAGAACATCAATATTATCCAGTCGCATATTAAGGACTTCTTCATACTGTTCATATAAATCATCCAATAATTTCTTCTGATCTGCAATTGAACGTTCATATTGAGTTTCAGCCAAATCTTGTTTCGCATCATTCAAATCATTCTGTAACTGCTGTCTCTTTTGATGCACCTTCTTCAGAAGTATCCCCTTGATATGCAGCTAACTGTTTCTCAATGGAAGATATCTCTTTCTGCTTTTCAGCTAACTGTTTCTGATAATCATACATATCCTTGTTGGTATCAAAGTCAGTGTACTTATCAATCAACTTTTGAAGTGCATCGAGCTGAGAATTAATACCATCTTCAACTAAATCTTTAATTGCATCTTTTTCTGCTTTGCAGATGTAATTGATTCTTGCTGAAGTTTATGTAATTCATTTCTGCGGTCAACAAGTGTCTGATTAAACGGATCAGATTTTAACTGTTCGTCAATCTTTTCCATTTCTTTCTATACTCGTCAGCCTGTGCCATGAGAGTATTATGTTTTACGCCATGAAGACCAAATGTAGCTTTTTTCCATATTCTGTAATCTGACCACCATTCTTGTCGTCATACATCTTCTCACTGGACATAAGTTCTTTAAGGAAATCTGCTTCGTCGTTGATTTTAGAGATTCTGTCTTGAAGTTTGTCAAATAAATCCCATTGAATCTGACGAATACTATTTTCCCATTCGATAGTACTCTTATTGCAATTCTGAATAGACTCATCAATAGAATCTATTTCGTCTTGCATGTTATACCATGACTCAGAATACTTATCTATTTTTCCACTACTAAGTGCGCTATTTAAAGAATTAACCAGTGCTTCACGCTCTGCGTACAGCTTATTGATTTTTTCATTTTCGTTAGAAATCAGGCTGTCATAATACTTTTGCTAACAATATATCCAGATGTCTCCGTAATATCAATCGCACCCTCAAGCATTGATTGTGTATGTTCAAACTGTTTTAAGATTGCATCGTATTCATCTTTAATGTTATTGAAACGTTGTTCAATTAGTTTAGACTCTTGTTCTTTGAGATCAATAATCGCATCTCTACAATCAAGAGCTTTTTCATCATTTATCTTTTCATCCATTCGCTACATGGACGAGAGTATATTAAATACTCCTCACACTTTCATGTGAGAATGGGACTATATCTTCTATTTGAATAAAATTATTTTGGATTTTGTTTTGAAATGTTTTGAGAGAATTGTTTTAGATAATTTAGGACATTATAAAAGAGCAGTAGTGATTTATCTCTTTTAAACATAAACAGCGCGCTGTTTTATATTAAATCATTCGCATAATTTACAAGTATTTTTGTTCTTTCTTTTATAAATTCTTCATATGATAAATTTAACGAATTCGCTGGAGCCAATGCAGATTCCATGATATTATTTAAATTACCAATAATTAAGTTCTTATACTCACTCGGAGCGCGGTCTTTTATCTTTTGATTATCTGCATTATTTAAAAAAGCAAAAATTTGCAAGACAATATATTTTCCTTTTATCAAATCCTAATCTTTGCAAATACTTATCTGGGAAAATATGATGAAATTCTCTTGAAGTGGACATTTTTAAAGTTTTAGCCAAATCCACTTTGCTTCCAGATATAAAAAAGACCGCGGTGTATGACTTGCAAGCATAAGTACAAATGTTTTTGTAGCAGATGCTCCAGCACTAAATTGATTTTCTTTAAAAATGACTCTGTTACATGACAATTAAAATCACATATATTATAATTAGAGTCTTGTCTTAATTTTTTCATCTTTTTCAATATCATTTTTGCTGTACGTCATTAACTCCACTAGAATATCTTCTTGAAAAGCAACACCTCAAAACCATCTAGTTAATGATTCTCGTTGTTTGTCATCATATAATTCGCCATTCTTCTTATCTGACGCAAAGAATACCGTAAGAGGAACAAGCATGGATGTATAAGGCAATGATTTTTTAATGAATATACATTAAGTTCTTTTTTTCTTAAAAGTCAATAGAAGATTTAATTCAGTTTTAATTTTATTATAATTATCACGAATTAAAACCCCATTAAGTTTCATAACATCTTCGGTGTTGTATTTCCTAGTATAACTCCTGTAAAACACTTTAATAGCAAGTCTTGCTGTTCTACTAATCCCTCAATTCAAAGTCTTCTAAGTCATTCGATAATTGCTCAAGTTGTTCCTGTAAATCGAAAGATTCACCCAACTCCACGCATTGAAAAGTTGAAAATTATTAAGCGGAATTCCCGCCTTGATTTATCCTTTTCAAAACAAGTGCTACATTTTCTTTACTGTCGTGTTTCCAACACTGTATGGAATATATAATCTTTGAATTTTCTTGTAGATCATCAATTTCTTTAATACACTCATCAATAAATTTTGAAGTGGCTTTTCTGTATTCCACAGTATTAAACAGCACGCTTATTGGAAAATATTTTTTAAATCTACCTCATCAGACTTATAAAATGGAACAAATCTACTATTTTGAGTATCTTTTGGTTCATTCATAATAAAGTATATTTGAGTGTCGTTTTCGTTTATAGGTGTTAATTCTGTTTGGAATACTGAAAATATAGAAGTTATTCTTTGTTGTCCATCCAAAACATAATCAATTGGATAATTTTTTAGTTGGCTCTGGTAAACAATAATTCCCTAGTTGCTTTTCCGTATGTAACTTTTTCAGATGTTCTCCAAAACAAAACAGAACCTATTAAATCCTTGTATATACCATCCATAAGAAAAGCTACATTTTCAGGTTTCCCATATATAATCCCTCTGAAAAAGGAATTCTAATTTCTCCCGCTTGCTATTTTTATTAATCACCTTGTTAATTCTATAATCTTGCATATAACAGTATCCTTTTTTTCACAAATTTGTTAATATATACCAAATTTATTATATAAAAAAGTTATCCATAATACAATATTTTTAATAATTTAATCATCATTTTATTCAAAATAGTCTCTATATTTTCGAGCCACCAATAGCTTGCGACCCTACAAAGGCTTACGCCACCCATAAAGGGGAGTTAGTCTCTGAATGTCTTCCATATCATTTCTGGACTTGGAAGTTCACTGCGTTTGGGAGACTTAACCCCGGGTTGTCCCTAACCTATTTATTTTTTTATGGTTTCTATCTTTCGACTGTTGAGTTTTTAAACTCGCACCGCATTCACGCTTACCGTTTCCAGTTACGTTGTAGCAAAATAGGGTTATGGGGATGTTCCCATAATTAAATAGATTTACATTGGCATGTAAATTCACCAATTCTTATAATCACTGATCTTTTCTTTCAGATCAGAATCCGTGATTGTTTCAATGTCAATTTTACCATTCTGGATTTTATCAATCCAATCCGAAGAAAAGACCCTCTCCGGCTGATTCAGCTTCTTTAATATATCTGTCATATGCCTGTTGCTGTAATGAGATTTTTTCGGTTACTTTTTAAGAAAGCTCAGAAGATAATGCTTCATTACGCTTTGACCATGTACGATATGTACTTGAAGCAGTTGTATCTAATTCATCAATCTTACGTTTGATACGGTCTAACTTTGTTTCAATCAATCAAAGGGTTTCTTTTTGTTTCCTCTTTGTCGTTGAAGAACCGGAGGAAGAGTTAGATTTTGAAGATGAAGTTGAGGAATTATTTGATGATGATTTGGATGATGATTTGGAAGAGGAACTTGAGGATTTCTTTTTTGGAGAAGGGGATGAAGAAGAACTACTTGATGAAAGTCTTCCGCCAGATGCGTATGCAGTTCCTCTAAAAACGCAGGAAGTCCAGGTAGCGAAGGATTCCCTTTTCCACGAGACTTTGTAAATCCTTGACTGAGTAACTCTTTCGTCTGCTTTGAATTGAATACAACTGATCCGGCTGGTATATTGGCAAATTCTGCGCCATTAGAGCCTGTTGTAAACCAGCGATTTCCAGAAACTACAAGTTCCTCGCCAACCTCGCCCGTAAGAGCAACTTCATCTTTTTTAGTTTTCCAACTGTCTTTTAAATTAAAAAGAATCGCTTAAAGTTCCGCTTGCGTGAGCAGTTCCAAGAAGTTTATCTCCACCAGTGAAAAAATCTAATAACTTTTTTGTACAATTGTTGGTGCGTGTAATATTCCATAATTATTCGGTGTTCTATTAACTGCCTGTCCTACGGAAGAAGGAGACTGTGATACTTGTGAATTGTTTGGAGTTCTATCGATTGTTTGATTTGCGTTCGGAACTTCTGTTGGATAATTGCCAATTGTATAGCTGACAGTTCCATCTGTGTTTTGTACTGCACTTAATTGATAATATACGCCATCAACATTTGCAATGTACCCAATTGAACCATCTTGATATTTAACTGCTGCTACAGCTTGATCAACGCCATCTACATTTGCTGTAAACACAATCGAATGCCCAACTTCAAGTGCATTTATATCATCTTTTACTTTTGAAAAATCGGCATCAACAAAAAACGTTGTTTTTTGTTTGGTCGTTTAACAAAAGATTTTAACGCATCTTGAACCCTTTGTTCGTCTGGAGTAAGTTCTACTTTAACCTTTGGATTTTGGGACTCTGTATTTTTACAGCATTTTCAACTTCTGATGTATCTGCAACATATGTGATTTTTCCATCTTTATCCGTCTGTTGAGTCAGTTCTTGTTTCGAACCATCATCCATAACAGAATAATAATGAATTGTACCGTTTTCATCCTTACAAGCTTCAATATCTTTCTGAATACCACTTACATCCGCTTTATAAGTAATTGTCTCTCCATTCTGAAGATTGTTATTGATCCAATCCAAAGAACCATCGAATTCTGTTGTGAAGCGGATTGTGCCATCTTGCTCAGTAATTTTATGAACTTCTTTTGGCACACCAGCCACGTTTGCAGTATACTTGATTGTACCATCTTGATTTTTAACTGCTTCAACTTCTGTGCATTGTCAAGATTATCCACATCTGCTTTAAATGTAATCTTTTCATCTGTTTTAAGTGAAGTTAGTTTCTTTTGAAGATCATCATCATTTAATTTTTGCATCAATATTACATGTAATAGAATCTCCAAACAACTTTTTAATCTGTTTCTCTGTCAATGTTCCTTTTTCTACAAGGTCATTGAATAGAGCAGTAGTGTAGGAGTATCAAGAAAAAATTCCAATCAAGTTCTCCACCATCTAGTTTGAACTGTTGGAATGCATTCTGAAGTTCAACAAAAGCATTTATTTCTTGGTTTATAGCAGCTCTTTCTTCTTCACTTTTCCCAGCCATATCCTTGGTTAGTGAAGTTCTTTTCGCATAAGATTGAGCATACCCTTCATCAGAATCTTTTGTCACACCAGTTTTCCCTTCAAGCATTCCTAACGCTTGTTCTTGTGTAACTCGAAGTGCAGCTTGATCCTGATTAGAGCCACTTGCTTCAGCCATAGATTTCAATTCCTGAATTTTTTTTGCTGAATAGAAGCCAAATCATACTCAAATTTAATCTTTTACAATCTGATCTTCAGATAATCCAGATAAATCATCTTGGAATTTTTTCATACTCAGAATCATACCCTTCGATTAGTTTTTTAAGACGATCCTTTTTGCGCCACCTTCCATAGAATCATAAACATCTTTGATTTGATCCAAAGAATTTTTGTAATTCTCAAAGAAGTTCTCCCTACTCTTTTCAATTCCGTCAAATTCAAAACCATGTTCTTCCAATTTACTCATTGCAAGCTCTACATTAGAAACACTTGTATTGAGCTTGTCAGCTGCCTCGGCAGTGGTTTTAAATTTCATTGAACCATCATCGTTCTTGAAAGTCCATTCATTATCTCCTAGAGATGATGCAAGTCCTGCGTCTTTAAAATCGTTCAGAACATTTGTCATATTGGTAAGTTCGTCTTCATTGCCATACCAACGTTCTAATAACGCCTGACTTTGTTCCCAAGCTTCGACATATGCATCAGAAGCGTAAGTGTAAGCATCAGCATTGTCTTTGAGCTTTTTGCAATGTCATATCCAACACCAAATTGAGCCATTGATTTAAAATCATCTGTTCCAACAAGACCATTTTTTTATACATTTCTTTTGCGGTCTTGTAGTAACCCATTAATTATCATAATTTGCACCTTGATTTTTCTGATTCGAAACTCTTTTTTAATCCATCAAAAGTCCCATCAACCGATCTTACAGCTTCGTCAGCTTCTTGGGCTTCTCTTTTAATGTCTTCGAAATATCTAACGAATGCGTTTTCTGATACTCAATATCTTTAAGACGCATACCTGAAACTCTAAACGCTTCCAGTGCTTCTTCGGCAGATTTGCCATCTTTCGCCAAAAGATACGAGATAATCTTTCATAGAAGATCCGGATTTAGAAGAAGAGAAGTAATTTTCGAGATTGTTTAAATACTTCTCATTCTTTGTCTTGCCCATATTTACATATTCATTAATTGCGTCTTTCCACTGTTTTACATATGATTCAGAACCTTTTAGTGCATTTACCATATTCATCCGTACTGCTTTCAACCCAACCTTGAATTGTATCATATTGATTTGATAATGCCGATGTGATTTCTTCAATGTTTTTAATTGCTCTTTTTGGTTTTTAATTGGAGTTTATCTTGTGGATTTTTTGCTAATTTCTTCTCTGTTTCTGACAATTCTT
>VOFC01007059.1_pt1 | contig 15876 bp, 34 predicted proteins | sample 5384161 | NCBI WGS metagenome assembly VOFC01 (sample SAMN12384722, study PRJNA508395) | human gut metagenome | isolation source: healthy gut B | host: Homo sapiens | reverse complement strand
ATGGTGGTAAAGGAGCAGATATTATCTTTTAAAAGCTGATGAAAGGATTAAAACATTAATAGATTTAAGATATCAGAAGAAAATTAAAGGAAATAATGGGGAAAATGGTGAAGGTAAAAAATAAATATGGTAGTAATAGTGAAGATTTAATAGTAAAAGTACCGGTTGGGACTACAGTTAAAGATGCTGATACTGGTGTTGTAATAGCGGATCTTACTAGAAATGGTGAAATGGCTACGATTGCTTATGGTGGTAGAGGAGGTAGAGGTAATGTAAGTTTATCTTCTCGAAATAATCCTTGTCCATCATATGCTGAGAATGGAGAACCTGGTGAAGTTAGAAATATTAAAGTTGAGCTTCGTATGATTGCAGATGTTGGACTAGTTGGTATGCCTTCGGTTGGTAAGAGTACTATTCTTTCTATGATATCTAATGCTAATCCTAAAATAGCAGACTATCATTTTACTACTTTATCTCCTAATCTAGGAGTAGTTAAGACTAAAGATAATACTTTCGTAGTAGCGGATCTTCCTGGTTTAATTGAAGGAGCTAGTGAAGGAGTAGGTTTAGGACATAAATTTTTAAAACATGTTGAGAGAACTAAGATAATTGCTCATGTTATAGATATGGCTGGTACTGAAGGTAGAGATCCTTATGATGATTATGTTGCTATTAGAAAAGAATTAGAATCTTTTAGTCCTAAACTTTTAACTAAAGAAGAGATTATTATAGCTAATAAGATGGATGGAGATAAGGCTAAAGAGAATTTAGAAGAATTTAAAAATGGGATAATACTTTTAAATATATTAGAGATGAAAAGATTCCTGAACTTACTGATTCTATATCTGATGCTGATTTTTTAATTGATAGAAAAGAATATAAACAAGCTATAAAAAAAATTGCAGATGTTGAAATGGAACTTAGATTTCTTAAGAATAAAAACTGATGTTTTATTGAAGAAATAAATTATTACTAATTCTGAAGAAAGAAATAGAACACTTATTACTAAATTAAAAATAGTTTATCGTGAACAGCAAAATAAATTTGAAAGATCAAAAAAGAATATGGTGAATTGCGGATTATTTAGAAAAAGAAATTGATAGTATAGATAAATTGTTTGCTGATTTGAGAAGGCTATGGATAATAATGACTATGTATCTGTAGAAAAAAAAATAAATTTTTGATGATAAAATAATGTTTTAGGTAAATTACTTGAAGATATTCCTACAATTGTTCTTAATGGCTACTGTTATAGTTCCAAATAAAATAGAAGAAGCTATAACCTATTATTATCGTATGAAAAGAGATGGTTATCCTTTGGATTATTTGAATGTTGAATATAATATTAAAGAGATTAAAACTAAGATTGATAATATTATGAATAATCTAAAGCAAGTTACAAATGGGAGATGCTATCATTGAACTTAAGACTTTTATTGAATATTTTAATGGTCTATATAATGATTTTGATAAAGAAAAAAGAATGTAAAGATGTCTTTAAACAAAATGTTAAAGGAACTTGGATATAATATTGAAAATATAAATAAAGTTGTTAGAGATATTTATTTCAAATAGATGATATTAAATATAATTATAATTTAAGTGATGAAGAAATTAATAAATTTAGTATTCTTAATAAGAATTTAGAAAAAATTAATCAAGATTATAAAATATTAGTTGATCAGGGTAAAATGAAAACATTTGCTTATTCTAAATTAGTAGATGAACTTAAATGGGTTATCACTTAAATTATCTAGATTCAAGGATGATTTGGATTATCAACTTAGATCTATTACTAGTATGAAAGATGATGAAACAAGAGCAAAGAACAACTTGCCACTATTGAAATTTGCTTAAGAAAAGCTAAATATCGTCTTAAAGTTATAAAATACCGGTTATTCCTAGTAGTTATTATATTGAGCTTAATGAGGCACAGGATGCTATTAGAGAGATTGTTAAAGAATTACAGAAGAAACCGATTGTTATTAAGATTCTTGAATATTAGAGTTGATACTGCTAGAGATTTGGTTTTAAAATTTATAATAAGACTAACGATATGATTAAATTGCTAATATGTCTAAAATTATAATGTATATGGTAATCGTTATAGAAGTACATATGAGGAAATTGATATAGCTCTTACTAAAGCTGAGGAATTATTTAAAAAAGAGGAAAATATAAGGAATCTTTGGATTTATCAATGAAGAGTCTTAGTTTTATTGATAAAAATGTTACAGAAAAATTTTAAAATTATTGATTTTTAGAGTAAATTATGTTATTCTATGTATAGAGTAAATAGGGAGGAAATAAATAATGGAAATAGTAGTAGATTTTTTATTGGAATATTATGTGTGGTTTGTGGTTGTTATTGTATTATTTTATTACTGTTGTTGGCTTTTTAGTAGATACTAAAAAGAAAAAAATTAAGAAACTTAGAGATAGTGTTAAAATAATAATAATAATGAACATATTGATAATGGAATGAATATGAATAATATGAATATGATGGGAAATATTAATATATTAATTCTATGGGTATGAATAATAGTTTTAATGTTAATGCTTCAAATAATATGAATAATATAAATAATGTTAATGATATGAATAGTGTTAATAATGGATTCTTTAATCCTTCTATGGAACAAACAAATAATTTTGAACCTAGACCTGTAGAGAGTAATCCTATTATGAATAATAATATGAATAATAATGTTCAAAAATATTCCTACTCCAGTAGTAGAACCTACTGTTGCTAGTGTTAATCCTATACCTGAAGTTAATATTCCCGATAATAATATAAATGTAGGAAATGTTATTCCTAACTTTGTAGATGGTATACCTAATCAAAATGTTGGTAATATTCCTTCATATAATCAGGAGCCTGTTAATAATTTTGATGTTAATAATATACCAGTTCAAAATCAAGTTCTAATATACAGAGTGAAGTACAACCGGTTATGCAAAATGTTAGTTCTGTAAATAATATTCCTACTGGTAATATGATGGTTGGTAATGTACCAATAGATAATATACAACCAAATAATGTTGTTCCTAATGGAAGTTCCAACTCCTAGTGTTAATCCTAATATTAATGTTCAACCTCAGGTTATGCCTACTATGAATAATCAAGTTAATGTTCAAAATGATATTCCTAATACAGTTAATACTAATATTCCTAATGTACCTGAGTTTAATCCTAATACTAATTCTAGTATAAATCCTGGAATGACTAATCAAATGAATACTACTAATAACATACCTTATGGTAATCAAGTTAATAGTAATCAAAATATTCAAATGCAAAATGGTAATTGGAAATTATAAAATTTAGGATTTTCCTAAATTTTTTATCTAAATGGAGAGTGATTTTATGAATAATCAAGATTCACCTAATGGTGGTAGTTATAGAGCAGCACAAGGAAATTTGAATGCGGTTATTAGTAATCCGAGTGTTAATATTAATGATACTATGAATATGAATATTCAAAATATGAATAGTACTTCTAATAATAATCAGGTTAATTTGAATACTATTAGTAACAATGATGTTTCTAAAATAAATAATAATGTTCTTTACCACAATTTTCATTATATAAATTTTCATCAATCATATTAAACTTTTTCATATTTATATTTTATCATATAATTAAAAAAAACTTAAAACACTATTTGTGTTTTAATAATATGGGTATGGTCCGTATGGTGTGGTAGTAGTTATTATATACGGGGGATATGGTCTTGGATAAAAAGCTGGTGCTAGTAGACCTCCTGTTATTCCTCCTAAAAGAAATGGTCCAAAAAACCACCACCAAAAATCGATTGTTATTTATTGGTCTTCTATACATTCTTGTTATACATGGGTTTTCTCCTTTCAATATTATTATATTAATAAAAGATAATGCTGTGAAAAAATACTTTATTTATTTTATATTTTCGAGTATAATATTATATATGGAGGTTGTGATGGAAGAGACTGTATTTAAAAGTGATGATTTGTTAGTTATGAATTTAATTAATTATTTTATTACTGAAAAGAATTATAATCCTATGATTATACATGGTTTAAATGATGAAATATGGCTTGAAAATTTAGATAGTAGTTATAAGATAGTTAGAATTGTTTCACATCATATTCATAATAAAGAACAATTGGATTTTGATAAATTTAAACTTAGTAGAATAGTTAAACAAGTGAAAAAAAAAACTTTATCTTTTAATGTTAAAGTTTTAAATATATATATGGATATTGAGGATGATAAATTGCTTTCGGATAATGATGTTTATATTTCTAAAGAAGAGGATATTAATAATTCTAAACTTACTAATGTTTTTCCTGATATTGTTGAAAAGACTGAAAGAAAAAGAAGATGGACTTGAATATTTTATAAAGGTTAGTGATAATATTAATAAGAACAATGAGATTAGAAGTAAAAGGCTGAAAAGTTATTTTCTATTAAGAGTCCTATTGTAACCAATATTTTAATTTTATTATGTGTAGTTATTTTTATAGCTAATGTATATATTTGGTAATGGATCTTCGGATAATTATACTTTGTTAAAATTTGGTGCTAATTATGATGTCTTAACTAAATCAGGAGAATATTATAGGCTTATTTACTTGTATGTTTTTACATATTGGGATTGTACATTTATTTGTAATATGTATTCTTTATATATTGTTGGTAATAGTGTTGAAAATTTATTTGGTAAAGTTAAGTATTTGATTATTTATTTTATTAGTGGTATTTGTGGTAGTATTTTATCTTTAGCATTTTGTCATAATACTATATCTGCTGGAGCATCGGGTGCTATATTTGGTCTTTTAGGAGCTTTATTGTATTTTGGATATTATTATCGTGCTTATCTTAGGTAGTACTATTAAGAATTCTGTTATTCAAGTTATTTTAATAAACTTGATTATTGGTTTACTATGTTCCTGGTATTAGTAATGCTGCTCATATTGGTGGTTTGGTTGTAGGTGGTATACTTACTGCTATGATGGTTGGTGTACCTGATAAATCTAATAATAATAATAAAATAAATGGTATTGTATTATCTCTTATATATTTTGGATTTATTATATATTTATCATTTTTTAGATAATTATATTGTAAAAAATATTTAATTTAAAAATTACTATTTATATTTTGATAAAGAAGATAATTTTAGAAAAAACAATATAAATATCGTTAACTAAAAGTTAAAAAATAAGAGGAGTTACAAATCTAATTTAAGTATAATAAATAATAAATAAAGACTATGAAATAACTAATAGAAGATTATGATTTTTATTTATTTTTATCGTAAAATGTTTTAAAAAATAATAAAGGATTAATAATAGGAATAATAGGGTTAATTATAGTGATGATTGGTGGTACTTATGCTTATTATAGATGGAATAGTACATCTAATATTAATGTTAGTGTTAAGATGATCTGGTAATACTGTTACTTTTGTATGGAGGTGGAAGAATGTTACTGGTACTTTAACACCAGTAGATAGTAAAGAGAAAGGAATTAAGAAAAATATAACTGTTATGGCAAGTGAAGCAGGTAGTACTATGAGTTTATATATGGAATTAACTACAATACCTAGTGAATTAAAAAGAAGAATCATTTATATATGAATTATATTATAACGATACTACTTTAGTAAAGAAAGGTAATTTTAAAGCTTATAATTATCAGTAATGATAGTAATTATTTATGCTAAATTAGTAACTACATTAACATTATTTACTGATAGAAATGTTAATACTACTACTGATAAATATACTTTATATTTATGGTTTAATGGAAAAAGAAAGACTAATCCAATACTATGCAGAATAAGACATTATCATTTGATTTATATGCTACTAGTAAGAAATGGTTAAAAAAAAGATACATATTAATAGTAGTAAATTATCTGATGTTTATAGAAAAATTTGATAAACCCACTAAAATATATATTCCTCTTATGGATAAGAATGGTAATAGTTATAAAATGTTAGTTAAAGTTGGTGATTATGTATATAAAGGGGATAAAACCTGAGTAGCTAATTGTGAAAAATTTGATTTTCCTATTAATAGTTCTGTATCAGGTTATGTTGCTAGTATAGATACTAAATTTATATCTAATGGTAATGAATGTGAATGTATTGTTATTGAAAATGACTATAAGGAAAAAGTTAGAAAAAATAGAGTTATTGGTAATAAAAAGGATAATTATTCTAAGGATGATTTTATTAATGATTTAAGGAATAGTGGTATTGTTGGTCTTGGTGGTAGTGGTTTTCCTTCTTTTTTATTAAATATAATACTGATGGTATTAAGTATTTACTTATTAATGCTGTTGAATGTGAACCTTTTATTTCTTCGGATAAGGCTGTTATTTATAATTATAGTGAAGAGATACTTGAATGTATTGATAATATTTTAGATATTATGGCGATTGATAAGGCTATTATTGTTATTAAAAAGTCTAATACTAGATATATTGATGTTTTAAATAAGTTTATTGGTACTTATCCTAATATTAGTATTTATTCTACTATGGATTTTTATCCTAATGGTTGGGAAAGATTAGTGGTTAAAAATACTCTTGGTATTTCTTATGATAAGTATCCTAGTGAAAAGGGTATTATTGTTAGTAATGTTTCTACTATATATGCTATATATGAGATGCTTAAGGAAAATAAATCTTTATGTGAAAAGAATTGTTACTATTAGTGGTAATGGTGTTAAAAAAGAAATGTAATGTTAAAGTTAAGATTGGTACTTTGGCTAGTGATATTATTAATGGCTTTAATGAGTATAAGAAAATTAAGAATCCTATTTTTTATAGCGGGAGGACCTATGATGGGTAATTCTTTACCTAGTGATGATATGGTTATTACTGCTGATGTTAATTCTATATTGGTTATAAGTGATTTTGATAGTAAGCTTTTGCCTTGTATAAAATGTGGTAAGTGTACTAGAGTATGTCCTAGTGGATTAGCACCTGTGCTTATTATGACTTCTATTAATGATAAAAATAAACTTAAATGTCTTGATACTTCTAAATGTATTGAGTGTGGTCTTTGTAGTTATGTTTGTCCTTCAAAGATTGAGGTTAGGGAGTTTGTTCGTGAAGCTAAGAAGAAGGTGAATGAATAATGGAATTTAAGGTACGTAAGAAGAACTTTTTTAAAGAGTAAAGATAATACTACTAATATTATGTATAGTATTCTTGATTTTGTTTTGTTTATTTTGTTTGCTACTTATAAGAATGGTATTTATCCTACTATTAAGGGATATGGTAGTTTATATCTTTTATTTAAACCTCTTATATTTTCTTCTATTGGAGCTGTTGTTTGTTTATTTACTGAATATTTATATTATGTTATTAAAGGAGATAAGAAAAATTTTTATTATTTATTTACATCTAGTTATGCTATTATACCAGGGGTATTTCTTAGTCTTATTATTCCTATTAATACTCCTATTACTTATACTTGCTTCTATTATTGGAATTGGGGCATATGGGCCTGCAGGGAGGATTTATTAGATCTTTTGCGGTTTTTTTAGTTGGTAATATTTATATATTTTTATTATTAGGTGTATTAATACTTGGTGGGTATTTAATATTAAAGAGAAAGATGCCTGATTTTGGTAGTTTGAGATGGATTGGTTTTTATATTATTGTTATCTCTTTCTTAATTTTATTACATATGAAGTATATTATTCTTAATGAACAAGAAGGAAGTAAGATTATTACTGAGACTTTTAATAATTTACTTGTTGCTTTTAAGAGTACTAGTGCTATTTCTAATAGTGGTGGTGGTATGATAGGGGCTATCTTTACTTTTATGTTTTATAGTTTATTTAGAGATGGTACTAAGATTGTCGTTATTACTTTAATTGTTATTGGTGTTATATTATTATTTAATACTAGTATTATTGACTTGTTTAAGAAGATTAAACTTCCTAAGAGAGAAAAAAGAAAGAAAAAAATACTTGTAAGAATGATGATGAAGAAGATGAGAGAATACATATTTCTAGTACTAAGGATATAGAAAAGGTTAGTGAGAAAGAGGCTATTGTAGATAGAGAGATTCCTATTAAGACTTCTAGTGATGTTTCTACTCCTAAAGTAGAAGAGGTAGAGAAGCCTACTATTAATCTTAATTATAAACTTCCTCCTATTAGTTTGCTTAAACTTAGTAAGGGTAATAATGATAAAGAGAATGTTGAATCTGTTAAACAGAATATTGCTACTTTAGAGAAGGTACTTGCAGATTTTGATATTCCAGGAAAGATTAAAGAATGTCATATTGGACCATCAGTTACACAATATGAACTTGAATTAAAAGCTGGTACTAAAGTTAATAAGCTTTTATCGATTCAAAAAAGAAATTGCTCTTAATTTAGCCGCTAAAGACGTTAGAATACAGGCTCCTATTCCAGGAAAAAGTACTATTGGTATAGAACTTCCTAATAAAGTAAACTCTGCTGTTTCATTTTTAGAGAAATATTATCTAAATTACCAGAACCTAATGAGAAGAGTATACTTGCGGTTGGACTTGGAAAAGATATCATGGGTACAGTTAAATGGGCTGAAATTAATGCTACACCACACCTTTTTAATAGCTGGTGCTACTGGTAGTGGTAAATCAGTATGTATTAACTGTATTATTGCTTCTATTCTTATGAGAACTAGACCTGATGAGGTTAAGCTTGTTATGGTTGATCCTAAAAAGGTAGAATTATCTATGTATAATGGTGTACCTCATTTGCTTACTCCTGTTGTTACTGATCCTAAGAAAGCTTCTATTGCTTTAAAAAATATTGTTGTAGAAATGGAAAGAAGATATCAAGTATTTGAAGATACTAAGTGTAAAAACATTACAGCATATAATAAAATGTGTGAAACTAATACAGATTATGTTAAAATGCCGTATATTGTATTTATAATAGATGAGCTTGCTGATCTTATGCTTGTTGCTGCTAAAGATGTAGAGGATTCTATTATGCGTATTACACAAATGGCTAGAGCGGCTGGTATTCATTTGATTGTTGCTACACAGAGACCTTCTACTGATGTTATTACTGGTGTTGTTAAGGCTAATATACCATCTCGTATATCATTTGCCGTATCATCATCAATAGATTCAAGAACAATCCTAGACCAAACTGGAGCAGAAAAACTATTAGGTAAGGGTGATATGTTATTTAAACCAATGGGAGAAAATGTTCCAATAAGAATACAAGGTGCTTATGTAAGTGATGAGGAACTTCAAAAAAGATTGTTGACTTTACTATTTCTCAACAAAAGGCTAATTATGATCATTCTATTACTGAAGATATGAGTGAAGTAAGTAGTGATAGTGGTAAATATGATGATGGTTATGAATCTAAAGAGGAATATGATGATCCTTTATATAATGATATTGTTGATTTTGCTATGGAATTTGGTAAGATATCAGCATCTTTAATTCAAAGAAAGTATCGTATTGGTTATAATAGAGCTGCTAGAATTGTAGATTTACTTGAAGAGAGGGGTATTATTGGACCACAAAATGGATCTAAGCCTCGTGAAGTACTTATAAAAAAGGATAGTAATAATGATAGTGATGAATAATTACTATCCTTTATTTTAGAGGTGGAATATGATTGAAATTAAGAAACATTATTATAATATTGGTAATAAGAATATTAATATTATGATGTTTGGGGATTTACATTATTCTGATAGGTTTAATGATAAGAAACTTGATTTGATTAGTAGTAAGATGGGTGATGCTCAATATCTTTGTATAGCGGGAGATTTGATTGATAGTACGGATTTTCTATATACTAATAAGGATAGAAAAAATAGGATTACTTCTTTTTATTAGGGATATTAGTAAGAAGTGTAAGATATTTATTACTTTGGGTAATCATGATATTGCTGATAGAAGTCATGGTAATAATGTACGTGATGATAATGATGAGTTTTGGCGTGAATTATCTAAAATAGATAATGTGTTTGTATCTAGATATAATTGTTATTATGAAGATGATAATGTTATTATATATATGTTAGAGGCTGATTATGATTATTATTATAGGGATTATATGAAAGAAGCTAAAGATATATTACTTAATAAAATTAAAGAAGATAAGAAGCTATTTGATAATATGGATAATGATAAAGTTAAGATTGTTATATGTCATTCTCCTATATATATGACTGATAGTGATATTTTAAATGAATTTAAGGATTTTAATTTTATATTTTGTGGGCATATGCATAATGGGATGATTCCCTATTTATGTGATAAAATTATTAGAAATAATAGGGGAATTGTTTCTCCTTATGGAAAGTTATTTTCTAATAATACTAGAGGTACTATTGATATTAATAATATTCATTTAATTATAAATGGTGGTATTACTAAGTTATCTAAGTCTTCAGGAATATTTAGTTATTTTAATTTTATATATCCTATTAGTTTGGATAATATTGTTATTAATAGAAAAAAAATGTAGGAAAAGGTTGATATTTTTTTTAAAAATATTATATAATTATTAGGCAGGTGAAATTTTATGATTATAGATTTATTTGATCTTAATATTAATGGTAAGAAAATTAATATTGATGGGGAAGTAAATATTCCTTTGGAATTACTTAATGATAGTTCTATTAGAAGATTGGATAATGTGTATTTTCAAGGTTATATTAATAAGCTTATTGATGATAGTTATGAGCTTTGTGGTACTTTAAGTGGTGATATGATATTACCAGATGATATAACTTTAGAAGACTATGAATATAATTTTACTAGTGAAATTGAAGAAAATATCGAGGAAACAAGCATAAATTTACAAAAAACACTTGATATTACTTTGGATTTGTGGCAAAATATTCTTGTGGAAGTTCCTCTTAGAGCTGTTAACCCTAAGAATGAGAATATTTCTCTTAGTGGTGATGGCTGGAGACTTATTAATGAGGAAGAGGTTAAAAGAGAATAATCCGTTTTATGGATTTACTAGGGAAGGAGTGAGATAGATGGCAGTTCCATTTAGAAAAGTAAGTAAGACAAGAAGAGATATGAGAAGAACTCATTATAGTCTACTTATAAATAAACCAAGTTTTGTTACCGCTACTAGAAGTTTCTTTGTAAGGTGTGCTAATGATATTTTAAATAATAAGAAGTTTAAAAATGTTAAGATGCCATTTTTACTAGTACCAATGATAGTAGGAGAGCCAAATTCTATTGGTGAAGAAAAGTTTTGTAATAAATTTTTAAGAAAAGTAAATGCTGGTAGTAAATTTACTCATTCACCATTATCTCCGGTTGTGATGTCAATGGCTGGTGGAGACTGCGAACATGGTGGTTTATTCTTTGTATTATTTAAAGAATGGCAAAGAAAAAAAATTAAATTATTTATTAAAGAAAGAGGATAAAGGGCTTAGAACATATAATATGGTTCATGTTGATGTTCTTGATAAATTTGGTAATTTTGTAAACCAGGTGAAATAGGTAGAGTAGTAGCTAATTCACCTTGTTATGCTTTATTATAAAAATAATAAGGAAGCTACTGATAAATTCTTTATTAAAGATAGTTTAGGTAAAGTATGGGGAGACTGCTGTGTATATGGTTATAAAGACGGATATGGTGAAATTCATATGAAAGGTAGAATTAATTCTGAAGATAAGATACAACCATTTCAAATAGCGGATACTGTTTTTAAAGATACAAAAAATATTTTATCTTGTGAAGTTATAAAAATAGAAGATAAATATGTAATTCATTTTGTTGCTGCCTGATGCTAAAATCAAAGATACTAATAAATTAATTATGAGTATTTATAAAAGATGCTTAAAAATATTTGGAAAAGAAATTACTTACAATTTGTCTTTAATAAGAAAATGAATTTCCTCTTAGTGGATGCGGAAAAGAGAAATAATATTGCATATACCTAATAATTCACTTATAGTTGTTTCTGGATTAGGAATAGAAAATTATATAGTAGAAAATAATAAAAAAGAAGATAAAAAGTTATAAAAATACTATAAAAAAGTTAAAATTTATGATACAATTAATATGAAAAAATCGGAGGAGATGGTTTTATGAAAAATTTTACAATGTATTCGGCATTACCTAGTGATATGAAACTAGATAGAGAAGGAAGTAAGGAAATAACAGGATTTGTAATTGATAAGCTGGCTTAAATATTATACTGAGAAGGTTACTAAGGAATTACCAAAGAAGACTTTTTATAGATATGCTAAAGATAATATTATAATATGGGAATGAATGCTATTAAATATTATGGAAAATGACTTATAAAAAATTTTTGATATGGTAGATAGGGTTGCTTGTTATTTGCTGATTTAGGATTCCTTATGAGCTGTTTTACTATATAAACTTTAAAACTTTTATTAATTATTTTTAAATAAAATAGGACGTAATACAGTAGCAGAAGAATAGAAAGTAAAGTTAATTCTAAATAATATGCCTGCTATGGCTATGGTTCTTAAAATAAATAGTATTATTTAGGATTAGAAAAAGGGCAATCACTTCTTAATATTATGCCACAGTTTATTGCATATGGTTGGTCTTTTGGAGTTGTTATGGCACCTTCATTAGGTATAGAGGATATTAATATTCCACAATTTGATCCTGATTGTTTTGCTGATTATATTATTAAATATAAACCTAATCATATTGTTGGAGTTCCTACACATTATACTTCACTTATGCATAGTGAGAAAATACGTAATGTTGATTTTTCTGGATTCCTTAAATCTATTTCTGCTGGTGGGGATTATTTCCTTGAAGGTAGTGAGCAGGAATTTAATGAGTTTTTACATAGTCATGGCTATGATAAGAATGTTATTGTGGGATTTGGTCTTACTGAACGTAATTCTAGTGTAGCTACTAGACTTAATAAGCGTAATGTTCTTGGTAGTGCTGGAGTTCCTCTTTCTAGAAATATTATTTCAATCTTTGATTTTCCTAAGGATGGTTCTAATGGAACTGAGAAGGAGCTTGGTTATGGTGAATATGGAGAGATATGTATAGCAGGTCCTAGTGCAATGGCTGGATACTATAAAGATGATGAAAAAACTCGCGAAGTACAAATTAAGCATAGTGATGGACTTGTTTGGACACATACTAAAGATAGGGGCTATATGACTCGTGATGGTGTACTTTTCTCATGTGGACGTACTAAAAGAATGATTATTAGACCTGATGGTCATAATGTATGGCCAATGGAAATGGAAAATATTATTAAGAGACATAGTGCAGTTGAAGAGTGTTGTGTTGTTGGTATTCCTAGTGATACTACTACTCAGGGTGAATTTCCTATGGCTGTTGTTGTTCTTAAAGATAATTGTACTACTCCTTTAGAAGTGGTAGAGAAAGAACTTAGGGAACTTTGCTCAGTTAATTTACCAGAAAGAGATGTTCCTTATAAATATACTTTTGTAGATAGTCTTCCTCTTACTAATATTGGTAAGATTGACTTTATGGAAGTACAAAATAATGTTAAAAAAAGAAATTAAAAAGAGATAATGAGGTGTGATATATGAATATATTTACTATATATAGTTTATTTTATAGTTTACTTATTAATATTGTTTATTTTTCTAGTAAAAGACTTCGTAGTATAGAAAATAAAATATTTGAAAAAGATTATGCTTACTAACTTTGTAGGTGTACTTTTGGCTATTGGTAGTTATTTTACTATTAAAAATATTGATAGATTTGAACTTTTAAATACGTTTGTATCTAAAGGGTATATAGTTTATCTTTTGACTTGGCTTACACTTTTCTCAGTATATATATTTGTTATTTCTATAAAAGATGGAAAAGATAAGAAAAGTGAGGTTAATAAGATTATAAACTTATTTGGTATTTTATATTTAATATTTTTGATAATAATAATTATTAAACCTTTGTATTATCATAATATTAATGGGGCTATTTATTCTTATGGTCCTAGTGCTAATGTTATGTATATTGTATCTATTGTATATATAACGGTATTTGGTTAATTAGATTATCCACTAATATTAAGAGAATTAGGGATAAGAAGTATTTACCTATATTTGCTTTTATGGGGTTAGGTTTAGTTGTTATGATTATACAAAAAGCAACATCCTGAACTTCTTCTTATGACTTCAATGGAAACTTTTATTGTATTCTTTAATGTATCATACTATTGAGAATCCTGATATGCAAATAATTGAAGAAGTACATAGAGCTAAAGAAATTAGTGATAATGCTAATGAAGAGAAGAGTATGTTTTTATATAATATGACTAATGAGATTAGGGGTATTACTAAAGATATTGATTATTCTGCTGATAATATATTAGAAGAAACGAGATAATAAGAAAGTTGATGTTCTTAATATTGGTAATTCTGCTAGAGAGATTAAGAATAATACGGCTAAGTTTACTACTATGACTAATGAGATTCTTGATATTTCACAAATGGATTCTAATATTAAGATTTATAATGATAAATATAATGTTAAGATTATTATTAAAGAGTTAGTTCAAATATATAAGAAGAAAGCTGAAGAAAGGGTATTAGTTTTAGAACTAATATTGCTAGTGATATTCCACCATATTTATATGGTGATAGTATGGGACTTAAAAAGTGTTATCTATTATTTTTGATAATAGTGTTAAATATACTAGTAGTGGTTTTATTGATTTTGATGTTAATACTATTATTAAAAGGGATATAGCTAGACTTGTTATTACTGGTAGAAGATTCTGGTAGTGGTATTAAGGCTGAAGATCTTAATAAGATATTTAATAAGAAAGAATGATAATGAAGAGAAATTAATTTAAATAATAATTTATACAATGCTAAAAAAAATTAATTATACTTTAATGGGTGGTACTATTATACTACGATGAAGATAGTACTTGATCAAAAAGTATAAAAAGTATTTGATGAAAAATTAGATAAATATGAAGAAGTATATGATAAAAGAAAATACTTTTTTAGTAGATGATAATATATCTACTGAAAAGATTGTTAGTAAACTTACTTAAGGATACTAATATTAAACTTGATTATGTTTTTAGGTAAAGAAGCATTAGATAAAATTAGAGGTAAAGAAAAAATATGATTTAATATTACTTGATGAAGTTATGGATCCATTAGATGGAGTAACTGTTATGAAGAAATTTAAAGATATTAGAAACTTTAAAACTAATGTTATCTTTACTTACTAGAAATAATGAATATGAATATAATGAAGAATATTTAAAATATGGTTTTAGTGGTTATTTACTTAAACCTATTAGTAAAGATAAATTATTTGAAATAATTGATAAGTACTTGAAATAGTACTTATTTTCTTTATACTTTATGAGAAAGACTTTAAGGCTTTCTCATACCCTGAAGACTACAGGCTGAAAGGGAAATAATAAGCAAACATAAATTTGCTTTTTTAAATTTCTATGCTATAATATTTGGCATTAGAGGTGATGTATAATGAATTTTATTAATAGAGAGCATTTTGATATGTTTTTAAAAAATTTAAAATTTTTAGGAGTTGGTTCGCAAGGTGTTTGTTATTTAGATGGAAAACATAAAGTAGTATATAAAGTATTTCATACATATTTTGACAAGGAAAAAAAGTGATTATAGAATACAAGAAATATTAAGATTTAGTAATATAGTTAATGATACATTTATATGGCCTAGTGATGTTATTAATGTTAGTGGAGAAATAGTAGGATATACGATGCCTTATGTTAGAGCTAAGAGTTTATATGAAAATGATCCTTTATTAGTGGATTTAAACGCTTTTGAGAAAGCTTCAGTTAAATGTACTGAAGATATAGAATTAGTTACAAATAAAGGTGTTGCTATATATGATCTTATGTATAATATCTTATATG
>VOFC01004498.1_pt1 | contig 15883 bp, 29 predicted proteins | sample 5384161 | NCBI WGS metagenome assembly VOFC01 (sample SAMN12384722, study PRJNA508395) | human gut metagenome | isolation source: healthy gut B | host: Homo sapiens | reverse complement strand
AGCGGGCACGCTCGTCACGCTTTCGTGGACGAACTCCATCAGCCAGCGGCCGGGCTGTGAAGCGCCAGGAATACTGGTTCGGCGCGCGCCGGATTACACGTACATCGGCTATCCGACGGCGGACGGCTCGGTTGGGAAGCGGCTATCGCATCCTCTCGTCCTCGGCGTCAGCCCGCAGTGCCGCGATTGGACGGCGCGAAGGCATTTTTGACGTTCTGCTTCTCGTATTTGCGAGACATGCTCCGGCAAATGCTGAGCGCGCCCGGAACTGAGGCGTATCGCGCCGGGGAACGGACGGACTGGCGCGGAAACGTTCAGGAACTCAGTCAGACGGACGCAGACCAATTCTGCGCGCTGCTGGATGAGACAAGCGTGCTGGAAGGACTTGATCCGGCGCTGGAGGAAATTTTGCAGAGGAGGCCGCAGTCTACTTCGCGGGCGGCTGCTCCGTGGGACAGGCGCGGAACACATCCAGTCCCGCGCGAGCTTATATTTACAAGAGCAGTATCAATGAGCCTGGATTTCTGATGCTTGTGCACCGAATCGAAAAACCAGCGTTGAAGTGACAGATCACTTCAACGCTGGTTCTTTCTTTGGAAATTACCTATTTTTCCCTGCCAGAGCGGCAGAACGTCCGAATGACTGGCCTCAAACTTGTCCGCCTGCCACGCGCTGCGGCCGATGAACAATCCGTCGATGTTCTCGCGCTGGATCAGCTCCGGCGCATTCTCCGGATTCACGCCCCGCCATAGAGCAGCGAGATGCGGCTACCGACTTCTTCGCCGTACAGCGACGAGCGTCGCGCGCATCACGCCGTGCTTTTCCTCGGCATATTCTTCGTCGCGGGCACGCCGTTTACGCTAATCGCCCAGACCGGCTCATACGCGATCCAGACCTTCGCCGCGTCCTCGGCGCGCACGCCGTGCAGACCAATCTTGATCTGCGTCCGCAGTACCTCGTCCGAGAGTCCCAGCGCCTTCTGCTCGCCTCTCGCGCTGCGCGAGCAGGGCGTCCCCTTTGCGACGTGCGTGATGTCCTCCGCAATGCGAATTCTTTGACCTATTACCGCACCGACAGCCACTGGAACGGTTACGGCTCGGCGCTGGCGCACGACCAAATTCTGTCTGCGCTCGGGCGCGACTCGGCGCTGGCTAGCGAGGCGTTCACGATGCAGCCGCACCGCGGCGACCTCTTTTGAGATGCTCTATCCCGCCTCATCGCGCACAGAAGACGGCCTCTGCCCTTGCGCACGCGCGCAGCTTTTTCCTATGCGGACGATTTTCACGCCGCAGACGACCAGCGCATCCGCACCAGCTCCGCCGCCTCCCCGGCACGCTTTTTGATGTTCCGCGATTCGTTCGGCAATGCGCTGCATGCCGATCTGGCCGAGAACTTCGGCGAGGCGCTGGTTTTTTCGCGCGCCATGCCATACGACCTTTCTCTGATGGATGACGTGCAGCCGGATACGCTCATCGTTGAGCTGGTCGAGCGCAATCTCTGCTGGCTCTGCACCCGCCCTCCGCTCCTGCCCGCGCCGGTACGTGAACAGACATTTGACGGCGCGACGGATTTTGGGAACACTTGACGTGACGCGCAGCAGCGCACCATGGGACGACCTCGTGCTATACCGGCGTTTTCCACATTCATGCCGGACGCGGATGCGCCGGTCTATGTGCTGGCAGACGGTGCGTGCTATGAGGCGTGCCCGACGGAAGATGGCTTCCAGCTCCTGATCTCGCCGTGCGAGTCGCTGACGGTCTATACCGTCTCCGGCGGCGAGGCCATCTGCTTTCAGGCTGTTCTCTCCGATGCAAATCCCTGAGTGCCGCGAAGGAGGACGCTTATGAAAAAACAGTTGATCATCGCCGCATTGCTTCTCGCTCTGGCAGTGCTGGCCTTTATGCTTCTGTACACCGTCACGGTCTATCCCGCGTTTCAAAAAGTCCGTCGGCTCTCTATCGACACGCTCCGGCAAGCGCTCCGCAGCGACGCGATCCCTCTATCCCGCCGTGGAAGATCTTTTGCAGGAGCCGAACTATACACTTTCTCTGGATGGACGAACGGTTTTGCCAAACCGGTCGGCTACGTGATTGACGGCACAGAACCTATGCGGACACGGAGATCTACTACCTCTTCACCGGCAGTACAACGCCGCACTCCAGTCAAACTACTGTGGAAGAGATCGCATACCGGGATGTACCCATCCGGCGCTGGGATCACGGCAATTTGAACGACAGCGGCGCGCGTTGTATCGTGTCAACCTGACCTTTTCGCAGGATGGCTATTTATACGCTGTCCGCCTCGTTCGGCGGAGACTGCGCTGGAACCGAGGCGCAGCTCACGCCCGAAATGCGCACCGCACTGGCCACGCATGCGCAGGACACGCTCCTATCGCAGTGCCAGCAGATGATCGACGGATTCTGAATCTCTAAATAACGCTCTATTTTTTGCGCACCGGACGCGCTGTTCCCGGCGCGCAATTTTTTCTAATTTAGTATTAACTTTTTTCTAACTAGTGAATATAACGCACTGTGTAAGGACGAGATACCAAAAGCGCAGCGGAAGAACCCTTTCATACTGTCCGGCCGGTTTCGTACCGTGATGCCAGCGAACGTTCCGCCGCAAGCTATCTTCTGTCCAATCTTTGATTTGAGGTGAACACGTGATGTAGCGCTATGGTTTCATCTGCCCATTTGTACAGGGCGTGGTAATGTTCCCGGTCGAATTCTCCACGGTCGCCTGCACGCCGTGCCCATCATTCTGCTGATGACGAAAAGACGGCTGCACAGCTGGGCGGCCTATTCCATTTTTTACTTCATGGCGGTTTCGTGACCATCGGCACGGGCAGAATATGCAGTGCAAAGGACGCGCCCATCGAAGAGGTGGCGTTGGGCGTCGCCCTGGGTGGCCATCCCGCGCCGCCATTCTTCGCCCGTTCGTCGTCGGCAGCGACCGGCTGCTGATCTACATTCTGCTGGATGCCGCTGCGGTCAAGCGGGTGCTCCCGGAAAGTACATGGCCGCTTTGCCGGTCTGGTCTATTATCTCGCGGTCGCGGCGTTCGTGCCTGTTGACCATTCGCGGCTTCTTCCGCAGAAATCAGAAGCAATATCGCAAATTTCCTGCCCTGCAAGCGGCCTGATCGAACGACCAGCCCCATTGACGTTTCCCAGCTCCTTCCCGCTACGTATTTGGAACCGTGACAAAAAACGTACCTATTTTTCTGGTTATCAGTATTTACTTCTTGCAAAACCACAGCGCAGGCGTTATAGTGAAAATCGAGAAAGAGAAACGCAAGGAGCAGTCAGCCATGAGAGACATCGCCCGATTTTTCGTCCGCTATCAGATCGACCCGGAAAACCTTCTTTACCTGACCCGTGAGGAGCAGCGGACGGTGCTGCTGCACCTGCTGGACGGCAGCACCGTCGCAACCAGCATCCCGCAGAAGGAGATCCGCGCGTGGCTGGGCGACGAGGATTTTATCAACATCTGCAAGGGCGTCACCGTCCGAAAGGATCAGATCGTCGACATCAGCCGGGTCGGCGTCTATACCATGACCGACGGCCGCACGTTCCAGGGCCGCCAGCGCCACCTGGCTGAGCACAAGCTGCTCCGTCAGGGAGCTGATGCCTCTCTCGTCCGAGCGCGGCGACGAAGCGCCGAAGTCCCTTCTGAAAAATGCACGCTGATGGATGCGCTTCCGCTCGCCTTCTGCGTGATCGAGCTGACGTTCGACGCGGCGGGCCACGGCGTCGACTTTGTCTTCCGCTACTGCAATCCCATGATGGCCGTGGTCGAGGGCGTTCCCGTCGAGAACATGGTAAACCGCTCGTTCTACGAGGTCTTCCCGGATGGCGACCGCAAATGGCTTGTCAGCTGTGCAGATACCGCGCTCAACGGCAGCTGCCATACCCTGCGCGATTACAGCCGCGAGCTTGAGCAGAACCTGACGATCCACTGCTATCAGCCCGAGTTCGGCTATTGTGCCTGTCTGCTTCTTCCTGAGGATTGAAGTTTTCGCATGCCCCAAAGCCCCCCCGCGAAGAGGGTGGCTCCCGCTGCGGCGGAGACGGGCCGATGAGGGCATCGGCCCCTACAAAGGCGCATCCGTGAATGCTCATTGCTGCACAAAAAACATCCTCGTCCCGGGACGGGGTATCTTTACGGCAGATCAAATTCGCGCTCAACAGCCCGCGCACCTGCTCCATATTTTTCTCGTTGTACTCCAGCTCGCCGTTGTCGAAAAACAGCGCTGCGCTGTAGATGATGGCCCGGACGATGAACGTCTTGCGCCTGCGCACATCCGGCGGCATCTGTACCTCCTCGCAATACCGCGACACGACCTCGTAGGTCTTGATGCTCATCTGCCCGCGCAGCACGCGGTATTCCTCGTCGCAGTCCTGAAAGCTCTGCATCTACGATCCGGCGGAACGCCGGATGCTCCGTCAGAAATCGAATATAATGCATGCTCACCTGGACCAGCTGCTCCCGCGCGCTGTCATGCTTGCACTTTCCAGCAGCACCGTCTGCTCCGCGTCGTAAGAGCCGATTGATATAGCCGAGGATCTCGGCGATGAACTCGTGTGAATCCTTGAAATGCTTATACGGCGCCGCGCACGACATACCGCACGCCTTCGCCACGCGGCGCGTGGAAAAATGCTGGATACCATATTCGTTCAGTTCTTCCAAACCTGCGAGGATCAGCGCCTCGCGCGTATTTCGAGCGCCCGTATTCTCTTTTGCTCCCATTCCAGTCCGCCGCCTTTCTGTTTTTATTTATTTTACGCAATTTTTCTGCACCCGTCAACCCGAAATTCTGTGAACGTCCGCGCTTGACTAAGCCGGAAATCATGGTATAATTGAAATAGTTATCACAGTTATCACTGATAGCTGTTTATTTTTCCGTATCAGTTATCGGTGATAACTTAAAATATGTCCATTGGTTATCAGTGATAACTAGAAATTATTTTTGGAGGAACCTAATTATGTCGGATAAAGTTTTTCAGGCCATCGCAGAGCTGATCGCGGGCGCAACGACTCCGATCCCGCCAAGTCACCCGTGACACCCGCTTCCAGGATGTCGGCATCGACTCGCTCGACACCGTCGAGATGCTGATGAACCTCGAGGACAAGATCGGCGTCGAGATCGAGCTGTCGCAGAAGGTCGAGACCGTCGGCGAGCTGGTCGACTATGTCGTCGCGCACGCGGAATAAGCCATGATCCATACCGAACTTTGCGATCTGCTCGGCATCGAATACCCGGTCTTTCAGGGCGGCATGGCGTGGATCGCCGATGGCAAGCTGGCTGCAGCCGTGTCAAACGGCGGCGGCCTCGCGGCAAACGGGCTGCGGGCAACGCCCGGCAACTATGTGCGCCAGCAGATCCGATCGCCAAATCCCTGACCGAAAAACCCTTCGGTGTCAACATCATGCTCATGAGTCCGTTCGCGGATGAAGTTGCGCAGGTGGCTGCGGAGGAAGCGCGTCGCCGTCGTGACGACCGGCGCGGGCAACCCCTCGAAATCATGCAGCTCTGGAAGGACGCCGGAATCAAGGTCATCCGTCGTGGCCTCCGTCGCCATGGCGAAGCTGATGACCCGCGTCGGGGCCACCGCCCTGATCGCCGAGGGCGGCGAGAGCGGCGGCCACGTCGGCGAACTGACGACGATGGTGCTCGTCCCCCTGGTCTGCGACGCGACCACGCTGCCGGTTCTGGCGGCGGGCGGCATCGCTGACGGCCGCGGCTTTGCCGCCGCGATGATGCTCGGCGCCTGCGGCGTCAGATGGGGACGCGCTTCCTCTCTGCCGAGGATGTAGCATCCATCCACGTATAAAGAAAAGATCGTCAAGGCGGGCGACCTCGCCACGATGGTCACCGGCAAACGCCTCGGCCATCCCGTCCGCAGTCTGCGCACCGCTGATGCCGGAACTACAGCAAGGCCGAATACAGCGCCATGCCATCGATGCCGAGCTGGAGCAGCTCGGCGTCGGCGCGCTGCGCAAAGCCGTGCAGGATGGCAACTTGGAGGAAGGCTGCTTCCTCTCCGGGGCAGATCGCCGCCATGGTCGAAAAGAGTCAGCCCGCAGCGGATATCGTCCGCAGCGTCGTCGAAGAGGCCGAACCCATCCTGAGAGGAGCCGCGAAATGGGTAAAATAGCCTTCGTTTTCTCCGGTCAGGGCGCGCAGTATCCCGGCATGGGCCGCGAGCTGGCGGACCGTTCCCCCGCTGCCCGTGCAGTCTTCGCGGCAGCGGATGCCCTCCGCCCCGGCACGTCGGCGCAGTGCTTCTCCGCCTCGATGGATGAGCTTTGCGAGACGGAAGAACACGCAGCCCTGCATGTTCGCCGTCGAGCTGGCGGCGGCTGCCGCATTGCGCGGGCATCCGGGCCGATATGGCCGCCGGCTTTTCCCCTTGGCGAGCTGGCCGCGCTGACCTGTACGGCGCGCAATGGATTTTGAAACACGGATTTTCGCCTTGTCTGCCGCCGCGCCTGAACATGCAGAATGCCGCAGAGGCCCGCGATACCGCGATGGCCGCCGTGCTGTCAAGCTCACGCCAGACGCCGTCATAGCCCTCTGCGCAGACTTTGCCGAGGTCTACCCCGTCAACTTCAACTGCCCCGGCCAGATCACCGTCTCCGCTGCGGCGGAGCAGATGCCCTAACCTCGCGGCGGTCAAGGCCGCCGGGGGTCGTGCCATCCACTGAAGGTGCGCGGCGGCTTCCATTCGCCTTTCATGGCGAAGCCGCGACCTCATTCCGCAGCGGATCTTGCCGCCGCGAAGCTGAACGCCCCGCGATCCCCGGTCTGATTACGCCAACCGCACGGCGCAGCCCTACGGGGCCGATGTTGTCGGGATGCTCGCCGGACAGATCGACCATCCGTCCTCTGGGAGGACTCGGTCCGCGCGATGATCGCCGCCGGAGCCGCCACGTTCCTCGAGCTTGGGCCGGGCCGGACGCTCTGCGGCCTGATCGCGAAGACGGACGCCTCCGTCCGCACGTTTGCAGCAGAAAAGGCCGAAGATTTTGAAAAGCTCCTACAGGAGGTCACCCCATGCTGACAGGAAACGTAGCACTCATCACAGGCGGCTCGCGCGGCATCGGCGCGGCCTGTGTCAGAAAGCTGGCCGCGCTCGGGGCCGATATCGCCGTCGTCTACGCGGGCAACGCCGAAAAGGCGAACGAGGTCTGCGCCGCGTGCGCGAAGCGCTCGGCGTCCGTGCCCGCGCGTACCAGTGCAACGTGGCGGATTTTGACGCCGTCAAGCAGACCGTCGCCGCCGTCAAGGCGGAGCTTGGCAGTGTGGATATTCTCGTCAACAGCGCCGGCATCACGCGCGACGGCCTTGTCGCCGCAATGTGCGAGGCAGATTTCGACGCCGTGATCGCCACGAACCTCAAGGGCACCTTCAACATGATCCGGCACTGCGCACGTCTGTTCCTGCGGGCGGGTCGCGGCCGCATCGTCAACATCAGCTCCGTCGCGGGCGTCGCCGGCAACGCCGGACAGGCCAACTATTCCGCCTCCAAGGCGGGCGTCATCGGCCTGACGAAGTCCGTCGCGCGCGAGCTGGCCCCCAAGGGCATCACCTGCAACGCCGTCGCGCCCGGATTCGTCGCGACGGATATGACCGCTGCCCTCCCCCTCACCGATGAGCAGATCCGCGCAGCCGTGCCGCTTGGCCGGATGGCAAGGCCAGAAGAGATCGCGGACGCGGTCGCCTTTTTTTGCTCAATCGGACTACATCACCGGACAGGTACTGTGCGTTGATGGTGGAGTCGCCATCTAGATCACCAGAGAATGAGGTGAAACAATGAACGAAGCTGAAATCCGTAAATACGCCCGCCTCATGCAGGAGCTTGGGCTGACCGGCCTTGAGGTCAAGGAAAACCTTGGCGTTGTGCGCCTCGAACGCGCAGGTGCCGCATCTCCCCCGTTATGACCGCCGCCGCGCCTGCCGTGCAGGACGTGCCCGCAGCTCCGGCCTCGTCCGAGGTACGCTCCCCGATGGTCGGCATCTTCTATGCCGCGCCCGCCGAGACGCCGAGCCGTTCGTCGAAGTGGGCCGCCGTGTCAAAAAGGGCGACACGCTCTGCGTGATCGAGGCGATGAAGCTCATGAACGAGATCACCGCCGAGCAGGACGGCACGATCGTCGAGATCTGCGCGCAGAACGGGCAGGCCGTCGAATACGGCACGCCCCTGTTCCGCTATGAGGGGGCTGACATGGATCGCGAAGAACTGATGACCATATTGCCCCACCGCGACGGGATGCTCCTGCTCGACCGCGTCGAGCGCGAGGAAGACTGTCGCGCACGGCTTTTTCCGCATCCCCGAGGACGCATGGTTCCTGAAGGGCCATTTTCCCGGCAACCCCATCGTCCCCGGCGTGATGCTCTGTGAGATCCTGGCGCAGTCGGTCTGCGTGCTGCTGCAAAGCGAGATGACGGACGATCTCCAGCCCCTCTATACCGGGCTGAACAACGTCCGCTTCCGCGCCCCGGTGCGACCGGGCGACCTGTTCGAGACGCGCTGCCACATCACGAAGGCCAGACGCCCCTTTTTTCTTTGCCGAAGGCAGCGGCTTCGTCGGCGATAAGCTCGCCGTCAAGGCCGAGTTTTCCTTCGCACTGATGGAGAAATCGAATGTTTTCTAAAATTCTGATTGCTAACCGCGGCGAGATCGCCGTGCGTATCATCCGCGCCTGCAAGGAGATGGGCATTGCCTCCCGTCGCCGTCTACTCCGAGGCGGACCGCGACTGCCTGCATGTCGCCCTCGCCGACGAGGTGCGTCTGCATCGGTCCGGCCTCGCCGAAGGACAGCTACCTCTGCCAGGAGCGCATTCTCTCCGCCGCGCTGCTCACCGGCGCGCAGGCCATCCACCCCGGCTACGGCTTCCTCTCCGAAAATGCGGAGTTTGCCGCAGCCTGCCGGAAAAACGGCATCGCCTTCATCGGCCCGGACGCCGAATGTATGGCCCGCCTGAGCGATAAGACCCAGCACGAAGGAGGCGTTTGCCAAAACGGCGCTCCGCCCATCCCGGCGCTGGCGTGCTCTCCTGCGCCGAAGAGGCCGCCAAAGAAGCCGAATCCATCGGCTATCCCGTCATGCTCAAGGCCCGCTCCGGCGGCGGCGGACGCGGCATCCGGTCATCCATTCGCGGGGCGAGCTGGCTTCAGGCCTACCCGCTGGCCGTGGCCGAGAGCAGCCGCCTTCGGCGACGGAGCCGTTTATCTTGAAAAATACGTCCATCCCGCGCGCCACATCGAGGGTGCAGATCCTCGCCGACGAGGAAGGCCATGTCGTCTGCCTCGGCGGAGCGCGACTGCTCCGTCCAGCGCCGCCACCAGAAGCTGCTCGAGGAATCCCCTTCCCCTGCGGTCGACAGCGCCCAGACGCGCAGAGCGCTCTTTGCCCTCCCGCCGTGGCGGACGCTGTCCGAGCCATCGGCTATACGGGCGCAGGGCACGCTTGAATTCCTCCCGGACGGGAACCTCTGGTTCATGGAGATGAACGTCCGCCTTCAGGTCGAGCACGCGGTCAGCGAGATGCTCACCCTCGTCGACCTTGTCAAATGGCAGATCCGTACCGCGGCAGGCGTCATGAACTGCCGCCCGCAGACGGTCATCCCGATGAAGGGGCGCGGTCATCGAATGTCGGATTAACGCCCTCTCGCCGGGGACGGTCTCCCTGCTGCCACGTACCGGGCGGCCCGTTTGTCCGCTTCGACACCTACCTCGTGCAGGGGTGTCGCCGTCAGCCCGTTCTACGATTCGCTCGTCGGCAAGCTGATCGTCTACGCCGCCACGCGCGAAGAAGCCCTGCGCAAGATGCGCGCCGCCGCTGTGCGAGCTGGTCATCGACGGCGTCGAGACCAACATCGCCGAGCAGCTGCGCATCATCTCCGATCCGCGCTTTTCCTCCGGCCGCTATGACCTGACCATGATGGAGGGCTGATTATGCCGTTTCTGAACTTTCTCTTCCAGCCGAAAAACGAGCTGGAATCCGGCGGACGCTCCGTCGCGCCCGTGCAGTCGGACGCCAGCGAGCCGGAAAAAGAACTGCCCCAACTGCCACCGGGACATCCGATCAGCACGCTCTGGAGCAACTATAATACCTGCCCCTGCGGCTACCATTTCCGCATGAGCGCCCGCCAGCGGCTCCACTACCTGACCGACCGCGAGAGCTTTACCGAGCTGTTCGCGGACGTCGTCACCGGCGACCCGCTCGGCTTCCCGAACTACGCGGAGAAGATCGAGACGGTCCGGCCTCGAGCAAAGAGCCGGAGGCCGTCGTCTGCGGCACCGGCCGCATCAGCGGCCATGCCTGCCCCTGTTCCTGATGGAGCCATACTTCATGATGGGCAGCATGGGCGCAGCCGTCGGCGAAAAGATCACGCGCACATTTGAATACGCGCTGGAACACAAGCTCCCGGTCATCGGCGTGACCGTCTCCGGCGGCGGCCGCGGATGCAGGAGGGCCTTGTCTCCCCTCATGCAGATGGCGAAGACCAGCGCCGCCGTCAAACGACACAGCGACGCGGGCCTTTTCTACCTTTCCCTGCTGACCGACCCGACCATGGGCGGCGTCACGGCGAGCTTTGCGATGGAGGCCGACGTCATCTTCGCCGAACCCGGCGCGGGCATCGGCTTTGCTGGGGCGCGCGTCGTCGAGCAGACGACGAAAAAAGCCGCTGCCAAAGGGCTTCAGAAGGCGGAGAGCATGCTCGCCCACGGCTTTGTGGACAGCATCGTCCCCCGCGCGAAGCAGAAGGAGGCCATTTCGCAGCTGCTTGCAATGCACGAAGGAGGGGCTGAGCCATGGCGACGGCGTATGACCGCGTCCGCATTGCCCGCGGGGCCAAGCGCCCGACAGGCATGGACTATCTACAGAATGTATTCCACGGCTTTTTGAGCTGCGGCGACCGCCGCTACGCGGACGACCCAGCCATCGTCGGCGGCCTGGCCTACCTCGGCGCGACGCCGGTGACGGTGATTGGCGATCGAAAAGGGACATACGGCAAAAGAACGCATGCAGCGCGGCTTCGGCGCGCCGCAGCCCGAGGGATACCGCAAGGCGCTGCGGCTGATGCATCAGGCCGAAAAATTCCACCGCCCGGTGGTATGCTTTGTCGACACGTCCGGAGCGGGCTGCAACGTCGGCGCAGAGGAGCGCGGACAGGGGCGAGGCCATCGCCGAATGCCTGACCACGATGAGCGCGCTGCAAACACCCGTGCTCTCCATCCTAATCGGCGAGGGCGGGAAGCGGCGGCGCACGCGCTGGCGCTCGCCGCGGGCGACGCGTCTGGATGCTGGAAAACGCGGTCTATTCCGTGATCTCCCCGGAGGCTGCGCCACGATCCTCTGGAAGGACGCCGCCAAGAGCCGAGCAGGCCGCCGAAGAGCTGAAGCTGACGGCGGACGACGCGCTCGCGCTTGGCGTGGTCGAATCGGTCATCCCCGAAGCCGGCCTCGGCGAGCCGGAATTTTTATGACGCGCTGGCCCAGCGCCTGATGCGCGAGGTCGACGCGCTGACCGAAATGCCGATCAGGAGCTTCTTTCCGCGCGCTACGCGCGCTTCCGCCCGCTTCGGCGGGGAGGCTGGAGATGAACCAGACGCCCTATCGCCGTCTCGTGCAGTATTACGAGACCGACCGGATGGGCATCGTCCATCATTCCAACTATATCCGCTGGTTTGAAGAGGCGCGGACGGATTTTCTTCGCAACAACGGCATCGTCTATTCCGATCTGGAGCAGAGCGGCGTCATGATCCCGGTCGTGAATGTATCCTGCCGCTTCCGCACCCCGGCGCGCTACGACGAGTGGATCGGAGATCACCACCACCCTCACCGCCTACAACGGCGTGCGGCTCGACTTTTCCTACGAAGTCCGGAATGCGTCCGGCAAGCTCCTCGCCACCGGGACGAGCGAGCACTGCTTCATGGACGCGCAGCGCTGGGTCCCCATCAACATGAAACGCAAACAGCCTGAACAGCACGCCCGCATGGCGGCGCTGCTGGAAAAGGCCGGAGGTATGATGATGAAACGAGTAGCAGTCACTGGTCTGGGCGTCATCAGCCCCGTTGGCAACGACGTCCCCACGTTCTGGAACGCCCTTTGCTCCGGCACGTGCGGCATCGGCCCGATCACAAAATTCGACGCCACGGACTATCCCGTCAAGCTCGCCGCCGAGGTGCGCGACTTTGACCCCAGGCAGTACATGGAAAAGCTGGACATCCTGCACAGCGATGTCTATACCCATTTTGCGATGGCGGCGGCCTGCCAGGCCGTGGCTGACAGCGGCATCGCCGGAACGCTCGACGCAGAGCGCGTCGGCGTCTACATCGGCAGCGGCATCGGCGGCATCGCCACGTTTATGACCGAGCATTCCAAGCTTTAAACCGCGGCCCGCGCCGCGTCTCTCCCGTATTTCATCCCCATGATGATCCCGAACATGGCGTCCAGCATGATCGCCATACGCTATCACTTCCACGGCCCGGCCATGCCGATGGTCACAGCCTGCGCCTCCGGCACAAACGCCATCGGCGAGGCGCTCCGCCTCATCCGCCACGGCTATGCCGACGCGATGGTGGCCGGCGGCGCGGGAGGCGACCGTCAACGCGCTGGCCGCCGCGGGCTTCTCCAATATGCAGGCCCTCTCCCCCTCCGGAAGATCCGAACGCGGCTTCCCTGCCCTTCGACGTCCGCCGTGCGGCGGCTTCGTCATGGGCGAAAGGCGCGGGTGTGCTCGTCCTCGAGGAGCTTGAGCATGCCGAAGCAGCGCGGCGCAACGATCTACGCCGAACTGACTGGCTACGGCTCCACCTGTGACGCCTATCACATCACCTCCCCGATCCCAGCGCAGCAGAGAGCCCGCGCCATCGCGGATGCCTGGCGCGAGACCAGCCTCGATACTGACCGCGTCTACTTCAACGCCCACGGCACCGGCACGCCTATGAATGACCGTCGAGACGCTAGCGATCAAAAAAGCGCTCGGCGAAGACCGCGCGCAGGATCACCATCAGCTCCACCAAGTCCATGACCGGCCACATGCTCGGCGCGGCGGGCGGAGCCGAGGCCGTCGCCTCCGTGCTGGCCCTGTGGGACGGCATTGCGCCCCGACGATCAACCTGACGCAGCCGGACCCCGACTGTGACCTCGACTATACGCCGCTGACCGCGAAGCATGCCGATTTTGACGTTGCCCTCTCCTCCTCGCTCGGCTTCGGCGGGCACAACGCGTGCCTCGCCTTCCGGAAATGGGAGGATTGAGATGCGGGACGGAATTGTAATCACTGGCATGGGCGTGGTAACGCCGGTGGGCATCGGCGTGGACACCTACTGGGAGAACCTGACGGCAGGCGTCTGCGGCATCGGCGAGATCACGCAGATCGACACCACGGCGCTGCCGATTCACCGGGCAGCGGAGGTGTACGGCTTCCACCCGAAGGATTTTATGCCGACGCGGCTGGCGCTTGACCTTGAACCCTATCAGCAGTACGCATACGCAGCTGCGGAACAGGCGCTCGCGCAGAGCGGCCTGACCGGGTTCGGCCCGCGTCGGCCTCGTGATGGCCACGGCGCTGCATGGACTGACTATCATCACGAAAACGCAGACGCGCATTGACGTGCGTGGACAGTCGGCGGAGCCGAAGCTGCTGACGAAGTGCATGGGCAATCTGGCGGCGTGCCAGTTTTCGATCATGCACCAGATCACGGGGCCGAGCCTGACCGTGAGCACGGCCTGCTCGTCGGGCGGCGACGCAATTACGATGGGCACGATGCTGCTGCGCAGCGGAATGGCCGACGCCGTCGTCGTGATGGCGGGCGAGGCCGCGATCTGCCCGGCGTTTTTACAGAGCCTTGACAAGGTCGGCGCGCTTTCAGCGACCGGCGAGAGCCGCCCATTTGACGCGGCACGCAACGGATTTGTGACCGGCGAGGGAGGCGGCGCGCTGATTTTGGAGACGGAATCAGCGGCGAACGCGCGCGGCGCGAAGCCGCTGGCGCGGCTGCTCGGCGCGGCGAACAACACCGACGCCTACCACCCGGTCTCCCCTGCGCCGAACGGCGCGGGCGCGGCGGCTTGTATCCGCCTGGCGCTGGCCGACGCCGGTTTGACACCGGAGGGAATCGACTATCTCAATGCCCACGGCACGGCGACCGTGAAGGGCGACATCGCAGAGGCCTGTGCCATCCGCGCCGTCTTCGGCAACCTACCTGTTACGGTCAGCTCCACCAAGGGCGCGACCGGCCATATGATGGGCGCAGGCGGCCTGACCGAGGTCATCACCTGCGTACAGGCCATCCGCACCGGCCGTCTTCCGCCAAGCCTCGGCCTGACGGAACAGGACCCGAATGCCCGCTGCATCTCACAGGACCCACCGCTGTGCAGCACCTGTCCACGCCGCCATTTCGAACGCCATGGGCTTCGGCGGGCAGAACAGCTGCATCGTCGTGGGCCGCTATCAGGAGTGAACATGAACGAAACCTATGATGTATCCGCGTTCCGCGCCGTCTTCGAGCGGAGCTTCACCTGGATCTCCGGCTTTCGCGCAATGTGCGCCGCTTCGGCGAAAAGACGGCCGTGATCGACCGGCCTCCGGCCGGACGTGGACGTATGCCGCGCTGAACCGAGACGCGAACCGGCTGGCGAACGCTCTGCTTGCCGCGGGCGTCGGCCCGGGCGACGTGGTGCTCTACCAGCTTTACAACTCGACGCAGTTTGTCCTCTCTACCTTGCGCCGCAGAAGCTCGGCGCGATCAACGAACCGGCCAATTTCAACCTCGCCGCCGGAGAAACTGCCCGCCTGATCGACCGCGACCGGCCCAAGGTCTACATCTACGACTGCGACGTCGCAGAGATGGCCGCAAAGGCCCTCTCCCTCGCCGCCCATCAGCCTGCGCTGGTGCTGGCGGTCGATGCCCGGGGGCGAACGGCCCGCGCTGCCCGAAGGACATCGTTTTTTTGACGATGTGCTGGCCGCCTTTCCGGACACGGAACCGATCACGAACCACATTCCCAACCTTTACGACGAGGTCACGCGCCTCGGCACCTCCGGCACGACCGGCACGCCCAAAGGGCGTCCCGCTGAACAATGCGAACGAGGTGCTCTCGGCGCACGACGCGATCATGCACTTCCCGCTGACGCCGAACGACGTCACGATGAACATGACCCCATGGTCCACCGCGGCGGGCTGCATTCCGGCGGACCGACCGCGACACTTTACGCCGGGGCTTCGCTTGTGGTCATGCGGATGTTCGGCGCGAAGGCGTGCTTCGATGCCGTGGAACGATATGGCGTCACGTTTCTGATCGGCGTGCCATCCGCGCTCGAAAGCTGGCGGCACGGCAGGAAAAGCATCCCGCCGATCTCAGTGGTCTGCACGGCATCGTCACAATGGGCAGTCCGCTCGAACGCGAGAGCTGCATCCGCTTCCAGCGGCTGCTGACGCCGCGCATCTTCAACGGCTACGGCACGACCGAGACGTTCTGGAACAGCTTCCTCCGCCCGGACGACCTGCCGCAGATGGCGGGCAGCGCCGGACGGGCCTGCACGGATGATGAGGTCCGCGTCGTGGCCCTGCACGAAGGCCGCGATGCCAGCCCGGACGAGACCGTCCCCACCGACGGTGAAGACGCCGGGCGAGATCATCCTCTTTGCCCCGTATAAATCCGCGCTCTGCTACACGCAGAACCCGGAGCTGACGGCAGAGCGTTACAAGAACGGCTGGTTCTACACGCACGACGTCGGCACGTGGACGCGGGCACTACGTCACCGTCCGCGGCCGCCGCGACGATATGATCGTCTGCATGGGCGAGAATATCTACCCGCTCAGCTCGAAGAGGTGCTCTGCACGCACCCGAAGGTTGCCGACT
>VOFC01006926.1_pt1 | contig 15886 bp, 28 predicted proteins | sample 5384161 | NCBI WGS metagenome assembly VOFC01 (sample SAMN12384722, study PRJNA508395) | human gut metagenome | isolation source: healthy gut B | host: Homo sapiens | reverse complement strand
GACCCGCGACGGCACGCCGCAGAGCCTCTTTTCGTCGCCGCGGTAGGCCACCTCGAAGATGTTGGCGCCGTGGCGGCGGCGGATGTCGTCGACACGCCCCCGAAAGGATGTTGCGCGATTTGTTGATCAGCGTGATGTGGTCGCAGATCTCCCACCGACGACATGTTGTGCGTCGAGAAGATCACCGTGGCGCCCTTTGTCGCGCAGGGCCAGAAGCTCCTCTTTCAAGAGGTTGGCGTTGATGGATCGAATCCCGAAAAGGGTTCGTCGAAGATCAGCAGGCGCGGTTCGTGCAGCACCGTGACGATGAACTGCACCTTCTGGGCCATGCCCTTCGAGAGTTCCTCCTCGACCTTTTTGTCCCACCACTCTGGATTCCGAACTTCTCGAACCACCTTCAGCCGGGCCATGGCATCGCGGCGCGAGAGCCCCCTTCAGCCGGGCGAAGAAGAGGGCCTGTTCGCCCACCTTCATCTTCTTGTAGAGGCCGCGCTCCTCGGGGAGGTAGCCGATGCGGTAGATGTCTTCGGGGGCGATCTCGTGCCCGTCGAAGAGGACGCGGCCCGCTGTCGGGCACGGTGATGTGGTTGATGATGCGTATGAGCGTCGTCTTGCCGGCGCCGTTGGGGCCGAGGAGGCCGTAGACCGACCTTCGGGAATGGTGAGCGAAACGTCATTGAGTGCCGTGTGGGCGGCATATTGTTTGGTGACGTGCTCCACCGTGAGTAAATCCTTCATGTTGAATGTTTGTTTTTTGGATCGTTACGACCGCAAATATAACAACAAACTTTTGAATATCAAAAAATATTTATCGTTTTTCGATAACAAAACGGTTGCAAAAAGCCTTCGCACGGAATGATTTCGGACGTGCCGGGCGGAAGTGTGTTGTTGTGGCGGGCGATCCGACCTTCTCCGCGGATGCTTTCGGACAGGCATGAAACCGGGGACGGATCGATCTCCATCCCCGCGTCTTCTGCATCGTTCCGCGTTTGGGCTTTACGGCAGTTGAAGTCCCGTATGCCGGGCATTCTGTCCGTATTGCGGCCAGTCGGTATCGGCGGGCCCGGTTGCGGATTTCAGTTTGTAGGCATAGACGTAGCAGGCCCACCCTTGGTCTGCTCGCCGAGCAGGTAGACCATGCCGTCGTCGCCGATCACCGGTGAAGTGTGCGATTTGGCGCAGCACTGCTCTTTGAAGAGGATTTCTCTTCGGGAGAGATGATGATGTAGTTTCCGGCCCCTGATCCGCGATGGATGTTCCTTGCATTGTCTACGGCCGGGACGCAGAGGATCTTTCGACTCGTGGGCCAACTCCAGAGCAGTGTGCCGTCGTTGGGATGGCGAGCCCGCGCCTTCTCCGATGCCGCTGTCTTGCTGCGAGACGACATAAACCCGGTTGTCGGGACCCAGGACACAACCGCTGTACTTGGATCTGCATCGCAGTCCACCTGCCATTCGGGTTGCAGTTGCGCTGCCGTCAAACTTCGACAGGTCGAAACAGCCGACCGAGCCGCCGCCCGTCTGTTGGTTCTGACGGCAAGATAGACACGCCCCGAACGGTCGATGGCGGGTTGTACGCCGTTGGCATAGTTCCCGTACCAGAGGGGTTGAGCGGTGTTGCAGATCGTCCAGGAGCCGTTCAGGGTGCTCTCGACAGCGTGAAGGCATTCGTTCCCGTGGAGCAGGACAGGATGGTCCCGTCTTGTGCCAGGGCCAGACATCCTCCCCACGCCGCCGGCGGGCGCTCCGCGAACCGTTCCGAACCGTCGGATTTGCTCAGTACGATGATGCTGCCGTTGGTTCCGCGGTTTCCGATCACGATGTAGTCCTGATCCGAGATGAGCGGATAGTTGTATTCGACACGAACCCCCGAACTGCCGATCGTGTATTTCCACTTTGGCTTCCCGTCGTCCCGTCGATGGCGTAGACGAAGGCGGCGCTCGATTTCCGACGGCGTAGTAGACCGTCCTGTCGCTGTCGACCGACGGCGTATTCATCGGATCGCCCAGGGCGGCGCCGTCTTTTGGTCGAGGTCGAAGCGCCAGTCGATCTGGTGCGTCGTGAGGTTGACGGCGACCATCGCCCGCCGTGGTTGCGGCGTAGAGGTGGCTGCTGCCCAGTGCGGCGGCTCCGTGGTTGATCTGCCCGGCTTCGGCAATGAGCGTACTCCAGGCCAGTTCCGCTTCGGGAGAACTTCGCTGACCGCGAGATTCAGGGTGGCGGTGTCCTCGCCGCCGTCGTTGTCGGTGACGGTCAGCGTCACGGTGTAGCTGCCCGATGCAGCATGGGGTGTACGGGGCTTTGATGTTCCGACCGGTTGCCGTCACCGAAATCCCAGGCCCAGGAGACGATCTCTCCGTCGCTGTCGACCGAGGTGTCGGTGAAGGTGACCTCGTCCCGATGCTCGGAGCCTTCGGGATCATGCGTGAAGGAGGCTTCGGGGAGTCCGTTGGTCCGTTGCAGGGTGATTTTCTGCGACCCCGACACCTTGGTGCCGTCGGCGGCCGTGACGGTCAGCGTCACGGTCTTCTCTCCGGCCGAGGTGAAGACCACCGTGGGATTTTCCTCCGTGGAGGTGCTGCCGACACCCTGGAAGCCGAAATCCGATTCGAAGGCGGCGGCACTGCTGCCTGTAATTTGCGAGGTGTTCGTGAAGTGGATCTCCTGCTGGGTCCACAATCCGTCGCCGGAGCCTTCCTTCGCAGGTGAACGAAATGTCGATCCAGGTCTGTGCCTCCTCGTCGCCGGAGGTCGGATCGTCGTTGCAGGCGCCGGAAAGAAGCAGCGCCACGACGGTGCATGTATGAAAAAAACAGTCGTTTCATGATTCGTCGATTGTTGGCTGTTAACGCTGTACGGAACTGTGACGTGCATTTTGTCCGCGCTGCGCCACGGGGAGTCGGCCGGGCCTGCGATGCCGATGTCGATGGCATACAGGCGGCAGTTGCCTCCGGACTGCCCGAGCACGTAGACGATGCCGTAATCCGAGATGACCGGCGAGGTCTCCATGGCATCGGCGATCTTCTCCCCGGTAGAGCCTCCTCGCCTCCGGAGGGAGCACCGTATAGTAGCCCGCCTTGTCGCAGTAGTGGATGTTTCCGTCGCTGTCCACGGCCGGAACTCCCGAGGCCGAGTGCGATCAGGCTCTCCGCGCGACGTGGAGGTGCTCTCCGTCAATGCATATACTTCGCCGCCGGCTCCCAGGACGCAGCCGCCTACGGTGACGGGTGCTTCGGTCGTAGCTCCACGTGGCCTGTACCGGAGCCGTGTCGTCGAACTCTTCCGTAACGTAACATGCGATGTATCCCTTTTCGCTCGTGCCTCCGCACATCGCCAGGTAGAGGTTTCCGGCATCGTCAAGGGCCGGGTTGGTGTATTTTCCGCTGTGCCCGTACCCGTAGTTGTTCGAGAGCGTGGACATCAGCCAGTCGCCGTTCTCGGGCAGGTAGGTGAAGTATCCCCGGTCGTTCTTGGCGCAGGAGAAGAAGACGTCGGTGCGCGTGGCGCAAATGCCTCCGTAGACACCTCCCGAGGGTTGTGCGGCATATTTTACCGTTCCCGTGGCCTTGTCAATGATCCGGAACGTACCGTTGGTGCCGTGATTTCCGATTGCCACGTAGGAGGTGGTGATGACGGGAGTCTGCAGGTCGGGGAAGGCTCCGTCGTCGAGCAGCAGTTTCCACTTTCGCTGCCTGTCGCCCCGTCAATGGCATAGAGGTAGCCGTTCGATCCGCTGACTCCGTTTCCTACGGGCACATACACCGTACCGTCGGTATCTACCGAGGGGGTTGAGCCGTTCGGTGGAGAGTACCGTGCCGTTTTGCGTCAGGTCGAAACTCCACAACTGGTTGCCGTCGCGGTCGTAGGCATACAATTGCCCGAGGGTCGACAGAGCATAGATCCGCGCGTCGTCGCCTACGGCCGCCGATACGGTGGCCAGCGATCCTCCGGTGGCGAAATCCTTGCTCCAGAGAATGTTCCACTGCTTCTCAAGGGGAGTTCCCGAGATGACGCGGATCGTGGATTGTTTCTCGGCCGTGCCGCCCAGGTCGTCGGTGACGGAGAGCGTCACCATGTAGAAACCTTCGCTGGCATAGGTGTGTTCCGGGTTTTGCTCTTCGAGGTGCTTTCGTCACCGAAATCCCAGTGCCAGGCAATCACCTCGCCGTCGGTGTCGAACGAAGCGTCGGAGAAGCGAACGGGACTGCCGGCAATGATCTCTGCGGGTTCCCAGGCAAAAAGCGGCTGTCGGGCGCATGTTGTCCGGAATGACGTAGATCTCCCGGGTGGCGGTGGCTACGGCACCGTCGCGGCTCGTGACCGTAAACTTCACCGTGAAGTTCCCGCCCGCCGGGAATGTCACCAGCGGATTCTGCACCTCGGCGTGGTTGGTTTCGTCGCCGCGGAATCCGAAGTGCCAGAAGTAACTGGCAATTTCGCCGTTTTCCACCTCGGCGTTGCCGTAGAACTGAATCGGTTCTCCCTGGCGGAACTCCTCGCCATCGATCGAGATCCCGACGGTCAGAACGGCCCGGGGAGCGTCGGTCGTATTGTCCGACGAGCAGGCGGCGCCGAGCAGGAGCAGGACGGTGGAAATGCCGTGTTTCAATGTGTTCATGCTTATCATGGTCGTGTCGTTTTAAGGTGGGGTTAGCGTCGTCCGATGTTGCGCAGATAACGGTCCAGCGTGACGCAGACATCGGTCTGGATCACATTGCAGCCGTTTTCGAGGAACGCGTCGACGACGGAGGTGTCTCCGGAGATGAAGTTGGCGTCGTAGTTGTCCATCAGGTTGGTCATCACGATGTAGCCCTTGTCCCGCATGGCCTTGACCGTTTCGTTTCCGGCCTGCATGGCATAGGACGTCGAGATCTCGAACGACCGGACGTTGGGGGTGTCGTCGTAGAGGTTGAACCAGGCGAGCGAATTGCTGTGGGGGTGCAACAGCGCTTCGGGACTGTATCCGTTGAGGATTTCGATGCACTCCTCGCTGTTGTTCACCAGGTCGCTGTCATCCTCGGTGTTCTGGGCCTGGCTGAAATAGAAGAGAACCTGGTCGAGCATCCCGTACGCACGCACCGTTTCGTAGATCAGGTCGATGTCGTTGTCCACCGTCTTGTCGATCTTGAGCCACACCTTGCCGCGGCACGCCTCCAGAACCTCCTCCAGCGTATTGAACGTATGGTCGGTGATATTCCCCTGCCGGTCGTAGAGCTTTGAATGCCTGTACCTGCTTGAGCGTCATGTCCTTGATGAATCCGCCGCCGTTGGCAGCGTTGATGGTCGTGTTGTCGTGGCAGACGACCAGCCGTCCGTCCTTCGTTGTCCGCACATCGGTCTCGATGATGTCCACGCACCCCAGCTCCACGCAACGGAGAAAGGCCTCCACGGTGTTCTCCGGAATCCCCTCCCGGGCCATGTCATCGTAACGTCCCCGGTGAGCCATGATCCAAACCTTGTCGCCGTTGTATTGCTCCATTTCGTAGCGGAGACTGCGCCCGGCAACCTGAATGAAGGAGGTGTCGGTGCGGGTTTCACCCGAGGCGAGCGTGACGCGCACGGTAATCGTATAGTTCCTTCGGCGGCATACTGGTGCCGGAACGCCGAAAGCCCGCATCGGTCGTTTGCCGGGTTCCGTCGCCGAAGTCCCCACTCCACGCGGGTGATGTCGTCGAGCAGCGCGGCATCGCTCCGGTTGCCCTGTGCGTCGATGGCCACGAGCCCCAGGCGGACAGACTCCATGCTTGCCGGCGTGGAGTTGCTCGTCTCGATGGCGAAGTCGCGCGTTTCGAGGTTGATCGTAGTTGCCCGGTCCTCTCCGCATCCGCTCAACGCGAGGGAGAAGCCACATGGCACTTGCATATTTAAGTATTCGTATCATGTTTCGCAGATCTTAGATTAATAGCCCGGGTTCTGGTACATGCCCGAGGGATTGAGCAGGTACTCCGTATTGGGGATCGGCAGGAGCAGATCCTTTTTCGCCGAAGTTGCCGTTGCGGCTTTGCATCAGGGCGATCAGGCTCCTCCTTCGGATACATGCGCACGAGGTCGAACCAGCGTTGGTTCTCACCGGCGAATTCGCAGCGCCGTTCGTGGATCAGTTGCTCCCAGACCGTGCGGACCGTCTCTTCGGGATCACTCGGAACGTAGTCCGGATCGTAATCGGGAAGACCCGCCCGGGCCCGAACCTCGTTGATGCGCTTGACGGCCGACGTTTCGTTGCCCTGCAGGTACTCCGCTTCGGCGAGCATCAGCAGTACGTCGGCGTAGCGGAATACGATCCAGTTGTTGCCGCCGTATCCGCTCGCTCCGCATACCAGATCGACGTACTTCGTGCAGTAGTAGATGTCCGCGGAGGCGTAGTAGGCATAGGTGGCTGCAGCACGTTTGTCCCCGCTTCGAATTCGTCGATGAGGTTCTGCTCGAAGATGTTGTGCCCCTGTCCGGCCTTGTTCGAGTTGAGTCCCGTGGTGGCCTCGGGCTGGAAGCGCCAGGCATACTCCGATCCCAACTGCTCGTTGCCGCTCAGGTAGTTGACCTGGAAGATATGCTCCTTGCAGTTTTCTGGCTGTCGAGATTCCAGAGCGAGGCGTAGTCGATCTCCGTCAACGACTCGAAACTCCGGGTTTCCCAGGCATAGGTCAGTTTTTCGCAGGCCTTGTCCACCAGTGCTTCGCTGTCGGCGGCGAAATCCTCGTCGGCGGCCTGCGTGAGCAGCACCTTGCCATAGAGCGCAGCGGCGGCGGCTTTCGAGGCCCGGCCCACCGTTGCCGCACTGTTCACCTCCTCCAGCGGGCTCGTCAGCACGTAGTCGAGGTCCGTACCGATGGTTTCGTAGATCCGCGCCTTTGGGGTCGCGTTTCGTGGCGGCCTGCACTTCGTCTTTCGTGGCGAAGGTCCGCGTGATGCACGGCACGTCGCCCCATTGTGCGACCAGGTAGTAGTAGCTCAAGGCCCTCAGAAAGCGAACTTCGGCTTCGAGCTGCGCCCGTCGCTGCGAATCGCTCCAGGCGACGTCGTCGATGTGTGCCAGAACGGTGTTGCAGCGGCTGATGCAGAGGTAAAGCCCCGTATAATGGGTATACAGATAGGTGTTGTCGGTGCGCAGCGTGTAGTCGTGGAACTGGTAGTACACGCCGTTGTTGGCTCCGGGAATCTGCCAGGTGGTGTTGTCCGAACGTACCTCGGTGTAGAGATACATCATGCCGAAATAACCATCCTCATAGAGCGCGTTGTAACAGCCGCGGACCGACATCTCCACATCTTCCGTATTTATGTAATAGGACTCGGTCGTCACGGCATTGGGGTCCGTTTCGCTGAGGAAATCCGCGCAACTGCAAAACAGAACATAAAGACAGATGATGCTGAAAGATCTTTTCATCGTTGGATCGTTTTAAAAGGTGATGCGCACGCCGAGGCTGTAGGTGCGTGACAGCGGGTAACAGCCCCAGTCGAATCCCGGGAGCAGATTCGAACTCTTGTATGAAACCTCGGGGTTGTAGCCCTCGTAGTCGGTGAAGGTCCAGACGTTGTCGATCGAGGCGTAGATCCGCAGTTGCTGCATCCGCAGGCTTCGAAATCAGCCTCTGCGGGAAGGTGTAGCCCAGCGAGATGTTCGAGATGCGCAGGTAGGAAAGCGTCGTCGACGAACTGCGAACTGATGCGTTGCGAGACGTTGGTCGTCGAGTGGCGTGCGGCGCGGAAGACGTTGTTGCGTCCCGGATCGCTGTCGGAGTGGTAGCGGTCCATGGCCGAGATAGCTGGTTGCTCGAACCCTCCATGTTGTAGAGATAGTATTTCTGGAAATTGATGACCGAAGCCCCGTAGGAGCCGTGAGAACCACTCCCAGGTCGATGTTCTTCCACGACAGCGAAGTGTTGAAGCCCGCCGTGAACTTCGGATAGGCATTTCCCAGCACGGTGCGGTCGTTCTCGTCGATGACGCCGTCCGAGTTGGTGTCGGCCCACAGCACGTCGCCCGCTTCCGCCGCTGTACGACGGTACGGCCGGACCCTTCATCCGGTACCCCTCAGGAAAAACTCTTGCTGGTGGCGTCGTAGTATTTCGCATCCTCCCGGATGTTGACCATGTCGGCTTCGGAGATGATGCCGTTGACCTGGTATCCGAAGAACGAACCGATGGGAAGTCCCACCCGGGTGACATAGCTCGTTACGCTGCGCTCCCCGACGCTGTATATGTCCTCCAGACTGCCCAGCGAGAGCACCTTGTTGCGGTTGAACGAGATGTTTCCGCTGACGTTCCACTTCACGGCGCCGGTAAGGAGCCGGGCGTCGATCTGCAGGTCCACGCCGCGGTTGCGCAGCAGCGCTCCGTCGACGTTCGTCACGACGCTCGTGGAACCCGAAATGCCCGAGACGGGCTGCGTGTAGAGCAGGTCGCGCGTGCGGCTGTCGTAGAAGTTGGCGATCAGGTTGAAGCGCCCGCGGAAGAGACTCAGGTCGACCCCGACGTTCACCTGCGAGGTGGTCTCCCAGCCCAACATTCCGTCCGTGAAGCTCGACTCCCAATAGGCGGCGCCGGCCGAGGAGCCTTCGGCATAGCCTCCGCTTTCGAGGACGGCCAGGTGCTCGTAATTGCCGATGTCGTTGTTGCCGCTCAGACCCCATGAAGCCCGGAGGCGAGCGAGGTGTCGTTCCCGAAGAGGTTTTTGAGCCACGGCTCGTTCGAGAGAGTCCATCCTGCAGAGATCGACAGGGAAATAGCCCCAACGGTTGTCGGGTCCGAATTTCGAGGAGCCGTCGGCCCGGAACGTCCCGGTGATGACGTATCGTCGAAGGCGTAGTTCACGCGCGCCAGGTAGGAGAGCATGGTCCAGGAGGCTTTCCGCGTGCTGCTGCTGATCGTCACGTCCGAGGCGCCGAACCGTGTGCCGTGATTTCGTGGATGCGGTCGTCGGCCATGCCGGTGGCCTCGATAACCTCCCCGGTCGTAGGTCTTTTTTCTGCATGGTGTATCCCGCCAGCAGGTCGAGGCGGTGGCGCCCGAACTCTTTCTTTGTAGTTGGCCGTGAACTCGCCCAGACGGTCGACGTCGTGGTCAAACTGGCTCTCGGCCTTTACGTAGGTTTCGATGCCGGCACTGTTTGCCAGGTCGGAGTTCCGCCCGATCGAGCGGGGACGGTAGTAGTTGTAGCGGTAGTTGTAGAACTGCATTCCGAGGTTGGCCTTCAGGTTGAGCCCTCGATGACTTCGAAGTTGAGCGTCGCATTGGCCGACGTGCGTTGCGACTTTGCTCCGGATGTCGAGTTCTCATGGGCCAGCGCTACGGGGTTCTCGGCCCCGTTGATGCCCCATCCGTCGGCACTCAGCCCGATCATGTAGCCCGTGGCGTAGAGCCGTCGGCGTTGTAGACCGGTGAGCCGGGAAGCATCATCAGGGCACTCTGGATCACGCCGTCGTTGATCCAGCGGCCGGCGGCCGAGACTTCACGGTTCTGAACGTCGTACATCGAAAAGTTGGTCTGCAGGGTCAGGCTTCTTGGTGACCTTGGCGTCGAGGTTGACCCGCACGTTGGTCCGCGTGGTCCGAGGGGTCGATGATACCCTCCTGCGAAAGATAGCCGACGCTGACCATGTAGGCCAGAAAAATCCTTGCCTCCCGAGACCTGGACGTTGTGGCGCATGGTCAGGGCATTGGAGAAGATGGCGTCCTGCCAGTCGGTATCGTAGGCCGGGGTTACGGGCTGCCCCGTGGTGAAATCGAAGAAATCTTCCGGAATACCCACCTCGAAAGCGAGAAACCCTTGGCGGTTCTGACGCTGTTGTCGTCGTAAAGGACTCCAGTTCAGCCCGGCGGCCAAAGCCTTGTCCGGTAGGGAGGCTGTTCCGCGCCTCGATGAGCAGATCCGGAACTGAACGGCATTGAGCAGTTCGAGTTTGCGCTCTACCTGCTGGTTGCCGACGGTGAAGTCATACGAGACGCGGGTTTGTCCCGCCGATCCGCGTTTGGTGGTGATGAGAACTACACCGCTGGCTCCCCGGGATCCGTAGATCGCCGCCGATGCCGCATCCTTCAGCACGTCGATCGACTCGATGTCGCCCGGATTGATATATACATCCTCCGAGGCCGGGTATCCGTCGATCACGTAGAGCGGTTCGGAGCCGCCGAGAAGGAGTTGACGCCGCGGATGCGGATCTGGACTCCGTCGCCCGGGGCACCGCTTGTCTGGCGCACCTCCACACCCGCGATACGTCCCGCGAGCGACTGGCCTACGGTGGCGGTAGTTGTGGAGAGTTCGCTGGCCTTGACGCTGGCGATGGCTCCCGTGAAGTCGCTTTTGCGCATCGGCGTATAACCGACGACCACGATGCTCTCGATGTCGGTCTCTTCGAGCGGAGCGTGATTTCAAGCGTTGTCTGCGAGGCCGGAATGCTGACCTCCTGCGTTGCGTAGCCGATGTAGGAGATGCGCAGCCGCCGGTTCGGGCCCGGATCTATGGAGAATTGGCCTTCGATGTCGGTGCTGACTCCGATGGTGGTTCCGGGGACCACGACGCTCGCGCCGATGATCGGCTGCTGCTGTTCGTCGACAACCCGGCCCGAAACGAGCGTCGAGGCGGGCGGTTCGATCTTGCGGCTGATGCGGATGACGTTTCGGCCGAGGAATTCGATGTGCACGGGTTGATCTGCGAACAGGATGCCGAGCACTTCGTCGATGGGGCGTTGTTGCAGGTTGAGTGTCACCCGGCGCGTGAGATCGATCTCGTCGCTGGGAATGACGAACGAAAATCCGTATTGGGTTTTTCAGGGAGGCTGATCACGTGTTCGATGGTCGCATTCTGCACGTTGACACTGACCGGTTTCGGTTTTGCGCCGTGACCGGCAGAAACAGGTGTGCCGCGAGCAGGACAGCCAGGAGTTTTCCGAGCAAAGTACCTCCCGGAAAACCTCCATTTGTGGAAGTCTTCTTCATTAAGGGTCGTTTTAGCGGTTGGTGTTGAGATCGGTTTCGGAGAAAGGCTGAGGGTGGGTGTTCGGTACTTTCTGTTTGGTGTTTTCGGTTTTTTAAAGGTTCGTAATCGGGTTTTTCAGTTGTTTTTGATGATTGTGTTTCAGTAGAGGTCGATGATGTCGCCCCGGCGTTCGATCCGAACTGTTTCTGAATGTTGAGTGCTGCCAGAATCTCGTCGACGGATTCGTTGTTCACGAACCCGGCGAAGAACCGCAAATCGCCGATCTCCGGAGTCCGGATGATGATGCGCACGTCGAACTTTGCGCTCCAGTTCGGCCGTGATGTCCCGCAGCGGCATGTTGTAGAAGTTGAATTCGCCGCGGAACCAGGCGGGATATAGTTGTATTCGGGCGTGGAGAAGAGGGCGATGTCGCCCGTCATGCGGTTGAACCGGAGTGTTTTGCCCGGAGTCAGGCGGTAGGTCTCCTCCGAGTCGGGCAGGCGCATCTCGATGGAGCCGCTCATCAGGGTTGTCGTCACTTCCGGTTCATCCAGGTAGGACTTGACGTTGAAACGCGTGCCCAGCACGCGGATCTCCGTACCGTCGGCCTGGACGAAGAAGGGTCGGTTCGGGTCTTTGGTCACATCGAAACAGACTTCGCCCGAGACGTAGACGCGTCGCTCCGCACCGGGGAACGTCGTGGGATAGAGTACGCGGGATCCGGCGTTGAGCCACAGTTGCGTACCGTCGGCGAGGGTCAGGCTCGCGGGTCTGGCCGTAGGGGGGACCGTACATTCGACCCATTGGGTCTCGATGATCCGGACCTCCCCGTGGCGGTTTCTGCCACCACAGGACTGCGATGGCTATGACGGCCGCGGCGGCTGCGACATGGCGCAGCAGGCTCTTCAGGCTTTCAGGTGGTGCAACGGGCGCACGCGACGCTTGAAGGAGCGGAATGCATCTTCGATTTCGTGGGCTTCGACGTCCCCGGAGGGCTCGTTCCACAAGGCGCGTAATTCATCCTCGAACCGATCCTCCTCTTCCTGCAGAAGCAGGCTCCTCGATTCGATGGGTGTCGCCCTTTTCGACCGCCTGCATGAACGCTTCAGACTGGCGGTCCGGACTCTCCGTATTCCGATGGTCGGTCATGGGTTCCTGTTTGATGTTTGATGCCTTTCTCATCTTCGATAATAATACGCGGAAACGCCCGGGCATACGTAATCCGGCGTGTAATTTTTTCTTGTCGGAGCGGTTTTCAGACTTTTCCGGGTGTGTGGAATACCTGTAAGGATAAGATTGTCAGAGTGTTGTATGGGTGGAGGCTTCTGGCTCCGTTTCAAAATGCCGGGAGTGAGTCTCCGGACGGTCAGGGGGCAGGAACGTGGCGGCTCTCCATGCGCAGTTTTTCCAGTACGAGGCTGATGTGTTTCTCGACCGTGCGTTTCGAAATCCCCCAGGTGGAGGGCGATCTCGGCGTTGCTCATGTGGCGGTAACGGCTCATGATGAAGACCTCACGGCGTGTTCGCGGCAGGGCGGCGACGATGCGCTCGATGACTGCGGCCAGGCGTTTCGAATCGATCGATTCGTCGATGCGGGCCTCGATCCGCACATCCTCCACGAAGTCCTTCTGGTAGGCGATGATCTGTTGGCGGGAACGGTAGTAGTTGACGACCTCGTTTTTGGCGATCATGAAGATATATCCGTTGAGGTTGCCGCCCTTCGTTCGCATACCACCAGCGAGTCGCGGTGGGTCCAGATCTTGACAAAGACATTCTGGGTTATTTCGTCGGCAATCCATTCGGTCCGGGTCAGCCGGAGGCGAAGCCGCGCACCTTGGCGTAGTACTTCGCATAGATAGTTTTATAACTATCTATGTCTCCGTTCCGGAGCGCCGAAATCAACAGAGAATCGGATATATTTTTTTTTGATTCATAGCGTATTGGCTGTCAGATACCGCCAGCGCAAATGTATATTTTTTTCGACATATTGTGTCGGGTTGCAGAAATTTTTCATACCTTTGTAACCGGTCGCCGTCTCCTTTTTTCGTCGGATGGCGGCGGACCGGCCGGTGGATGTTCCGCAGATTCCTGCGGAGGTATCTTTCGTGTTTGGAGTTGAAAACCTCAAAATCCAACGACATGAAGAGATTAATGATTTTGTCCGCCAGCCTGCTCCTCCTTGCAGCGTGCGAGTCGGCCCGTCCCTCACCTCGAATCCCGTTGAACGAACCCTGCCGAGTTGCACGACCCGGCGTCGCGCAACGTGCTGGTCATCTCGCACCGCGGTGACTGGCGCAACTATCCCGAAAACTCCATTCCGGCCATAGAATCCGTCATCCGCATGGGGGCGATGTCCTGGAGCTCGATTTGAGCTTCGACCCGGGACAGCGTATTGGTCCTCTGCCATGACAAGACCATCGACCGGACGACATCGGCCACGGGCGTGTCTGCGACATTACCTACGATTCAATCCGTCGCTGCGTGTTGAAAACCGGGCATGGGGTGAAAACCGAATACCGATGCCTACGCTCCGCGAGGCTCTTGAGGTATGTCGTGACCGCATTGTCGTGAATATCGACCAGGGATATGAATATTACGATCTGGCCCCTTTCCGTGACCGAGGAACTAAAAAACTGGACAGGTTCTCATCATGGAAAAACGCGCTCCGGAGGTCGTTGCGGCCAAATTCGGCGAGCATCCCGGAACATGATGTACATGCCGATCATCGATATTCTGAAACCCTCCGGCCGTGCCCTTTTTCGCTGCTTACAGGCAGCAGGGCATCGTCCCTCTGGCATACGAGGTTTGTTGGGATGAACTGACCCCCGAGGTGGAACAATGTATGCGGGGAGGTGGTGTCGAGCGGTTCGAAACTGTGGGTCAACTCCTTGTGGCCGAGCCTGTGCGGCGGGCTGTGTGACGATGCCGCATTCGACGGGCTCGCCTGCCGGATCTACGGAAAACTGGTTGACATGGGCGCTACGATCATCCAGACCGACCGTCCCGAACTGCTCCTCGATTACCTGCGTTCGCGGGACCTTCATTAACTGATTGTTGCCATGAGCCGGTTTACGAATTTTACCGCATCAGCGATCCTGCTCCGCCCGCGAGATGGATGAAGCGGGTCGCACGAAGTATTATCGGCGGCTGCGGTTCCAGTCGTTCGTCGCCGCAACGCTCCGGATACAGCCTCTACTACGTCTGCCGGACGAGCCTCAACGTGATGAAGAAGCCGATTCTCGACAGCGGTTCGCTGGATGCCTCGCAGTTGGGTGTCATCGGCTCGGCCCTGCTCTTTGCCTATGCCGTGGGGAAGTTCGTCAATGGATTTATCGCCGATTATTGCAACATCAAGCGCTTCATGGCCACAGGACTCGTCGTTTCGGCTGCGGCGAATGCGCTGATGGGGCTGCTGGGACTGGCTCATACGGTGGTTCCTGACGGCTGCGTTGTTCCTCTTTTTCGCTGTTCTGTGGGGCCTGAACGGCTGGGCGCAGTCCATGGGTGCCGCTCCGGCCATCATCTCCCTGTCGCGTTGGTTCCCGCTCCGGGAACGCGGAACCTACTACGGATTCTTCTCCGCGAGCCACAACCTCGGGGAGTTCTTCTCGTTCCTGTTCGTGGGGTCGATCGTGACCTTTGCCGGGTGGCAGGCCGGATTTTTCGGTTCGGCCATTGCCGGAGCGATCGGGGTTGTGATCGTCGTACTGATGGCTTCACGATACGCCCGAATCGAAAGGGTTGCCGCCGGTAGAGCAGTTGGCCCATGAGGCCCGTCGCAGGCGCAGACCCATTCGGTCCGGGAGATTCAGAGACAGGTCCTGCGGACTCCGGCCGTGTGGGTCCTGGCCGCAGCCAGCGCCTTCATGTACGTCTCGCGCTACGCGATCAACGGCTGGGGCGTGCTGTTCCTGCAGGAGGCGAAAAGGGTATTCCGACCAGGAGGCGTCTCCATCGTCTCGATAAACGCCCTGCTCGGTATCCTCGGAACGGTCTTTTCAGGGGTGGTTCTCTGACCGGCTCTTCAAGGGAGACCGGAAGATTCCGGCTTTGATCTTCGGGGGGTGTTAAACTCCGTGGCCCTGGCCATCTTTCTCTACGGCGGCGATGCCTTGTGGGTCAATATCCTGGCCATGGTGCTCTTCGGAATCGCCATCGGGGTGCTGATCTGCTTCCTGGGGGGCCTGATGGCCGTCGACATCGTGCCGCGGAAGGCCACCGGTGCCGCACTGGGCGTCGTGGGCATTGCGTCGTACTGTGCTGCGGGCATTCAGGATGTGGTCTCCGGTGGCTCATCGACAACCACGTGACGTTGGCCGCCGACGGTTCGCGCCATTACGATTTCGGACCTGCGGCGATCTTCTGGCTTGCCGCCTCGGTGATCTCGTTTCTGCTGCCGCTCTCAACCGCAAACGCCGGGCGGAAGCGTGAGAAACACCCTTTCTTCCGACCGTTGATACGGAGTTCTTGCGGAGAGTCCGGGTCACAAGCCGGACTTTTTTCGTATCTTTGGCCCCGTGAAGGAGTCCAAATTCGTCAAAACGAAGATCGTTGCGGGGTATGTGCTGCTGGCTGCCGTGAGTATCCTGGCCATCGCCTATGTCTATCGGGCCTTGGTGCGGCTGTCGGCGCCCGACAGCGACCCGCCCTGCTGCATACCAAGCGCACGGCCGTCAACCGCACGCTTTACCATCTGTACCAGGCCGAGAGTTACGGACAGTTGATGATTGCCGGAAATCTCTCCTTCGAAACCCGTTATCGGGCCGAACTGCAGACCGTAAGGGGCTGTATCGACTCCCCTGCGGGCACTGACGGCCGAAGGCGATTCGCTGCAGACCATGCGCCTGGACAGCATCACACGCCTGCTCAACAACAAGGAGTGGCGAGACGATGAGCCTGCGGCAGACCATCCGTGCCGGATCGACCGACGGCCTGCTGGACAAGAATATCCGCGAGTTGATCGGTCCGCAGACGAGC
>VOFC01003113.1_pt1 | contig 15889 bp, 25 predicted proteins | sample 5384161 | NCBI WGS metagenome assembly VOFC01 (sample SAMN12384722, study PRJNA508395) | human gut metagenome | isolation source: healthy gut B | host: Homo sapiens | reverse complement strand
GGCCATGCCGATCATAAATAGTCAACTTCATTTCTCCCTGAAACCGAAACGAAAACGGATAATTCCGAGGAGTAATGGTCACCTCCTCCCGTATGGAAATTCATAATCAGATTCAAATCGAAGTAAAAAGTCTTTTGTTTTATAGACTGCTGCTGTACACATCTGCATATCCTCCTTGTCCCAAAAATTACCAGCATTTTAGAGCTATTATAATGCAATTTTGTTGTTTAAACAACATTCATTCCGGTTTTTCTGTCGTATACTGCTGCCATACCGCTATTGATATTGTTTATCCAGCAAGGAGGATTTTATTTATGAGTCAGAATATGTTTTGTTACCAGTGTCAGGAAACGGCAGGATGTACCGGATGCACAAATTCCGGTGTCTGCGGAAAAAACTCCGGAGGGCTGCCATGCAGGACCTTTTAGTATACGTTACCCGCGGGATTTCCGCTGTCACCACGCATCTGCGCAGCCTGGGACAGAGATCAGCGCCAAGACGAACCATCTCATCACCGTGAACCTGTTCACCACCATCACCAATGCTAACTTTGATAAGGAAATGATCGTGGCACGCATCCACGAAACTCTTGATACCAAGGAAACACTCTTAAGGTCAGTGCCCGGACACTTCCGTTAACTTCCGGCTGCCGCGCTCTGGAACGGTCCGGAAAGCGAGTTTCGGTTAAAGCTGCCTAATAGGGGGGTTCTCTCTACTAAAAACGAGGACATCCGCAGCCTCCGGGAAATGATCACCTACGGCAAAGGGACTGTCTGCCACAGCAAGCGTTTTGCCAATGCCCTGTTACAGGATAACGCTGAGCTTGACGCCTTCTTACAGCGCGCCCTGGCTGCTACCCTGGATGACTCCCTGACTGTTGAAGATTATGTAAACTTAACTCTGGAAACCGGAAAATATGGTGTGGGAGGGCATGGCACTGTTAGATGCCGCCAACACCGGCGCTTACGGACATCCGGAGATGACCCGCGTCAACATTGGTGTCGGCACCCGCCCGGGCATCCTGGTTTCCGGCCATGATCTCCGTGATCTGGAAATGCTGTTAGAACAGACCCAGGGCACCGGCGTGGACGTGTACACCCACTCTGAGATGCTCCCGGGCCCACTACTACCGGCCTTCAAAAATATCCGAACTTTGCAGGAAACTATGGAAACGCCTGGTGGAAACAGAAAGAAGAATTCGAGAGCTTTAACGGTCCCATCCTTATGACGACCAACTGCATCGTTCCGCCAAAGGACAGCTATAAAGACCGCCTCTACACCACCGGGGCAGCCGACTGGATATCCGGGAGCACACACATCGCCGGTGAACGATTGGCGAAAAGAAAGATTTTCTGAAATCATCGAACAGGCAAAACGCAATGCTGCGCCGCCCGGCTGAAATTGAGCGGGGTGAGATTCCTGCGGCGGCTTTGCCCACAACCAGGTGCTGGCTCTGGCTGACCAGGTTGTGGACGCGGTAAAACCGGTGCCATCAAAAATTTGTGGTTATGGCCGGCTGTGACGGCCGGCCAAAGTCCAGAAACTACTATACCGATTTTGCAAAGGCACTGCCGCACGATGCCGTGATCTTAACCGCAGGCTGCGCAAAGTACAAATACAACAAACTGGATCTTGGTGACATCGGCGGTATCCCGAGTAGTTCTCGATGCCGGACAGTGCAACGGCTCCTACCCCTGGCTGTCATCGCCCTGAAATTAAAGGGAAGTCTTCGGACTGGATGACATCAATGCGACCTGCCGATCGTCTACAATATCGCGTGGTATGAACAGAAAGCCGTCATTGTCCTGCTGGCCCTTTTATACCTCGGCGTGAAAAATATCCACCTGGGACCGACCCCTTCCGGCCTTCTTATCCCCAAATGTGGCGAAGGTACTGGTGGAAAACTTCGGCATTGCCGGAATCGGAACCGTGGAGGATGACCTGAAATTATTTTTCGAGCTTTTCTTTACTGCACCGCAAGCCGATTTTTTGCGGTGCATTTTTTTTGTCTGGTTGATGTTTGAATTCACATCGAACAGGATCTCAATGCCGTTTGCATCAAAGAACACTTCCTTGATTCTTTCCAGCACATCCCCAGCGCACCTGCCAGTAGTTTTTCCGTCTTCGTCCAGCCCCGGCGCCGATCATGACAGCACTGTCGGCCAGCTCGTTCACGTATACGGTGATACCGTCCTCGGCCAGCACCAGCGGATGATTCTCATACACACGGCGGATCAGCTCTTTGGCTTTTCTTCATGTCGGCGCCATAACCGATTCCAACCACCAGGTCCACGCGGCGCTTTTCCTGGGAAGTTACATTTACAACCGTGCTGTTGGAAATCTGACCGTTTGGAGATGGTAATCTTTTGTTGTCTACCGTAATGATGGTAGTATATGCCAGACCAATGCTCTGTACTGTGCCCTCGTAGCCGTCGCTCACAATATAATCATGGACACCGAACGGCCGCAGCAGCATGAGCAGGATGCCGCCTGCCACATTTGCCAGACTGCCCTGTAAGACAGGCCCACAGCCAGTCCTGCCGAACCAAGCAGCGCGATGATAGAGGCCGACGGATTCCAAGCTTATCTGCGCAATGAAAATAGCCAGCGCGTAAATGCAGGCATCCGCAACAGAAATCAGGAACCGGCTGACACTCGGATCCATGATTCATGCGCTCGAAAGGTTTTTATAAGAACCTGCGCACCACATGAACGATCCGGTTTCCGATCACCAGAATGAGAATGGCGATCACCAGACGGTAACCGAAAGCTCATAAGACCCCGGCAGCCAGCTTTTTAACGGTGTCCAGGATCACGTTGGGTTTCAAATTCTGCAGATCCTCATGCACCTCCTGCCACCGCCTTGGTTTCCCAGCACAGTGGAGAGGTCCGCATCGGTTTCTGCGATGCTGTCAGCAGCATCAGCTTTGTCAAAAACATCATTTTGGTTACCCCTCTTTATTTAGTAGTTCTTCGATTTCCTTCCTCCTCCCGGGAGAACAGGAGGTTCGCGGTTGTACTGGTAATACCGCTCACACTCATAGTCCTGCAGAGAAATGAACGCTGTAAGCCCCTGTATTCAGCTTCTGTCACAAACAGCACCAGCTCCTGGCTGTTTGCAAAAGCCGCTTCCATAAAGTCAAACGCATGCTCCAGCGCTGCCCCGCCTCGTCAAACCGCTCCTCATAACGGTCGCTGTCCGCGCTGAAACGCTCCCGCAAAAGCGCAAAGCCCTCGTTCCAGTCCGTGATGCCGCTCTTTCTAAGCTCCATCAGATCCTCTTCCAGCTTTGCGCTTACCGCACGGCAGGTGCGAAGCTGAGCGCGGGAGAGCAGGGCATTTTCCAGTCGGTTGGTCCAGTCTGCGCAAGGAATTGATTGGCAAGTGCTGCCAGGGCATTTGCCAGCACACCATCCCGGTTTGCTGTCTGGGCACTCTGCAGCTTTTTCATCTGCTCCATACGCAGGCTCATCATCTCTTCCATGCGGATGAGATTTCGAACTTTCTCATTCAGGCCCCGACAAAGCAGGCTCACCACGCTGATGCGCTCGTCAAAGGATGCCCGCTGCAGCTTGTCCACCGCAGCCTCGGAAATATGACCCGCAAGCACCTGCTCCACCTGGTAATCATCCTGGTATTTGTAGTACAGCTCCAGATAATTAGCAAAATCCTTCGCAATCTTCGGAAACTGGATATACACGCCCACCAGCTCCCGGTCCATCTTCCGCTCCTGCTTCTCATAAATCCAGATAAGCTCGGAAAGATCCTCCCAGCCACGGGCGTCACAAACCGCTGCCATCCACGGTCGTCTCAATCTGGCAGAAATTCTGCGGGCGGACATTTAGATAAGAGAGAATGGATGGATGGACGCCTGCAGTCTTCGCGTACTCTTTTCCAGACCGGAAGATCCGGCTCCACATCGATCCGGCGGATACGGTCCATGGTCACGATGTCAAATTCCCGCACGGATTTATTGTATTCCGGCGGGTTTCCTGCTGCCACAATGATCCAGCCATCCGGGATCCTATGGTTTCCGAAAGTCTTATACTGCAGAAACTGCAGCATGGCCGGGGCCAATGTTTCCGACACGCAGTTGATCTCATCGATAAACAGAATGCCCTTCCGGCAGACCGCTCTTTCGATCCGGTCATAGACCGATGCCACGATCTCACTCATGGTGTATTCCGTCACAGCGTACTCTTTGCCTCCATACATTTTTATGCTCAATAAAAGGCAGCCCCACCGCGCTCTGCCGGGTATGATGGGTGATGGTATAAGCCACCAGACCGATCTGACATTCCTGCGCCACTTGCTCCATAATCTGGGTCTTGCCGATTCCCGGCGGTCCGATCAGAAGCATAGGGCGCTGGCGGATGGACGGGAATCTCGTAAGCCCCAAACTCATCCCTTTGCCAGATACGCGGCTACCGTATCCTTGATTTCCTGTTTTGCACGTTTGATGTTCATATTCCTATTCTTCCTTTCCCCCATTTGTCGTAACTGTTCCTCTGTAACGTTCTGCTCATGTTCGCTGCTCCATGATGCAGCTTCATGGCCCCTTCGCTGCCTTTACTGCCAGGCCTCCGCTGTTCTCCAGCAGCTGCTCCGGCTCCAGGATCAGCTTCATGGCCCAGGCCGGGGACAGAAATCCTTTAAAAATCCTTCAAAAGAAGTGTCATACACCGGCCGTTTTACCGGATAGATCCCTCTCCGTCTGTCAAATACAGCAGTCCCTTCAGGCGGCGAAAAGCCCCCTGCCGGATCAGCCCGTTCACATACTCAAAAGCCGGACGGAAATCCGTGCCGCCCTGCCCGATGATGGTAAAGTCACGCATGTAGGCTTCCATCTCCTCCTGATTGTAATGAGACGATCCTGCTGCACCTGTTCATCGCACTGGATGATGTGGATGTTGGTCTTCTTAAAATAACTGTCCGACTGACAAAGCACATCGTAGGTTTCCTCCAGAAACACCGCACCAGATCCCCGGAGCAGGACATGGACGTGTCGATCACCACCACAAAATCCTCTATCCGGCTCACCTCTTTGGATTCCAGCGGCTCCACTAACGGCATGTTGCCGTAAAGGGAAAGGCCGTAGGTATAAAAGATATAGTCGAAGGAATCCGGGTCTACCTGCATCTCCTCCCGAAGCACCGAAAAGCGCTGCAGAAAGTGACGGTAATCATAGCGTTCCCGGTTCTCCACCTGAATCTGCTCCAGCATGCTCTTTGCTTTCCTCATCCTGCTGATTTCCCATGGTCTCCATCTCGGTCTGCACCTTTTCCCGGTTGTTGCTCCACTGCGTCTGGCGCACCATGGGAGTCTTCGGGAATCCCCGGGAGATCCCAGAAACTGTGGTCATCCACCAGAAATTCCGCTGCCAGACGCTCCAGCCTCTTCGGCTCCAACTGCTCTTCCTTCAGCACACGATACACGCCCTCTGCATTCAGCACCAGTAAGCTTCGCATGCAGCCGTCCGTACCAGTCCCGGCGAAACGGCGTCGGTGCCACACGAATGGCATTTTACATACATGTCATCCAGCATGGATTCCACCGCAATATCGCAGGCCAGGTTCCAAAGTTCCGGTTCCCGCTTCCCGCGCGTGTCCAGATGGCAGAACAGGCAGTGGAACACCATATGGAGAAATGCCCGGTTCACATGCACGCGCCCCCGTCTGGTACAGATCGCAGACGTAATCCGGATGATAGTAGATCACAAATCCATCTGTCCCCACACCACGGCAGCACGGGTCTGCCTCAAAGCCAAGCGAACTTAACGAAAGGTCCAGATACCGCATATTCAGGTACAGTTCATTCCTGGCATTCCGGAAGATCCGGGTACAAAGTTCCACCATATTCAGTTCTTCCAGCTGTCTGTGCCTGGTTGGATCGATCATGTTCCGTAATTCTCGTTACCAGACACACAACCATGTGCGTCCGACAGCGATTTCCCCCTTTCTTATCTATCAACTGCCCATCGCCAAAAAACACTGCGAGGACGGTTTTCAAAATTTGAATCGGCGTTTCCGCTTTGATGACTGCGTTTTTCACTGAATGTTCCATGTCACCAGTTAAATCCTGTATTGTTTCGGCATCATGTAGTGCACCTGCAGACTGCATCGAATCTGCAGCCCGAAGCTGATGCCGTTTCCATCAGCCAGCTCACCATTTCCGTATCGCTGGATTCCTGAGCTATCTGAATAAATGTGGGAAAGCTGGGCAGAGAAATTCTGAAGCGGCTGATTTTGTTCCGTATTCCGAGTTGTTCTGCCGCAAAGTTCTGGCTGCCAGGTTTCGCATTGATCCTTCCTTGGCATAAGCACCTTCTACCAGCCACGGCAGTTTTCCTGGTTCCAGGTTGCTCACGTGGTTCTTCTTCATGTTATCTGCCTGAATCAAAAGCCGTCCGGCCATCTCCCAGTGCTCCCGGATATAAGTCTGGTACTGTTCCCGGAATTTCTCCGATAATTCTTTGGGATAGAGCAGCCTTCCCAATGCCAGCTCTGTGACCAGTTCTTCTTTTTCCTGCACCTGCACATGTGGAAAAAAGCTCATCGTAGCCCCGGTACTGGAACACCCGCCCGGCAAAACAGTACCGGTAACGGTGCCCACAACCATGCGTCTCGATGCAGACAATGCGGGCTGGTGTATTCTCAACCGAATCCTCGAAATACTCCGGAAAGATCAGTCTTGCCTCGTATTCTTCCGGCAGTTTCTCGAAGACAGATCCAAGTTTTGCTGTTCTCTTTCCCGCTGCTTTGTTTCTTCCGGTTTTAAGATTTCCTGCCCTGCTTCCTTTCGCCCCGCCTGCCGCAGCGGCTGAATCATTGCTGTACACGGGTAGGCATTTTCTGAACTGAAAATGTCGTATGATACAGTTGTGGCTGCGGATTTTGCCGATTTAGAATGCGAAGCATCGGCAAAATCCGTTGCTGCACACGCATGCCTGTGCAGTAACAATGAATCTGCACCCGCAAAGTCTGCCGGAGTTCTGTCAACATCTCCTTTAAGCAGGAACGCTCACCCGGAAACCCGTAATATCCAGATACTCCACAGCCGGAACCCCGGCAAACAGCCCGGCGCCCAGATCCAGCACCCGGCTGTAGCAGTAAATCCGTTTCAGCTGCTCACACTCATAAAAACCATATGCTCCAATCTTTCTCACATAGGGTGGAAGATGAATCTCCTCCACCGCGCTGTGAGCCAGCACATAGAACCCAGCTCCGTCACCGGACAATCCTCAAACTGCTCCGGCACATAAATGACCGCCTCTGGGTCTTCGATCTGATCTATACGGATTTCATCGTTGCTTCTGGTATAAATAAACTTCATCGTAATGCCTCTATATTCTAACTTGTTGCTGAAAAACAACAAACAAATCCTACTGTTTGCGCAACGCATGAACGGTAATAACTGCGTTACACTTTGCAGTCACACGCTTCTTTTACTATATTAGAAAAGTTTCGCGCAAAAGTAAAGCCTTGTTTTTTTCCCCATTCCTCTTATAATGGAAAATAAGAGAGGAAGTGTTCATTATGCCATTATTAAAATCTGATTATTATACACTCAAAAACTATTGAATCAGCCAGAAGGCGAACGTGCTGAGCTAATTGACGGGAAATTCTATGATATGGCACCTCCCAGTCGGATTCATCAGAAGATTTCCGGTCAAATTTATAAGATTATTGCAAATTATATCGATTCACATCACGGACTTTGCGGTTTTACCCTGCACCATTTGCCGTTAATCTTGACGCAAATGATAAAAAACTGGGTGAACCCGATGTTTCCGTAATCTGCGACCCAGACAAACCGACCGATCGCGGTTGTTCCGGAGCTCCGGATCTCGTTTTTGAAGTGGTTTCTCCAGCTAGCCGTAAAATGGACTACACCTTAAAAAATACCATCTACGCACAGGGCGGAGTCCGAATACTTTGGATCATAGATCCAGCCAGGGAGCACGTCACCGTTTTTACCACTATGAAAAATGATGTAGCACCAGTTATCTACGGCTTTGATCAAGATGTTCCGGTTGGAATTTTACCCCGGGCTGACTATATGCATTCAAGACATATTGACAACATGGCAAAAATAGAATATGATGATGCTTAGGCCACTAAGGAATGTGAGAAATTTCCATATAAGAAAACAAAAACCCCAAAGGTTGCATCCTCTGGGGTTTTCAAATAAAAACTTTCAGTAATTTCATTTACACAAACAAATAACGGATCCCGAATAACTCGGAACCCGTACTCTGAGAGCGCGAGACGGGACTCGAACCCGCGACCCCGACCTTGGCAAGGTCGTACTCCACCAACTGAGCCACTCGCGCATATTAAATTGTTGTCTCACATTTCATATCAGGTTTTCCTAAATTGCAAGCACTTTTAAAGTTTTTGAAATTCATGAAAAGCCGATAAATAAAACAATTGTCATATCCAAGTGCCTTTGGACCGGAATCGAACCAGTGACACGAGGGATTTTCAGTCCTCTGCTCTACCAACTGAGCTACCAGGCCTGTCTCATCGTAACTGTGAATACCTGAAACTATGAATGCCGCAGGCCGGAATCGAACCGGCACGGGAGATTAGTCCCGCAGGATTTTAAGTCCTGTGCGTCTGCCAGTTCCGCCACTGCGGCATATCCTTTTTTCAGGAAGTGGATGGAGGTGGATTCGAACCACCGAAAGCACAGCTAACAGATTTACAGTCTGCCCCTTTGGCCACTCGGGAACCCATCCATACTAGCTTCGACAAGCAGCTCGTTCATCGCCACCTGAAGCGATGGTGCCAGAAAGCTTGCCATATGATGACGCATTGCTCCGGTAAATGCTGCTTCATTGCCGAGCAGGTCGCCGCGGAACTCATCGCTGTGCTTTTCCATTCCGGTAAAGAACCAGGTCAGTGGCTCCATAAAGGCATCATAATTCATAACAGTATCCCATTCATCACCGCGAAGCCAGGACTTGGCATCGCCGTAATGCTCTGCCAGAATGATTGCCTCCGGATTGGCCTCTTTTACGACTTTGCGGAATTCTTTCCAGAACTGATGGTTGTATTCATTGGAAAATCCAAGGTCAGCAGCCACATCCAGTCTCCAGCCATCGACATTGAACGGCGGGGAAACCCATTTCTTTCCGATCTCCAGAATATAATCGTGCAGCTTCGGTGACTGCTCATAGCAAAGCTTCGGCAGGGTATCATGCCCCCACCAGCCATCGTAATTCGGGTTGTACGGCCATGCCTGGTCGTTATTAAATTTGAAAAAAGCTGCGATAAGGACTGTCTGCGGAAACATAAGCTCCCGGTTCATACCCTTCCTGATTCTCATAAATACGCTCTCTGTCCATCCATTTATTAAAGGATCCGCAGTGGTTGAACACACCGTCCAGGATCACTTTCATACCCCTGCGGTGAATTTCTTCGACCAGCTGAACAAAAAAAGTGTTGCTGGACTCCAGGTTTGCTTTGTCGGTTACTCGTTTGATGTATTTAGAAGCATGGGCATTGATCGTATCCCCGTCCTTCAGAGTCTCGCCACCGTCGCTTACGATCTTTCCATAGTGCGGATCAATATAAGCATAATCCTGAATATCGTATTTGTGGTTGGAAGGGGAGACAAAGATCGGGTTGAAATAAATAACATCCACGCCAAGATCCTGCAGATAATCCAGCTTGTTCATCACACCTTGAAGGTCACCGCCGTAAAATTCACGCACGCCCATAAAGGATGGGTTCTTCCGCCAGTCAGTCACCTTCCGGGAGTAGTCGCCGATGTAATAGTACTCGCAGTCTTCGACGGTATTGTTCGTGTCCCCGCTTGAAAAACGATCCACAAAGATCTGGTACATAACAGCACCTTTTGCCCATTCCGGCGTGTGGAAACCCGGTGCGATCGTAAAATCATAGACATCGAGGCGATCCCTGGATACACCGATCTTGTTGTAGAAACATCGGATCTTGCCAGCATGTATCTCAAAAAAAATAGCGGACAGATTCTTCCTGCATGACCAGACGGATTTTGAAATAATCAAAATCTCCTTCTGATTTTTCGTATTCCATAGCAAGATGCCTGTCATTGCTTACCAGATATACTTTATCAACATTATCTTTCCAGGTTCGAAAACGTATCGTAACAATGTCGCCCGGATCAGGTTCCATCGGTGTTACATAATTTGCCGTCTCATCGCTGAAAAGTGCATTCGGTTTAAACATAGGACGCATCTGCAGCACATACTGACGAAGCTTATCCTGATATTCTATATTTGCTAAGTTCATATTTTCCTCCTAAGAAGACCAGGAGCATCTTCACACACCCAGATCACGTTCTTACGGCTCTTTTGCGGTCATTTTAAAGGAAACGCCTGCAAGACGTTCATAACCTGCATTCAAACTGTAGAATTATTACTATCTTACACCATATTTTTCAAATTCACAACGAAATAATCCAGAAAAGGGAAAAAAAGACAGTTCATATGAACTGTCTTTCTTTTGGAGAAGGTATTTCTTCTTATGGGGTGTAGCAAAAACTATATAATGTATTGGGGGTTTTACAAGTAATAATATACCACAGGTACAAATTTAAGTGTGCATAATCTTCACAAAATCTGAAATTATTTTTTATGCATTTTCACCAAAGAGTGTTTCAAACTCTTCCCTGCCAATTTTTTTTTTCTCGATCAGAAGCTGTGCACAGCGATGTAAAACATCCATATGCTCCTGAAGAAGTTCTTTTGCTTTTTGCATAAGACTCATCAATGATGTTTTTTACTTCACCGTCGATCAGTGCAGCTGTCTGGTCTGCGTAACCCTTTGTATGTGCCAGGTCGCGTCCGATAAATACTTCATCCTCATCACTGCCATACTGGATCAGGCCGACTTTGTCCGACATACCGTACTGTGTGACCATGGCTCTTGCCATCTGCGTTGCCTGTTTGATATCCTTGGAGGCTCCGGTCGTCACATCGCCAAAGATCAGCTCTTCTGCAACGCGTCCGCCAAAGTCCACGATGATATTCTGCAGCATTTTCTTTTTGCTGTTGAACATCTCATCCTCACCCGGAAGCGGCATCGTATAACCGGCTGCCCCCATTCCGGTCGGGATCACGGAGATCGTATGGACCGGTCCCATATCCGGCAGCACATGGAACAGGATCGCATGACCGGCTTCGTGATAAGCGGTGATCTTCTTGTCTTTCTCGCTGATGATCCGACTCTTTTTCTCCTCGCCGATGCCGACTTTGATGAAGGCACGGCGGATATCTTCCTGCATGATATAGGCACGTTTTGCCTTTGCCGCATAAATTGCGGCCTCGTTCATCAGGTTTTCCAGATCTGCTCCGGTAAATCCTGCGATGTTCTGGCAATCTCTTTGAGATCTACGTCCTCTCCCAAGCGGCTTGTTTTTGATATGGACTGCCAGGATCTTCTTCTCTTCCGCGTACATCCGGTCCGGTCGTCGACGCCGATCTTGCGGTCGAAACGTCCCGGTCTTAGAGATCGCCGGATCGAGGATGTCCACACGGTTTGTCGCCGCCATCACGATGATGCCTTCGTTGTATCCGAAACCATCCATCTCAACGAGCATCTGGTTCAGCGTCTGCTCACGTCATCGTGACCGCCGCCCATGCCGGTGCCTCGTCTTCGGGCAACTGCATCGATCTCATCGATAAAAATGATACACGGTGCATGAAGTTTCGCCTCGGTAAACATATCACGCACACGGGATGCACCCCACACCGACAAACATTTCCACGAAATCCGAACCGGAAATACTAAAGAAAGGCACACCCGCTTCTCCTGCTACTGCCTTTGCAAGCAGTGTGTTACCGGTTCCCGGAGGCCGACTAAAACACCCCTTCGGGATACGTGCTCCGACCGGTTTTTTCAGGAAATCGACAATCTCCTCCAGATCTTCCTTTTCCCTGAAGACCTGCCACATTTTTAAAGGTAACATTGCTGGTGTCCGGCATGGTCATGCGGGCACGGCTCTTGCCAAAGTTCATCATCTTGGCATTTTCCGCCGCCGGCACCGGCTGCCCATTTCAAAATGATACCATCAAAGACTCACGCGCCTATCAAAGCCATCGGCAAGAACCGTTGTCATCCAAACGCTGGTCTGCAACTGTAACCTTCATACTGAAATATTTTTTCCATTCCTTGAAGCATCTGCTGGGTCTGGTTTACATCGGAAACATAGGTTCTGTACTTCACCGTCTTTCAAGACGCACCTCACCGGTTGGCGTCTGCTCATTCTGGTAAATGATCAGTCTGAACCCACATCTCCGCTTTCCAGTATTGTTTGAACTGCTGATAACTCATTTCGTTCTGTTTTCTGCCCGGCATAAACACGAGAGCCAGTACCCGATCAGGAGCAGCGGAAAAAATCGCAGCCAGCCACCCCGAAAACCATTTTGCTGTTTCACTTCGGCCTTCCTTACTGGTCAACTCCTCAACCACCCGATGTACGGAAGGTTGCGGTATTTCTGGGCATAGTCCAGACCGTAGCCTACTACAAACTCATCCGGAATGGTGAAACAGGTATAATCTACCTTGACCTCTTCTTCACACGACGCTCCGGCTTGTCAAGCAGGGTACACAGGTGAATGCTCTTCGGCCCACGCTGCTTTAAGACCTCGATCAGGTATGCAAGGGTGCGGCCGGAATCGATGATATCCTCCACGATCAGGACCTCCTTGTCTGCCAGGGATTCATCCAGATCCTTGACGATGCGGACTACGCCGCTGGACTTGGTGTCATCTCCGTAGCTGGAAACAGACATGAAATCCATGGTGACCGGAACTGTGATACGTTTTTGCCAGCTCACAGGTAAAAAATACTCCACCCTTTAAGATACAGATCAGGTGGATCTGTTTTCCCCTCATAATCTTTGCTGATCTGCTCTGCTACTTCACTGATTCGCTTGTTTACGTCTTCTTCCGGCAACAATACTCTGATCTTATCTGCCATAATCTTTTCCTCCGTCGCAGGTTACCTGCAATATGTTTTCTGTATGTTCTTCTATTTTATAGTATTCGCTGATCCGAAAGCCCACTACCCACAACACATGACTGCCTTCTGTCAGAAGCAGAATCTTCTCCCTTTTTTTCTTTCGGGATTTTCTCATCGATCATGTAACGGCAATGGTCTTGCTACCCTCCGGACGGCAGGATCAGGTAATCTCCCGTCCGTCTGGTTCTCACAGACAGCGTACCTTTAATTTTATCATAGTCAAACCATTTCGTATACTGGTTTTTAGGGAATTTCCTGGTCTTTTGACGAGAAAAAACCGTCATATGAAGCTCCGGAACTGTCTGGCAGCCGTGGATTTCCCCATCTGCTCCGCTTTCTGTCTTCACGGACACTTCCCGTTCCGTCTTTCGCACGATTTCCAGCGTTTCATATCCGGTCCGCGCCATAAGTCCGCCCGGGAGATCCAGACGACTTCCCACCGGTTTGCCTGCCAGTTCCGCGATTGCCGTGAAATGGCGGCTGCTGATGTCTTTCCAGCTCCGGATGCAGCTGGTCCAGCATATGACGGATCAGATAGGTTTTCAGAATTTCCGGCTGTCTTGCAAATGCCGTAAGGGGAATGGCCGCAAGATCTTCCTCTTGCCCACAGACTGCTTCTGCTGCCCGCTGACTGCCATATTTCCTGCTGCCTGTTGGCGCAGATAAGCATCTGCCTGCCCGATAATCTGCCCGGCCTGAGAATGTGCTCTCTGCCTGCTCATTTACCGCTGTTTTTAAAAGCGGAAGCACCTGGCTGCGAATTCGGTTCCTGGTATAATCCGGCGACTGGTTGGTACTGTCCTCACACCAGCTGATATGCCCTGCCTCCAGATATGCCCTTATCTCACGCCCCACGAAGAGCAAAGCGGGCGAATACGGCGCCCCTGCACCGGCCGGATCCCGGCAAGACCGGTAAGGCCGCTGCCCCGCAGAAGATGATGCAGGATTGTTTCGGCATTATCATCCCGGTGATGAGCCAGGGCAATTTTAACCCGGCTGCCCGCCGGTAATTCCCGTTCCCATTTTCCGGCCTCTTTCTCCAGCACCTGATAACGCAGAATCCTTCCTGCTTCCTCTTCCGAAAGACCATGCTCCGCTGCATAGGCCGGGACATGGCAATAAGCCACACACAGCGGTACAGAAAGGCTTTTCACACAGTTTTTGCGCAAAAGCCTCATCCCGGTCTGCCTCTGCCCCGCGGATGCCGTGATGAACATGGACCGCACGAAGCAAGAATTCCCGTTGCCAGCTGTTTTAATACCGTCAGCAGGCACACGGAATCCGCCCCGCCGGAAAGCGCCACGATCACTGCATCCCCCGGCGGTCATCTCATGTTCCCTGCATATAATCTCTTACTTTCTTTTCAACATGTTATCCTACCAAAGCAATTCGATTTGTTTTTTCTTCACCAATTACACTATACCCGCAATTTTACTCCTGTGCAACCTGTGATTTTTCTCGTATTGTACACTCACAGGGCAAAGGCATCTATGGCTTTTTTTTCAATCCTATCCGTCTGCTGCCTTACTGCTTCCAGATTCCTGCCACCAGTACGGTCATATCATCCTGCATGCCTCCGTTCTGGCATGCAAACCGCAAAATCCGCTCTGCCATGTCCTGCGGTGTCTTCACCGGCATGGACTCCAGGTATTCTTTCAGGCTCTGCCCTTATCCAGACCCGGCAGGCATCCAGTACCCCATCCGTTATCATAAGATCTGTCATTATCCCAGAGCTTGCGCGACAGAAGCGCCGGCCTCTGCCTGGGATACACACCTGCCGGCAGATTGCCTCCAGCATCCAGTATCTCCTGCCTGCCCGTCACTGAGCACAAAGGCTGCCACCGCTCCCATCTTTCATGGCCTCCAGCACACCGCTGCAAAGATCCACACAACAAAGATCCAGCGTAGCCGGATGCTGTTCCAGTCCGGTTAATAAAAGAATTGTATTCACCATTTTCAGGGCAGAACGGGCAGAAAACCCTGTCTCCAGAAGCTGCTGCAAAGCTCGATCACCTTCCCGGCTCTTCCTGGTCTGCGGCCGCTCCGCTTCCCATGCCATCTGAAAGGCCATGATCACCTGACCTGAAGACTTTTTCCCGAATAGGTATAAATTATCCCCGGAAATCCCGCTTTCCATTCTTTGACATGCGGGCAACCCCATACATCATCCGGTATTCTCCCGGTTCCAGAAACCGCACAACCCCAGGCCGCCTGTGATAAGCGCCCGGCGTCCGGCGGCGCGTACTGTCTTTTCCGCCCGCTGCCCGTCCAAACAGCGCAGCGGCCTCTTTTGCCGTCATACAGCGACCTCCCAGGGCATGTAGTGTCACATACGCCTCCCGGTAACGGTTCTCATGCTCCAGAAGCAGCATATTGTCTACCGCAATCGATGAAGGCGGAAGATCCGCCGCACTGCGTTCTTCTTTTTTCCTCCGTAATATCCGCAGCCTGGCCCATCTGACTGGCAAACTCTTCCAGCATCACAGCCAGTTCCCGAAATCTGCACTTCATAACCGTATCCCCGGCTCTCCAGAAAACGGTTTTCCACTCCAGATTCATGGTTGCCGCCCCAGATTCCGGGTTGAGCTGTGTCAGATACGCCCTCTTTATTCCGGCACGTTCCAGAAACAGCCGGGGCATGTCCTCATATTCCACCCTGCCCTTCTGCTCAAAGGAGCGGAGCAGATAATACAGATAATTCCATCCTATCCGCGTCGCTGTACAGATTGCACCGGCTGCCTGCCCGCACACTACGGCCCGCTGCCGTCTGCATGGCCGCCAGGGGCATCCCCTCCCTGGTCAGTCCCCGCTCCTCCTCCATCCGGTCGCAAGGCTGCCCGGGCCAGGACCCCAGCGACCGGGCCATCTCACTTAGTCTC
>VOFC01005608.1_pt1 | contig 15893 bp, 26 predicted proteins | sample 5384161 | NCBI WGS metagenome assembly VOFC01 (sample SAMN12384722, study PRJNA508395) | human gut metagenome | isolation source: healthy gut B | host: Homo sapiens | reverse complement strand
TCTGGGGAGATGGTCCGTGATGACCGACCGCCTGCCCGGTGTCAAGACCGTAGCCTACGCCGAATCGCACGACCAGGCCTCGTCGGCGACAAGACCATCGCCTTCCAGACCGATGGACAAGGAGATGTACTTTCACATGGACCGCGCTTCGGAGAACATCGTCATCGACCGCGGCATGGCCCTGCACAAGATGATCCGCCTGATGACCATCTCCACGGGCGGTCAGGCCTACCTCAACTTCATGGGCAACGAGTTCGGGCATCCCGAGTGGATCGACTTCCCGCGCGAGGGCAACGGCTGGAGCTACGCCCGCCCGGCGGCAGTGGTCGCTGGCCCGCAACGGACTGCTCAGATACGTCTGGCTCGGGGATTTCGACCGCGCGATGATCCGCCTCATCAAGAAGTACAAGGTGCTGGCCCGACGGCTACGCCTGGAACCTGCTGATGGACGAGCAGAACAAGACGATGGTCTTCTCGCACGGGCGGCTGCTCTTTCGTCTTCTGTCCGGCACCCCACGGCCTCGATTCCCGACTACGAGCCTGCCGGTGCAGGTCCGGGCAAGTACGTGCCGGATCCTCTCGACCGACGAGAGAGCGTTTCGGCGGGCAGGAGCGGCAAACGATGATTCCGAGCACTTCTCGTTCAATGTCGAGGACGCCGGGAACAAAGTACCCGCGGATCCGCATCTACAACACCTCGCACCGCAACGGTCTACCTCCGCAAGCGGTAGCCCGACGGAAACCCCGCCAAGAAAGAAAAGCCCCGGAACAGCCATTGCCGTTCCGGGGTTTGCATTCATTTTGCAGCGTTCCCGCCTACCCGAGTGTGGTAATCCGGCGAACCGCCCCCGGCCACCCGGCCATAGAGTTCCGCAAGGTCGACCCGCTTCGATCCGGGGTTTTCGACGACAATCCGCCCGTCGACCACCACCGTGTCGACATCCGCAGCCTTGCCGCAGTAGACCAGATTCGAAACCACGTCGTGAATCGGCTGCAGGTGGGGTTTTCTGCAGGTCCACGACGATCAGGTCCGCCAGCGCCCCTTCGCGCGCAGCACGCCCAGTTCGCCGTCGGCATACCCCATGGCCCGGGCGCGTTGGCCGTGGCCTTGCAGCACCTCCCAGGCCGGGAGTGCCGTCGGGTCGCCCGTGGCGGATTTCTGCAGAAAGGCCGCCGTGCGCAGCTCCTCCCACATGTCCAGGTCGTTGTTCGGGAGCAGGTGCCGTCCGTGGCCACCGTCACCAGCGCCCCGGCCCTGCGCAGCGCCCCACCGGAGCCACGCCGCTCGAAATCTTCATGTTGCTCTGCGGGTTTGTGACGGTCACGCCCCGGGCCCGCCAGCGTCTCGATGTCGGACTCCGTGACGTGGACGCAGTGGGCTCCGATCGTGTGCGGAGTCAGCAGCCCCAGCGCATCGAGGTGTTCGACCGGCGTACGGCCGTAGCGTTCGCGCACGATGCGGATCTCGTCACGCGTCTCGGCGATATGGGTCATCAACCCGAGTCCGTATTCGTCGGCCAGTTCCTTGCCCCGGAAGTTCTCCGGGAGACCGTATAGGGCGAATGGGGCGCCACGGCGATCCGCACCCGCCCGCTGCCCGCAGCAGCCAGCCCGACGGCCCGCTCCATCTGCGGGAAAACCTCGTCGATGTTCGTATCGAAATAGTTGCAGCCCAGCACGACGCGGGATGCCGAGCCGCTCGGCAACCTCCACACAGCGATCCTGAAATAGTACATGTCGACGAACGACGTCACGCCGCCCAGCAGCATCTCGACGATTCCGAGCGTCATGCCCAGCGCCACGTCGTCGGGCGTCTGCCGCGATTCGAAGGGCCAGATGTAGTCGTTGAGCCACGACATGAGCAGGATGTCGTCGGCGTAGCTGCGCTGGAGCGTCATCCCGGCATGGCAGTGGGTGTTGACGAGTCCCGGCATGACCAGCCGCCCGGGCAGTCGATTCCTCGCGCAGGCGGGATGCCGCACGGAACGCCGCGGCAGCATCCTCCGAGGCGGTGACCAGCGCCACCGGTTTCCACGGCAACCCCACCCAACCCGTCGGTTCAGGGGTCCGTTGCCCGATCGGTCATCGGCAGGATCGTGGCATTTGAAAATAGCAGCGACATAAAACGGTCTGTTTTTACTTGTTTTTTACTTTTTCACGCTCGGTTCCGGGCCTTGCGGGGGCGTCTCTCCGTCGATGGAGTTTCCCTGGACGGTGAGGATGTCCCGCCCGTCGACCGAGTTCGAATAGATCTGGATCACCTTGTTGAAGGTGCCTGGTTCGCTCTTGTGGGGTTCGTAGACGATGGATCACCCCCGAGTCGGCCGGAGCTACCGGACGTTTCGAGAACGACGCCTTCAGGCACGAACACGACGTGACGACCCGCAGCAGCACCAACGGAGCCGTTCCGTCGTTCACGAAGCGGAACTCGTGCACCAGATCGCGCCGCCGCGGCACGTCGCCGAAGTCCCACGAGGTGCCCTCCAGCCGCAGGTGTGCACCCTTTTCGTCCGCCGCCGGTTTTCCGGCATGGGCTCCCGAGAGGAGCAGGCATCCCAACAGGGCCATCCCAATCTTTTCATGGTTCCCTAATTCGTTAGTTCAACTTAAAATACATAGGTGATCGTTCCGCCCTGCACCGTCGCGCGGCTCTCCGTGAAGCGCGCCTGGCCGCGGCACGCGCCGCCTCGATCATCTCAAAATCGTCCGTCGTAGAACCCACAGGTTCATAGGAGGCACTCGTGACATGGCCCCGGCATCCACCGTCACGCGGATCACCACCTTGCCGCTTTTATTTTCTCCGGGATCTGGCTGCGGAAGGTTACCCACCAGTCCGCGCGGCCCTGCAGCCCCCTTGTCGAGCTGGTCCAGGCCGTCGGGATTCAGTCCCGGGCCCTTTCCGGAGGCCTTGTCCTCGCCTCGGGGGCCCGCGGGATTCCCGGCGTTGTCGGGTTCGTCCGCCCCGCCCCGGTTCATCTTGAAGAGCGCCTTCGGGTTCGGGTCTGCGTCACCTCGTCCTGCCCGCGGCCTGGGCCACTTGCTCCACGGGTGCAGCCTCATCGTGCACGCGCGGCTCGTAGCCACCTTCACCGGCGGCTGGAGGCTCGGAACGGCGGTTCGGTGAAAATCCACGAGGATCGTGTCCCCCGGGTTTCTCCAGCGCCGGCGAGAAGTCGAACGACACCAGCGCGAACGAACCCGCCAGCAGCACCCCCGTAGGCCGCCGCCGCAATCATCGCCCATCTGCGGGGTGATTTATGATCAGGGTCATAATAATACATAAGCATCTTTTTTGTAATTAAAATTAAGGGCGTCATCCAACCGCGCTTCGAAATTTCCGTCCCGGAGGGGATTCAGGGTGGATCGGTCCTGCAGCCGGGCCCGCAGGCCGCGACATCGGCCGACCGACCGCTCCGCCATTGCATCCAACTACCGGGATTGGTTGCCAATATGAGTTTGTATTATTGTCCTTGGCGATGTTCATCACCTTGACCACCTCGTCGACAGCCACCGACTTGTCGCAGCAGCGACACCGTAGCGTCCTTCTGGACCGTCGAGCCGCGCCTTCAGCGCCCGCTCCACGCCCCTCGATCGAGCCAACCTCCTGCAACCACGTAATAGCGGTACTTGCCGCCCGTATCCTGCACCGAAACCGTCGTCATCGCCTTCTCCTTCAACTGGTTCGAGCTCTTCGGAAGCATCAGCTTCAGGGCGTTGGGGTTGATCAGCGTCGTGGCGATCAAGAGGAACAGCAGCAGCAGGAACATCAGGTCGGTCATCGATGATGCCGAGAACGATTTCTCGACCTTCGATCCGTGTTTGATTGCCATAGCGTGCTTTTTTGAACGGGTTGATTCAAAATATCCATGAAGGCGATCGGAGTTGGCCTCCATCTGGAAGACGAGTTTCTCGATGCGGGCCACCAGGTAGTTGTAGCCGAAGTAGGCCGGGATACCGACGATCAGACCGCCGACGGTCGTCACCATCGCCACGTACATACCGCTTGCGAGCAGCGCCAGGTCAACCGTAGCCGCCCGCCGCCGACATGTCCATAAAGGTCTGCACCATACCGAGCACCGTACCGAGGAATCCCAGCATCGGCGCACCGCCGGCGATCGTCGCCAGGAACGGAAGACCGTTCTCCAGCTTCGAGACTTCGAGGTTGGCCACGTTCTCGATGGCCGTCTGCACGTCGCCCATCGGGCGCCCGATGCGTTCGATGCCCTTCTCCACCATCCGCGCAATCGGCGTGTCGGTCTTCTTGCACAGATTCACGGCCGTGGCGATCTTCCCTGTCGGAGATGTAGTCGCGGGATGCGGTTCATGAAGTTCATGTCCAGCACCGACGCCTTGCGAATGGCCAGGAAGCGCTCCACGAAGATGAAGATCGTCACGCCTCCCAGCGCCAGCAGCGGCCACATCAGCCAGCCTCCCTTGGTAAACAGGGTCCCACAAGCCCATCCGGGCCTCCTCACTGACGGCCACCGCTTCGGCAGCCTGCAAAAATGTTGTCATAACCTTTTTCTGTAAATTTAGTGTTTTCTATAAATTGTTTTACCTCTTTTCAACCTTTTTTCGGGGTTTTGGGGTTTTCGAGTCTTGTCGGGACTCCCCCAAACCTTTTTCAAATCTTGCCGGGTCTTGTCGGGCTTTTCAAATCGCCGGAACCTTGCCGGGGCTCACCGGCCTTTTTCAAACCTCGTCGGGATCGGGCCGGAGTTCGTCAGGACCGTCGGGGCCCGTCACTCCGCGGAACGCCCTGCCCGGCCGCAGTCTCCTCGTAGACCTCCTCCCCGCCATCGAAGAGCGACGGCTCCCCGGGCGTATCCCGGGCGTGTCCCCGGCGGAGCGCTCCGCAGCCTTCCGGGCCTCGGCCTCCGCCCTCTCGGCCTCCCGGGCCTGGCGCCGCGCCTGACGCCGCGCCTTTGCGCAACTTGTTCGTGAAACGGTCCCGGATGCGGTTGCGAAGGTCCCGCAGGTTGTCGAAATCCTCCTTGAAATAGACGCCGATACCCGTCTCCCCTGCAGACCCCTGGTTCTCGTCAAAACGGTCGATCGTCTGCGTGAAGGCCTTCAGTTTCAGCGTCCCGGCCCGGTCGATCAGGTAGGTGATGTAGGCCTCGCCCATGAAGTTCGAGATCGACGAGTTGTTGTTCACCACCTCCTTGTTGTCGATCAGGTAGTTGCCCTCGATCTCCACGAACAGCCGGTTGTTGATCAAACTCTTCGAGAGCCCGAAATCCACCTCGTCGCTCGTCAGCTCCGATTTCGGGCGGTAGCGGATCACCACGTTGTAGTCCGACGACGAGAGCCAGTTGCTGACCATGTTCGACACGAACTCCAGTCCCGTGGCCGCCGACACCGAGCCTGCCGATGTTCGACGAGGCCTGCGACGAGTTCTCGGACATGAAGCTGTTGAAGAGCAGCAGGTAGAGGAACTGCGTGTCGACCGTCTCGGGCGTCGAGAGCGCACTGGCCACCACGGCCGCCGTCTCGGGGTCCGAACCCGGAACCCGGACATCGAACCCGATGCTCGGATTCGAGAGGAAATCCCCGAAGGTGGATCACACACTCGACCGGCAACCGAACGGTCGCCGCCCAGATGTCTCCGACGTCCCCTGCAGCAGCGGCTGCAGCGACGCCTTGACCTTGTACACGGCGTCGATGTCCAGCAGGGCATTCATCGGCGAACCCGTCCACTGGATCGACGACCCGCTCTCGATCGTGAAGCGCTTTGTTGATGATCTGCTGCAGCGAGAGCATGAAGCTCCCCTCGGCGATCGTATAGTCGCCGTTGATCATGAAGACGTTGTCCCGGGGATTGATCTGCAGGTTCAGCGCCCCCGGCGCCGCGACCCCGCACCGTATTGCCGCCACGTCCAGCTCCACCTCCACGTCGGGACGCACGTCCAGCGCCATGTCGATGTTCATCCGGCTCCCGGCCTCGAACTCCGTACGGCGGCGGCGTTCGAACGAGAGTTTGCGGAGCGCCACGTCGTCGAGCGTATCGGCCTGCTCGGGCTGCACGAAGACCACGAAATCGGCGTTCGAAATGTTCGACTTGCTCGACAGCGGCATCACGAACGAAGAGTTGCCGTCGGTCGAGGCCGCAATCTGCATGTCGACCGAACCCTTGTCGCCCCGGATGCGGGCCAGCCCCTGAGGCGTAGACCTCGCCGTAGAAGAGGTCGTTGTCCTCGGCCGTGGTATTCAGCACCAGCATCTGCTGCGGGGCGACCCGCACGTCGTAGGAGATGTTCGAGAGGTGCTGCAGGCTCAGGTCGAGATCGAACCGCCTGCGGTTGCCCTTCGGGTCGAACACCGGGACGTTCGACGCCTGGAAGCGGTTGTTCCGGACCGTGAGCACCGCTTCGGGCATCGAGTAGGCCACCCGGGTGTAGTCGACCGTCGTGCGGAGGTCCCGCACGCGGATCCCCGAGATCGGCCGTACGCCCCTGCCCCCTGCAGCACCAGATCGGCCGACGCAAGCCCCTCGGTCGAGGAGACGACACCCGCGAGGATCGGGTCCAGCAGCGCCATGTCGAGACTGTCGACCCGCATCCGTGCATAGTAGCGATTGCGGACCGGAGCGTAGAAACCCCGGATCAGCGTATCGCGCTTCACCCGGTTGGTCACCGTCACGCCGGCCCGGTTCTGTGCGAAATCCCACCGCGACGACAGACGCATCGGCGGGGCCGGGATGTCGTTGACCTCCACGCTGTCGAGCAGGATGTCGGCCGTGATCTCCGCCGCCTGCAGCACCGACTTCATCGCCGCCGAACCGTTCGTACGGCCCTCGATGTAGTAGCCCATGCGTTCGGCGATCTGCGTGAAGGGCCCCAGGTCGAAGTTCTGCAGCCACAGCGAGAGCGAATCCTCCCGGCTGCGCGAGGCCACGCCGTCGAGCAGCAGCTCCTGCTGGTCGTTCATCACCAGGGAAGCGGTCGATCGTCACCCGCCGTATCGATCAGGATCTTCCGGGTGAAGATCTGCCAGGTTTTCGACCCGCGGGTGATGTGCGAAGGCTGGATATGCGAGCCCACAAAGGCGTCCGTTGGGGCCGTTTTCGTCAGCCACGCCGGCCCGGAACCCCACGAGTCCGAAGCCCGGCGCGCCGTATCGGTAAACCCGGCCGTCACCTGCACCCGGCCCTGACGCGCCCCGCCCGTCAGCGACAACTGCGGCAGATGCAACACCCCGCATAGAGGTCCTCGGCCGAGGCGTAGAGCACGAGCGAATCCCCGCGGTTCGAAGCGTTGACCGAGAGGCGCGTGGCAAGCATCCGCCGCCGTTCGATATACTCCGACGAGGCCTTGAGCGAGAGCCTGGTCGCTCGCCGGGTTGAAAAGCAACTGCAACGACGAACCGTCGGCAATCTGCAACCCCGCGGCCACGGCATCCGCCACGGGATTGAAGTTGCGGATGTTGACCGACAGCAGCGAGAAGTCGTTCGCCACGGCGGTCTTGCGCCCCAGCGAATCCAGCCCCGGGTCGGCACGCCCGAGGATCGGCGGTAGCGCCAGGCACTGCGCCGCAGGTATTCCGAAGACGGTGCGGTAGCTGGTTTTCGAGCGGAACGTCGCGTCGGCGAAGTCCGAACGCAGTTCGACGAACTTGCTGTCGGCCGAGTTCGCCCCGCACGTCGTTCTCCGGAGGCCGTGACCTCCTTGTCGTTGTAGCGGTAGCGGGCGTCGGTGATCCGATCCGGCCGTTCAGGTCGTCGAGCGAGCGCCCTCCGGCGTGGGCCTCCCAGGAAGGCCGAGAGCCTGCGACACCGAATCGCGTTGGTTGATATGGAGTTTGGCCAGATCGGCGTGTTTCAGATCCAGCGTGAAGTCGTAGCGCGGCACCGAATCGTTGAGATCGACCTTGCCGAAGAAGTTGAACCCGAGGTTCGGGGTCTCGGGCCGTGATCAGGCCGTCGAATTCGCGGTTGCGCAGGCGGCCGTCGAGGCGCAGCGAGTCGTAGACATAGCCGTTGAAGGCTCAGGTTCGAGACGTTGCCCACGATATTGGCATCGGCCATGCCGCGGCCGATCATGCCGTCGATGCGCGCCGTGAGCGAGGCATCGCCCAGCAGGTCGCGGCGGTCGAGCAGCTCGCCGAGGCGGAAACGGCGCGTTCAACCCCGCCGCGGATGCTGCTCATCCCCTTCCGGAGCGGCCGCATCGCCAGGTCGCAGGTCAGCGTCCCGACGTCGGTGGCGATCCCCGCCCGCATTCCGAACGACGACAGGCTCCCTCGAAACGGGCCCCGGAGGTCGATCCGCCCGAATTCGACACGATGCCGGCCACACGCTCCGGGAGCCTGCCGCCCAGTGATGTCGAGGGCCAGCCGTTCGAGAGCCCCCGCCGAGGTGCGCAGCCGCGAAACATCCAGATCGAAACGGGTCTGCCGAATGTCGGGAAGCCCCTTGACGGCGAGGTCGGCGACAAGCGTCGTGCTGTCGCACAGCGTCAGGCTCCGGATCCGGCCCGTAAAGTCGGCGACCTGCCCCGTGAGTTCGAGATCGGCATCGTCGAAGGTCACGTGCCACTCGCGCAGGCGGGGTGCGAACCAGGCGATGGCGTCGTCGGTCGAGACACGCGAGTTGCGCACCGCAGCGTCGAGGCGCACCTGCCCGACGAAATCCTTATAGTCGTCCCAGGAGTTGCCCACGAGCGAGATGTAGGGGATGTGGATGGCGGAGTTGGGCGTCACGATCTCGGCATCCTCGAAGCCGAGGCAGCCCTGCGACATGTAGAAACGTCCCGAAAGGCGCTCCAGCGCAAAGCCGCCCGTTCGCGGGCCGCCAGCCGTTCGATCGAGGTATAGATGGCCTGTCCGTCGATGGTGAAGTCCTCGACGAAGGCCGTCAGGTCGTAGAGATGCATGTGCGAGAAGTCGATCCCGAACTCCGGGTCGCGGCGGTCGAGGCGCTCCAGGCAGAGGTCCATCCCCTCGATCGAGGCTTTTTTTTCAACGACAGGCGGAAATTCCCCTTTTCGGGCGGTCGGGGTTCGAGATGCGCTCGACGATCTGTTTGATGTTCATCTCCCCGAGGGGTCTGGCGCAGGTAGACGGGCGTCGGCGATCGTCCCGCGGCTGAACTCCAGCCCTCCGCCCAACAGGCCGAACCGCGTGACGTAGGCATCCAGGTGTCCCACATAGAGCAGCGTATCGCGTTGGTAATCTCGACATAGAAGCCGTCGACGCGGATCTTCGAAAAAGAGCCCGATATCGACACGATCGATCGAAACGGTCGGTCTGCAGGTGCTCCGAAACCGGCCTCCGCGAGCCAATCGACCACGAAGTTCTGCACCCGCCGGATGTCGAGCAGCAGCGACACGCCCAAGGGAAGAATTATCAGCAACAACACCGTCGCCGAGAACACCATTCCCAATATTTTTATACCTTTGCGCATCGGAACACCATATATAACTGGCAAATTTAGCGAAAATAGTTAAGATAACACGCGAAAAACCGCATGGATATTACAATTCTCGGCATCGAATCCTCGTGCGACGACACCTCGGCGGCCGTGCTGCGCGGCAATGTGCTGTTCTCGAACGTCATCGCCTCGCAGGCCGTGCACGTCAAATACGGCGGCGTGATCCCCGAACTGGCTTCACGGGCGCACCAGCAGAACATCATTCCCGTGGTGGATACGGCGCTCAAGGAGACGCCGGCATCACGGCCGACGACCTGGATGCCATCGCCTTCACGCGGGGACCCGGACTGGTCGGCTCGCTGCTCGTGGGCGTGTCGTTCACCAAGGGGCTCTCGATCGCGCGCAACATTCCGATGGTCGAGGTGAACCACCTGCAGGGGCACATTCTCTCGCACTTCATCGACCTTCCAGACCGGAAGCTCCCCCACCCCGACTTTCCCGTTTCTGTGCCTGCTGGTGAGCGGCGGCCATACGCAGATCGTGCGGGTCGATGCCCCCACGCGGATGGAGATCATCGGCACGACGATCGACGATGCCGCGGGCGAGGCCTTCGACAAGTGTGCCAAAGTGATGGGACTGCCCTACCCCGGCGGCCCGGTGATCGACCGCCTGGCCAAGGAGGGGGATCCGAAGGCGTTCCGCCTTTCGCCCATCCCCCGTCGACGGCTACGACTACTCCTTCTCCGGGACTGAAGACCTCGTTCCTCTACATGCTGCGGACGCCGTGGCCCAGGATCCCCGAACTTCATCGAGGAGGCCACAAGGCCGACCTCTGCGCCTCGCTGCAGAACACCGTCGTCGAGATCCTGCTCGACAAACTCATCCGCGCCTCGAAGGAGACGGGCATCCGCGACATCGCCATCGGGGGCGGCGTCTCGGCCAACTCGGGCCTGCGCGACGGCATCGCCGAAGCGGGACGCCGGCGCGGCTGGCGGACGTTCCTTCCCGAGTTCAAGTTCACGACCGACAACGCCGCGATGATCGCCATGGCGGGATACTACCGTTACATGCGGGGAGACTTCTCCTCGCTCGACGTCTCGCCCGTGGCGCGGCTCGAAGAACTTTAATGCGAAATACCCAGGATTTGGGTCTGCGTCCGCCTCCGGCGTGCGGAAGCAAGGACGCCTCTTTTCGAATCGAAGGCCGGAGTGCAACACCGTTCATCGCCTGCGTTCTCAAAAATTTACAACCGAAAAAGTTGCACAAATCCCGACAATTTCCTATTTTTTGATAGAAATATTTCAATATAAACTTCAACCCGTTTCATGATGAAAAAAACTCCTCTGCTGCGCACTGTTTGCCATCGCATCGTGCACCATCGTCTCGGCCCAGAACAAGGGCGAAATGTATGTCGGCGGAATCCTCGGCGTCTCCACGTCGTCCTTCAGCGCCGATGAAACCTCCATCTCCGAGACCTACTTCCGGATCGCTCCGGAGTTCGGATACTTCGTCCGGACAACCTCCGGGTCGGCGGATCGCTCGGATACAGCATCGCGCCGCTGGAGGTAGAACCACCCACACGGTAACCATCGGTCCCAATGTCGCCTACTATGTCAAGGTGTGCGATCGAATCTACTATGTCCCGGAAATCGGTCTGGGATTCGCATACGCCTCCTTCGACGGAGCCTCCGGCGTCGGACTTGATTCCGAATTCAAATTCGGGGCCTTCGAAATACCGCCATTCTTCCAAATGGAGCCTTTCGCTGAATCTCATGTCGCTCGATTATACCACGCTGTCGTTCCCGGAGAGAATGCAACCAGCAACGACGTGGCATTCCAAATCGGCATCAACCCCACGGTCGGCTTCAAGTTCTACTTCTAACCCCGAGTCGGCCCGCGCCCTGCGGTCCTCATAGCGCCAGACACCCCCTGCCGGAGCATCCGACAGGGTGTTTTCGAGGGAGGAGGGGCGCAGAGAGCCGGAAGCGGAGGGCCGGAAGCGGAGCCGGGGGGTGGAGCCGGGAGCAGAGGGCCTGCGAGGGAGGACCTGCTGAGGGAGGACCTTGCGAGGGAAGCAAATGCCGGACAGGAATCCGGAAGCGGCTCCCTCACGAAAGGGGCCCTCACGAAGCGCACCCCACGGAGACGCTTGCGGCTGCGATCCGAAAAACTCCCGCTCGACAATCCCTGTCACGACATCCGCCACATCGTGCCAAAGCGATTCGCCCGGAACCGCCGCCGATAGGTCGTCAGATGGGCGTAGAGATCGGGCCAGCGGAGGTTCCAACCCGCGGCCAGCGCACCAGATGCAGGGCCGTAGCGGCATTCGAGAGGATCCGCGCCTCCTTGTTGCCGCTCTGGTGGAACCACTCCACCCGCACGTCCCGCGCCAGCGCCTGCACCGCCCGGGCAAAACCCCGCCCGCCGTTGTTGCTCTCGATCAGCGCCTGCCGCACCCCGACCGCACGAGCAGATCCCCCACCAGCGGCTCGGTCTCCTCCATCGCGCCCGCGAATAGACGACATCCGTCACGTAGATCAACCCGGTCGGCATCCACCGCATAGGAGATCGAGCAGAGGTAGTCGTCGCCCGTGTCGGCCGTATCGGTGTAGTTGGCCCGGCGTACGATCTCACGCGGCAGGTCGTCGTACTCCGTGAAGTTCAAGCCGTAGAGCAGCCCCCTCGCGGACGGTCGGATGGCCTTTGGTACATCGCCTCGAACTGCACGGGGTCCAGCCGCCGCTTGGCCGCCGCCAGCGTGTGGCCCCCCTGCTGCGCCTCCCACAACGCCCTCGCCCGGCTGCCGCGGATCGAGTTCCGTGGGCGGAGAAGCTCTTCAGCGCCTCGGAAGTTCAGGTGCAGCCACCCTCCGCCAACGGACGCCCATCTGCGACCATGCGTGCAGGCTCCTCGACCGGCCTTCGCAAAGCAGCAGCGTCCCCGATCAAAATCCTCCTCGTGCCACCGCGTGAAGACGATCAGTTCGCGCGAGGCGTTGTGCATCCGCGTCCGCACCACCGAGGTGTACCACTCCCAGCAGTTCGCCCGGATGAGCGGCGAATTGGCTTCGTGCATCTTTATATAAGTCGTCCAAAATAGCAGTCCACGCGGTTGCCCGTCAACGAGCCCCCTCGCGTCCGACCGACAGCAGACCGCCCCGGCGGCCGATGATCTCGACCTCCTCCGACGTGCGGATATAGCCCGGCGGTTTGGTTCCCTGCTTGATACAGGTCTCCGGGAAGAAGGCCGTATTCGCGCGAGTCGAGAATCCGCTGGACCCGGCGGTTGAATTTCGAGGCCAGCGACCCCGAATAGGGAGGCGATCGCCACCCGCAGGTCGGGGTCCAGCCCCAGCAGATAGGCCGGCAGCAGCGTCGTCGCCCCGACACTCTTGCCGTGCTGCGGCGGCATCGTCACGATCAGACGCCGGATCCGCCCCTCGGCAAAGGCCTCCAGCACCCGGTAGTAGACCCGGTGGAAGGGTTGCAGTTCGAGAAACGGGTAGACCCCGAGGGCAAACCCGAAAACGACGGAGGTGGAGGCGCTGCGGCCGGAAAGCCAATTCCCCCGATGTCGGGTACGAAAATCTCTGCGGGAGGTGCTCCCGCAGATCGATTCGGTGATTTTAACCATGTTGGTTGTCGTTTGGGGTCGGGAATCCGGTGCTGGCGGCGCCGCGACGGGCGGATTCCCGGCCGAATGGAGACTGAAAACGGCCCGGAGGGTGGCGCCGCACCCGCGAAGGGAGAACCGGAGCGCTGAGCGGCCGCCAGAAGGAGGCCGCATCACGGGTGCGGTCAGAGGCTGGACCGCAACTCGGAGAACGAAAAGTCGTTCAGGAACTCTCCCCGTCGTCCGACGTGTGGAACTCCCACCAGACCGGTACCAGATCCGCGATCTCGTCCCGATCGCCCTCCGGATAACGGGTCTGCCGCCGGTAGACGATCACCGAGGCCGTCAGGCGGCACGCCACCCCGCCGAAATCGAAGGTCAACGTCCCGGAAAAGTAACTTCCCCGCCGATCGCATCCCGAAGGCGGGACGCCACTTCAAGGTAAAGTTCCGTTGATACCGAATACATCATTGAATACAAAGGTTTTTTGCAAAATTTCTTTGCAGAAGAGAATAAATTGTTTAACTTTTGCAGAGGCAAAGATAAGTTCAAAATTTGTATTTTGTACAATAAAGTTCAAATATTTTATATCATTTTTTTTGATCAAACGCCATGAACGAACGGGTAAAACTGATACGGAAGCAGCTCGGGATGACGCAAGAACAACTGGCACAGCGCCTTGGTATCGGAAAGCCGCCCTCTCGATGATCGAGACCGGGAAGGCCGGACTCTCGACCCGAAACCGGAACATTCTGGTTCAGGGAATTGAACGTAAATCCCGAATGGCTCGAAACCGGCGTCGGGGAGATGTTCAACGCCGAACCCGACCTGACCGCCTACATGCACCGAACGGACAACTCGCTGCCCCTGCAAAGCGTCCCCTCTACTCCATCGAAGGAACGGCGGGCTTGTGCCCCTGTTCACCGACCAGGCAGCAGCAAAAAGCCCGTCAACTTCATCCACATCCCAAACCTCCCCAAATGCGACGGCGCCATCTATATCGTCGGAGATTCGATGTACCCCTGCTCAAAAGCGGCGACATCGTCCTCTACAAACAACTGCAAAAACATCGACGACATCTTCTGGGGGACATACCTCCTCTGTCGATCGACATCGACGGCGAAGAGTACATCACCGTCAAGAAGTATATTCAGAAATCGGAACGCCCCGGATGCGTGAAGCTCGTCAGCCAGAACCCGCACCACGCCGACAAGGAGGTCGAAATCTCCCGGATCCGCGCCCCCTCGCACTCGTCAAGGCCAGTATCCGCATGAATTCGATCCGCTGACCCGGAATCTCCCGTAAAAACGCGATTTCAAAGCTGCTTCCGTATCGTACAATTCCGTTTTTTTACTATCTTTGCAAGGATCGAAATTGGTTGGCCAATTTTCAAAACTCAGCCCAATTTCACCGCAAACAGAGACAACATATTAATTTTCAATATATTCCATGAAAACCAATACGAAATCCGCTACGCTGCGCATCCCGAGGATGCCAAGCATTACGACACGGCCGTCTGCGCCGCGATTTCATCGATCGAAAAGGTGTTCTCGGCCGATGAAGTCAACATGGTCTACTCGATGTACGACCGCATGATCGTCGGCGGCGCCATGCCCGTTCACGAAACCCTCCGCCTCGAAGCCATCGACCCGCTCAAGGCTCCGTTCTTCCTCACGCGCCGCGAAATGGGATCTACAACGTCGGAGGCCCCGGCATCGTCACCTCCGGCGACAAGACCTTCGAACTCGGCTACAAGGAGGCCCTCTTACCTCGGTTCGGGCGACCGCGAGGTCACCTTCGCGAGCAAGGACGCCGGGAATCCCGCCAAATTCTATTTCAACTCCACGACGGCCCACTGCTCCTATCCCGACAAGAAGGTCACCAAAGGCCGACGCCGTGGTTGGCACATGGGTCTCGCTCGAAGGGTCGAACGACCGCAACATCAACAAGATGCTCGTGAACCAGGTGCTGCCGACCTGCCAGCTGCAGATGGGCATGACCGAGCTGCTGCCCGGAAGCGTGTGGAACACGATGCCCGCGCACGTGCACTCGCGCCGCATGGAGGCCTATTTCTATTTCGAAGTGCCCGAAGACCAGGCCGTGTGTCATTTCATGGGGCAAGTTGACGAGACGCGCCACATCTGGATGAAGGGCGACCAGGCCGTTCTGTCTCCCGAATGGTCGATCCACAGCGCCGCAGCCACGCACAACTACACCTTCATCTGGGGATGGGCGGCGAGAACCTCGACTACGGCGACCAGGATTTTCGAAAATAACGGACCTGAAATAATTCTTCGGAACGTTTTCGGACCCGGCACTCCGGCAGTTCAGCAGGGAACGGAGTCGCCAATCGGAAATTTTCGAAAATCCCAGTACAGACAATCCCCCAAATCCCTTTGAAAAGGGGGACTTCCGGAAAAGCCGGGAAATTACCGATCTGAAATAATCCTTCGGAACGTTTTCGGACCCGGCACTCCGCCAGTTCAGCAGGGAACGGAGTCGCCAATCGGAAATTTTCGAAAATCCCGTACGGACAATCCCCAACTCCCTTTTTGAGAAGGGGGACTTCCGGAGAGCCGGAAAATTACCGATCTGAAATTAACATATCCACTAATACCTAATTCAAGTATGGTAAACTTTTTTCACTGGAAGGTAAGTCGCCCTCGTAACGGGCGCCTCCCTACGGAATCGGATTCGCTCTGGCTACCGCATTCGCTCGCCAGGGCGCCAAGATCGTCTTCAACGACATCAAACAGGAACTCGTTGACAAAGGCCTCGCCGCCACAAGGAGGAGGGAATCGAGGCCAAAGGATATGTCTGTGACGTTACCAACGAGGAGCAGGTAAAACGCCATGGTCGCACAGATCGAAAAAGAGGTCGGTGTGATCGACATCCTCGTCAACAACGCCGG